>Ga0302326_10000455_pt1 | contig 115112 bp, 106 predicted proteins | sample Palsa_T0_3_FD_202264 | JGI IMG/M metagenome (GOLD analysis project Ga0302326, IMG submission 202264) | Peat permafrost microbial communities from Stordalen Mire near Abisko, Sweden - Palsa_T0_3 | ecosystem: Environmental > Terrestrial > Soil > Palsa > Peat permafrost | place: Sweden: Abisko... | reverse complement strand
GCAATCTGCTGTGTCTCGCCAAATCGCGCGAGATAGTCCTGAAACTCCCGATTCAGATCCAGCGCAGTGGTCGGATCGAGCTTCGTACGCAGAATCATGTCGCGGAGATGGACGGGATGCGGCAGTGTCGCGTCGTCGCGAAGTTCTTCAAGCGCCGTTAAAGGATCGTAGTGATACATGGAATCGCCCTCCAGCGAGGAAGCCAGTGAGCATTTTACTCCGTTTGGGATAAATCTTCAGGCTGGTGTGGGAAGGAATTCATACCGCTCGATGCGAGCTGCAATTCCCCGGCGCTCTCCGCGGGATTCAACGCGCAACACGCGCGCATAGCACCGAATATGAACGTCTCCGGCCAAGGTGATCTGTTGAGGCAGGGTAAGGATAAACTCGATCGAGGCGCCCTTCTCGATCATCGCGCCGATCATGAAATACAAACCGCGAAAACTGATATCGCGAGTTTCGCCCGACTCCTCGACAGCCCCATCGTCCGAAACGAATCGCACCTTCATCGGCAGGGACATCGCGAAGCGCCGGGCCGCGCGTCGCTCTACTTCTCCGCCCATAACCCTCCCAATATCCGGCATTGGCCAGAAACTAACACCACCCCACGTAATGCGCAATCTAAATTGCCTTCTGGTCCAACAGTTGAACGGTACCGGACCGTAGGGCGGCCCAAGCGGTTCCGTTGTTCAAATTCAAGGGTTAATCGGCGGCGATCACTCGCTATATGCGATTGATACCAAAGCACATCAATCGCCTTTGCCTCCAGATATTGACGGCAAGATCAATCTGGCGGTGATTCGCGATTCATCATAGTTCTGCCCATGGCTGGACCGCTCTTTTGCGACCCGGGCCGACTTTCGTTACACTGCCGTTCTCTCGCGAATGGGCGAAGTCTTTCATCGCACTCTCTTCATCAATGGACCCGCCGGGCGCCTCGAGGCGCTTCTGTGGACGGTTCCGGGTGATGATCCCCGTCGCATTGCGCTCGTCTGCCACCCCCATCCACTCTTCGGCGGCACGCTTCACAACAAAGTTGTCTTTCGAGTTGCGAAGACGCTTCACGCGCGCGGATTTCCCGTATTGCGGTTCAACTTCCGGGGCGCAGGGATGAGCGAAGGTGTTCACGATAATGGCCGCGGAGAAAGAGACGATGTCGCCGCTGCTCTCGACTATTTGGCGCATGGGTTTCCAGGCAGGCCAATTTTGCTCTCGGGATTCAGTTTCGGAGCGTGGGTGGGATTGCGAGCCGGATGTGAGGACTCACGGGTGACCGAGTTGATCGGACTCGGGCTGCCCGTCAACAATTCAGACCTAAGCTACTTACATTCGTGTGCCAAACCTAAATTGATCGTTCAGGGATCCAACGATCAATTTGGTTCGCGCGAAAAGCTACGGACACTATTCGACACAATACCGGAACCGAAGACGCTGGTCTTCGTGGACGGCGCCGATCATTTCTTCACCGGCAAGCTCGACCAAGTGGCCGGAGCGATCGACAGATGGCTGGAACATCATTGAACGGATTTACAATTTGAAACGCTAGGCGCCGCGTTCGAACACTTTCAGATATTGCTCGCGCGCTGCGGGTTCCACATTGATGATTTCCAGGTTCTCCCGCACGTGCTGGGCCCGGCTCGAGCCTACAAGTGCAGTTGAGATCCCGGGAGTTGAACGCGCAAATTGAAGCGCCCGCTGAAGATCGCTCTTCAGTCCAAGAGCTGCCGATACAAACGGTGGGAGACTGCTCGTGAGCTGTCCTTGAAGCAAAGTGGCGCTGGAGATGACGGTGATGCCGAGCGCACGCGCCGCTTGAAGAGCGGAACCTTGGCGCCCATCCATCGTTTGATTTACAAGCGTGAGCGCTTCCGACATCGCAAGATTGAATGGCAATTGTACAAATCGGAAGTGATGCCCGTCCCCCGCGACGGTTCGCGCCACCGCCAGAATTTCTTCGAGCGATAGATAGTCCTTGGCTCGGCGCTCCTGGCGGAATCCGTTCCACGTTGCCAGGCCATACGCGCCGATTTTGCCGTCGCGGACCTCGCCCTCGAGAAATTCAAATGCGGCCTCGATCCTTCGCAAGAATTCATCGCGCGAAACATCGGCGAGCTGCGTTTCCGGATTGTGGAGATAAAAGACGTCAATCGACTCTACTCCCAGATTGCGTAAGCTGCGCGCCAGTTGATCGGCGAGATATGAGGGCGCCATGCAGTGGCAGTCCGCCGCAATATCCTCGGGCCGGAAGATTCCGGGCTTGAGATATTCGCGCACGAAGTAATCGTTGGCGTCGGCGGGCATTTCGCCGTCAGGTGTCAGAAACCCCGCCTTCGTGCACAAGATTAATTCTTCGCGTGCGAAGCCTTTTCCAGCAAGAGCACGAATCGCGGCGCCGATGGATCTTTCGCTGCGCTGAAAACGATAGTTGATCGCGGTGTCGAGTACGTTGATGCCGCCCTCTACAGCGGCGATCACCGCAGCCGTGTAGCCGGCGTCCGTCGTAGCATCCGGCTCGCCGAGATACGTCCCGATGCCAATCGAGGAAAGCCGCAGCTTTGTCGAAGCCTGTTCGCGAAAATGGCCCGCGGCAGCACGGTCCGCGAATCGCGCGGTGTAGCGGCGAGTTCCTTCGGGGGTCGCTAGTGTTGGCAATTATTCTCTCGCCCAACTGAATTCTCAGAGGAGACGCGGGAGTATAGCAGAATCGCCAATCCGCAAGTGCTTGTGCCGACACACTACGACGGAGGCCGAGCCGGTATGCTCTCGGGCGGCTGGCCTGCGGCCATACCCGACGCGATCAGCAACTCTCGCGCTTCCACGCGGAACTGCGGCAAGACCCGCGCAAAAAATATCGCGCCCGCAATCGCACCGACTCCGCCGAGGCACACCGTCGTTGGCGCGCCGATATGTTTTGCCACGGCGCCAGCGAGCAACGCACCAATCGGCGCCATGCCCATGAACATCATCGAATACACGGCAAGGACGCGTCCTCGAAGCTTATCGGGCGACATGGCCTGCAGCAGCGTGTTCGACGCGGAAGTCTGCAACATCACGGAATAGCCCACGGGCACGAGAAGAATCGCGGATAGCCAGAACCACCGGGACAACGAAAAGGCAATCAGCGCCGTGCCAAACGCGGCGCACGAAGTTGCGATCCAACGGCCAAGCCCGCGCATGCCGGTCCGCATCGCAAGCGTTAGAGCTCCTCCAAGAGCGCCGAGCCCGGCAGACCCCATGAGAATTCCGAAGCCTCGCGCGCCTCCGTGCAGAATACGATCGGCAAAGATCGGCATCAGCACGGAATATGGCAATGCGAACAGACTGATGCAGCCAAGAAGGAGAAGAAGCGCGCGAATCGGCTTCGTGCGCTGGACAAAGCGAAAACCTTCCACAATATGTTCGAACGGCGAGGCAGTCACTTTCTCGCGCTTCGCAAAAGTAAGCTTCATCAACAGCAGGCCAACGATCACAGCGATATAGCTGATCGCGTTTGCAAAAAAGCACCAACCCTCTCCGATCCACGCAACCAAAATTCCTGCGACGGCCGGTCCCACAACGCGCGCGCCATTGAACATGGACGAGTTCAGCGCGATGGCATTCATCAAGTCCTCGCGACCGACCATATCCATCAGGAACGCCTGCCGGGCAGGGATATCGAAGGCATTCACGGCGCCGAGCAATACGGCGAGCACCATAATTTCCCATACGGTGATGACGCTATTCAGAGTTAACGCCGCGAGAGCGAAAGCAAGCAGCATCGAAATAGTTTGTGTCGCGATAACGATGCGTTGCCGGCTGCGCCGATCGGCCAGCATTCCGCCAAGCGGCGCCAGGATGAACACCGGAATCTGACTGGCGAATCCGACCGTTCCGAGGAGAAGCGCCGATCCGGTCATGCGATAGACCAGCCACGATTGCGCGACGGTCTGCATCCACGTGCCGATGAGGGAGATCAACTGGCCGCCGAAGAAAAGCTGAAAATTTCGGTGCCGCAGCGCGCGAAACATCGCGGACGTCTGGATGACCGAGCGATTTCCGTCAGCGCGTGCAACTGGGCGATTCGATTTTGTTTTCGCAATCGTTTGCGATTCGGTCACGCAAACATTGTACGACGCTTCGCGGCACGATGAGGTTTTGAGTTCCAGCGAAACGCGGGATGCCGCGAGACAAAGCGTCGTCCTGGAAGGGTTCAGCGAACCGGTTAGGTCGATGAGGTTGGTGGAATAGGCGCTGCGGGCGGCGCGAGTATGCGTGCGCAGGCACGCAGCAAACGCCGATAAGGCCACGTTGGATCGCGAAAGAAGATCTCACCCTCTCGCGGCTTGGCATAGAACCAACGCGCGAGCAGCGAGAGATGCTCCGGTAATTCCTCAGGAACGAAGCGGATGCCAAATTGGACTTTCAGATCGGTTGCGCTTGGCATGGTCGCACTTGGCGTTGCCGATTGTGCCGTCTGCAAATCGCTTGCCTCGAATGACGGTGCCGGTTCCGCACCGGCCGCGCCACCCGCGCTTGAGTTCGCCTCCAGATGCGAGCGGATAATCGCTTCGACCGAGCGCGGCTGGCTCGACAACTCGTCGAATCGCACGAGAAACGGATCGGCAATGATGCCGTGATGCACGGCGAAAAACGCGATCGTGTTCTCTTCCGCCGTGCGTTGAAGAATGACGGCATCGAGCTGATCCACCCTGCGCGCTAGATCCGGAAAGCTCTTCATCACATCCGACACTTTTTCGAGTTTCTTGTGCAGCGATGCGGCTCGCTCGAAATCGAGCGATTCGCTCGCCGCTTCGCGTTCCTGCTGGAGCGAAGTTTCAAGCGATGCTCCCAGAGTTGCCAGCGCTTCGGTCGAGCGCGCAACTTCCGCCGCGTACTCCGCATCGCTGCAGCCAGCGAAGCACGGCGCCAGGCACATTTTCATCTCGGAGTAAATGCAACCCGGAAATTGTGGATCGCGGCGGATTTTGATCTGGCAGCGGCGAACCTTGAACAGGTCGCGAAAGCCATCGGCGAAGAATTCCGCGGCGCGACGCGACGCGAACGGTCCGACATACAAGCCTTCGTCCGGCGAAATGCGTCGCGTCACATAACAGCGTGGATAAGCATTCCTCAGGTTGATTTTCACAACCGCGGGCGGACGAAGCCGAAGGAAATCGCGGTAGCGCTTCGGAAAATGGATTCGCGCTTGCTGGTAAAGCGCGAGCGACTGTTCAAAGCGGGAGCCGGTCAGACGAAAACTAAGCCGCGCGGCGACATCGCGCAAATTCAAACGCTTGGAGAGCGCTTCGGGACGATGCAGAAGCCGCTCGGCGGCCCGGCGCAGATCCGCGGTTCGAGAAAGATACGGCTGCGCGCCCGGTGCTTGCATTTCGATAAGATAGACGGCCGGGCGCGAGGGAAGTGCCGCGAAAAAATCTTCATCGCGGTTGGGGTCGAAATCTGAGCCGCAATCCAGATCTAGCACAGCGTAAGAATACCTTGAACGAGTCGAAACAGCGCGGTCGCTCGCCCAAGGCGAGGCGCGCTACGAATCGCTTCCCAACCACGATTTCGATTTATATCAGTACGACTTAAGGACCCACGCAGCAATGACGATACGCTGAATTTCGCTCGTGCCCTCGTAGATCTCGGTGATGCGCGCGTCGCGGTACATGCGTTCGACGGGATACTCGGAACTGTAACCGTAGCCGCCGTGAATTTGAATCGCCTTGTGCGTAACACGCGTGGACATCTCGCTCGCAAACAGCTTCGCGATGGCAGCTTCCATCGAGAAGCGCCCACCGGAGTCTTGTTTCCACGCCGCTTTGCGAACAAGTAGCCGCGCGGCATCAATTTCGGTGGACATATCGGCGAGCATGAATTGAATGGCCTGAAAATCTGCGATGGGATGCCCGAAGGCCTCGCGTTGCTTCGCATACGTGAGTGAGGACTCGAAGGCGCCTTGCGCGATTCCAGTAGCTTGGGCTCCAATGCCGATTCGCCCTCCATCGAGAGTGGAGAGCGCGATTTTGTAACCATCGCCTTCGTTGCCAAGGCGATTCGCGACGGGCACTTCGCAATCCGAAAATGCAAGCTCGGTGCAAGCGGTAGCGTGGATGCCCAGCTTTTTCTCTTCCTTGCCGACAGAGAATCCCGGCGTCCCTTTCTCGATGAGAAGTGCCGTGATTCCCTTCTCGCCTTTCTCTGGATGCGTATTCACGTACACGATCGCCGCGTCCGCCACGCCGCCGTTCGTGATCCACACCTTGGTGCCGTTCACCACGTAGCGATCGCCTTTGAGAACGGCCTTCGTAGCGAGCGCAGCGGCGTTCGAGCCGGCCTGCGGTTCAGTGAGACCGTAGCAGCCAATTTTCTCGCCGCGAGCGTAGGGGATAAGAAATCGCTTCTTTTGCTCGTCGCTTCCAAAACGATGAATCGGATCGCAATAGAGCGAGTTTTGAACGGAAAGAATAACGCTGGTGGAAGCGCAGACGCGCGCGATCTCTTCGATCGTTATCGCATAGCAGGTGTGATCCATCCCCGCGCCGCCCTCAGCTTCGGGGATGGCAACGCCGGTGAGACCGAGTTCCGCAGCCTTGCGGATCGTCTCGCGGGGGAAGTGGCATGTCTCATCGATTTCTTTAGCCAGCGGCTTCACTTCCGCTTCGGCGAATTCGCGGACCGTCCCCTGCAGCAGATTCTGCTCTTCAGTAAGTTCAAAATTCACGAACCAACTCCTGGGCCAGGATCAAGCGATCGAGCGGTAAGAGCAAGTGTACAGCAGCAGCGAGTCAAGGGTGAGGCTCGAGGTTCCACTCAAGCGAGGATTAAGGGTTGAGTACCTGGCGAAGCTTCTCGTAGGTGGTCTCGAGGTCTTCCGGCTCGATTCGAGTTTCAGCGATCGTGGTCATGAAATTGGCATCGCCGGACCATCGCGGCAAAACGTGAAGATGCAGATGACCCGTCACGCCCGCGCCGGCGGCTCGCCCCAGGTTCATTCCGAGATTGTAGCCTTGCGGATGGTAAACCCCCTCGAGCGCCGTCTGAACTCTTTGCGCGAGCCGCATCATTTCCGCGAGCGTATCGGGATCGGACGCCGCCAGATCGGCGATGTGAACGTAAGGGACGACCATGACGTGGCCGGTCGTATACGGAAAGCGGTTGAGGATGATGAAATTCTTTTCAGCGCGAAGAACAATGTGAGTGCGGGCGTCATCGCCGGACGCGACCGCATCGCAGAAAATGCAGCCGTCATCTTTTGCCGAGGCGACGTAACGGTAGCGCCACGGTGTCCACAGATAATCCATCCAGTAGGTCTCAGCCGTGCGCGGAGGGTTCCGCCGGAGCGGCAGCGTGTTTCGCCGAATTCACGAAATCCTTTAATTCCTTGCTGGGCTTGAAAAACGGGATCTTCTTCGGCGGAACTTCGACTTTGGCGCCTGTCTTCGGATTCCGGCCGATGCGGCCGCGGCGCTGGCGCGTGCGAAAACTCCCGAACCCGCGAATCTCAATTTTATCGCTCTTTTGCAGCGCCTCGATAATGCTGTCGAAAATCGTTTCGACCACCATCTCGGATTCCTTGCGGGGCAGCTCGGTAACGCGTGTTACCTCTTCGATCAGATCTGCTTTCGTCATCGTGCGTTCTTTGATGTGCTGCTCACCGGCAGTGTTCGGCATGGCGTGGCAGGCCTCCTCTCTGCATTCCCCGACGAAATTGCGTGTCCCCCTTTAGATGCCATTGCTTGGATTCCGGGGTCGCGAAATTGAATTGCGCGTTCCGGCTTCCCCGCGCGCAGGCAGTTCCGCCCTGCATTCGACCGCCGCGTGACTCCGACGGTCTTTGCATATCATCAATCAACCGCAAGGTAAACGGTTTTCCTGCGGAGAGGACATCCGCAGAAATCCTGAGCCGGCAGCCGTGGGCTGGCTCCTCTCAGGAACTTTGGCGCTTGGCCAGGATCGCGTCGCCGATGGTCGCGGTGGGCGACGATTTGGATGACCGGAAAGTCTCCATTTCCTGGCGCTCGGCTTGCTTTTGAGCAGCGCGATAGCTCAAACCGATCTTTCGCTGCTCCGCTTCTATTCGAATGATCTTGAAATCGTATTCCTGCCCGACGGTAAGCTGCGACGCGGAACGATCTTTCCTCGGCTGCTTTTCGCGCTCCCCTTTGGGCCGGCGTTCTTCAATTTCTGAGATGTGGCACAGAGCCTCGATGCCTTCCGCCAACTCGACAAACGCGCCGAAATCGGTTGTACGCACTACTTTGCCCTTCATCACGTCGTTCACGCGGTGAGCGCTGAACCAATTGGCCCAGATGTCGTTGACCTGCTTGATGCCGAGCGAAAGGCGGCGATTTTCTCCGTCAACCTTCAGGACTTTTGCTTCCACCGCGTCGCCCTTCTTGAACTTCTCGCTCGGATGTTTCACCCGCTCGGTCCAGCTTATGTCGCTGATGTGAATTAGGCCTTCGAGCCCGTCATCAATCTCGACGAACGCGCCGAAATCAGTGAGGCTCCGCACGCGGCCGCTGATGATGCTTCCCACCGGAAATCGCTCTGACGCCGCTGCCCAGGGATCCGGCAACGTCTGTTTCAGGCCCAGCGAGATCCTCTGCGCGTCAGGTTTCACTTCGAGAACAACGACGTCCACTTCCTCGCCCACTTTGACGATCTTCGACGGATGCTTTACCCGCCGCGACCAGCTCATCTCACTCACGTGAATCAAGCCCTCAACCCCCGGCTCGATCTGGACGAACGCCCCGTAATCCGTCACGCCGACAACCTTTGCGTGAATGCGCGTCCCTGCCGGAAATCGCTCAGGAACCGCGGCCCATGGATCGGGCAAAAGCTGCTTGCGTCCCAGAGAAATTCGGGATTTTGCCTGATCGAACTTGAGAATCTTAACTTCGATCTCGTCGCCCGCCTTCACAATTTCAGAAGGATGCTTGACGCGTCCCCAGGCGAGGTCGGTGATATGCAGCAATCCATCAACGCCGCCAAGGTCAACGAAAACGCCGTAATCCGTTACGTTCTTGACCTTGCCTTTGACAACTGCTCCTTCGGAGAGGGATGCCACCAGCGCATCCCGCTGCGTCTTCGCGGCTTCCTCGAGCAGAACACGACGGCTGACAACCACGTTGCCGCGCTTGCGGTTCAGTTTCAAGACGCGCAATTCGATTTCGCGGTCTTTCCATACTTCGAGATCGTGCACGGGCCGCAGTTCGATCTGCGATGCCGGCAGGAACGCGCGCACGCCGACATCCACTACAAGCCCCCCCTTAATTCGTTCGATTACCTTGCCGGTAATGGTTTTCTCTTCGCGATATGACTTTTCGACGTTCTCCCAGATGCGGCGCCGATGAGCGCGGACGTGCGACAACAAAACATAGCCATCTTTGTGCTCGTGCAGGCGCTCGACTTCAATCGTCTGTCCGGGACCGAACGGAATTGCACCGCCCGTTTCCAGGAATTCCTGCGCGGGGACCAATCCTTCAAATTTTCCGCCAACGTCCACAACCACGCCGGTATCGTTGACGGCAATCACGCGGCCGTCAAAGATTTCGCCCTCTGCGGGGGTGGCGGGCGGGGTCGCATACTGCTCGATGAGCTGCTCCATGCCTTCCGCAGTTTCACTTTCCCCATTCGCGGATTGTGCCGCCGGCTGTACTGGAGGTTGCGCTACGAGTTCTGTCGCGGCTTCGCCGATGGGTTGCGTCACCGATGTCGAGCCGGCTTCGGGCGTTGCGGCGATGTCTTCTTGTTCAGCCGGCGATGGAGCAGCCGGCGGAGCCTCAGCCGCTACAGCCGTGGCCGTCTGCTCGCCGAATGAGCTGGAGGATGATTGGTGGTCAGGCGCTTCGGCCGGGGCCGAAACGGCAGCAGTCTGCGCCGCCGATGCCTGAAACGTTGGCTCGTTTTGATCGTGTGACATAAAAAACTGCCTCCGTACGGACGTGCGCCCCGCTTGCCGGGAGTTATCCCTGGATGGATTCTCCATCCTACTGGGGATCGAGCAAAGAAGGGGGATAGTGGCGCCTGTGCTGGACGCCGTATCGGAAAGAATGATACGCGCCCGTTCTAAGTGATGTCAACAGAACGAGTCACGCGGACCCTGGGTTTGGCCGTCCTGGCATTTCTAAGCTCTGAAACGATCCGCCTGGCGGATCTCCTTGCGATAGTCAGGCGCGGCAAGCTCGATGGTTCGGCACATCTCGTAGAGCCGCGAGCGGATTCGCGTGCCGATGCGTTCGGAGAGGGTGTCCTCGATCACCGAAGGGCGTGACGCCGCCGAGCGCGACGCTGGGCGAGCTATCCCGTCGGCGTCGAGATAGTTCGTGGTCGCGAGCGTGATTCGTTTGTCGTTGTAACGTGCATTCAAAATGTGACCGAGAGTCTCCATGGCCCAAAGGGAGGGCTTGCTTGCTCCGAGGTCGTCGAGAAGCAGCACCTCTGCTTTCAATACTGGTTCGAGGACTCCCATTTCAGTCGCCGGGTTTTCCGGATTGTAGCTGTTCTGAATTTCCTTGAGCAGCTCGCGGTAGTCGTAGAAGAGGCAAGTGTGCCCGCGGCGCATGATTTCCTGGACCGCAGCGACAGCGAGATGCGTTTTACCAACTCCGCAGGACCCCATGAGCAACAGGCCGTGTTCCGTCCCTGCTGGGAAATCGCGGGCGAAGCCCTGCACGACCACGCGCGCCTGTTCCAGGGTGCGATTCCAGGCTGCGACCTCGGACGGCGAAGCGTGGTCGTACTGCAGGTCCGTGTCGTAGTTCTCGAAATCGCAATGGCGATAGCGTTCGGGGATTCGTGCGCGAGCGAAGATGCTCGAGGCACGGTCTTCGAATGTACATTCGCACGGCACGCCCCAGACAAGTTTAGGCTCGCCGGCGCTGACACCTGGTTTTGACTCGGGGGAGGCAAACGGCTTCGCGCCGGATTCCTGATCCGGCCGTTCGACAATTTTCCATCCTGTACCGCTGCACTGGGGACAATCAGGCCGCGCCATGAAGTAAGGATAAACGTGGAAATGTTTGCGCGCAAGATGACGGGTCCTGTGCAAACCAATGCGAGATGTGGAAAAGCCAGAGAGGTTTTACTTTACGATGCGAACAACTTTGGGCGGAGCGGCGCGAACGATCGCGTTGCGCGTGCGGCGTTCGTTCGTCGCGTTGAATCCCCGCGCGAGTTCCCCGCGAACGAATGTAATAAAAGATTCCATCTGCAGCTGCATGTCGGCCATCTTGTCCCGCATATTGAGGATGACTTCGATGCCGGCGAGATTTACGCCCAGTTCGCGCGTGAGCGTCAGTATGACTTCAAGCCGCTCGAGATCCTGATCCGTATAAAGACGCGTGTTGCCTTGCGATCGCGATGGCTTCAGAAGTCCGACCCTCTCATAGAGGCGCAACGTCTGCGGATGGAGTTTGTAAAGTTCCGCGACCGCGCTAATCATGTAGCCGGCTTTTGCTTTCTTGCTGGTTCGTGCAGCCATTTTCTTTCTCCGCTCGACCCTTACACTGCCGCCCGCGAGAAAATATCGACGCGGGGATCTTCTGGCGCAGCTTTGCTCAATTCGCGCAGAAGTTCCTTAACTTTTTCATCCTCCGGGCGCGGAACGACAACCTGTACTTCGATGATCTGATCGCCGCGATGGCCGGGACGCCCGGCAGAAGGCGCGCCCTTCTCCCGCAAGCGCAGCTTCTTGCCGCTATCGGTACCGGGCGGTATGCGAACTTGCGAGCGCCCGTCAATCGTCGGAACCTCAACCTTTGCGCCCAGCGCCGCTTCCGTAATTGTGATCGGAACAACGGTGTAGAGGTCGTCGCCACGGCGTTCGAAGAACGGATGAGGCGCAACGCTGGTGATGAAATAGAGATCGCCAGAAGGACCGCCATTGGCGCCTGCATTGCCGCGCCCCGCGACGCGAACGCGAGAGCCAGTCCGCGCACCGGGCGGAATACGCACTTCGAGAGTCTCTGCGCGGCGCACTCGTCCTTCGCCGCCGCAGGTACGGCAGATCGTTTGAACCTTGCCGGACCCGCCGCAGCGCGGGCAGCTGATCTCGAAGCGCATCTTGCCGCTCACCTCAGTGACGTGGCCGCTTCCCTTGCACTCGGGGCAAGTTTGCGACGTACCGACCGAACCTTTGCCGTTGCAAGTCGGGCAGGTATCGAGGCGCGTGATGGTCACCTTCTTTGTGGCCCCGCGCATCGCTTCGGCGAACGTGATCTCGATCTGATATTCCAGATCTGAACCGGGTTCGGCCTCCTGGTGGGATTGCGCAGCATTGGCGCCTCGGAAGAACTGACTGAAGAGATCTCGGAAGCTCGTGCTCCCGCCGCTCCCGCCATAATCGAAGCCGTTAAAGTCGAAATGCACGTCGTCGGGCGACACGTTGTACTGCCCGCCGCCCGGCGGTGGCGCGCCAGGACCCGGCGCGTTGAAACCGAACTGGTCGTATACCTGCCGCTTTTTCGTGTCGGAAAGAACTTCGTAGGCTTCCTGGATCTGCTTGAATTTCTCTTCCGAGGACTTGTCACCTGGATTTAAGTCGGGGTGATACTTCCGAGCGAGCTTGCGGTACGCCTGACGAATTTCCTTTAGCGGCGCCTTTCGAGGAACGCCGAGGAGTTCGTAATAATCTTGTTTGGATGTTGTCGCCATTCCGTTGCCTTACCCATAAAAATCGGTCACGCCACGCGACGGTCTTTTAAAGCTTCGCCCAGCGAGTGTTCCAGCCGCCCATCTCCTGAGACTCGCGGGCCAATTCCTCGCGATGCCGGCGCTGCTCTTCCGAACGCGTGCCCATCGAGGCGTCTTTTTGGTTTGCGCGCTCGAGCCAGCGATCAATCCGCGCGACCTTCTCTTCGACGCTCTCTGGATTCGACCGGAAACGCAGCAGCGTGCCGGAAATTTCCACAGAGCGCGTTGGAAAATCCGGAGTGACATCCTGCTGAATCTCGTAGAACAGCCGCCGCCAGTCCGCGCTGGGCGTTTCCGAAATTGAAACCTGAATCAGATAGAAGTTATCTCGGACCTTCTGAACCGCCTGCGGCGGACTTGAGCGCTTGATACCAATCGTCAAATATGACTCCGAAAATTGCGTGCGAGATGAACTTGAGCCGGGCGCACTTTTTATATCCGCCCGGCTCAATCGTTAACTCGCTTAGTTCGGCTTCTTCGATTCGTCCACGTCCACGAACTCGGCGTCAACAACGTCGCCCTGTCCCTGGCCGCCCTGTGCACCGGTCCCGTTCGTTGAAGTCGAGCCCGGTTGAGCCGAGTCCGGTCCGGCAGCGCCGCCTGCTGCTCCCCCCGAAGCATTCTGCGTTTTGTACAGAGCCTCAGCGATGCGATGCGAAGCCTTGGTCAATTCCTCAACGGTGGCATTGATGCGCTCGACATTGCCATCGGCAATCGCCCGGCGTGTCTCTTCGATCGCGGATTCAACTGCCTTGGCATCAGCTTCGGCCAGCTTCTCGCGGTTTTCCTTGAGGAGCTTTTCCGTCTGATAGATTAGATTGTCGGCACGATTGCGCGCTTCAGCCTCCGTCACACGCTTCTTGTCTTCGTCAGCATGCGACTCGGCTTCCTTGCGCATCCGCTCCGCCTCGTCTTTACCGAGGCCGGTCGAGGCTGTGATCGTGATTTTCTGCTCTTTGTTCGTAGCCTTGTCCTTCGCGGACACGTTCAGGATGCCGTTCGCGTCAATGTCGAACGTCACCTCAACCTGCGGCAATCCACGCGGCGCCGGCGGAAGCCCGACGAGTTGGAAATTGCCGAGGCTGCGGTTGCCGCTTGCTACCGGACGCTCACCTTGCAGAATGTGAATATCCACCGAAGTCTGATTGTCCGAAGCTGTCGAGAACGTCTCCGACTTGCGTGTCGGGATCGTCGTGTTGCGCGGGATCAGAACGGTCATCACGCCGCCCAGGGTTTCGACACCGAGTGAAAGCGGCGTCACGTCCAGCAGCAGGATGTCCTTCACTTCGCCGCCCAGCACGCCGCCCTGAATTGCAGCGCCTACAGCCACTACTTCATCCGGATTCACGCCCTTGTGCGGTTCCTTGCCGTTGAAGAGTCCCTTCACGATTTCAACGACACGCGGAATGCGCGTCGAGCCGCCAACCAGAACGACTTCATCAATCTTGTCGGGGCTGATGCCGGCGTCCGTGATCGCTTGCTTCACCGGCCCTACGGTCCGCTGCAGCAGGTCTTCCATCAGTTGCTCGAGTTTCGCGCGGGTCAGCTTCTTAACAAGGTGAACCGGGCCTGACGGAGACGCGCTGATAAACGGCAAGTTGATTTCAGTCTCGGTCAATTGAGACAGTTCAATCTTTGCCTTTTCAGCGGCATCCTTCAGTCGCTGTAACGCCATCTTGTCCTTGCTGAGCAGATCGCTTCCAAACTCTTTTTTCGCCTCTTCAATCAGCCACTGCACCACTTTTTCGTCAATGTCGTCGCCGCCGAGGTGCGTGTCGCCTGCGGTGGACTTCACTTCGACAACGCCTTCGCCAACTTCGAGAATGGAAATATCAAACGTGCCGCCGCCGAGGTCATAAACGGCGATCGTCTCGTCCTTCTTTTTGTCGAGGCCGTACGCGAGCGCCGCTGCCGTCGGTTCATTGATGATTCGCAGAACTTCCATGCCTGCGATTTCACCCGCTTGCTTGGTCGCCTGGCGCTGGCCATCGTTGAAGTACGCGGGAACGGTGATCACGGCCTTCGTGACTTTTTCACCGAGAAAATCTTCCGCGGCGTTCTTCAATTTCTGGAGAATCATGGCCGAGATCTCGGGAGGACTGTAAACCTTCCCGGAAATCTCCACGCGGGCGTCGTCGCTCGATCCCTTTACAACTTTGTAGGGAACTCGTTTCGTTTCTTCGGTGACTTCGTCGAAGCGTCGCCCCATGAACCGCTTGATCGAATACACAGTATTCTCAGGGTTCGTGATGGCTTGCCGCTTGGCCACCTGCCCGACGAGGCGCTCGCCGGTCTTCGTAATTGCCACTACGGACGGCGTCGTGCGTCCGCCTTCCTGGTTCGGGATCACAACTGGCTCGCCGCCTTGCATCAGCGCGACGACCGAATTCGTTGTCCCGAGGTCTATTCCAATAATCTTGCTCATTTAGAGCTCCTTGCGCGGGCTTATTTAAGTAATGTGATGTCTACTCGTATAGACTGGAGCAGTATACATGTTGAGTGCCTCGTTGTCAAGTTGCATTTAGGTACCTAAACGCTTTGTTACCAGCGAAATAGCACAAGAGAATAGGCACGTCAACTTGTAGCGTGGCTGCGATACAACCGGCGCGGCTGCGGCTCCCGGTCCGCAGTAACTCTATCGGCAGCTTACCCCTAAGGGTGCACCCTGCATCATAGTTTCAGGTTTCCGCAGAAACGCTGGTGCAGTTGCAAATCAACTCCACGATGCGGCTACAATTGAGGTTAAAATAAACCAAGCTTCGGAAATCTAGTTGATATGAGGGAGCGTTCATGAAGTTTCGCAGAGTGGCGCACGGGTGGCTGGCGGCTGGAGTTCTGGCGATTGCGGCAATCGTTGTTGCCGCACCGGCCCTCGCAACAAAACAGACTGCCAAACACACTCCGCCGGTAACGAAAACCTCCACCGTACCGGACGAGTATATCGTCAAGGCGATAGGATCTAAGAGCGCGCCGATCACCATGGAAGTCTTCAGCGATTATCAATGCCCTTCCTGCGGCTCGCTCTACGAGCAAACACTGAAGCCATTGATCAGCGACTACGTTGCGTCCGGGAAAGTGTATCTCGTGCATCACGATTTTCCGCTTCCCTTGCACAAGTATGGGTACGAAGCTGCGCGGTGGGTGAACGCCGCGGCGGTAGCGGGTAAATATCCGGAAGTCGAAGCGGCGCTCTACGACAACCAGGCGGCCTGGTCTGTTGACGGCAATATTCAAAAGTATGTTGCGGCGGCGATGTCGCCGGTAGATTTCAGGCGCGTCGCCAAGATGATGGAAGCTTGTCCGCCGCCCGCTGCTGGCGTGACTCCTGCGAGCTATTCACAGGCAGGCAAACCCGCGCATGGCTGCCCGTTCGATGCCTCGATCGAAAAAGACAAGGCGCTCGGCAATTCCGTTCCCGTGAGCGCGACACCCACATTTCGCTTCTACTATAAAGGCAAGACCTACGGGCCGATGTCGGGCGTCGTGTCTTGGCCGATCATGAAGCAGTTCCTCGATCAGGTGATGAGCCAGTAGGATGGCTGCGACTCCGCGAGCGCAGACTGGACGCATCCTGCTCTTGATCGGGAGGATCGGCCTCGCGAGCATTTTCCTCCTCGCGGCCTATGGAAAGTTGAGGCCGCAGGCGCCCGGCCCTTTGTCTATGGCGTCTATCAAGACGTCTCTTTCGATGTTTGCGATGCAGGTGGATTCCTTCCAATTACTTTCTTCTTCCTCGGCTGATTTGGTCGCGCACACGCTTCCCTTCTTCGAATTGTTTCTGGGTCTATGGGTCCTGAGCGGAATCGCTCTGCGCCTTTCATCCCTCGTTTCGACGCTTCTGCTGGGCGGATTTTTCGCAACGCTGATCCGCACGTACTTAATGGGACTGGAAATCAATTGCGGCTGTTTCGGCCCAGGCGAGCGACTGGGACCAAAGAGGCTCGCGCTTGAGAGCCTCATGCTCGTGCTTTCACTGGGAGTCACGATCGGCGCGTTCATGATGGCGCGCAAGAAATCGGCCCCGGCCGAATCGGCAACCTCTGCGGTTGGACTTGAACGGGACCGCTGACGATTCGCAAGCATTCCCGCCCTTATGAAACCGTTCGTTTCATCATTCATCGTGTTGCTGATGGCTTCCAACAGCCGCGCAAGCTAAAATAGCGGACTTTGCCGGGGAGGTTTTGCGCATGCACGCAGCTACAGTTCGCCGTTGTGCTCTCGCGGTATCGCTGGCCGCGGTCGCAATATCTGCCGCGAAGCCGGCCAGAGCGCAAGCCGCGAAAGTCCCGGGCAAAACACTCACGGTTGAGCGGATCTATAGCGCGCCAAATCTGAACGGATCGATCGAACGCGGAATCGCATGGAGTCCCGACGGCAAGCGCTTTGCATATTTCCATAGCTCGGGCGCCAAAGACGCGGTTACGGAACTATGGGCCATGGACGCCGCGACGGGAAAATCGAGTGTGTTAGTTGACGCGAAGTTGCTTGAGTCTCTCCTTGAGCCGCCGAAACAACGGGCGACGCAAGCGACCGGCCTCGGCCGAGCCGTTCCTCAAGACTACCAATGGGCAGCCGGCGGAAGCGCACTTCTTTTCGTCAGCGACACTCAGTTGGTTTGGCTCGACCTGAAATCAATGGCACCGAATCGGTTGGTGACAGGCGACGCCTCGATCGAAGATGCGAAAATTTCTCCAGACGCCAAGTGGGTGAGCTACGTCCAGGATTTCAATCTCTGGGTCGTGAATGTCGCTACGAAGGAGAAGAAGCAGCTCACCACGAGCGGCTCGGAAGAACTTCTCAAGGGAAAATTGGATTGGCTCTACCCCGAAGAACTTTCGAGCCGGACAGCGTATTGGTGGTCGCCCGATTCTTCCAGCATCGCTTACTACGAAATGGATGAGCGCCCGGTGACGAAGTATCCCATCTACGACATGAGCACGGATATCGGCGCCGTTGAGAACATGCGCTTCCCGCAGGCCGGCGAGGCGAATCCTATCGTACGCGTCGGAATCGTTCCGGTCACAGGCGGCGAAACGCGCTGGCTCGACACAGGCTCCGACACGAACGTCTATATCGCCCGCGTCAATTGGGCACCCGACAGCAAACACATCGCAATTCAGCGGCTGAATCGCGGGCAGACGCGGCTCGACCTCATGCTATTTGACTCCGCGAGCGGCATATCAACCACGATTCTTACCGACACGGACAAGTATTGGATCAATCTAAGCGACGATCTGCATTTCTTCGCCAACAGCCAGCGATTTCTTTGGACAAGCGAGCGATCGGGATACCGCCATATCTATCTTTACGACATCACCGGCAAATTGCTGAAGCAGCTTACAGGCGGTGATTGGGCGGTGACTGGCGTCGAAGGATTCGGACCGCAAAGCACGAACGGGTTGGTCGTTGACGAGCGCCACGGCTATGTTTATTTTCTCTCAAACAAAAATGACGCCGTCGAGTCACACTTATTTCGTGTTTCGGTCAGCGACGGAAATGTCTCCCAAGTCACTCACGGACATGGAGTGCACGCTCCTGAGATAGCGCCCGACTATTCTGCGTTTCTGGACACTTACTCGAGCGCAAACGTGCCGCCGAAGCAGGAACTCGATCGCATCGACGGCACGAAAATCGCGATGCTCGCGGAGAATAATGTCCCTGAACTTGCGGATTACCACCTTCCGCCCGTCGAGTTCATGACGGTTACCGCGGACGACGGAGCAATTCTTCACGCCAGTATGATCAAGCCGCCGGATTTCGATCCCGCGCGAAAGTATCCGGTGATAATCGAAACTTACGGCGGGCCAGAGGCTCAAGAAGTCCGCGACCAATGGGGCGGAGCATTTTGGTCGGATATCATGGCGCAAAAGGGCTACATCATCTGGAGCCTCGACAATCGCGGTTCGACAGGCCGGGGCCATGCGTTCGAGACGCCCATCTACCATCAGTTCGGGAAGGTCGAACTAGCCGACCAACTCGCGGGCGTGAAGTATCTGAAATCGCTCGCGTATGTGGATGGCACCCGCATCGGAATCTGGGGCTGGAGCTACGGCGGATACATGACGCTCACGGCCCTGTTTCATGCGCCCGAGGTCTTCAAGGCAGGAGTCTCAGTGGCGCCTGTGACCGATTGGCGCCTCTACGACACCGCGTACACCGAGCGCTACATGGGAACGCCTCAGGAAAACGAGAGCGGCTACCGCGAGTCCTCACCGGCATATTTTCCGCAAAACCTAAAGGGCAAGCTCATGGTGGCCCACGGCACCGGAGACGACAACGTCCACTTCGCGAATACCGCGCTGCTCTTGAATCATTTCATCGAGGCTGGAAAATACCCCGAGCTTCTAATTTTCCCGGGACGCGGCCATCCCATGAGCGATCGCCCGGCGCAACTTTTGCTGTTCAATCGCATCATGCAATTCTTTCTCGATAATTTGTGACTAGCATTTTGCAAGAAATTTGCCGCCTTGTGATGGCGCGCCGGCATCTCAAGAGTGACGCTCGTTGAGACGATAAAAGTGCGCATTCGCGATCATGTAACGGTTTTCATTGTCGTCATGCTGGCTGCAAGCGTGGCTTTCGCCGGATCTCGCGCGTCGCAGCCCTCGTCAAACGATGAGCAAGCGGCGCCCGCAGCTTCGTCTCAAAATCAAAGTCCCGTCATGCGCCCCGGGCCGTCACTCGAGAACGCCTTTGACGACATGTACCGGTTGAAGTTCGATGAGGCGCGCTCTGTCATCGGCGCTTACGAACGCCTTCATCCAAACGACGCCCTCGGAACGGTAGCCGAGGCAGCGAGCTATCTTTTCGAAGAATTCCAGCAGAAGGGCGTTTTTTCGTCGGCGTTTTTTCTGGATGACAAGAAGCTGCTTGTCGGAGTGGATGGATCGGTGGCGGAGAATCGCAATCCAAAATTCCTTGACGCTGATGGTCGAGCCCGCACCCTAGCCAACGATCGTCTCCACACGGATTCCAAGGATGCCGAGGCGCTCTTGGTTCTAGCCCTCGCCGACGGAATGGAATCCGATTACGACGCGCTTATTGAAAAAAAGCAACTCGCTAGCTTGCAGTTGATGAAGCAGGCGGACGGCGAAGCGGTCCGCGCCCTCGCTCTTGATCCGAATTTACAGGATGCCTACGTGTCGCTAGGCGTAGCGGGCTACATTATCGGCTGCTTGCCAAGCTACAAGCGCGCGGTTCTGTGGTTTGGCGGAATCCATGGTGACCGCGAACGCGGAATCGTGCTCATGCAAAACGCCGCAGATCACGGGCATTATCTGCAACCTTTCGCGAAGATCATGCTCGCGCTAGCCGATGAACGCGAGCATCGCTACGATCTGGCGCAAGCGCTGCTCGCCGATCTCGCCCGGCAATTCCCCGAGAATCCTCACTTCGCGCAAGAACTCGAGATCGCACAGAAAGCAGTTCGAGGACACTGAGGTCGCAGCGCGTCACTCTCATTGCGTCGCGCCGGCATTCGGCGCTTAAGCAATGAATAGTATTCGCCGCTACCATTTCACGCGGACGCGATAATCGAGCGTTGATGTTCCATTCTTCGCGACTGGAACTTGAAAGCGGAGCGTCGTGGAGTCGAGCTTCTCTGACTTGTAGTTCGATTTCTCCACTTCCCAATCGCCGCCGATCGGCTCGCGAACTTCCACGCTCACATCCGACTCCTTATGATTCCGCAGCGTTATTTCGTATTCGAATTCGTAGAGATTGTTCGAAAGCTTTTTAAAATCGGTTTCCTTGCGCTCGCACACGATGTCGAATGCGTCGCCGACATGAATCGTGACCGATTCATCTTTCGGCGTGTGATTGATGTTGTCTTCTCCGACGAGTTGAATTCCGCCGTGTGAATCCGCCTGATACACGCGAACCGTGCCCGCAGGCAGCGGCATTCCAAGTCCGGACTTGTCTTCGTTCTTAAATCGATAATTCACCTGCACCGGCTGCTGAATTGGATTCCCGATGCTCTGCGCGTTCCTGTAGTAGTACGGTTGCCCTGTAACGAGCAGGAGTTTTTCGACAGCCACGCCGCTTGCATTGAGCAAACTGATCTGCTTGGACTCCTTATCCTCTATCGAAGGTCGTCGCGCAAGCGAATAGAGGTGGTACTCCGAAAAATTCTCCTGCTCGAATTGCGGCGCTGCCTTGGCCTCTGCTATCACCGCTCCAAGGGCCCTTCCGTTCATCGGAACTGGCGCGACGCGGTGAACTTCTCCGGCAACAAGCTGGAGCTTTGCGTTCTTGTAAGCGGTGCCGCTGTTGTTCGCGAGAGTCACCCAACCATCTAGATCGGCGGATTTTTCATCGCGGGTGACCGTGAGAACGTAATCCGCGTTCCAATTCATGTTGTTCGTCAAATAAGAAGCCTCAACGCGCTGCGACTTCGGGCCGCCATTCTCCAGCATCCAGACGAGCGTCGGCTTGCTGTATAGATTTTCGGGCAGATCGGGAAACCGGTAGTGGTCAGTTGGCATTCCGGTGACGATTTCATCTCCGATTTTCCAAACGGGTCCGTTGTTATCAGAAAGCAGCAGCGCTTTCGTCTCCACCCACTTGGTTGAATTATTCTCTTCCTCGCCACGCACGAGAGTCACTTCGCGTCCAACGTATTTCTGAAGGAGCTTCGCCGGATCAAGGAGATCGTATTCATAGTTCTGTTCGACAACAGAAAGCTTGGTGGGCTCGGAGAGCGAACGGAAATGAACGGTCTGAGGATTGATCGAAGCCGCAACATCTTCAAACTTCAACGAGAAGTTCCCGGACGGAAGCGATATTTGCCGTACATCCCGCACCAGCGCCACGTTTGAGTTGTACACGGTGACCGCGAGATCGATCTGGTCTTTCTGCGTCGTACTCGGAGCCCCGCTGGCATCTGGCCGCGGCGACGCCTGCACCCCGCCCGTTCGAAACGCAACCAAACCAGCGATACTCAGCGCAACAATAAAGAAGGCTGCAAGGTATTGGCGCTTGTGAATCAATCGAGTCATTTCATCCTCCCGGGAAAGCTTGAGTCGGTCATCCATCCACATTTAGAACGCAGCCCGCGCAATTTCTTGCGGCCACATTTCGAAATATCAGGGATTGTTCTGCTGCTTCCAGGACTTTCCGCCATCCTTGGTCACGAACACAGTTCCGCCCGCGGCCGTAACTTGCGCGTGTTTCGCGCTCGATGCGATCACCGCAGTGAGATCTTCAGTCGTCGGCGCAATAACTTTTATCCAATCAATGCCATTCACCGTGCGGAGAACGGCGCCTCCGCGGCCCACGATCCAGCAAATTCTCGCGGAAGGCGCGAAGCCCGACGTCATCGCTCCCACGATCTCTGGTCTCTGCATCTCCCACGTGACGCCGGAATCACTCGAGAATTCGATCGCACCCGAAACGGCAATTCGCCACGACTTCATCGCATCCGGAGACGGAATCAGAATTGGGTTAGACGACTCTTCTCGCACTTGCAGTTGGTCCGCTTCGGCCGATTTAGCCCTGGTCGGCGCATTACTGGCGGGTATCTTCGCGCTCAAAGCAAGCTGGTGTCTCGCCGTCACGGCGCCTGCGCCTGACGACTGTGGCGCCTCGAGTTTCGTCGCGTTCCTAGTGGTGCTTGTGGCGTCTGCTGGTGCTGATTGCGCGAGAGTCGCGGTCAAGGCGCTATCGTCGGGCGGAGGCGGAGCCGGCGCCGCGCCGCCGGGGACGCCTCCGGCAGATGAGACACCGCCGCCCTCGCCCGTCAAACTTGGCGGCTCGCCTGCGGCCGACGTCGGCGCCTCACCATTTTGTTTGGCGAGACCTGAAGGAGATGCTCCTGAGAATTTCTTCTTGAAAGTCGGGGTCGCAGCGGGCTTGGACAGTCCGTCGCCAGTTACCGTTCGTGATGGTGGCGCCAGTTGCGGCTGCGGGGCCTGTGGCATGGGCTCCAGCGGCGCCGCCGTCTGCGACATCGCGACGTTGACCGGCTCCTTAATTGCCTTGTAGTGCGCGCGAATTCCAACCCAGATCAAGACGATTGCGATTGCGGTGACGGCTGGCGCGAGCCAGCGCCAGTTCCACAGCCATGATGCGGGAGCGTCTAACGGTGTCTCAGCGGGCGACTCGGAACGCACGAGCGCGGCGATTTGCGCCCGGCAACTCGCGCACGTCGCAAGATGCGCATCGAATTGCTCGATTTCGGATGGCGCAAGCGAGCGTTCGTAGTACGCGGCAAGAAATTCAGCATCTGGGCAGCCCTGCACGGCCTGCGTCGAGTCGGATGAAAGCCCGCGGCGCATCATCGCGTCGAATCCCGTCTTGTTGTCTCCGGGCTTCATTCTCTGATCCCTAAGTTAGAACGATACTCCCTCAAGAACTTGCATGGAAACGTCACGCGCGATCACTCCGCCGTCACTTTGGGATTGACCCTTTTGATGAAAGCGCGCGCGTGAGATCAAATGGCCACTCCTGCTGCGCATATTCGTAGCAGAGCTGCACCTGTGCTTCGCTCAAGCGCTTCTTGTTGCGCAATTCCCCATCCACATTCTTACGCAGCTCGCGGCGAACGCGCTCAAGCTTCCGCGAGACAGTCGCCTCGTGTTCGCCGAGCAAGCGCCCAATCTGCGCCAGCGTCAGATCGTCCACGTAGTAGTAAGCAAGACGCAGGCGATCGCGCGCGGCTAGTCCTGCAAGAGCGGCGGCCAGAACGGTCTGCACCAACACGAGATAGCGTGATCGTTGGGGATCCGCGTCGTCGCCCGCCGCTGCTGGCTCCGCTTGGGGTGGATCCCCGGCCTCGCTCTCCGGATCGTCAAGCGATTCCGTCCGCCGCGTGCGCCGAATTTCATCCACATGTCGTTGTGCGAGAATCGCGCGTAGCCACGTGCTCAATTTACTTCGGCCGTGAAAATAATCGAAGAGAGATCGCCGGCGACCTTCGCGGCTTTCGAGACCATAGAGTTCAGCGTAAAGAGAATCCGCCAAATCGCGTCCCACCGAATCCCCGGCGATAGCCCGCGCCGCGCGGTAAAGTTCGGGCCGGAACCGCGCGACGAAATGTTCCCACGCACCCGACTTGCCAGCTGCACAGCAGTACGACAAGGCCAGATCCTGAAGATGAAGTGTTTCCAAGTACGCGGAGATTTCTCGCGCGGACGTCTGCGAATCGCGGAAGCGTGCGCCAACACTTCGTTCTACGGCGCGGGTGAAATCCTCGATGCTGCATCCCCAGCATTCGGGTATTTCCGCGCGGCGAAATACCTCTTCGAGCTTCGGCCTGAGTTCGGGCGCTAGTTGAAGCGACGTGGGCAAGGGTGGGGGCTCCGTAAGCCGCTCCAGTTCCTGGAGAGAATGATACACGCTCTATTCGGAAAGTTGCCCGGCGCCAACGCGAAGTTACCGCGCACTTGGTGCGGAATCAATTCAGGCACCCGAAAAGCCGTCGTTGACATCCTCTGCGCCTGTTCCTACGATTCAACGCAGATGTACGTATGCCGCGAATGCGAACAGCCCCTCAATCAAGCAACCGAGCTTTGCCCATATTGTGGCGCGGATCTGACAGGGCAACCGCTCGATGAACTTGTTGCGCCGAAGAAAAAGCGCAGCATCGTAAAGATCGTAGTCATCTGGGGCCTGTTGGTCGCGAGCCTCTGGGCCATCGTTTGGTTTGTTCTCCCGCCGCGGCCCGGCACATCAAAGCCGGAGGCGGAGAAGAGCGCGCTCGAAGCACTCAGCGACTTGCGTTCGTCGCTCGCGTCATACTCCGCGGCTTCGGGCAGCTATCCTTCTTCGCTCGAGACGCTCGGGCCCGCGGCCCGCTCGGCGGCGCAATCGGCAAAGAATGCCGGCTACGAAATTCAATACACTCCGGCGCCCGCCTCGGAAGATGGACGCATCAAAAACTTCGCGATGCTCGCGAGGCCCGGAAATTACGGCTATCGTAACTTCTACTTGGATGACACCGGCGTAACTCGTTCAACGCGAGAGAATCGCCCCGCTACGGCGCAAGACGCGGAAATGCATTAAGGAGAATCTGTTGCAAAGTGTTAGCCACCTGATTCGATTTGTTCTTTTTTCAACGGCGCTGGTCGGCAATACCGTGGCGTGGGCGGTTCAGCCGGGCTGCAGCGCGCCTCTGAAGTGCTTCCGATCGTGCTGCAAGATGCAGCATGATCCAACTAGCCAGTCGTCACATGACACGATGTCGAAAGTTCCCATGTCGACTAACTCGATGTCGCACGATCACGCGTCTTCGCTGATTGACGCAATCGAGTTACACGGGACGTCCGGAACCGATGTCGAGCCTGCCTCGACTCCGCACCCGATGTGGATGGACGAACGCGCGGGCTGGCAGTTCATGTTTCACGGCAATATCTTCGTAAACGAGTTACAGCAGACCGGCCCGCGCGGAGGCGACAAGTTCTTCTCGACCAATTGGTTCATGCCCATGGCGCAGCACCAACTCGGGCCGGGGAAATTTACGGCGCGCATAATGTTGAGTCTCGAGCCTGCGTCCGTCACCGGTCGCCGCTATCCGGAACTTTTCCAAATTGGCGAGACGGCTTTCGGCCTGCCGATTGTGGACGGCCAACATCCGCATGACTTCTTCATGGAGATTGGCGCTTTCTATGATTGGAACTTGAATGAAAAAAACGTGCTGTCGTTCTATGCCGCGCCCGTTGGCGATCCTGCGCTAGGGCCGGTCGCGTACCCGCATCGGACGTCCGCGAGTGAGGACCCGATTGCCGTTCTCGGTCATCACATGCAGGACTCGACCCACATCGCCGACGAAGTTGTTACGGTTGGCTACGCATACAGCATCGCTCGAATTGAATTTTCGGGATTCCATGGCCGCGAACCAAATGAAAATCGCTGGGAAATCCAGGCGGGTGCGATTGATTCGTGGTCTGCTCGCCTCACGTTGAACCCTACGCGAAATTGGTCTGGCCAATTCTCGCTCGGCACGCTGCACAGCCCCGAAGCGCTCGATCCAACCGACGACCAGCGCCGCATGACCGCGTCCATCACCTATAACCGCCCGTTCGATCGCGGCAACTGGGCGTCTTCGCTCGTCTGGGGGCGCACGCGATCTCTCAGCAATGGCGGCGTGCTCAATAGCTACCTGCTCGAATCAACGCTTCATTTTCTCTCGCGCAACGCAGTATGGGGACGCATCGAAAACGTCGACCGCACGAACTTGCTTCTGATCGGCGAAAATCCGCTGCCTCCCGGATTCGAGGAAGCCTTTCTCGCGCGAGTTCAAGCGTACACGGCCGGCTACGATCGCGAAATTCCCGTGCTGCCCCATTTCTCGACTGCCATCGGAGGCCAAGCGACGTTCTACGGAAAGCCGGCGTTCCTGGACCCGATCTACGGCCAGCACCCAATGGGCTACCTCGTGTTCGTCAGATTTCGCCCCGAAGGCTCGATGCACTGAGTTCTTGAGCTGGAGTTGGAACTGGAGGTCGGGCGTGATGTGGGGCGGGGTGGAGATGATCTGGGATGGGTGGGGTGTGGGTGGGAGCCCCCTGCTTCAGCAGGGGGAGCTGGACTTCGGTCCAGCGAAAGATCGCTCGATCTTAAAATGGACCTTCAGCCCCGGAACGAATTCTTCTTAAACCTTACTGACCGTGTTGCCAGCAAATCGCATCAAGTATTCTTTCCCACTCCCGTAATCCGCGTTCCATCAAACTTCGTAAATGAAAATCCCTCGAACGTCTCGTTCCAGCAGTGCCCCATGTCCTGCAACATCGAAATAGCGACGGCTTCGCCAAGAGGCAAGGAATCGGTGTAGTCATAACGCCAGTGAACGCCCGCGTGAACGCGCCCCATGCCGATATTTGCAGCCAGCTTGTTCATTTCGCCTCCGATGGTCAGTTCGCCTGCGTCCGCTCCCGCGTACGGCAGCAATGATGATCCATCTTCACTCGATTGCCACACTTCGACACCGGGAATGGAGACGAGTGGCGCGAGATCGTTGAACCAAGCCTTAACGATTGTCGCGCAAGCTCCCGCAACGGTCGCGTGCCCCTGTCCATATGACGGATGCTGCGGACATCCCTCTGGAAACGCGTGCGGCAAAAAGTAAGTTCCGTTCTGGCTGAATACTTTGGCAACAGCATGCGAATTCAATACGTCGGCCTGTATCGGATACTTTGCCTGGCCCGTCGCCGTCATGTGAACAAGCCCGCCGTATTCCTCCGGCCGAAGGTGCCGGTGCACGAACCATTTCGCATACCACACGGCCTTGAGCGCCCGCTGCGATACTTCTGCAACCCACGTCTTGAGATGGGGCGTTCCAAACGTCCCGAATCCGCTCTGCGTCTTCGAGCCCAGGTAAGGATTGTTCGGATCAAGCGGCGCGTTCAGGTCAATCAGCGCGATGCAGGCGTTGAAGTACGCTTCAAACAGAATGTCAACGTGCACATAGGTTGAAAGTCCGCGGCCGTTGCGCATGTGCTGAAGTTCGGGATCAGCTTGGTCTGAGGCAAAGGGACCCTGGCCGTTTTGCACGGCCAGCCACGACGATTGATCCGTCATGTAGTCAACGCCCGGCACATAGGTTGTATAAAGTTGCGTGATCGGCAGTGCGCCGTAGCTGAACGGTATCAAAAGGAATTGCGAGATGTACGGACCTAGCACGTCGCCGGGCGTGAAGCCTCGAAATAGGTTCTGAGGCGTGACCGGTGACGGACCGTGAAACGCCGAAAGCGAGTTCAATTCCGCGATCGCCGCTGTACTGAGCGGCTCGTTACCGTATTGCGTGAAATTGACGTCGCGGCACAGCGCCATCCAATAGCTTTCTACGGCCGCGTCGGCGATCGCCTGGCTCGCCACCGACGGCGGGCTTCCGATCGCGAATTTGTGCGAGTCGGTTCCCTCCAAATCGAATGAGAGACCCGCTTGTGGATCAACCAGCAGCGCGGTGCCACCGAGTTGAATCTGCTCGAATTGCTGCGGATTCCCCGTTTGGATAGCCTTCAGCATGCTCGCATAGGACGCGCTTTCAACCTCGCCGATCGGGTTGTGCGCGAGGCCCTTCGAATAGTTGCCTATAAGATTCGGGTAACGCGTTTCGTCGCCGTTCGTGATTTCAGCGGGAGTTGCAACGTTGAATTCCGTCTGTGCAGCCGTGACGCGATTGGAAAAGGAAGTTAGCGCACGCACTGTGGCGCTCGCGCTGGATAGCGGTGTTGACGGCGGCGTTACTGTCGCCAACGCCGCCGATGCGGCTGCTGCCGGCAGAGGAGCCGAAACGGCAGCAGCGGCAGCGACCGTTACCGCAGCAGCGCTGGTTACTTGACCCAGGAACGCCCGTCGCGTCGAGCCTTTTTTCTGCCCCTCGTCCGAAACATTCTGCGAATGCTGATTTTTCGATGCCGAGTGCTTGGATTTGGACATCCGGGCCTCCTGTGACCCTCGCGCGAAGGTGAGCCGCCATCGAAAGACCTAGAATTGTCGAGCAGACAGTCGGGCACCCCATCTCGATTGGGCTGCTCGTCTTTGCGACCTGGATCTAGGGCTCAGTTACGCAATTAAGCCCGTTGAGGCCGCCGCAAACTACTGTACAGAAGGGCATTTTTGGTTCTACTGCGTACCAGGCCCTTTGCACGCTTGCGCGACTCTTTACTTCGGGGACAGGAGGAAGAACTCTCTTCAGTAACCGCTCGCCGTTCCGTGAGAACGACAAGGACGTTCATGATATCCTACCAGCGCGTTGGATCGCCAGGAAAAAGTTGCCACCCGGCTCGGTCTTTCCAACGGCAAGCGCCGAGTCAAGCAACTGAGCAGCCTGCGGAGAGGTGCTGGAGTGGCCGAACAGGGCTGCCTGCTAAGCAGTTACACCCCAAAAGGGTGTCGGGGGTTCGAATCCCCCCCTCTCCGCCATATCTTCAAAAAATCGGTACTTCCGTACCGTCGCGCCGTTCGCCTCAACTGGCTATTCTTACAAGCGAACGAACGACTGTGCCTCTGTTGAGGGCAATACCGTGAAAACTCTTGGATTTGCAGTTGTGGTTCTCTTTTTCGCGCTTCCGGCGCACGCGCAGTCGAGCTGCCCGCATGCTGCGGGTGGTACTGCGTCTTCGCACGGATCGACGAATTATGTGGAGTCCACGTACGTGCCCTACGACTCCGCGCTCGACACCGGGCAGACCGAATTCGACAACCAGCACAAGAGCCTCGGCGAACTTGCGCGCGAGTTTCGCGCCCAGAAAGCGGCCAAGGCCGACAACACCGTCAACGCCACAGCACTGCCCCCGAAGAAAACTCGCCCGCGCCTCGATGGAAATTAAGCATCGCCGAATGATGAGCTTGACACAGACTCAGAATAGTCGGCCATCCGCTACTAGATCTCGGTGCAATTCTTTGTGCGGTTCCCCAACCGCTAGTGCCCTGCGGCCTCCAAAGCCTTTGTTGCCTCGTTAATCAGCGTCGTTTCATTGCCGAGCGCCGTCGAAACTCTTCCGATCTCCGCATTCGCTTCGTCCCAATGCTTCAGCTCGATGCCTTCGCGCACGCCAGGAATCGTCTTCGCGCCATATCCCGAATAGACGCCGGGCGCATAAATCATGTGCTTGTACCATCCGCGGTGCAGCAGGCCCTCCTGCGTCGTGAGGCGGCGCTCACTCTCCATCAGCTTGTGATTCAAATCATCAAGCGTCGCCGAGGGGATGTTGCCGGCGGCCCAAGCCTTGCCGAGCGCGTCGTGATAATGCTGGGCGGCCGTCGTGAGCGCGTCAGCAGCATTCTCAAGCGGCGCGAAATTTAGGTGCGGAGGCACGTCTTCGCGGGGCGGCGCAATCGTGGGACGCCGCGGATCGCTAGTCGCAGTGAACAAACCTTCGTCGAGCTCTTTATCGCGCTCGATCGCTTTCTCTCTCTCTTCATCCGCCAGTTTTTTGAGCTCTTTCAGATACAGATGGATCGTATCGGCGAAATCGGTGAATTCGAAAGGCAGCAAATCGGCATCGGCAAGCCGCATAACCGTGGTGCCCACGGTCTGCGACAGCGCCCTGCCATAGACAAAATCCGTATCCGAAAAATGCGTAAACCAGTAGAAGTCGTCGTAAACCGAGTGATAAATGCCTCCCCGATCTTCACCGCCATACCCCAGGTTTACGGATGCGATTCCGAGATGGTCTACGAAAGCGGTGTAATCGCTGCCCGAACCAATCGCGCCCATACGAATGTCCGCACGTTCACGAATTTCCTTGCGATCCTCGCCGGCGTGGTCGCTGTGCACAGCGGAAATGTCGTGCAAGCGAGACCGCTCACGTACGGAGATATTCTTTTCGGGATCGTTGATGTCGCGGGCAACACCGTCCATGAAATGCTCGAGAGTGTGGGAGCCTTCGGCGGATAAATAGCCGCGGCCGTTCCCGTCAGTATTCAGGTATGCAACCGCATGCTGCTTCAACTCCGCGTCATGAGCTTCGGCCCACTCGGTTGAACCGAGCAGCCCGGCCTCTTCTCCGTCCCACGCGCAATAAATAATCGTGCGCTTCGGCTTCCAACCCTGCTTGATCAATTCGCCGAATGCGCGGCCTTCTTCCATTTCCGCAACTTGGCCCGACAAAGGATCTTCGGCGCCATTCACCCACGCATCATGGTGATTGCCGCGAATCACCCACTCGTCAGGTTGCTCGGAGCCGGGAATTTTCGCGATGACATCGTAAAGAATCCTGGTGTCCCAATTAAATACCACTTTCAGGTGCACTCGCGCCGCGCCTGGGCCGACATGATAAGAAATCGGAAGCGAGCCGCGCCATTCCGCCGGAGCCATGGGGCCATCGAGAGCCGCGAGCAATGGCCGTGCGTCGCCGTACGAAATCGGAAGAGTCGGTATCTTCGTGAGTGCCGGGTTGTCCTTGATCGGAATGCGCTTCGCATCAGGAGTTGCGCCAACTCCTGGAGTCAGAGGATCTCCCGGCTGCGCCGACGGAAAATCCATCACGCTGCCGCGCTGAACGCCATCAGCCGGGCGCATCGGGCCTTTCGGAAATACGTTGTCCACGAAATATCCATCCTCGTGAGGATCGGAGTAAATCAGACATCCGATGGCCCCGTGCTCGGCCGCCACCTTCGGCTTGATGCCGCGCCAGGACCCGCCATAGCGCGCGATGACGATCGCGCCCTTCACGGAAATACCAAGCCGCTCAAGCTCGTCGTAGTCGGCCGGCACTCCGTAATTCACATAGACGAGCGGCGCCGTGACGTCGCCATCTACGGAATATGCGTTGTAGGACGGCAACTGCTCGCTCTGCTGGCTCGATGTCGGATCTCCTGCAACCGGAGGCTCCTGCAATTTCGCGACGAACTTCGTGGGCGCGACCATCTCCAGCACGCGCTCTTTCGGCGTCGGATACAGCACGTCGAAGGTCTCGATGTGTGCATCCCAGCCCCACTGCTTGTATTGCGAAAGAATCCATTCGGCATTTTCTTTGTCGTACGCTGTGCCGACATTGTGGGGACGCGCTGACAGGCGCTGCATGTACTCGCGCTGATTCTGCGGGCTCGGAATGGAGCGGAACTTGGCCTCCCACTGGCGCTCCACGGCTGAATCATCGCGCGTGAAACCCTGGAGCGGTTCTTCATCGGCAGCAGCAGGAATCTCGGCAGCAGCAGGAATCAAAGAACAGCAGACACCCAAAACTGCAAGAATCGCAAAACGTCGCATCAAGCCCCCTTGCGTTGCATTCCATGCGTTGCAGCCCGGCCGCAAATTTTCCCCGATCGCTCGTCGCAGCGGCAGGAAGGTTATCGCAGGGGGGCTTTAAAACCAAGCGTATCGCGCCCAACCGAAGTCATTTGCTTTTGTGCGGCCGAATCGAGTGCTAGGATTGAAGCGAACGAAAATCGGGCATCCCGAACCGCTTCTCTGAGAGGGTAAGTTGCTTGGCGCAGACAATCCGGAGCCCAACAAGGCCGCGCGGAAGATCTGGCGCTACGGCTCGATCGTAATCCTGATAGTCGCGCTCTTCTCCGGCTGGACAATCTGGTCGCGCTGGCAGGAAAATCGCGATCTCGAATACAAGGCAGCGCAACAAAAGGCCGCCAAGGAACATGATGCGGACGAGAAAACCGTTGATACGCTCGGCGGCAATCGCTTCGAAATCATCAGCTTCTACGCCTCGCCCGGAATAATCCGTCGCGGCGAATCCGCCCAGCTTTGCTATGGCGTTTCGAATACCAAGAATGTGCGACTCGACCCGCCGGCCGAATCCGTATGGCCCTCCTACAACCGCTGCTTTGATATTTCCCCCACCAAAGATACGACCTACACACTGACTGCCGACGACGGCAACGGCAATTCCAAATCGGCTTCCTTCACGCTAAAAGTTCAATAGCCAAATCGGGCGTCTCTAGGTGTGCAAAGCCGCATGTGGATTTCACGTTCGAGATTTTTCTTCTCTGCGTTACTGCGCAGATACGCACGTCTCCCTCGAAAGGGAAACATGAGATTCAAAAAGTTCGATTGGATTTACTGCGGGGTTGGCTTCGTCTCGCTCTCGGTCAACTCGTCGTACACTGCCCAGGAGATGAACCCGGCAGCAACGACTCCCGCGCTTATGAGAATAATCATCAGCAGCTTCTTCCGGCTGCGAACGGCCTGCGTGCCATTGCCTTCCTCGCCAGGCTTGTCAACCGCATCCGTAAGAGTCAGACGATAGGATGATCCGTCCGCAATAGCGTGCGTGTCGCCGTCGTACGATACCTCAAATGGGCCGCGGAAACTGGTAACCACAAGTTCGTTTGCACCAACGATCGAAACCCTGCCATGCGCGGGCTTACCATCGAGCGAGCGGACCACAACGCCCAATGCGTTGAACTCGACGGTGTCGGATGGGCCAGAGGAGAATCCCGCAGTTCCCTTCAACAACGACGCACGGATGCCCTTCCCGGCATCCTCCAAGCGCGCTTCGCTCGCGGACATCATGTAGAGCTGGGCCAAGCCCGCCCTCATGCGTATCGAGCCGTTGTCGTCGGTCTTTAGAGTATCGCCAGGATATACCGTCGTGCCGACTGCAGCGACGGATCGGTCGATCCAAGTCGCTTGAGCTTGAGTAATCGTACCAAGGGGTTTGGTCGATGACGCCTGGAGTGGCGCATTTATCAGCGTTCCTATTAGTGCAGATATTAAACAGGCCCGAATTACTGCTCGCACGATACACCTCCACCGGGGCACCATTACTGTAGGGCGCTCCACACGTGAAGTCAACCCCCTTTGTCGTTAGGATTAACGAAACTGATAGAGAAATCGCCCTCCGCAGAAGTGACATTTTATGGCGTACCAGATTGAAACTACAACGGCCCCTTGCGATTGCTAAATCCCGTCTGGCATTTGCAAAATCCTTCAACTCAACTCAAAATGATGTGGTGTTCGTCTCCGGCCAATCCGTACGTGTAAACCTAGCAGGTCTCCAGGTCAAAGATGTGCTCTTTCATGCCGCCGTCACTGCCGCTGTCGGCACGATCGTCAAAATGACGAGCGAGGACCCCCCGAGGTATCTCGTAAAATTGCTCTTTAGTTTTCGCGGCATTAGCGAAGTTGAGGTTCCGGCCGAACGGGTCAGTCCAAACTGAAGCGTCTTGCGGCATTTACCCGTCCGAAACTGCGCTAGAATTGCTGGAGTGCGCGTAGGGAGAGCCGATGATCCATCGCTACGTCTTTCACAATGATCGACTGATGCCGGTGGAGGATGTGCGCCTCTCTCCGGGCCAAAGCGGACTGCTCAGCGGGTGGGGCCTCTTCACAACCCTACGTGTCGCTGATGGCGTCCCTTTCGCATTTGAGCGTCATTGGCATAGGCTCGCGAAAGACGCGACGAAAACGCATTGTCCGTTTCCTTTCGAAGAAAATAGAGTTCGGGCTCAACTCGGCGATGTGTTGCTCGCCAATAAAGTAAAAGACGGCACCGCGCGAATTTACGTCATTTACAACCAACGAGGCTTCTGGGCCAGCGAAGAAAGCTTCCCCGACGCCGATTTGCTGATCTGTTCCGCCGGTCTGCCGGCCTATCGCGAGCCAGCGCGCATTGGCATCCGCGAGCAGGGACGCCACGCCGCTTCGCCTCTCGCCGGCGTGAAGGTCACGTCGTGGCTTCTCAACGTATGGAATCTCTACGAGGCGCAGCAGAACGGCTACGACGAAGTTCTTTTGCTGAACGAACGAGGGGAAGCCGCGGAATGCACGGCCGCGAACATCTTTTGCGTGCGCCAAGGTCGCGTGCTGACTCCGCCGCTCGACTCAGGATGTCTCGAAGGAATTACCCGCTCGGTTCTTCTGGAAGTCGGCGCTGCAGCAGGTGTGCCCGTGGAAGAGCGCACGTTGCGCCCGGAAGACTTGTATTCGGCAGACGAGCTATTCATCTCATCCACGAATCGAAGCCTGTTGGGCGTCGGCGAACTCGCAGGCCACATGTTTTCCGCGCCCGGCCCGATTACTCGCAAACTCGAGCAGGTCTTCAGCGCCTACATCGCGACGTACGTCGCAGCTCATTCCACCGCTACAGCCAAGTAACAATCGCTGTTAATGAACCAAAAATGCTGCCGCGGCGACTACGACGCCGGCTGTGCCTATCAGCAATCCGGCCGCCCAGAAGAGCCGATTTCGAGTGAGCAGCGTTATGGAGCAAATAACCAAAGCAGCTTCGAGCAAAACCTCGCCTAAGTCGAATCGGTCCGCCTGTCGTTCCCGAACTCCAACTTCCTTCTCCGTTTTTTCCGCCTCGGCTTGAGCGTCTTTCTGTTGATCGCGATAGCGGTCGATTTCCTTCTGATATTTTTCCTTGATCACGTCCGCCTGAGGCGAGTTCTGCACGGTGAAGACGCTCATCTCATCGATAAACAACTCATAGGCATGCCGCCGGATGTCTTTCGCCTGAAAGTAAGCCCATTGGTCAGTGGCCTTATTTTGCAGCAGTATTTCTTCGGTATGTGTACGGTGCCCCATCAACGAACAGGCGGCTACAAACACGGCCAGCACCGCCATCGTAATTGTTACTGGAGCAAGACCTGACTCGTGTGCGCCATTCTCCGCGCGTTCAGCTAACTCGTGTGGTTCTTCCGCCATTCGTTGTGTCCTCGCTTGGTTTTAGGATCGCTCGGTGCGGATTGCGTGGTGGCAGCATAACAAAAACCGTCGCATTCGCGAACTTCAAGGCGCAAATGACACCTGAGAATCGAAACTGAGCTAAGATCGATTCGGTTGATTGAAATTGAAGAGGGAGATACAAGAAATGTCCGATCTAGCCAGCAAGACTTGCGTCCCATGTAAAGGCGGAGTCCCGCCGCTCGCGGGCGAAGAACTCGCGCGGCTCGCGCGCGAAGTCCCTCAGTGGAAAGTCATCGACGGCCACCACATCGTACGCACGTTCACGTTTCCCGATTTCCGCCAGGCGCTGGCGTTCGTGAACAAAGTAGGCGCGATCGCGGAAGAACAGGGCCATCATCCCGATATTCTTCTCGGCTGGGGCAAAGCCGAAATCACCACGTGGACGCACAAGATCAACGGCCTCACCGAGAGCGACTTCATCCTCGCCGCAAAAATAGACCGGCTCTGACCGCAACTCTTATTGTTCTTACGGTGGGGAAAGCGCACTGAGCAGCTTGGCGCCGTCAGGAGAGCCGAGCCCCGTGCAAGGATCCCACCCCGCCCCCGCCGAATAACCATCATTATTCCCGCTGGTGATGTCGTGAAACGTAGCTTCGACAGTCGCTCCATAAAGCAACGGATTCAAATAGCCCACAGGCTTCCCGAGTTTTTGATTCATCAACGCGATCAACCCCGCCCACAAAGGCGCAACGGCGCTCGTTCCACCAACCACTTCTTGCTGGCCATCAACGACGATTTCATATCCCGAATCGGGATCGGCATCGCCCGCCACATCCGGCACTCCGCGCCCCACAAATCCATTCGGCGCGGCGGGCACCTTTGCGCTCTGCTGCCACGAAGGCAGCGCAAAAAATTCACTGACGCCGCCTCCCGTCGCTCCGCCTCCCGACGATGAATCATTCCAAACATCCTCTTCCGTGATTTTATTTCCCGCGGCCTCGAGCAGCGTTCCACCACATCCGATAACCGAAGGGCTCGACGAAGGAAAATCAACGTGATCCTGCCCGTCTGTAACTCCGTCTGTCGCGCCATTGTCCCCCGATGCGACGCAAATACTCACGCCAAGCATCGCCGCATCCTGGCAAGCCGAATCCATGGCGGTCATCGCTTGGTTCGTCCAAGTGCTTTCAGGTCCGCCCCAACTGATCGAGATCACCGAAGGCTTGTTCGTCGTATCGTGAATTGCTGTTGTGAGCGCGTCGAGAAAACCCTGATCCGTATTCGGCGCGAAGTAGACGGCGATCTTCGCCCCCTGCGCAATCGCCCCAGCCACTTCGATATCGAGCGCCACTTCCGCATCCGCGCTATTCGGATCGCCGACGGGCGTATTCGCTCCGCCGTCCACAGACACCGCCACGACGCTCGGCGTCGCCAATCCCAAACCGCCGAAGAACGACGTGAGATCGCTTGCGTTGTATCCGCCGCCAAGCTCGAGAATGCCGATGCATTCTCCGCTGCCGTTCACTCCGGATGGAAAGTCGTAAATACTCGCCACCTGAACGGGCGTGAACGCAGCGGCCGCAGCTTCGGGCGCCGCTGCCTGCGCCCCCTCGCCCCGAATTCGAAAGTGCGTTTTGGCCTGCGGACGATTGTCGAGACCAAAAACGCCTTCGATAATGCTCGCGAGCTCACTAGGAACTTGTAACTCGCCCGTTCGTCCTCGGAACGCACCGGACGGAGGAAACTCGTAGCGCCCGAGATCCGCTTCGAAGGCCTGAGCAAACGCAGAAACCGTTCCAGTCAGGACAATCGCGCGCCGCCCGGCGTCTTCGCTCTTCACACTAAGGCCGCTCGCCACCGCGAATTCGCGAATGCGCGCGATATCCTCGCGTGCAGCCCCGTGCATCGCTGCGAATTCCTCACGCGTGAGATAACGCCGTTCCGCAATCGGAGTTTTTCCAAGATCCTCGATATGCGGAAACAATCGCATCGCCTTGGATCGTCGCGCCACGTACACAGTAACGTCAATAATCTCGCTCGGATCAGCCGGGCCCACGCGGCGCGCACCGGGATACGCATCGCGACGGCTGTTCGGCAAATTCACTTTTTCAGTTTGACTCACAATATCCTCCGTCCTGACAGCAGGGCCGGGTCTGCGCGGCAACGCAAGTTGGTTTGAGTGTAATCCCAAAGCTTGTTCTTTGGCGTCACGCAAACAGCCAGATTTTGCCGACAAGATACCGCCGCATTGCAGAAGTACGCGAAGCGCGGCGTGTTACGATGCCAGCCACAAATTCTTGCTGTTCCCGGGAGTCGAAGTGAAGTTCCTGCGAAATGAATTGCCGCCGATGCTTCGCCTCGCCGCTCCCATTGCGGCCGCCGAGCTCGGCTGGATGGGCATGGCCATCGTGGACACGATGATGGTCGGCCGGCTGCCCTATAGCGCCGACGCGATAGGAGCCGTGAGTCTCGGCGGCATTGTGTTTCTGACAATGGGGTTTTTCGGCACCGGCTTGATGCTCGGCCTCGATACGCTTGTATCGCAAGCCTATGGCGCAGGAAACATTGCCGATTGCCATCATTCGCTGGTCAACGGGTTCTACGTGAGTCTCGTCGCAACTCCCATCCTACAGGGAATAGTCTGGCTGATCGGAAATTCACTTTGGAGATTCGGCATTCAGCCTGAAATCCTGGCCTACACAATTCCCTACCTTCACGCTCTCGATTGGGCGATGTTTCCGTTGCTGCTTTATTTCGTTCTTCGGCGCTATCTCCAAAGTATGAACCGGGTGACTCCGGTAATGTTCGCGCTCATCTCAGCAAATCTCATAAATCTATTGGGTAACTGGATTCTGATTTACGGCCACTTCGGCATTCGGCCAATGGGCCCGGTGGGTTCCGGCTGGGCCACATGTATTTCGCGGATTTACCTGGCCGCCGTTCTCCTCGCCTACATTGTCTATTTCGATCACCGCCACAAGACCGGCCTGCGCGCCGTCGAGGCCAGCCCCGATTTGGCCCGCATTCGGAAAATCGTGCGCTTGGGATTGCCAGCCGCGTCTCAGTTGACAGTCGAAGTCGGCGTCTTCGCCGTCGTCACTTCACTCATCGGCCGCCTCGGCGCTGTTCCGCTGGCGAGCCATCAGATCGCCCTGAACACGGTCAGCGTTACCTATATGGTGCCGCTCGGAATCGGTTCCGCAGCCGCCGTGAGAGTCGGCCACGCGCTCGGCCGCAAAGACGTTGAAGGCGCGAGCCATGCGGGATGGACCGCAGTCGCCCTCGGCGCAGGATTCATGGCCTGCATGGCAATCCTGCTTTGGATATTTCCCGAACCTATCGTTCGGATTTTTACGCCCGACAAGAACGTGATCTACGCCGCGAGTAAACTGTTATTTGTCGCGGCATTTTTCCAATTATTCGATGGAGTACAAGCGGTCACCACCGGCGCCCTTCGCGGCACCGGAGACACGCGCACGCCCTTCCTCTGCCACTTGATCGCGTACTGGCTCATCGGATTGCCGCTGGGATATTACTTGTGCTTTCATCGCGGATGGGGAGCACCTGGCCTGTGGACTGGCTTGTGCCTCGCGCTGATCTTGATCGGCATAGCCCTGCTGATATTCTGGCAGCGCACAGTCCACAGATTTGCGCTCCTCGTGTAGCGCCGCACCGATTCTCGTGCGGCACCTCGATGGAGAACCGAAATCACCCCCATCAGCACGCCGAACACGAACCACGCTGCATCTCCCGCTTGCTAGGATACAATTTCCTCAAGGTCTTCATTCGGCGCAGGCAGGTGGCGGCTCAGGAGGTATGTTCTTGTGAGTGACGACGTCCACAAGCGATGCATGACCCGCGCGATCGAACTCTCGCTCGAGAATGTGCGCTCCGATCGCGGCGGGCCCTTCGGCGCAGTCGTTGTGAAGGATGGAAAAATCATCGCCGAAGGCGCGAACTGCGTCACTTCGACGAACGATCCCACGGCCCATGCTGAAATCGTCGCCATCCGTGCCGCCAGCCAAGTGCTGAAGAATTTCGAACTAACCGGTTGCGACATCTATACCACTTGCGAGCCTTGTCCGATGTGCCTCGGCGCAATCTACTGGGCGCGCCCCGCGCGCGTGTTTTACGCGAATCTCGCCTCCGACGCCGCCGCAATCGGCTTCGACGACGCGGAAATCTACGCCGAATTTAAGCTACCGACTTCGGAGCGCCGAATTCCGATGATTCCGCTGCTGCGCGAAGACGCGTTGCGCGCCTTCCGTGCCTGGCAAGAGAAACCGGACAAAAAGGCCTATTGAGACCGCCGCGATGAGACATCCCATCATCGGCGAATCGGTCCCCCGGAAAGAAGGCCGCGAGAAAGTCACGGGTAAAGCCCTCTACACTGACGACGTCACCTTTCCCAATTCGCTCTACGGCGTGACCGTACGCAGCCCCATCGCGCGCGGAAAAATCCGCGCCATCCATTTCAATCCCACAATTCCATGGCACGAGTTCGTCGTCGTAACCGCAAAAGATATCCCTGGCAAAAATTGCATCGCGCTCCTCGAAGACGATCAGCCGTGCCTCGCCGCCGATGTCGTCAATCACCCCGAAGAGCCGATCGTCTTACTCGCTCACAAAGACAAATATCTCGCCGAAGAAGCCCGCCGCGCGGTGCGCATTGACATCGATCCGCTACCCGCCATATTCACCATGGAAGATTCGCTGGCATGCAAAGAAGTGATTTGGCGCAAGGACAACATTTTTAAATCACTGAGCGTGGACAAAGGTGAAGTAGATGCCGCGTGGGCATCGGCGGACAAAATCGTCGAAGGCGAATACGAAACTGGCGCGCAAGAACAGCTCTACATCGAGCCGCAAGGAATGATCGCCACAGCAAATCCGAGCGAGGGAGTCACTGTCTGGGGCTCGTTGCAGTGCCCATACTACGTGCACAAAGCGCTCTCCGCAATTTTCGGATTGCCCAAGGAGAAAATTCGAGTAGTTCAGCTCGAAACGGGCGGCGGATTCGGCGGCAAAGAAGAATACCCATCGATGATCGCGGCGCACGCCGCGCTTCTCGCATGGAAATCAGGAAAGCCGGTCAAAATTATCTACGACCGCGCGGAGGACATGGTCGCCACCACAAAGCGCCACCCCTCTCGCACGCGCCATCGCACGGCCGTAACGCGCGACGGCAAACTCCTCGCGATGGATATTGATTTCACTCTCGACGGCGGCGCGTACCTGACGCTCTCGCCCGTCGTCCTCTCTCGCGGCACAATCCACGCCGCTGGCCCGTACAACTGCCCAAATGTTCGCATTCGCAGCCGCGTCGTCGCCACGAACATGCCGCCGCACGGCGCCTTCCGCGGCTTCGGCGCGCCGCAAAGCGTCTTCGCCCTTGAGCGACATCTTGATCAGGTTGCGAAGGCAGTCGCCCTCGCCCCCGACGAATTTCGACGCCGCAATTTCATCCGCAAAGGTCAAACGCTCGCGGTAGGCCAGGTCGTGCACGAAGAAATTGATATGTCCGAACTTCTCGAGCGCGCACTAAAGTTGAGCGATTACAGGGCAAAGCGCGATCGCTTTGCGCGCGAGAATCCAACCCAAACCATCAAACGCGGAATCGGATTCGCATCTTTTCTGCACGGCGCTGGCTTCACGGGTTCGGGAGAGGAATATCTCGCATCGGTAGCGGACGTCGAAGCAACGCCCGAAGGCCGCGTGCGCGTCTACGCGGCGAGCACAGAAATGGGACAAGGCACGAACACAATTTTCTCGCAGATCGCCGCCGATGCCCTTGGACTCGACTACGCGGACATCGAAGTCATGCAGCCCGATACAGCTCAAGTGCCGAACAGCGGCCCCACCGTTGCCTCGCGCACCTGCATGATCGTCGGAAAACTTGTCGAGACTGCCGCAATCGGTATCAAGGAGTCGTTGCAGCGGCATAATTTCCTGCAAGAACGATACGACCGGCAGGCCTTTGTCGCCGCGTGCCGCCGTTATCACGACGAAGTCGGCCCATTGCGCGCAACCAGCCGCTATTCCCCGCCGCCAAATATTCATTGGGATGAACATCTCTATCGCGGCGACGCCTACGGCGCCTATGGCTGGGCCGTTTACGTCGCCGAAGTCTCAGTCGACACCGCGACATACGAAACGCGCGTGGAAGATTTCGTCGCGGTTCAGGAAGTCGGCCGCGTGATCAATCCCGTCCTCGCGGCCGGACAAGTGGAAGGCGGCGTGGCGCAAGGCATCGGCTTCGCCCTCTACGAAAAAGTCGTGTGGCAAGAAGGCCGCATGATCAACAACCAGATGACCAATTACATCATGCCCACCTCAATGGATCTGCCGCCGATTCGCGTCCACTTCGAAGAATTGCCTTACACGCGCGGCCCCGCGGGCGCCAAGGGCATCGGCGAACTCCCCCTCGACGGCACCGCTCCCGCCATCATCAACGCAATCGAAAACGCGACTGGCATTTGCATCCGTCGCATCCCCATGACACCCGAAGATTTGATGGCAGCGCTCGACGCAACGCGGGAGAAAGCGATTGCCTGACGCACGATTGCCTGATGCGCCAGGCACGATCGCCGTCCATTGCCGCGTGAATGGCCGCCAAGAAACGCTGCGCGATTATCCGATGGCGCGCCTGCTTGACACCCTGCGCGAAAAATTGCACCTCACCGGAATCAAAGAAGGCTGCGGCGAAGGCGAATGCGGCGCCTGCAGCGTCGAACTCAACGGTAAATTAGTGAATAGCTGCCTCATCCCCATCGCGCAAGTTGAAGGCGCTGAAATCCGGACAATCGAAGGCGTGGCAACAAAAGAACAATTGAATATCGTCCAGCAAGCATTCATCTCCTACGGCGGTGCGCAATGCGGAATTTGCACTCCAGGCATGGTCCTCGCTGCCGTCAATCTCCTCGAGCAAAATAACCACCCGACAGAACCGGAGATTCGCGCCGCGCTTGCCGGCAATCTTTGCCGCTGTACCGGTTACATGAAAATCTTCGAATCTATCTTGCGCGCCTGCGATCGAACTGAAGTGCAATCGTGAAATCGTTTATCCCAGCTTACGAAATGCAAACGCCCCCAAGCCTCGGCGCCGCGCTGGATGTATTGGCGCACGATCCCGGAGTCTGGCGTCCATTCGCCGGCGGAACGGATCTGATGGTTTTGCTCGAAGCCGGAAAGCTCGCTCATCGGCGCTATCTGAACATCTGGAATCTCGCCGAATTGCGCGGAATCGAATCGTCATCCTGGCATATCAGCCTGGGCGCTCTAACGACGTACACGGTTGTGCGGCGTAACGCCACGCTGGGGCGCGAATTTCCGTTGCTCTGCCGCGCCGCGGCCGAAACAGGCGGAGTCGCCACTCAAAATCGCGGCACGCTCGGAGGCAACATCGCCAACGCATCACCAGCCGCCGACACACCTCCCGCGCTGCTCATCTACGACGCCGAATTGGAATTGCTCTCCTCGCGCGGCTCGCGACGCATTCCGTACCGCGGCTTTCACAGCGGCTACAAAAAAATGGACCTGCGCCACGATGAACTCGTCGGCCGAATTTTTCTCCCGCGAGGGCGCACGGGCTGGAAATCCTATTACCGCAAGGTCGGTACACGAAGAGCGCAAGCAATTTCAAAAGTCTGCTTCGCCGGCGCCGTGCGTTTCGACGCCAAAATCGTCGATGACATTCGCATTGCGATCGGGAGCGTCGCGCCCACCGTCGTGCGAGCCGTGCAAACGGAAGCCTACTTGCGCGGCAAATCGCTTGACGCCGCCTCCATCGCAGCCGCGCGCGAAGTTTTCGCCAAGGAAATCGCGCCGATTGACGACATCCGTTCGACCGCGCACTACCGCCACGTCGTCGCGCTGAATCTCCTCGAAGAATTTCTCACAACCACCTCCGCCCAATGAGCACTCCCGATCTCATCATCCGCGGCAATCGCGTCGTCACCGGCGACGGCAATAGCGAGCCAGCCCCCGCGGCAATACACATTCAACGCGGCATCATCACCGCCGTCGCGCATTTCAACGAAGTCCCCGCCGGCTACCCAATCCACGAAGCCGGCGAGCTAATCGTCATGCCCGGCATCGTTGACACTCACGTTCACATCAACGAGCCTGGCCGCGCCGATTGGGAGGGATTCACCACAGCAACGCGCGCCGCAGCCGCCGGCGGCGTGACCACTCTCATCGAAATGCCGCTCAACAGCATCCCAGCCACGACAAGCGCGTCAGCCTTCCGCGAAAAACTAGCTTCCGCCGCAGGAAAACTATGGGTGGACACAGGATTCTGGGGCGGCGTGATCCCAGGAAACTCTGAAGAGTTGCGCGAACTGTGGCGCGACGGCGTCTTTGGCTTCAAATGTTTCTTGGTTCCCAGCGGCGTCGACGAATTCCCTCAAGTGCGCGAGGCAGATCTTCGCGCCGCCTTGCAGATTCTCGCCGAAGTCGGCGCGCCGCTTCTGGTTCACGCCGAACTTTCCGCACCGATCGAAGCGGCAGCGAAGGCTCTCGCAAAAGCGCCCGCCGCAAAGTATTCCACATGGCTCGCCTCGCGCCCCCGCGAAGCCGAAAATGAAGCCCTCGGGCTGATGATAAAGCTCGCGAACGAACTCAACGCGCGCGTGCACATCGTCCACGTCTCGTCTTCAGACGCGCTGCCGGTATTGCGTGCAGCAAAATCGTCCGGGCTCGCCATCACCGCTGAAACTTGCCCGCACTATTTGACATTCGCAAGCGAAGAAATTCCGGATGGCGCCACAGAATTCAAATGCGCGCCGCCAATCCGCGAAAGCGAAAATCGCGAAAAGCTTTGGGAAGCATTATCCGGCGGCACGCTGGACTTCGTCGCTACGGATCACTCCCCCTGCCCGCCAGAAATGAAACGGAAAGATACCGGCGACTTCATGGCCGCATGGGGCGGCATTGCCTCGCTCGAGTTGTCTCTTCCGGCCGTGTGGACTTCCGCGCGCCAGCGCAGCTATGCTGTCGAGCGGCTCGCCGCCTGGTTGTGCGCTTCACCAGCGCGTCTAGCTGGACTCGAAAAGCGTAAGGGAAAAATCGCAAAGGATTTCGACGCCGATCTCGTCATCTGGGATCCCGACGCGAAATTCCGCGTCGAACCCGATCGCTTGCACCAGCGGCACAAACTGACGCCCTATGCCGGCCGCGAACTCTATGGCGTCGTCGCCGCCACATATCTGCGCGGAAGAAAAGTATTCGATCGCGGCGAATTCGCATCCGGCCCGGCGGGCGCCATTTTGAAACGAACTCAAGCATGACAGATTTTCAATCGCTTCCCGACCTCGCATCTGAGCGCCTCGGCGGTCGCGTCGTCGCCGCAAACGACGAATTCTTCGCGCCGAAGAAAAATCTTCTCAAGGAATCGAAGCCAATTTTCATCGAAGTAAAATTCACGCACCGCGGCAAATGGATGGACGGCTGGGAAACACGCCGCCGCCGCACGCCGGGCCACGATTGGTGCATCGTGCGCCTCGGCTTGCCTGGAATCATCCGTGGCGTGGTGGTAGATACGAGCTTCTTCAGAGGAAATTTTCCGTCGCACTGCTCGATTGAAGCGTGCTCGATTCCAGGTAAACACAGCTCGAAGTCAGAATCGGTCGCGCTCGCTTCTCCGAAGACGCGCTGGCAAGAAGTCCTTCTAAAAACGGCGCTCAACGGAGATTCCCGAAATCTCTTCGAGATTGTCAGCCCCGAGCCCTGCACCCACGTCCGATTCAACATTTATCCCGATGGCGGCGTGGCTCGCCTGCGCCTTCACGGCGAAGTTGTGCCGGCTGCGGCTTCGACAAGCTCCGGAAAGAAAGAAATCGATCTCGCCGCAATCGAGAATGGCGGCCTAATCCTCGCCGCCAGCGACGAATTCTTCAGCGAGCCGCTTCACCTCCTAATGCCGGGCCGCGCGAAGAATATGGGCGACGGCTGGGAAACGCGCCGCCGTCGCAGTGAAGGCCACGACTGGGTCATCGTCAAGCTCGGCACCATCGGCGAAATTCGCCGCGTCGAAGTGGACACCTCCCACTTCAAAGGAAATTTTCCCGAAAGCTGCTCGATCGAAACCAACATGACGCCCGAAGGCAAAAATCTCGCCGACAACTCGCCGTGGGCCACACTTCTTCCGCGCACCAAGCTGCGTGCAAACGCCCGGCAACTCTTTCGCCACGAGCTTCAGTCGGCAAGCGCGACGTCGCATCTTCGCCTGAATATTTTCCCCGACGGCGGCGTGAGCCGCTTGCGAGCCTGGGGAGTCCCGTCGGCTTACGCGTATCTCAACGAAGTTTCGAATCTCAATGCTCTATCGAACAAAGCTGCCACTGCCGCGTTGCTCGATTGTTGTGGCTCGAGCGAATGGGTGCGACGTATGCTTGCGCGTCGTCCATTCGCGAGCGCTCATGAAGTCCTCGAAGCCGCGGAGCAAATTTGGAATGGCTTGGCGCGCAAGGACTGGCTCGAAGCCTTTAAACATCATCCGCGAATCGGCGAAAGAAAAGCCGAACGCAAGCAATCCGGTAAAGCGAAAGCGTGGTCGGCCGGCGAACAGGCCGCCGCCGAGAGCGCCCCAATCGACGCCAAGGCTGCGCTCATCGAAGCCAACCGCGCTTACGAAGAAAAATTCGAATATATTTTCATCGTCTGCGCTTCCGGAAAAACAACGGACGAAATTCTCGTGCTTCTGAAAGATCGGTTGGCTAACGATCTCGCCGCGGAGCTACCGGCCGCAGCCGAAGAGCAGCGCAAAATCACCCGGCTGCGTCTCGAGAAATTACTGGCGAAATGAATTCATCGATTACCACGCACGTTCTCGACACATCGCTCGGGCGTCCCGCTCAAGGCGTAGGCGTCACGCTCGAAATGGAAGCAGGTGACGGCTGGCGCCTTATCGGACAAGGTTCCACCGATCCCGATGGCCGCTTGCTCGATCTCGTCGCGACAGGACACATTTCCGAAGGCAAATACCGCCTCCGTTTCGACACCGGCGCATATTTCGCCGGACGGCAGATTCAAACTTTCTATCCCATGGTCGAGATTATCTTCACCGTTCGCGATGCCAGCATTCATCATCACGTTCCGCTTCTCTTAAGCCCCTACGGATACACGACATACCGCGGGAGCTGACCGGTGCGCGTCCGCTTGGAGCACAGCAAATACGGCCCCACCGCGGTGCGTCTCTTGCGCGTCTCGCGGAAAGGCAGCCGCCACGACATCAAGGAAGCCACACTCGACATCGAATTCGAAGGCGATTTTGAATCCGCGCACACTTCCGGCGACAACAGCAAAATTCTGCCCGCAGACACAATCAGGAATACGGTCTACGTCCTCGCGAAGCAATATTCTCCGGAGCCGATCGAAGAATTTTCCGCGCACTTGATCGAACATTTCTTGACCTACAACGTGCAGGTCTCCCGCATTCGCATCGAAACAAAGGAACAGCTCTGGGAGCGCATCCGCATGGGCGCAAAATCTCACGACAACGCGTTTGCCCGCAATGTCGCGGAACAGCGCACTTCAATTCTCATCGGAACGCGAAATGGCGTCGAGATCTGGGCAGGCTTCAACGATCTCGTCATTCTGAAGTCGGCAAAGTCCGGATTCGAAGGATTCTTGCGCGACCCTTACACGACACTGAAGGAAACTTCGGACCGCATTTTGGCGGCGACTCTCTCTGCAAACTGGCGCTATTTAGCCGGCGAGATTGCCTACAGCGCGATTTGGCACGGCGTGCGCCAATCGTTGCTCGAAAGTTTCGCCGAGCACGAAAGCCGCTCCCCGCAGCAAACACTCTACGCCATGGCCGACGCAGTCCTGAGAAACTTCGAGCCGCTCGCGGAAATCCGCCTCTCCATGTCGGTTCACGATTACGATCCGGTTGATCTGTCGCCGTTTGGCATGCAGAACGCCAACGAGATCTTCGTTCCTGCGGGCGAGCCAGAAAGCGTCGTTGAAGTTACCGTGCGAAGAGACATCTGAGCCGCCAGCGTTTGCTACGCTCTTACGTGTAGCTCACGTCCCCGGCGCGACGCAGTCGCGACGAGACGTGATGCCTTTCGACGCCGCTTCCAACGCTGAGGCTGCGCAAACCTGGGAGTCCAATGCTCAATTTCTAATCGAGACTCCAAACGATTAGAAATCGTCCTAAAAAAGCGAATCGCGTCGTCGCGATTATTGCTCAAGCCTTCCGCGTCCGCGCATCCAGAATCCGCGCAAACGATCCGGCGCGCAAATCCGCATGCGAAAGTCCCGTGAGCTTTAACGTTTCCTCGGGAGTGACCGCCCCGCAATTAATTCCTCGCAAAAAATAATTCAGCAGGCCCTGCCCGGTGGCCGCATCATCGAACACCTCGCCAACCAACGTCGCCTGCGCGGCCTTCTCAATGAAATTCCGCAAGCGTTCGCCCGCAGCATCAAGGCTCTCCAAGAAAAATGCATAAATCGCCGCATAGCGCGTCGGAAGCTGCGCCGGATGCAAATCCCAACCCTGATGGAATGCGCCGATAAGCGAATGCCGGATGTGCGTGAAATGAAGCCTCCACGCCGCGTGCACCGCTGCGCGATTTTCAGCTGCGTCGTGCGCAGAAAGCCGCGGCCCATCCTTCGCCGCGCGATGAATGGGAACCGGCAGGATGTTCGTCCCACCGTCGGAAACCCAGATTCCTGTCCCCGCGAGCGACACCGCCATCATCTCCTTCGCAAAGTCACACGCCGGATGCATCATGTCCTGATGCGCCGCAGTGATGTTGCGTCCCGCCGTGTAGTCGTACGTCCCAAAATGCGCGGCGATGCAGCGGCCCGATCCGGCGCGCAGCAGCGCCAGCAAGTTCGATTCGCCTCGCGGATTCAGAATGGATTGCGGAGTCTCGATCATAACTTCGATTCGCGTCGAACCTCTCAATATCCCGAGCGCCGATTCCAGGCGATCGAGCACTTCAGCCAGCGCCGCCACTTCCTCCGGCAAGTTCACCTTCGGAATCGTCACGTGAAAATTCGGCGGAAGCGACCCGCCCGTTTCTTCCGCCACCGTGGTCATAAAAAGATCCAAAGTTCGAACGCTGCGCCCCCGCAATTCTTCGTTGAACGCCTTCACACGAATCCCGATGAAAGGCGAGAGTTCACCCGCGCGATAACCCGCGGCAAGTTCTCGCGCCGTAGAGACAGCGTGCCCATCTTCCTCCTCATCGGAGCGATGCCCGTAGCCATCTTCAAAATCAATTCGAAAATCTTCCACCGGCTCGCGCCCGAGCTTCTCGCGCACCCGGCGATAAATCGTCACCGCAAGCCACGTCGCCTTGCTCTCCTTGCGGAAAGTTTCGGGATCTGAATCCACATACTTCTCGAGACGCGCGATCTCTTCCGGCGCATCCGGCAGTTCGCTCGCGCCATCGAGTCCAATCGCTTTCGCAAATATCGCAAAATTCGGCGCGTATTCGTCGAGCGAATGAAGCGCATTCACTCCGAGACGCCGGACAGTGTCGGCGTGAAATAATTGCGCGCCCGCATACACCGTATGTACCGGCTGCCGGGCGCCGCTCGGCCCAGGATAAACTCGCGCAAAATCATCGTGCGCCCGCTTGAGCTTCGCATCGATTTCCGCGAGCGACTCAGGAGTCAAAGTTCTCTTCATCAGTGGCCTTCTTTCACACGCGATCCGCACGTGCTCTGTAGCTCACGCCTGCCCTGAGTCTCGAAGGGTCCCCGGCCCGCCGCAGGCGGGACTAGACGTGAGGCCTTTCCTCCCAATGCCCATCCTCGCTCACACGCGATACGCCCGCGCACCCCTGTAGCTCATGTCCCCGGCCCGGCACAGCCGCGCCGAGACGTGAGGCCTTTCGTCCCTTATTCGCGCGAAAAGCTCCATTGCGGTCATACCAAAATTGCCATGAAACGCAAGCTCTAGCGCCCCCGCATTAGGAGTTTCAAGAGCATCAGTACGGTGAAAACTGCATCAAAAATCAAGCCCTCCCAGCACCGCGAATCTAATTGCTGCGCAGCCCCCCGTCCTGTAAACTTGTTTACCTCCAGCTAACACACTGTATGACGCAAAAAATCCTTCTAGTCGACGACGAACTCGCACCGCGCACCGGGCTTGAAATCTTGCTCCGCCGCGAAGGATTTGAAGTCTGCGCTGCCGCTGACGGCGCGAGCGCCCTCGCCCAGTGCGCGAAGTTTCGTCCTGATCTCGTTCTACTCGACATCGTGATGCCGGGACTCAGTGGAATTGAAGTTTGCCGCCAGATCAAGGCCGCGCCGGAAACGCGGCTCACGCCGGTTGTTCTGATCACTGGACTCTCGGCGACTTCCGACCGCATCCAGGGAATCAACGCAGGCGCAGACGACTTCTTGAGCAAGCCCATCGACTACAACGAGCTTCTCGCGCGCACGCGTTCTCTGCTGCGCCTCAAAACCTACACCGACGAACTCGAAAACGCCGAAGCCGTTCTGTTCAGCCTTGCACTCAGCATTGAAGCGCGCGATCCAACCACTCACGGCCACTGCGGACGCCTCTCTGAAATCTCCGCGCTTCTTGGCACACGCATGGGCCTGGAATCCGAACAGGTGACCGCGCTTCGCCGCGCTGGCGTCGTTCACGATGTCGGAAAAGTGGCCATTCCAGATTCAATTCTCCTGAAGCAAGGGCCTTTGACCGCCGAAGAAGAATATCTCCTCCGCGAGCACCCCGTCGTCGGCGAGCACATTTGTGCGCCGCTAAAAACATTTCGGCTCGTGCTTCCGATCATCCGTCATCATCACGAGAAACAGGATGGCACAGGTTATCCCGACGGCTTGCGCGGAGAAGAGATCCCAGTCACAGCCCGCATCCTTCAAATCGTTGATGTGTACGACGCGTTGACCACCGAACGTCCCTACCGCACCGCGCTCGACTCCGCTGCGGCGCTCGATCATCTCGAAGACGAAGCGAAGCGCGGCTGGTGGGATCCGAAGTTGCTAATTGAATTCCGCAAGATGATTGCCGAAGACGGAGCGCGAGTGGACGACATTCGCAAACGGCACGCTCAGAAAAAGAATGGCAACGGAAACGGAAATGGCAACGGCCGCCCGCATTCCTAGGGGCTGAGCGCGAGCGTTCCGCTACTCATTCTCCAAAATCAGCCGTTCCTCACCCGAATAAACTACAAACCGCCTCCCGCGTAGAAATCCAACCAGCGTGAGATTGAGTTCCCGCGCCAACTGCACCGCCAGACTCGACGGCGCCGACACCGACGCAACAATCGGAATCCCCGCCGCAATCGCCTTCTGCGCAATCTCAAATCCGCACCGCCCGCTCACAACCAAAATAAATTCAGCGAGCGGCACCCGTCCCTCGCGTAATGCCCAGCCAACAACCTTATCTACAGCGTTGTGCCGCCCAATATCCTCGCGCGCCACGAGAAGCTCTCCGTTCGCCGTAAATAGTCCCGCCGCGTGCAATCCCCCCGTCCGGCTGAAAATATCCTGCGACCCTCCAAGCTTCTCAGGCAGCCCGCACAGCACATCGGAGCGCACACGAAATCCCGCATTCGGCGCGCGTAGGAATCGCGAGCGCACCGCATCAATCGACGCCTTGCCGCAAATCCCGCAACTCGAATTCGCAAAAAAATTGCGCTGCGTTTTCTCCGCATCAAGCTGCACGTCACGCTCAAGCTGCGCCACCACAAGATTGCCGAATTGCGTGCCACGTTGCGTGCCGGGTTGCGTGTCATGCTGCGTCCCCGCGTCCGGCTTCCCGATCTCAAGCGAAATAATTTGCTCGCGCCTCTGAATAATTCCTTCGGTGAACAAAAATCCCGCCGCCAATTCCAGATCGTACCCAGGAGTCCGCATGGTGACCGCCAGCGGGTTACCGCCAACGCGAATTTCCAGCGGCTCTTCGCCCGCCAGCGAATCCTGAACGCGCCGCACCCGCCCATCCGACCACTCCGTAACTTGCGTCAGATCAATGCACCGCGGAGACAACTAAAATCACCTCACTTCTGTAGCTCACGCCTGCCCTGCCTGTCCTGTTTACCCTGAGCTTCGAAGGGTCCCCGGCGCGACAAAGTCGCGACGAGACTTGAGGATTTCGCTCACCAGCCACACACGCGCCAATTCTCGCACAACTCCTCCGCCAATTCGGAAACACCCTCAAGATTCAAATTCGCGGCCAGCCCAACCGCGCCAACCAAGAATCATCGAAAAAAAGCCCGCCAACAAAAAAAATGGCTCGTCCCGAAAGCATCGGAACGAGCCAGATGTTATCGCAATCGCACGAAGTGAGCTAAATCGAACGCTTTCGCCGCTTCACTCGGCTCGGTTTGGGAGCAAATTCCCCGTCGCCGGATTAAGTATTATCCTCGGCGCGCGGAAAAAACCCTCGAAGTTGAACATTCCGTTAAGCGTCCCCGCTTTCGCATCGCTCGAGCCGCCGCCGATCTGCCCAAGACCCCAGTTGTCCTCGATAAAACGAAGAATAGACGACTGGTCAGTGCTCAGGTGATCGACGTAGTTCTGCTTCGCGAAAGGCGAAATCACGATCAACGGCAAGCGCGGCCCATATCCACAACGCCCCTGTGTCGAAACCGCAGTCGCCGCGCCGCAATCGCCACTGCCAGCCAAGGCGTCATCCATAACTGCCGACTGATTCACCACCGGTCCGAGCACGTGATCGTACCAGCCATCGGAGTCGTCATACGCGATGATGATCGCCGTGTCATTCCAGTACGGGCTCAACGCGACCGCGTTGACCACGCTCACAACAAAATTCTGCTCGTCAATCGGATCGGAGTAGCCCGGATGCCCGTCCTGATAAGCAGCAGCCTTAAGATAAGTCACAGCCGGAAGGTTACCGTTGCCGAAAGCCGTCCAAAACGCGCTCAAGTCATACTGGTGATTCGCGCCATCCGACGACGTCCCAATCAGCGCAGGATTCGTCGGCTGAACGTGGTGAAGATTCTGCGTGCTCGTGTAGTACTGGAATGGCTCATGGTGAGGAATGTAGTCGCCGACGGTAGTAACCGCGTCGTCGCCGGCCAGTCCTGCGTGATGCGCGCCGCAAATCGCGCGGCCCATCGAGTCATAGCCAGTCGGCGCAAATCCGCCCTGGAACCAGCCCCAAGTAACGCCCTTCGCGTTCAGCAGATCGCCCACATTCGTCCCTGCCATCGTGATCGTATTGGTCGTCTGCAAGCCCGGATTTGTCAGCACGCATTCGTCGCCTGCAGGACGCGCGTCGCCAATCGCCGCACCGGTCGTTGCGCCATTCGCGATATTTCCGGATGCGCTCGCAGGTGAGCCGTTCGGCTTGGTTGGAAAGAGAGTTGCTGTCGCAGTGCTTCCTGCAACCAAGTTGAGAGCTCCCACCGCGGACGGCCCGAACATCGTGCCATACGAGTTATCGCTCATCGCGTAATGCTGCGCGTAGTTCCACAGCGCGGTGACCGTATTGCCGTCAAAATATCCCATCACCACGCCGTTTCCCTTGCCGTAATCATTGCAAGGAAACGCCGCCGAGTTCCCTTGCCCCGTTGATTCCGGATACTTGTCCATCAGTCCATGATCGACCGCAGTTTGTTCCGGCGTGTAGTTATGGTTTTGGTCGCACACGACAGACTGTATCCCCGTGTCCATACGAAATGGCTGCGTCGAATTCGGGTTCTCGTCCAGTAGCCCGCCGCCCAAAAGGTTATTCACTCGCGGCGTTCCCGGCCTGGCAAAAAACACCGGCTCTCCGGAAGGATTCGTCGCGTAAGGGTAAGTCCCGAAGTAGTGGTCGAACGAATTGTTTTCTTGAAAGATGACGATGACGTGTTTGATCGGCGTCGTCGTTTGTTGATTTCCAGTGCCGGCCATCAGGCTGCCGGGCATCACCAGAGCCAGGCTGGAGGCAAGCGCAACCGCTGCCACCCGGCGAAGATGCGTATACATCGTGGGTTCTCCTTAGATTTTCGGAAATCTGAGTCTGATATCTCGGAACCTAGCGGGGGACGGCAGGAGCATACCACTCATGTCAAGACATTCGGCGCCAAACGCGCGGCGTTTGAACTTACTCTGTGGATATCTTCGCTCCCGGCACAGCATCGGTCCCGGCGGGCGTTCCGATGGAATTAGCCTGCTTGCCCTTCGCCACCACGCGAATCACGCCCATCATTCCGCCATCCTCATGTTCCAGCAAATGGCAGTGATAAACGAACGTCCCAACAATATTCGGGTCGCGAAAATCCATCCGCAATTTCACGCTGGGATACTGCCCGCTCTTCCCATCCCAATAAGCCACATTAATCGTATCGCGCAAGAACGGCTCATCGAGCGGCACTCCATTCCACTCCACCAGCATGAAATGAGCCTGATGAATATGAAACGCATGCAGCTCCTGCGTCCGGTTCTCGATAATCCAGTCCTCCACATCTCCCTGCTGCACAACAATATTCGGCGCCGTATCATTCGGATCAAATAGCTTCGGCTCCTGCCCTTCCACCGTCAAATAAAAATCAGTCGGGCTCTTCGGATCTTTCGGATCGTGCGGCTTCTCCGAAAAATAAAGCTTCCGCGTCCGCACCGGCTGCACATCGCCAAGCCAAGCCAGCGACGGCCGCGCCAGCGGCTCCGTCGAAGCGGTCAATCGCGAGCGCGGCTCAGCCGCATCCGCTGAAGCGACAATCGTCGCCAGCGGCCGCGTAGGATCGTTCTCCCCCGCCGGCCCCGTGTCCACCGTCCGCGTAACCAAACTTGCCTTCACGCCCTCCGCCGGCCCCTTCACAATAATTTCCACGCGCCCCGCCGGCGGCATCAGCACATGACTCTGCCAAAGAATTCGATTCGCCGCCTTCCCGTCCTTTGCCTCGTCCGCCTTGCCGTCGGGCGCTTTCCCATTTGAATTAATCGGAATGCCGTCCAAAGACACCACGCCCATCATCTGCGGCTTCCCGTTCACCATCATCTGCAAATCGAGATACGTAATCGCCGACGCGTTCAACACGCGCCAAAATTCCTTCTCCCCCGGCCGAATCTTCACCACCGCAGGCACGTAATTCGGAAACGCCACCGGCACAAAATTAATCGAGAGGTCCTTCGCCGGCTTGCCCCCGCCAGTGCCCGTATTCAGGATGTCGCCCTCGGCATCGCGCATTGCGATCGGCGGCGGCATCGAATCCGTCTGCACCGGCGCCGCATCCGGATTCACCAATTCCTGATCGCGAATGATCAACAATCTCTCCGGCAATCCCGCCACTTCCGTATTCGCTCGCTCAATCCCCTCAACGATAATCGCCCCCGACGCCCCGCCCAGCACTTGCACATTCGTCTCGCCATGAATATGCGGGTGATACCAATACAATCCCGGCGCCCCATCCGCCGGAATCCGAAACCGATACTCAAACGCCGCGCCCCCCGCCTCAATCGCCGTGTGAAGCACATCATCCTCATGGCACACCGGCGCCAGCGTCAACCCATGAAAATGCAAATTCGTAAACGCGCCCATCGCCCTTGTCGTGTCCATCAAGGTCGTCGTGTCCATCGCCGTCGTCGTAGCGACAGGCGAAGTTGGCGTTGTGCCCATCGCCGCCGTAGCCGGCATCCCGCCGCCCGCACACGCTCCCGGCGTTGCATGTTGATGAGATTTCGCTTCGCCTGAGCGCGCCGCTACGTCGACGTCGTTTTTCAGCCTCAGTGTCACCAAATCGCCCTGCTTCACCCGCAAAGTAGGCGCTTCGCTGCGGCCTTCGTACAAATAGCAGTACCGCTTCCGCCCACCCGTCTCAACCGAATCGCGATAATCAAGATCAACTCGCAGCACGCCATTGACGCTGCGAACCTCATCCGCATCGGTCACCAAGCTCCCCGCCGCCGGCCGCTGCGGACACGCTTCGCCGCCGCGCGCTTGCCCAAACGCCCGCGACGGCGCCCCAATCAAGCAAGCCCCCACGCAACCCAAAAACACAAAGCCGCGCCACCCCAAAATGCTTCGCCTCTCGATCGCTTTATCCTCCGCCACGCAATTTCGCGACACGCCGAAAACGATCATGAATACTAACTGAATTTTCATCTGCTGATGACGCGCCCTTTATTCGCTGACAAAGGGTTGCGGGGTTTGAACTGTCCTCTTACGGACGCCCCTGGATGCGTCCTCCCCCGAATCAAATTAGGCCAGGACATCTACTCATCCGCGCGCGCGCACGGTTGCAAACCGCCCGAGATCCTGAAGGCATGTACTTTACTTTTGTTAACCACATAATTATAGTCGTTTGAAACGCCGCAGCTCTTTCGCGATCCGTCGTTCGTAGACCGTGCGCGATCAGCAGGTGTCGACATGGATGCGAAACGGACCAATCCGGTAATCGTGATCGACATCGATAATACGCTCATCGACACAGCGTTTCGAAAACAGCAGGCCCTGAAGCGCTATCTCGATCTAGATGCGTCCATTGAGAGTATAAGAAGCAATTACGAGTTGATTCCGATCCTCGGGGCAGGCGGGTCACTGTCAAAGCAATTCTTCACTCGTCTTGACACTGAGCAGACGATCACCGAGTGCCAAGCCCCGAGTTTTCCAGAAGCCCCCGAGACCGTCGAGCTTCTTCGAAAAAATGGAATAGACGTGCTCTTCATGACCGCGCGCCATTCCGGCCTACAAGCGGTAACAATCTCTGAGCTTAAAAGGAATCGGATTTCGTGTCAGGCGGAAGATCTCCTAATGGCGGACGGACGCGACCAATCCAGAAAGCATAAGATCGAGACCCTGAGGAAAATATCCACTCAGAGGGTGCTCGTTACAATGATCGGAGATCGCCCGGAGGACATCGAGGCGATACGAAGCGTCGGGCTACCCGGCATCTTATTCAAGAGCACACTTCAAGACGCCGAGGTCAATGAATTGCTTCGGGGCGATCGTACCGGCACTGTTGTATGCAACACTTGGTCTGAAATTGCGGGGGCTGTGCAGCAACTCCTTTCGGCGTCTACTCAGATGGCCGCCCTGCGCGAGTCATTTACCACACAATATGCTGCCTGGCTCGGCGACCTCGATTCAAAAATGACCATAGTTGTTGCCCTCGCAGCCGTTATTGTCGGTTTTTGCAGCAACGAACTCCGATTAGACCAACCCAGTGATCACGGACGATGGTTACTGCTGCTGACACTAATCATCTCAGCCCCCTCGACCATTTACGCGATCAGAGGGTTCACTTCGCGGTACTCGAGTGGAAAACTTTCCGCCATTCAGGTTCAAACGAATGCTAAACAATGGCTAGCCATTCTTTGTGCTTATCCAAAGAAATGGCTTTTCCAGCCTGGCGACGCTATAGCAGACGACCAAGCGTTACGATCTGCCTCGGAACCGGAACAAGCTAGTGCCCATCTGAAGTTTTTCTATGACAAATACCAAACACATAATCCTACAGCATTGCTTAATCTAAGAATGATGGAGCTGCGCGCAACGAACTACTCCAAAGTATACGCCGAGCGCATTGCTTCGAAACTCTTACTCATCTCGATCATTCTGGTTGTAGCCTGGGCCTTGCAAAATGCTTTTAGCCGCCCGGCAAAAGAAACTTTAGCGCCTACATATCACTATGTAGATTGGTTTCGCTAAAATGCGAGAAACCGAAAATCTTGCCGCTTCAGAATGCAGGCCTACAGCTCCAGCGCGCCTGATTCGAACCGTCTGTTTCAAAGTACACCAGTATTGCGATCTAGCATGCCTACACTGCTGGTCCGAGTCGTCCCCCAAGGCAACGCAATCGCTTGATCCCAAAGTAATTTTGTCTTTCGCCGCATCCCTGCAACGATTGGGGCTTAGCCATGTGAGCCTGAGCGGTGGCGAGCCTCTACTATTCACCGGGATTGAGCATGTACTTTCGGGGCTTTGGGAGCTAGGTTTAATCGTAACAATAACGACCAATGGCTTTAACCCGAAGGCGCTCCGCAAAGGCTTAGACCTGATTGTTCATCGCGGCGCAACGAAGACCCGCTTAAGGGTTAGCATCGATGGGGGGCCCGATCGTCATGAGCATCTGCGCGGTCCGGGCACGTATAAGCGAGCCCCACAGGCTCGGGGAGACATTCGAACCACTTCCTGCTGGGTAGGGGTTAATACTGTCGTTACAAACAAGACATTAGACGGCATTGAAGAGCTATGCAGCGATCTAATCATTTCAAACGTCGACCATTGGGCACTAATTACAGAGGCCCCACGCGGGAACCTCGCGGGCAGCTTAACGGCGCATTCGGAGATCTTTGCAGCTATCGAAAGCGTTGAGAAGATCGCGCGATTGAGTGGTTTCGTAAATCCAATAGAAAAATGGAATTATTTGACTGCGCCGCACATTTACCTGCTGATTGAGCCAGACGACAGGATCGTCGTTCCAGGAACTGCCGAAGATGACGACATTCCTCTGGGAAATGCGGCAGCGCCAAACTTACTGGTCATTTCAGCAAAGCTAAAAGACCTAAGCAGCGGCGACGGCCCAACCTTTTTCCAGTGGGACTACAGGCCTTACTTTCAGTAGCTTTCACCTGCGTGCACCATGCTATCAATCGCCTGACACTCGAATCTCACGACAGGGAGTCTCGTGCGAATACCGCAACGCGAAAGATTCCAGAGCGACCCATCCGCTGACGCCGGCCTGGTACTAAAACCCTTACAACTTTCTCGTTTGACCACCCGCCGACCGCCTGCTAACGTGGTTGGGCAATTATGACTGGAAAATTTATATACGAACCAGTAACACAGCGGCCCGCCGCTGCTACTCTCCCCGGCATATCTCGACACACCAGATTATTAGCAACACGCCTAACTCAAACAAAACAAACAACCGAGCCCGACATATCGCGACACAAAATTGCGACTCCCCCATACGCGATCAGCCCCGATCCCTGTAGCGCCGGACCGACGTTCGTCCGGCACTGCGGCGTTCCGCAGCACGCGCCACAATCACCCATGCCTAACGAAGACGATGCAGAGCAGCGCAATTCTCGGCGCCTTCCAGCTCGCCACCTGCCCTTATCGCCGAACTGGTCACCGAAAGCCTCATTTCTAATCGATAGACCAAAACGATTAAAAACGCCCGCAACTCAAACAAAACAAACGTCCGAGGTCATTTCTAATCGTATGAAAATAAGTGGGGTCTCTCAGATACAATCTGACGGCAAATCACACAGCAATTCACATGAACTCGGGCGATTAATGTAGCTCGGGTCTATAGACCCGAGGCTTTTGAATTTCGCCGGCATTCGAGCGCACCGACACAAGGAGCCATTCCCGCTTGAACATTCGAACGGCCACCGAAAGCTACGACAAGTGGAAGGCAGCGCGAACGCAGATCATCAAGCCGGATCTGGAGTTCAAGCACGAACAAATGGCGGCTGCAGCGTTCCTCTTCTTCCGCGCCACCTTTTACCGCTGGGTGCAGCTTTGGAAGGAAGTCTGCCCCAGCGCCGCAAAAGCGCCGAGCGTTCTGGCCGTCGGCGATTTGCACGTCGAGAATTTCGGGACGTGGCGAGACCTCGAAGGCCGCTTGATTTGGGGCGTCAATGATTTTGACGAAGTCTATCCGATGGCCTACACTAACGATCTCGTGCGTCTCGCCGTCAGCGCCCATCTCGCGGTGGAAGAGGAACATCTCCAGCTCAGCATTCGCGACGTTTGTGACGCCGTCCTCGACGGCTACCGCGAAGGCCTGGCGGCGCGCGGCAAAGCCTTCGTCCTCGCAGAAGATAATCGGTGGCTGCGCTTGATCGCGCTCAATCGGTTGCGCGATCCCGTCCGCTTCTGGAAGCGTGCGCAGGCTCTCGAAGATTTTCCCGGCAACATTCCAACTCCCATCAAAGAAAAGCTCGAAGAAGATTTACCGGAAAAAGATCTTCCCTATGTGAAGAAGCGTCGCGTCGCGGGCCTCGGCAGCCTGGGCCACCTGCGCGTCCTCGCGTTGGCTTCCTGGCGCGGCGGTTTTGTTGCCAGAGAAGCGAAGGCCCTCGCGCCTTCGGCCTGCATCTGGGCGCAAGGCGGCGCGAAATCCGAAAAGATTTTGTATCCTGACATTCTCGCTCGCGCAATTCGCGTCCCCGATCCATTCCTGCATCTCTTCGGTACGTTCCTCGTGCGCCGCCTCGCGCCGGATTGTTCGCGGATTCTTCTCGCATCTCTGCCCGAAGATCACGACGAAGCGCGCCTTCTGCAAGCCATGGGATTTGAGACCGCGAATATCCACCTCGGCACGCAAGCCGCGATCCCCGCCATCCTCCGCGATCTCAAACACCGCCCGCGCCGCTGGCTGCACCGCGCCAGCAAAAAAATGCTGAAAGCCGTCAAGCGAGATTGGAAAAAATGGCGCGCCGGATGAAATCAGGAAATCAATATCTAGAAGGCTTCGGCAATCAACTCGCGCGCGCAGGCGCGCTCAATTCGCCGCGTTTCGCCAGCGCGACAATGCGATCGGCGGCGCGATACGCCAGCGCCTGGATGGTCATGGTCGGCTGCCCGCGCCCGCCGGTGACCAGGCTGCTCCCGTCGCACAGAAACAAATTCGGCACGTCATGCGCGCGATGGTCGGAATTGATCACGGAAGTTTTCGGATCATTTCCCATGCGGCAGGTGCCGAGCAAATGGACGCCGAACTGCTGCTCGCGCACCGGGTCGCTCCATTTGCGCAGCGCCGGCGTGGCGTCGAGCAACTCCATCGCGCGCGCGAGCAGATATTGGCCGGTCTTGAGGTCGTCAGGATGATCCTTGTAAGTGATGCGCGCGGCGGGCAGCCCCCACTCGTCAACAATCTCCGGGTCCAGGCTGACGCTGTTCGTTGCCACGGGCAGCGAACTCCCGTGACACGCCACGATTCCCGTGCGCGTGAAATTTCTTTGGATCTCCGATTTGTACTCGGCGCCCCAGCGCGGCGCGCCCGGCGGCAATCCCCATAACGAGTAAGCGATTGGATGCATGTCGAAGCGCATGTCCAATCCGCCGCCGCCGCAAAATCCGAGATTGGAATCGAGTTCGTAGAAGTCTTGCAATACGCGCGTCACGGTCTGGCTCTTGTATTCGTTGAGCGGATGCTCGTACTGCCCATAGGCCAGCGTGTAAGTGTTGAACATGAGGTGGCGTCCGACGAGGCCGCTCGAGTTCGCGAGCCCCTGCGGAAAAAGCGGGGACTTCGACATCAGCAGAAGGCGAGGCGTTTCCACGCCGTTGGCGCAGACAATCACGGCCTTGGCCTTCTGAAAATTTCCGGCTTTCCGCGCGTCGAAGTAGGCCACTCCGGTCGCGCGCCCCGCGGCATCGGTGCGAATTTCGTGCACGTAACTTTCCGCACGGATTTCGCAGCGCCCGGTGCGCTCGGCCTCCGGGATCACGGTCGCGAGCGTGCTGGATTTTGCGCCCATCTCGCACCCGTACTGCTCGCAATAGCCGCAGTGAACGCAGCCCGCTCGGTTCCCGTAATTTTGCGAAAGAATCGCGATCGGCGCGGGAAAGGGATGCCATCCCATTTTGCGAGCGCCGCGCTCAAAAATCGCTCCCGTGGATTTGATCGGCAGCGGTGGCATCGGATATGGCTTCGAGCGCGGCGGATCGAACGGGCTTACTCCCGTTTGACCCGACACGCCGATTTCCCATTCCACTTTCGTGTAGTAAGGCTCGAGGTCGGCGTAAGTGATCGGCCAGTCGGCCAGCGCCGCACCCGCCACCGCGCCTCGCTTGCTGCGCTCGATAAAATCAATTTCGTGAAAGCGCCAGTAATTCGTCGTGAAGTGGACAGTTCCGCCGCCCACCACTCGCCCGTACAGAAGCGTGGGTTGCACTTTTGCTTTTTCCTGTTCGGTTTTGCGGAAGGTGACCGGCTGGCGCTTCGGATTATTCGTGAGCGTGTGCTGAAAAATCGTTCTGAATTCGTTGTGCTGGAAATCCTCTTCGCGCAGATAAGGCCCTTGCTCGAAGACCACCACGCTGAAGCCAGCCGTGGAAAGTTCTTTCGCAAGAACGCCGCCCGCAGCGCCGGAGCCGATAATGGCGAAGTCCACCTCATCGCTGGTGGCGAATTTGCGCATCGCGTGGCTCACTTTTTGCCTTCCTTAGTTGCGTCGGCATGCTCGGCAGTATACTCGGCGTCGTAGTAACCAAAGGGCGGCGTATGCGTGGGTGCGTTGTCGAAGCCGACGAGCTTCCAGCCGACCATGTCGCGATTCGCTCCGTCTTCGGGATTGCCCAGGAATCCGATCATGGTGAACGATCGGAATAAGTTGAATGCGGGCGTGTTCTCGATGACCTTCAGAATTTCGGTCTGCTGGGCGGTGGTGAGCGATGCACAATCCGCGGACGCCGGGAAAAGCTCTTTGCGTTTTCCATCCACCAGCACCAGCCCGTCGGCGAACGGCTTTTGTTGCTCAGTGGCAATCGTGCGCAAAAAGTGGTCAATGAAATACACTACCCCGGCCTCGCGCGCGCCGGGCGTGTCCGTGGTGGGAATAATCAGGCTGGTAATCGCTTCGACGTCGGCCGCCTGCGCAGGTGTAAGAAATTCGAGATTCGCCGGAACTCCCGCAGCCACAGAGCGCATGGTGTGTTGCGCGTGCTGCTGGGCGGCTAGCAGCTCCGGCCAAGCCGCTGCGAGCCATGCGCTGCCAGCGCCTGCCAGCGATTGCAGAAGGAAGCTGCGCCGGGAAAAATCAGCCGTGTTCATAACACCCCCAGCAGAATTCGCACGCGCGCGGATCAGTTGGCACGCATCGTACGACGCTCCCGCGCTCGACACAACATTTTCCCAACGGAATATTCCCGAGCTTCGAATCGATTAAATCCTGGCGGACTCGCTTTGCCCGGCTGCGCTGTAAGGTGTATGCTACGCGCTTCCCTGCCAGAACTTCTGGCTCGCTGTGAATCATGGCTTCGAACACGCATCCCATCGCTCCCCGGAAAATCGAGAGGACGGGGCTCGCGCATTTCATGTCGCGGGTCCTGAAAGAATGCAGCCGCGCCGCGCGGCGCTTCGACGCTGATGCTGTCCACGATGTTCGCGTCGCGCTGCGGCGTTCCCGCACCATCGCTGACGGACTTTCGAATGTCGATCCTGACAAATCTCTGCGTGCGCTGAAAACCGACTCGCGTGATTTGTTCAGGAGCCTGGGCGCTTTGCGCGATGTTCAAGTGATGCTCGAGTGGGTGCAGAAACTTGATCCGAACGACGATCCGCTAAAACCGCGCATCCGCGAAATTCTTTCGCAGGAACAAGAAGCCTCAAAATCGGATGCCGCCACGGCGCTCGGCGAATTTGATGTGCGCCGCTGGCGCAAATGGTCCAGAGAGCTCTCCGAAAAATCACGGCGCATTCCTGCGGGCAGTCTTGTCTTCGAGCACCTCGCGCTCGAGCGGTGGATCGAAGCGAGAGAAATGCACCGCCGGGCGATCCGCAGCCGCAGCCGAATCGGATGGCACCGCGTTCGAATCGCGCTGAAGCGTTTCCGCTACACGCTTGAGAATTTTCTGCCGCGGCATTATGCGGAATGGAGCGAAGAACTAAAATCTGTGCAGGAGCTTCTGGGCGCAGTGCACGATCTGGATGTGCTGCGCACAAAGCTAAGAAGAATCGCGGCGAGCTCCGGTGAAAATGCGATAGCAAGGTGGCTCGATTGGATTGACGCCGCGCGCGCTGAAAAACTCGCGCAGTATCGCGCGAAAACTTCCGGCAGAAATTCATTGTGGAATGTCTGGCGCACCGGACTGCCTGAAGGTGAACGGCTGGAAGCCGCCGCGCTCTCAACTCTTGTGTCGTGGGCGTCGTACCGAGACCCTGATGTCGAGCATTCGCGCCGCGTTTCGAGGCTGGCTCTCGAGCTGTACGATGGTTTCCGCAACGCGCAGTTGAATCGCACATTCCGCGAGCCGCGTTCCCGTCGAATTCTCGAAGCTGCTGCGCTTCTGCACGATGTGGGATGCGCGAAGCAGGATTCAGGACACCACAAGGCGTCATATCGAATGATTCGAAAGCTCTCGCCGCCGCTCGGGTGGACGAGTGATGACCTGCTGCTCACCGCGCTCGTGGCTCGATATCACCGCGGCGCCGAGCCGAGTGCCGAACACGAGGGGTATTCCTCGCTCATGCCGGAAGAACGCGAAGGCGTTGCGTGGCTCGCGGCAACGATTCGCCTCGCGGACGGCCTTGATGCCGATCACAAAGGCCGCGTCTCGCACGCCGCTGTCGAGACTTCGCGCCCCGCTTTGATCGTGAGGGCCGAGGGATATCTCCACGACGTGGAATCGGCTAGCGCGCTCGCAGAGAAAAAACATCTCCTCGAAACTCTCTGCAACACGCCCGTGATCGTCCAGCCGGCACGCGAATTCGCGGCTGCGGCTGTTGCGGGCCTCGCGTCCTGATTTTCCTGTATCCAGGAAATCTCACGGAAGTCCATGCGACGTACAAACAATGGGGAGAGAATCACGCAGAAGCGAAAACGCGGAGCCAGTAGCGCCTGTGTAAGACCGGCCTAAGTATCGAGATGGCGCAGAACTTTTGGCGGGAGCAACCACGCCAGCGTGGCTTTCGCCGCCGCAGGTGAATCAAATTCCAGCGCCGCCACCCCGGCCTTTTTGAGCGCCGTGAAAACGCCGCGAGATCCGACAAGATGCCCGATGAGTTGATCCATGTTCGGCGCGTGCCCGAACGCAATCACTTCGCGAGCTTTCACATGCGCCAGCTCTTTCAGGAACTCCGCTGGACCGCCGCCAGGCTTTAACTCCGCGCTCTCGCGGATTTTCTCGCGAGAGAATCCGAAAACTTCCGCAAAGATCTGCGCTGTTTGCATCGCCCGAACATAAGGGCTGGAGATAAAGGCGGCCGGCCTCGCGCCGAGCGCGTGGACACCTTCGGCCACCTCACGCGTTTTCTTGATTCCTTCGCGCGTCAAGTAGCGCTCGACCTCAGGCGGACAATTCGGGTCCGCACGATCTATCGCAATCCCGTGGCGCACCAGATAAAGAATCATTGATTACGCCACCTTTTCATTCGCCTGCGCGCGCTTGAAGACGGGCCGTAGGTGAAATTCGCTTTCGAATAGCGCCGATTTGCGCGTCAGGCCCGCGATGTCCAGCCGGGCGCCATTTTGCATCTGCACGCGAAAGATCGCCTGGCCGCGCGCGATGTCAACAGAAATCCCGCCAACCATTCGCCGGTGCTCGCTCTCGAGCTTCTCCGCAATCCGCAAAATTGCAGTCAGCATGCGCTCCTGCTGGCGGCGTTTGCCATCCAGCGAAGCGTGAATCTTGTGGTCCATCTGCGGCTCTGATTTGCAATTGTGGTAGCGGACAAGATCGGCGGCCATATCGCGGCGCCAGCCGCGCAATCCGGGAATCTCGCCATTCCGGATCAGATATTCGCCGTGGCGATGATGCGATTTGTTGCTGACGACGTGGCCAACGTCATGAAGTATCGCGCCGAGTTCCAAAACCAGCCTCAACTCCGGCCCCATTTCGTGGAGAGGCCGCAATTGGTCGAAAAGTGATACAGCGAGTTGCCTCACCTGTTCGGCGTGTGGACCGTCATAGTTAAGGCGGCGCGCGAACCATTCGGCTCCGGCGCGGAGACGTTCCGCCTCGTGACGCTCTTCGTCGCTGACAGCCGCTCCGGAATATTGCGCGGCCATCAAATCCAGAAGAATTCCCTCGCGTACTCCCACGCACGGAACAATAAACGAGCGGAGATTCAGATACCGCGCGAGGGCGGCAAGGACAGCAGCCGCAATGCCCATTACTTCCGCGCGATCGCGTCGAACTCGAAAGATTTTCATCCTGTGCGGAACATCGGCTCCCAGAATTTTCCACATCTGATCGCGCAGCAGCCGCACGTTCACGGTTGCGAACCCACGAAGCCGCGGCCCCGGCGCAAGTAGAGCTAGCGCCTCCGCGTTTCCACCGCAGGCAACGGCAGTCGCGTTAGAAAGGTTCGGCGGTTGCGGCAGCGCCGATCGCAAAAGAGTAAGCACGTGGTGGCGGATTCGCCTGGCCGTGTCTTCGGTGATCACGCCTTCGATGCGGTAGGTTTCCATGAGCCGCACGGTACCCAATGGCAGGGCGACGCGGCGCTCCACCTTTCGATCTCTCAGCAAACTGATTTCAAGGCTGCCGCCGCCCAAATCAAAAATCACGCGCGGCGTGACGCTTTCTCCGAGCGTCCTCAAAACCGCGGAACTCACCAGGTGAGCCTCTTCTTCACCGCTGATCACTTCGAGTTCGATTCCGGATTTGCGGCGAATCCGATCGATAAGAACGCTTCGATTACGAGCCTCGCGAGCTGCCGAAGTGGCAACCGCCCGGTAGACCGAAACGTGATGCTTGTCCATCACGCGTCGAAAATGTCGAAAGGCGCGGGCCGCCTCCGCAATCGTCTGGCTGCTCAGAACGCGCTTGGTGAAGGCGTTGTGCCCGAGACGCACCGACGCGCGTTCGTTATCGAGGATTTCAAATCTGTCGGGAGATGTTGCGTGGGCGATAACTAACCGTATGGCGTTTGAGCCGGCGTCAATCGCGGCAAGTTGAACGGGGGCGGCCACGTCGTCTGTCGCCTATCGCCAAAGAGTTGCAAGCGCACTCGACGGCTGATAATGCGTGTTTTTGATCCCAAGTTGCGCGCCGATTTGCTTTCGGAGTTCACGATTGACGGCCGGAACCGCGCCTTCGCCGTCGAGCTCGATGAATCCGTGGCGGCGCGAAAGATACTCAAACTCTTTTTTGATTAACGACTGATAGCGGATAAATGATTGGAACAGATCGTTTGAAAGCGACATGTCGCGTCCCGATTCCCAATAACTGATCGTGTGCGCCTTCTTGAATTCGCGGTCGAACGCCACTTCAGGACGAACATTCAGCCAGAAAGTCAGATCGGGCCGGAGCGCCATTTCGTAAATGCCGTGCAGGTAGTCACGCCCGATTCCGCGCACGGCCGCGCGAGCAATCAGCGTGAAGATATAGCGGTCAGCGAGCACGATCAGTCCCGAACGCAGCGCGGGCAGAATCCGGCGCTCGAGCTGATCGAAAAAGTCGGTGCTGTACATCAGCGCGAGCGTGAGGCGCGTGACCGCATTTTCAGCCAGAAGCGCGTCAATATCGTCGGCGACGAGCGAGGAACGCCGCAGCCCCGCCGTCTGCACCGCGTAGCCCTCGGACTCGAGCCATTCGGTCAGCAGCGTAATTTGCGTCGAACGCCCCGAGCCGTCAGTTCCCTCGATTACGATCAGTGTCCCGCTAAGCTCTTCTTCCTTCACGCCCGGGAGCGCAACGCCGTAAAAGCGCGAGGGACGGCCCCCTTTCGCGCTTGCCGCCTTCTTGCCGTAGCGGCCGTTCGTGCTTACGGCGATCGGATTTGCCTTGTCGTTCTGCTTCATGATTTTTTCGGCGCGAATTGCGCGAGATTGATTCGCTCGCCGACAATTTCCCGCATCTGCTTTTGGAGACGATTTACGGGGGCCGTGCCATCCATCAGCACAAACTTGTCGGTGGGCATCATCTGATCGTAGTAATTCAGAATGCGCTCCTGGAAAATGCGGAAGCTTTCGGCCCTATCGAGCGAAATTCCGAGGTCCATGCCGGCTTCGTAGTATTTCAGTTTCGGCCGGCCGGCCATGATGCGATCCACGGCAACGTCGAGAGGCGCGCGAAAATAAAAAGTGATGTCGGGTATTGGCGCGAAGCGATAGAGATTGCGCAGCCAGTGAGGCGAGCATCCGCGGGCCACGTCGCGCGCGAATGCCGTGTAGATGTAACGGTCGGCGAGAACGAGATATCCGCCGTGGAGCAGCGGGAGGATTTGCCGCTCGCAGCGGTCCGCAAAATCGGCCGCGTGCAGGAGCGAAAATGTCACCGGCGTCAACAGGCGCCGCTGTTTCCCGCGCCGCGTCGCGGACCTGACCAGCGGCGAAGAATTCCATTCGGTAAAGTGAATCCGGTATCCGCCGATCTCCAGCCAGCGCTTGAGAAGATAGAGCTGTGTGCTTTTGCCGGAGCCGTCAATTCCCTCGACGACCACGAGGGCGCCAGGATATTCACGTTTGGCTACGCGGATTTTTTCGAGCGGGCGTTCGGCTACGGCGGATTGTTCTGGAGAAATGTTCTCGGCCATTTCCAACCGTTTCAGTTCCAACGTCGAGATGATAGCCTATGATACTCCGAGGGTTACAGACCAATATGAATATTCTGTTAAAGGCTTCTTACGCTGCAATAATCGCGATGGAGAAAGCGAAATAATGGATTTTCGAAAAGAGTTCGTCGTCAAGCCCGGCACGAAGGTCAAGCTGTCGAAATATGACCCGGACGAAACGTTGGGCCATCACAAGGGCCGGAAATTGGACGAGAAACTCGCGAAATTGCAGGCGAAGCTCGACTCGCTCCAATACCTGATGTATGCGGAAAGGAAGCACGCTCTTCTCGTTGTGTTTCAGGCCATTGACGCTGGCGGAAAGGACGGCACCATTCGCCACGTGATGTCCGGGGTGAATCCGGAGGGCTGCACCGTAACATCATTCAAGGTGCCGAGCGCCGAGGAACTCGCGCACGACTTTCTGTGGCGAATCCACAAGGCTATGCCTCAAGTTGGCGACATCGGAATTTTCAATCGTTCTCATTACGAAGATGTCCTCGTCGCGCGCGTCCACAATCTTGTTCCCAAGGAAGTTTGGTCCGCGCGATACGATGAGATCAATGCGTTTGAAAAGCTGATGACCGAAAATCGGGTCACGATTGTCAAATTCTATCTGCACATCAGCAAGGACGAACAGAAGAAGCGATTTCTGGAACGCATCGACGATGTGGATAAGCGCTGGAAAATCTCGATTTCCGATTTTGCCGAGCGAAAATATTGGGACGACTACATTTCCGCATACGAGCATGCAATCTCTCGCTGCAGCACTTCGGGCGCGCCGTGGTACATCATTCCGGCGAACAAGAAGTGGTTTCGCAATTTGGCGGTTTCGCACATCCTGGTGGAGACGCTCGAAGCCCTCAAAATGAAATTCCCCAAGCCGACCGTTGATATCCGCGATCTCAAATGGAAATGAGCGGCGGGTGAGCGGCTGCCGGAATTCGCTGGAATTGGCATCCCGTGATTATCTGCTAGAATCGCGCTGCTTTTAGACGCGTGCGAGTGCGATGAGCGACGCCCTCTTTCCCCGAAATTTCCGGAAGACGTATCCGCAAGCCGTTCGCGGCGAAGGCTGCTACATTTTCACAGCTGATGGCCGGCGATTTCTCGACGCCGCGGGCGGCGCCGCCGTCGTCACCATCGGGCATGGCGTTGCTTCGGTCGCTCGCGCGATGGCGGAGCAGGCCGAGCGGCTTGCTTACGTTCATTCCTCGCAATTCGAGACGCCGATTGCAGCAGAACTCTCTCGGCGGCTGCTTGATTTGGCTCCTGCCAATTTTCGCCGTGGCCGCGTGTATCTCACCTCCGGCGGCTCTGAAGCTACCGAGACGGCGATCAAGCTCGCGCGGCAATATTTTCTCGAGCGCGGCGATGCGAAACGATTTCGCGTGATTGCGCGGAAGCAGAGTTATCACGGCTCGACGCTCGGTGCGCTGTCGCTTTCCGGCAACGTGCGGCGTCGCGAGCCTTTCGCACCTTTGCTCGCCGAGTGGGGACATATTCCGCCGTGCTATTGCTATCGGTGTCCGATGGGCTTGCACTATCCCGAGTGCAATGTGGATTGCGCGGATGAATTGGATCGCATGTTGCGCCGGGGCGATTTCGATGGAGGCGCGGAAACTGTTACGGCGTTTATTCTCGAGCCCGTCAGCGGCGCGACGCTTGGTGCGGTGCCGCCGCCCGAAGGTTATTTGCAGCGCATCGCAGAAATTTGCCGCGAACACGGCATTCTACTGATCGCCGACGAAATCATGACGGGAATGGGACGCACGGGAAAATATTTTGCAGTCGATCATTGGGGCGTAAAACCTGATCTGATTCTTGTCGGCAAAGGTGTTGCGAGCGGATACGCGCCTCTCGGCGCTGTGCTTGCGAGTGAGGAAGTCGCCGGCACGATCGATCGCGGATCCGGCGTCTTTCTGCACGGATTCACGTATAGCGCGCATCCGGTTTCGGCGGCTGCGGGAGTCGCTGTTCTCAATCACATTCGCGAGAACAAGCTCTTCGAGCGCGTGGCTCCGGCCGGCAAAGAGTTACGTGAATCTCTGGAACCGCTGAGGCAATTTTCCGTCGTCGGCGATATTCGCGGGATGGGCTTGCTGCTTGGAATTGAATTCGTGCGTAACGGCATTGAGCCGTTTCCGCCAGAGGCGCACATCGCCAATCGCATCGCGGAAGACGCGCTCGAAGCGGGAGTTTTGACGTATCCGATGCAAGGCTCGGTGGATGGCAAGCGCGGCGATCATCTTCTTCTCGCGCCGCCGTTCACAATTTCAAGCGCGCAGATCGAGTTCCTCGCGGCGGCTCTGAAAAACGCGATCGGTGAACTCGATCGCGCGCATCGCTCCGGCACGGGAGGCCATCCTGCAAGAACTTCTGTTTCCTAGACACGTGAACAAGCTCCTCGCGTTGGGCGCCGTCGCGTTGCTTGTGGCCATCGCCGCGACACTTGCGCCCGCCGGATCTGAACCGCAGAGCGTGGTTGCCGGCTACTCTCCGAGCGCCGGACAGCAAGAACTGAAGCTTGAAAAAGACTATCAATCGCTGGCATCGCGCGACGAAATTCAGAAGTTTCATCGCTATCTCACGTCTGAGCCGCATCCCGCTGGCTCCGAGCGAAACAATGAATTGGCTCGGTGGGTGGCCGATCAATGGAAGCAGCAGGGCCTCGAAGACGTCACAATTCATGAATACGATGTCTTGAACTCGACACCGCACGAAATATCGCTCAATATGATCGAGCCGAAGGCGTACCACGCGCTGCTGCGCGAAGCGCCCTACGACGTTGATCCCGACACGAAGAATCCGCGCGCGACCGGCGCGTTTCTTGGCTATTCGGCGTCGGGAGAGGTGACTGCGCCGGTCGTCTACGCGCACAGCGGCAATCCGGAGGACTACGCGCTGCTGAAAAAACACGGAATCGGGGTACGCGGGAAAATTGTGCTGGTGCGCTACTCGAATCCTTATAGCTATCGCGGGTTTAAAGCGCTCACGGCCGAGCGCGAAGGTGCCGCCGCGATTCTCATCTACTCCGATCCTGCCGAAGACGGATACAAGAAGGGCGCGGTGTTCCCCGACGGGCCGTGGGGACCCGAGACTCACATCCAGCGCGGCGCGATCACGTACGATTTTCTCGAGCCGGGCGATCCGTTAACGCCGGGCTGGGCGTCTGTTCCCGGCGCGAAGCGGATTCCAATCTCCGAAGCAATTTCGCTCCCGAAAATTATGGGCGTTCCGCTTTCGTGGCACGATGCCGAGCCGCTCCTCGAAAATATGGATGGGCCCGTGGCGCCTGATTCGTGGCAAGGGGGCCTGCCGATTAAGTATCGGCTCGGAGGAGGACGAGTCCGCGTCCATTTGAAAGTGGACATGAACACTGGTGTCCAGCCGTATTACGTGACTGAAGCGCAGATTCGCGGCGCGGAGTTGCCGGACGAATGGATCATCCTCGGCAATCATCGCGACGCGTGGGTGTACGGCGCGTTCGATCCGTCGAGCGGCACGGCCTCCATGCTCGAATTGACGCGCGATCTCGGTCAGTTGCTGAAGCGCGGGATTCGTCCGCGACGCACTTTGGTGATTTGCAGTTGGGACGGAGAAGAGTACGCGCTCACGGGCTCGACGGAATGGGGCGAGCAATTTGCGGACGAGTTGCGGCAAAAGGCTGTGGCGTATTTGAACGTGGATTCATCCGCTGGCGGCGCTGTGTTCCACGGATCTCCTGTGGCTTCGCTCGCGCCGGTTTTGGTAGATGTGACACGCACATTGCCGGCTCCCTCTGGCAAAACTCTTTACGAGGAGTGGAAGCAGACCGCTCAAATAGAGCGGCACGCTCCCGGCCCGCCGCCGGATTCCGAATTAGCTGACACTCGGATTGGAAGCGGCTCGGATCACACCGTCTTTCTGAATTTTCTCGGCATTCCCACGGTTGGCCTGCAATTCGATGGGCCGTACGGCGTCTATCATTCGCTCTACGACGATTATTACTGGATGAATCACTTCGGCGACCCGGGCTATCACTATCACGCGCTGATGACGCAATTGTGGGGCGAACTCGCGCTGCGGCTCGCGAATGCGGATTTTCTTCCTTACGATTTTGAATTTTACGGTGCCAACATTCATCAGTTTGTGGATGAGTTGCATCAACGAAGCCACGTGAAAGCAGGCGGGCATGTGGACCTGGAAACCTTGTATCGGCGCATCGCCGAATTCCAGAATGCGGGGCGAGAGTTCAACTCCGCCGCAGCGGCCGCTCTTCGCGGCTCTCTCGACGAAGCCACCGCGAATCGAATCAACGCCGCTCTTATCCAGATCGAACGGAATTGGTGCAATCCCGCCGGCATTCCCGGCCGGCCGTGGTTCAAGCACACTCTTTATGCCGCTCGATTTACTTACGCACATCTGGAGTTGCCGGGCCTGACAGAAGCCGCTGAAGCCGGCGATTGGAAACGCGCGGCGCAGCAGGAAACGATTCTAGAAAACGAATTGCAGAAAAACACAGCGCTGCTAAAACAAGCACGCAAGGATTTGCAGGCCGCGATGCACGGAGAAAAGTGATGAGGGCAAAGCTGGCTTCACAATTGATCGTCATATCCTTCACGCTCGCCATTTTCACTCTGAACGCCAGCGGCCAGGCAGCCAAACCACGCGCTCGCGATCTCGGAGTTCCATTCGACGGAACGCCAGGTCCGCTGAACACCATCACCGATGTCAACGGTGTGGAAGTCGGCCACCGCACGCTAATTTCCGGCGAAGGTAAGCTGCAAGTCGGAGTTGGACCTGTTCGCACGGGCGTCACCGCAATATTCCCGCGCGGAAAAAAGTCAATTGATCCGGTCTATGCAGGCTGGTACACCGAAAATGGAAACGGTGAAATGACGGGCACCACGTGGGTGGAAGAATCTGGATTCCTCTACGGGCCCGTGATGATCACGAATACGCACAGCGTCGGCGTCGTTCGCGACGCTGTGATCAAATGGCAATTCGAACACGGGCCGCCGGCGCCCGAAGAGGATTGGTGGTCTCTTCCGGTTGTCGCTGAAACTTGGGATGGATATTTGAACGACATCAATGGCTTCCATGTGAAGCCGGAGGACGCCTTCGCCGCGATGGACAACGCTCATGGCGGCCCGGTTGAAGAAGGAAGCGTCGGCGGCGGAACGGGAATGATCTGCAATGAATTCAAAGGCGGCATCGGCACTTCCTCGCGCAAGCTTCCGGAAAAGTTCGGCGGTTATACTGTCGGCGTTTTGGTTCAATGCAATTATGGGCTCCGGCGGCTGCTGAGAGTTGCCGGCGTTCCGGTCGGAAAGGAAATTCCAGGGAAATCCGTTTGGGATGATGACACCGGTTCGATCATCGTCGTCGTAGCCACCGACGCGCCGCTTCTTCCGCATCAGTTGAAGCGAATCGCGCGCCGCGTCACGCTTGGCCTCGGCCGAAACGGCAGCATTTCGGGCGACGAATCGGGAGACATTTTCATCGCGTTCTCGACAGCGAACTCAGGCGCGGGCCTCGCCAAAAAGCCCGCGCAAGTGGCTACGATGCCCAACGAAAATATGGACCCGCTCTTCGAGGCCACGGTGGAAGCGACAGAAGAAGCGGTCATCAACGCGATGGTCGCCGCTGATACCATGACCGGCGCCGACAATCATCGCGTCGAGGGATTGCCTCATGACAAGCTGCGCGAAGTGCTAAAGAAATATAATCGCCTGGTGGAAACGAAATGACCGTCAGCGCATGCTGGTGCATCAAATCTTTGAGTCCGCCGTCTGATGGTGAATTCGAAGGCGCGCGCTTGAATCGAACGGCGCGCACGAAGGAGCAATGATGCAGAAATTCTTGTGGGGCATTCTATTCACGCTTGTGGTGATCGCGATCGGCGCATTTCTCATCGTGCGCGGGGGCTATTTCAATTTCAGCGCCGACACTGAGACTTCGCCGCTCGAGAAAAAGATCGCCATGAGCGCGATGGATAAATCCACCGAGCGCCGCGCGCCACAGACCAGCAATCCACTTCAGCCCAACGACGACACGCTGATCGCCAGCGCGCGTTTATATCGCGACAACTGCGCCGGATGCCACGGCGACCCCAGTCACATGGCGACTCAGCTTGGCGATTCATTCAATCCTCCCGCGCCGCAATTCTGGATGGATGCGCCCGACATGCCGGAAAATGAAAACTTCTACATCATCAAGCACGGCGTACGCTGGACGGGCATGCCGTCGTGGAATAAAAAGCTTAGCGACGCGCAAATCTGGCAGGTCGTCACGCTCCTGAGCCATTTGGACAAACTCCCCGACTCCGTGAATCAGGAGCTGCAAAAGCCCGCGCCCGCATTGAATTGATTCCGCTAAAGCACACGGAATAAGCCACTTGAGTCCGGCCGCCCGGTCACTGTCCACGCGTACTATTGCCGCTTCACCTCCCTCCATTTAATCTTCAAATCGAAAATGATATCGACGGCCACACTGAGCAAGCCGAGACCCGGTTCGCGGCGAAGTCAGCGTCTGAAACTGCAAGTTCCCGTGCTCGTAACCCGGCAGATTCCCAAGCAAAGACCGGCACGAGAGGACGCCGTTACGCTGAACGTGAATGCGTGCGGCGGAATGTTCGAACTGCAGATGCCGGTCGAGCGCGGCGACTTGCTGACGGTGCAGAACAAGTGCACCGCTGAAGAGCGGGAATCGCGCGTGGTGTACGTCGGGCCCACTGGCCCGAATGGCCGAAAGATTGGCGTGGAATTCACGCAACCGTCAAAAGATTTTTGGCAGATTCATTTCCCGTTGGTAGCTCCGCGAAATAACGGTCACTGACAATTCCAGGGGGCGGCTCTTCATGTAGCTCGGGTCTTCAGACCCGAGGTTTTTGTATCGTGAACGAGGGTCGGGCAGGATATCCGAAAGGTAAGGCATGTCGTTTCACTGGCTCGTGGGGGACATCATCAAGGAAGACGCGGCGCTCGCGACAGTGCCGTCGCGCGACCGCGCGCAAACCACAATTCGCGACGACGAATTGGATGAACTCCTCGAACTGCACCAGGAGTGGGTCGAGTCGAATGGCGCGTCCGGCAGCCGCCTCGAGCTGACTCGCGCCGACTTTGAAGCTGCCGATCTGACGGGCGTCAATCTGCAAGGCGCGATTCTGAACGGTGCAAATTTTCACGGCGCGGAATTGCTGCTTGCGGACTTGCGCGGCGCGAGTCTGGTGCAAGCGAATCTCCAGGAAACGAATTTGCTAGGCGCGGACCTTCGCGGCGCCAATCTCGAAGGAGCATCGCTCGTTGGCGCGGCCGGCCTGCACACGAATCAACTCGCGGGCGCGGGCCTGCTCTGGACGATCCTTCCCGCGGCAATTTCGGAATTCGAAGGCCAGCAGGTCGCTCAGGTTCGATCGCGCCAATGTTTTCGGCTGCTCATCGCGACGATTGCAGCCTGCGCATTGAGCTGGCTCCGAATTCTCACCACGCGCGACGTCCAGTTTTTGAACGACGCTCCCTTGCTCCGCATTTTTCCCTCAAGCGGCATACTGCCGATCTCGAGCTTCTATATGCTGATGCCGATCGCGCTGTTCGGCCTTTTCGTGTATCTCCAAATCTCTCTGCAGCGTTTGTGGGAACGGCTCGGAGAACTTCCGGCTGTGTTTCCCGACGGCCGCACTCTCGATCGCACCGGCCCGTGGCTGCTGATGACTCTCTTCCATAGCAGGTTTCGAAATTGGAGAGCGAATTGGATTGCGCCTTCGACGCTGCAGACCATTGTTCCATCCGCCCTGGCGTACTGGGCGGTCCCGGCAACTCTGCTTTTGTTCTGGGTTCGCTACCTCGTCATGCAGGACGTTCGCGGCTCCGTGCTTCAGATATTGCTGTTGCTCATGTCCGTCGGCATCGCGATGCAGTTGCCTCGCGTAAAAAATGGAGAGGTGCAAGCCACCACCGAGAATGTGCCGGAGCCTGCCGAAGAACGGACGTCTACTATTTCTGCAGACGAGACAGCTGCAAAAACGGATTCCGTTCCACTTGCGGAATTGGATTCACACCTGAATTCGGAATCAGTTTCAGAATCAGCTTTGGATGCCGCCGCTGGCGAGCACGCGAACGAAGTTGCTTCCATGGAAATCGTTCGCACTGCGGCTCCGCCAGCAAAGGAATCTTTGCGGTCTCATCCGGCGATCCGGCGTATGGCCATGTCTTTCGCCGTTGGCGCGTTTCTTTTCATTCTCACGCTTGGAGTTGTCTACGGCGTGCCGCACGATACGAGCGTGATGCCCGACTTCCGGCAGTTCAGCATCAAGCGGTGGTCCGCCGATGTGTTTTGGACTCTCGGCTACCGGCCATACGCGGACTTGACCGAGACCAGCATTTCCCTGGCGCCGAAAAATTGGTCCTGGCACGATGACGATCTCTCGAGCGTGAAAGGCGCGCAGCTCAATAACCTCAGGCTCCGTTACGCGCAAGGCTATCGGACGTTTTGGGTCAACTCTCATCTCTGGAAGGCCGATCTGCAAGGCGCGGATTTCTCCGAGTCCGATTTTCGCGGGACAAATTTGCGCGAGGCAAACCTGCGCTCGGCAATTTTCGATCGCGTGAAGTTCTTTCGCGCCAATCTTCAAGGCTCCGATCTCGAGAAAGCCAATTTGACCCGGGCGGATTTGCGCGAGACCGATCTTTCCTACGCGCGAATGAGCAATGCGATCATGGTGGACTCGCGATTGGGAGGCGCGAATCTATTCGGCGCAGACCTGCGATCCACCTCGCTCGCCCACGCCAATATCGAAAAAGCCGATTTGCGCGACGCGAATCTCTCGAACGCCAACCTGAAGCTCGCGGATCTCCAGGAAGCGTACCTCTGGTCGGCTCAATTACCAGGAGCCGTAATGCAGGACGCGGATCTCTCGCACGCAATTCTGATCGAGGCGAATCTTCAAAATAGCGATCTACGAGGCGCTGATTTGCGTGGGGCGGTGGTGCGCGGAACGGATTTCTCGGGCGCGGACATTGCGGGAGCCGACTTCCGTGGCGCGTCGGGACTTACGGCAGCTCAGATTTGCTCCTCAAAGGAACATGAGAGCGCGCAACTTGACGAGGCCCTTACGCCGCTCGTTGAAGCTCAGTGCGGGCCGCCCCAAATCCAAACTCAGCCTCAGCCCGAGGCTCAGCCGCAGCCTCAAGCTCAGCCCCAGACCCACACTAAACCGCAACCAAGCTCGTAAGATTTCTCGCAGGATTTCAGCTTCTGTTGCTTGTTATTGCTTCTCGGGCGCCTTCACTTCAATTTGCGGAACGCCGACCGCCGGAAGCAGCGCCTTCGCAATCAAATCATTCAGCGCGGCGAGATCCTTATCCTGCAAATCTTTCCATTTCGCCAAATCGTCGTTGGCCATTTGCTCAAGCAACGTCTCGACGTCGTACTCTTGTTGCGTGGGCGCCGAGTCCGCGCTGTCGGCCGCATTTTCCAGATACCCAAGCCTGCTATTCAGATCGATCGGATAGTTCAGGAATTCCTCCGACGCAGACACTTTGCTGTCGGCGATTTGATCGTCGAGTTCCGTGATTTTCTTATCGAACTCGTGCGCCGCGTCCCGAATCGGCTGCGCGGCTTCATCGTCCGCAAGCCGCTTCGAGAGTGCGACCACCTGATCGTGAACGCCCCGCATCTGGAGCACGGCCGCGTGAGTTTGGTCCATCAGGTCGCGCAGTTTGGTGACCAGCTCAAATTGTTTCTGGAGGTCTGCATCGGCAATCTTGATCCGCAGATCTAGCCGAATCTCAAGCGGCTGGACGTACGATCTGCCACCGGCCGTCAATTTCACTTGATAGTTTCCGGGAAGCGCAAGCGCGCCAATCGGATCGCCCTCGTCGTAGATCGCGCCGGGAATCTCGCGGGCCTTTTCGTAGCGCAAATCCCAAACAAAACGGTTGAGCCCAACATCCGTCGTCAAAACTTCCTGCGGCGGCTCGTTCTCTTCGTCTTCCTCGCGATTTTTCTTGTCGTCGTCTTCTTTCTTCGGCTGATTGGTAAACTTGCGCACCGTTGCGCCCGACGAATCCAGAATTTCGAGCGACACCACTTCTTTTTCGGCGGGCTTGTCCTTCAGCCAATAGTAAAGGGTTGCTCCGCGCGGCGCGGTCTGTCCAGCGACATCGAGCCGCGACGCCGGCGCCTGCCCGGCGGCACGAAAGCGAATCGCCGGACGCGGTTTGAACACATACGCGCTCGCTCCTGCATGGATATCTTCGAATTGCCGCAAGGGAGAGATATCGTCGAGGATCCAGAACGAACGGCCGTGCGTTGCCACGATCAAATCGCTGTTCTTGATCGCCAGGTCGTGCACGGGCGTCGTCGGCAAATTCAGCTTCAGGCGTTGCCAGTGCTCGCCGTCATCGAACGACATGAACACACCCGTCTCCGTCCCCGCGAATAATAATCCGCCGCGCTCGGGATCTTCCCGCACGGCGTGGACGTAGGATCCTTCGGGAATTCCCGCGGAGATATCTTTCCAGACGGCGCCGTATTTGTGCGTGCGAAAAATGTACGGGTGCTGATCGTCGAGCTTGTGCGCATCCACGGCAACGTAAGCCGTTCCGCCATCGTGCCACGACGCATCAATCAAGCTCACCAGGCTCCACGGCGGCACTCCCGGCGGCGTCACGCTTGTCCAACGAATTCCGCCATCGCGCGTGATGTGCACCAGTCCATCGTCGGTCCCCGCCCAAATCACGTTCTTCTGCGCCGGCGATTCCGCCACGGTGAATATCAAATCGTAGAATTCCGCGCTCGAATCGTCCTGCGTGATCGGCCCGCCCGACGATTGCTGCTTGCTCTTGTCGTTGCGGCTCAAATCCGGGCTGACAACACTCCAACTCATGCCCGCATCTTTCGACCGAAATAGCACCTGCCCCGCGAAATAAAGCGTACTCGAATCGTGCGGCGATATCACAATCGGCTGCGTCCACGTGAATCGGTACTTGAGGTCGGCCGCGCCTTGTCCGTCGGGGTCGTCGGGCCACGGCGATACTTCCTGGCTTTGGCCAGTCTGCTTGTCGAAGCGCGTCAGTCCTCCCCAATAGCCACCCGCGTACACAACGTCAGGATTGACCGGGTCCGGAACGACGTAGCCGCTCTCGCCGCCGCCAACCTCATACCAATCCTCGCGATCGATGCTGCCGTGATTGGTGTCGCTCGCAATCGCAACCGACGTGTTGTCCTGCTGCGCGCCGTAAACGTGGTAAGGAAAACGCGTGTCCACGGCGATGTGATAGAACTGCGCGGTCGGCTGATTCATTTCCGTGGTCCACGTCTTGCCGCCATCGCTCGAAATGGTCGCGCCGCCGTCGTTGGCATTGATCATGCGATTCGGATCGGTTGGATCGATCCATAGCTCGTGATGATCGCCGTGCGGCGCGGAGACGCGCGCAAAATCTTTTCCGCCGTTGGTCGAGCGGAACATCCCGGTGTTGAGCACGTAGACCATGTCAACGTTCTTGGGATCGGCAAAAACGTGGGTGAAATACCAGGCGCGCTGTCGAAAGCGCTGGTCTTCGTTCACCAGTTCCCACGAATCGCCGCCATCTTCCGAGCGGTAGAGGCCGCCCTTCGCCGCCTCGACGAGCGCATAAATTCTGTTGGAATCCGCGCCCGAAACGGAAACGCCGATTCGGCCGAGAACTCCTTCGGGAAATCCGTGGCCCTCGATGCGCTTCCATGTCGTGCCGCCGTCGATGGATTTGTAGAGCCCGCTGCCAGGGCCGCCGCTGGTTAGGCTCCAGGGCGTGCGGTGCGCCTCCCACATCGATGCAAAAAGAACGTGGGAATTTTGCGGATCAAAGACGATGTCAATGCCGCCGGTTTTTTCGTCTTTGTAGAGAACTTTCTCCCAAGTTTTTCCGCCGTCCACGCTGCGGAAAATTCCGCGCTCGGTATTCGTTCCGTAGGCGTGGCCGAATGCCGCGACGAAGACGATGTTGGCGTCGTGCGGATCAACGATGACGGCGCCGATGTGCCGCGAATCCGGCAGGCCTACATTCGTCCAGGTCTTTCCCGCATCGAGCGATTTGTACACGCCGTCGCCGTAGGAAATATTGCCCCGGATGCAAGCTTCGCCTGTGCCTGCATAAATTACGTTAGGGTCGGATTCGGCAACGGCGATGCTCCCAATCGAGGAGACCGGTTCATTATCGAAGATCGGAAGCCAGGTGAGCCCGCCATTCGTGGTTTTCCAAATGCCGCCAGCTACGGCTCCAAAATAAAAAACGCTGGGATTGCCTGGGATGCCGACGGCCGTGAGCGACCGTCCGCCGCGAAACGGCCCGATTTGCCGCCACTTCAGGCCTTGCAGATGCGACTCATCCACGTACTGCGCGCGCGCCACGCTCGCGCTGAAAAGCATGCACGACACGATCGCCGCGACGGCAAGTTTCGATATCAATTTCGATGTCAATTTCGATATTGGGCGCGCTCCATCCATGTCCCTGAATCCCCCGAAGCACAAACACAAAATCCTACGTTCGCGACAGAGAAAAATAAAGCCATTCGTTCGTCCGCTTTTCTATGCGTGAAGAGGTGCTAGCGCACTTGCAATAATGCCCCTCGCTAAAACAGTCCCGGGAGGAATCGCGGCTTTGAGCCCATGGCCTCGCGGTAGGCTGGGCTCGACATCAGAACTCCTTCTTCGACGGTGAGTCGGCTTCGGAGAATCCAGAAATGCGCGAAGGTACCCCAGATCGCGGTGATCCATGCGGTGTGAATCAGAGGAAGGGAGACGAGCTCGAGAACTACGGCGAGATAGTTCGGATGACGAATCCACTTGTACGGTCCCGTTGTGATCACCCCGAGCGTGGTCGAGGCCATCACCTGAACGTTCCAGTGCCCCGCCATCGTGTGAATCACCCACCAACGAATCAGGTTGGCAGACACGAACACGATTCCCGCTCCAATTGCGAGCCCAGGAATCAAGGGCCGGTGCAGCAACACCACCTCCAGCCCCGCGGAAATCAGGATTCCTCCATGCAGCAGAATCATCCAGGGAAGCGCCGGCTCCGGAATCTTGGCAACGCCGGCCTTCGCCATCCGCCGCTGGTTGCGCTTGGAGAGTTGCATTTCGCCGAGACGCAAAGCGCCGACGAGAACGAGAAGCACGATGTAGGCAATGACGCTCGTCGGCATGAAGCGTTTACGCCCAGCGAAGGAGGAGAAGTTCGGCGCTGAATCCGGGACCGAAGGCGGCCATCAATCCGTACTGCCCTGCTTCAACTTGCTTCTTCTTCAGCCAATCGTGAAGAACGAACAGCACCGAAGCGCTCGACAAGTTTCCGTACTCGTTCAGAATGTCCCATGAAGGCTCCGTTTTGTGGCGGCAGAGGCTGAGTTCTTCTTCCATATAGTCCATGAGCTTTCGTCCGCCGGGATGCAGGACGAATGCCGCGATGTCTTTCCGTTCGAGTTTCTGCCGCGACAAGAAACCGTCAACCAGCTCTTTGATCTTGCCTCGAATCAAGTCGGGAACATCTTTTGAGAGGAAGATGTGAAATCCATCTTCCTTGAGGTCGAATCCCATCGCGTCGTGAGATTTCGGAAACAAGTACGTTTCGGTGGCCAGGATCTGCGGTCCGCTTCGCGGCTCGCTTGAAATAATTGCCGCCGCCGCGCCGTCTCCGAAGAGAATGCTCGAGATGATGTTCGCCTGAGTGAAACTGCGCCGCTGGAACGCGAGACTTGGCAATTCCACCGCGACCAGCAAGACATTTTTCCCGGGGCCGGCCTTCACGAATTCGTGGGCGCGCGCAAACGCCGCCGCTCCGGCCGCACAGCCGAGTTCGGTGATTGGAAGCCGGCGGACATCGCGGCGGAAGCCCATGCTCTCAATGAGGTAAGCTTCGAGCGATGGAATCATAAAGCCCGTGCACGAAACAGTGATGATCCAGTCGATTTCCTCCGGCTTCATTCCCGCGCGCTCGAGGCATTCCTTCGCCACCTGCTCGCCCAGCTTGATGGCGTGCTCCTGATACTCCAGATTCGTCTTGGTCAGAGGCCGCGGCTCAATCGTGTATTCGAGGGGGAAGATGGTGTATCGCTGCCGCACGTGGGAGTTGTCGACAATCGACATCATGCCGTCTAATCGCGCGCCATCCAGCAGAAAAACGCGCTGCATGTGCGCCTTCACCTCTTCGCGGGACACAACGTAATCGGGAACGGCCGTGGACGTCGCCACGATCGTTGGCCGCCGGCCATTCCCGGATAACTGCTCAGCAGATGTCATCCAAAGGTCTCCAAGAAAACGTGCTCACAGGCCGCGCGTGGCTGGCCGCATGTCTGCCCAGCCCCTTGTGCGATCCTGCTCAAGCGACACCTATGCCCTACCGCCGAAGCGTCCGTCGGGATTGAGGTGGGTTCCCCTGCCAGCAAGAATCAACAAGAGTACCAAATTCGGCTATGACTTCACGCGATTTACTTTTGCCGGTCCTGTCCCTGTCCAGTTTGATACATTCTCCTGGTTCTGTCCAAACAACCTCAGACACCAAGCGCTCTCTAAGCACCCCCGCACCCTCGTGGTTCCCGGCCGGTGGATTCCCCCACGCGCGACGAGCAGATAAGCACCGGCCGCCGAGTTGCGGTATCCTAATTCTTCGCGCAGGCCCGCACGCGCGGGTTTGCAATTGCCCGCACTTTCGGCTACGGTTCTTGGCTGAAGTTCAGGCACGAGTTAAGCACGGATGTTGATCCCGGCCTTTCGCCGCGAGTCACGTCCATCACATAGTAGAGTCACACACAAGGCCCGAGGGTTCTTCGGATGTCTGACACAATCGCCGAAAACGTCATCGCAACGCTTGCCTCCGTGAAGCGCATACCCGCCGAAAGCATTAAGCTCGATACTCCTCTCCAGGAACTTGGAATTGATTCGCTCGACACTTTCACCTTGCTCTTCGAGCTCGAAAGCAAATTCAACATCTCGATTCCCGACGATGACGCGCGAAATATTCGCACCGTCAACGACATCGTCGAAGGAATTCGCAAGCTCGTGACCGCGAACAACAGCGGTTCCTCCACTCCTTCTGCGGCGCCGGCGGACTAGCGGATGCCGGATCGCAGAGTCGCAGTCACCGGCGTCGGCATCATCTGCGCCGCGGGACTCAATACCAAGGAAGCGTGGAATTCGCTCCAACGCGGAATCCCCGCGATTGGCCCAATCACCTCCGTGGATACCTCCACTCTTCGGTTTCATAACGCCGCGGAAGTCCGCGGCTACGATCCCGGCGCGCACTTCCCCGGAAGCCAGCAGGATCATCTCGATCGTTTCGCCCAATTTGCGGTGATCGCGGCGCGCGAAGCTGTGGCCGATTCCGGTGTAACGCTCACGCCGGAACTCTGCGAACGCACCGCAGTCGTCCTCGGAACCGGTACAGGCGGACAATCCACTCAGGATGCCGGCTTCGAAGATCTCTACCTTCATCGCCGCGGCCGCGTTCATCCGCTAATCATCCCCCGCGCGATGGTCAACGCCGGAGCGAGCCAAGTCTGCATGGAGTTCGGCGCGACGGGCCCTGCATTCGCAATATCCACGGCGTGCTCGTCGTCGAACCATGCCATCGGCCTCGCATTCCAAATGGTGCGCCGCGGTGACGCCGAACTCGCATTCACGGGCGGAAGCGAAGCGCCCTTCGGCCTGGGATTGCTGAAAGCTTGGGAAGCCATGCGCGTTATGGCGCCGGATACCTGCCGTCCATTCTGCAAGGACCGCCGCGGAATGGTTCTCGGAGAAGGTGGCGCGGTGCTCATTCTCGAGCCGCTCGAAGCCGCGCAAGCGCGAGGCGCGAAAGTCTACGCTGAAATTGCCGGCTTTGGAATGTCCTCGGATGCGCATCACGTCACCCAGCCCACGGTCGCCGGCCCCGCTCGCGCCATGCGCTCGGCACTGAAAGACGGAAATCTCGCGCCCGCACAATTCGGCTACGTCAACGCACACGGCACGGGCACGCCGGGAAATGATCCAACCGAGACTCGCGCGATCCACGAAGTTTTCGGCCCGCATGCCAAGCGCCTCGCGGTCAGTTCAACCAAATCCATGCACGGCCACGCGCTCGGCGCCGCCGGAGCCATCGAGTCTGTCGCCACGATCATGGCTCTCAAGGATGGCATCCTGCCGCCCACCGCGAATTTCACGGAAGCCGATCCCGAATGCGATCTCGACTACATTCCGAACCAGCCTCGCATCGCTCGCGTTGAATACGCTCTCTCGAATTCGTTCGCATTCGGCGGATTGAACGCCGTCCTCGCCTTCCGCGCCTCACATTGAGGCGCCGTGACACCGAACGCGTGATTCTCCTATGAAGCCGCTAAACCGGACCATCCTCAAGAGCACCTTTCGAACCGGCATCACTCTCAAAGGAATTGATGGCGTGCTGGAAACATTCGGAGGCGTGCTGTTCTGGCTATTTCCCCCGTCGAAGCTGAACGCAATTGTCACGACGCTATCCCAGCACGAACTCTCGCGCGATCCTCACGATTTCATCGCAATCCACTTGCTTCGCGTCACGGAAAAGTTGCTGAGCGGCAACAAGCTTTTCGTTTCGCTATATCTGCTGTCTCACGGCCTCACGAAAGTCATACTCGTGGCTGCGCTGTGGATGAACGCGCTGTGGGCTTACCCGCTGACGATCGTCGTCTTCGCCGCCTTCAGCGTCTATCAAATGTATCGGTACAGCCACACGCATTCGATCGTGCTGTTGCTTCTCACGGTTTTCGATGTCGCCATTATTTATCTGACGTGGATGGAGTGGCGCGAGCAGAAGACCGAGCGCGCGAAAGGAATTCCGCGACGGTCCGAGTAACGCACGCTACTATCGCGCGGTCCAAATAAGCGGAAGCAATCCCACCAGCGAGAAAATCACCAGGAGTATCACGCTCTGAGTTCCTGTCTTCCGATCGGAAAACGCGTAGGCATATCCGGCCTTTACGGCATTGTTGCTCGCCATCGCAACAACGATCGCCGACGCCGCCAAATTGACCGGGGTCGTCGTGCCAACGGTGTTCGCCAATCCAAGGACAAACGGCGCGATATCCGTAAATCCCGTGAGCGCGGCAAGCCCGTACACGCCCGCGCTGCCCAGCGTGACAACCGCATAATGCGTCAAAGCAAGCATCACCACGAAGAGCAGCGCGAATAAGAATGCCGCGCTCAACTCCAGAGGATTCTTGGCGACAACCTGGCTCTTGACCTCGCCGGATTCCGCCTCGCGCCGCGTCGTCCAGAACCAGCCGAACAAGCTCCCCACAATCGTGAACGCGATGAACCACAACGCCAGCTTCGCAGCCAACGCGCGGCTGAACAGCGCTACCAGCACAATCAGCCGCGCGTACGCGACACTCGACGCGATGAGGATCGCCCCTGAAAATAAATGCGGGCGCCTTTCTCCTTTCGCTCTCTTTGCCAGCACTACGGTCGCGACTGTGGAGGAATAAAGCCCGCCGAGAATCGCCGCGAGAAGAATGCCGCCCTTCCCCGTCGTCCGCAGTTGGATCAGGTAGCTCGCGTACGAAATCGCGCTCACCGCGACGACAACGAGCCACGTCTTGAATGGGTTAAATCCGAATGGCCCGTAAGTCTGATTGCGCACGACTGGCAGAATCACGGCGGTGAGAAGCAAAAATTTCGTGAAAGTGAATATCTCTTCTGAGGGAACCCGCGTCGAAAGACCTTCGAGGAATGTCTTCAATTCGAGCAGCAGCAGGCCGATCACCGTGATCGTCGTCGCCAGCCAGAACTGTTCGCGCGCCACCAGCGCGCCCACAACAAACGTCACGAGGCCGGAAACTTCCGTGGTCGCGCCGGCGGCCTCCGCGCGCTGGATTTTGTGTTGATACGAGAGCCAGAGAAATGCGCCAATCACCGCGAAGCCCACCATTACCGGCGCGACAGAATTCGGGGCGAACTCCGCAAGCGCGAAGCCGAGCAGTCCGATCAGCGGAAACGTTCGCACCCCGCCGAACGTGGAACCGGCGCCGGTCTTGTGCTCCTCGCGCTCGAGGCCGATCAGAAAAGCAAGAATGAAAGCCAGCGTAAGCTTCGCCGCTTCCGGCGGCATCAACTGCGAAAATCCGTGGAACAATCGCGCACGCCTCCGCCGCATCTCAATTCACTTAACTCCAGATGCGGCCTTCAGGGACACCCAAGGATATGGCTGACGGAGGTTACCGGAGAAACGCCCGGAACTCAATCGGGCATGCAGGAGTGTGGTTCTCCGAGAGAGTGTTGCCAATGATAAAATTTGCACCACCGAGGTGCCAGACAATGAAACAGGCGTTGAGTGCCCTAGTGATTCTCTTAGTCGCTGCTGCGTACGTTGGAAGGCCCGCTAAGGGCGATGACCCGCCCAAAGAGCAAACGTACGTTCGCGTTTCTTACTGCTTCGATACGCAATCGGTGCACGAGCAGCGGCAATCCAAAAAACAGAAAATCGTCCTCGGTTATTCTTTGTCCACACTCGATCCCAATTCCGACGAAATGAAAGCCTGCAAGAAAGTTGGCGCTCCAATGATTGGCTACGTGCAAATATCTCCGCCGGTTGCCAATCCCGAGTAGAGAGTTTCATTACGGAATTTGAGTGCGAGTTGCGGGACGAATCAACGATTCTGGCTGGAGGGTGCCGAGTTTCCCCATCCGCTCGGAGTCGGTGTCCACGGGCGGGTGAAATTATCGGCCATCGTAAGCGACATCAGCAGCGCCAGGAAAAAGAAAGCGGTCACGATCACAACTCTGGTCAGCGCCGGGCTATAGCGAAGTTCCATGAAGAACAGCGCGACCAGCAGCATCTTGACCACGGCAATCGCCAGCGCCGCGAACGTGTTCATCGCCCCGAGATCAATAAAAGCCACCCCTGTGGTCAGCCCCGTCAAAAAGAGCAGCGAGAGAAATACCGTGATGTACACACGCACGGGAACAATGTGCCCAGGCATCAGTAGCGTCCCCCGATCAAATACAGTAACGGGAACAGAAAAATCCAAATGATATCCACGAAGTGCCAGTAGAGCCCGCTCACTTCCACGGGCGCGTTATATTCCGGCGAGAACCGGCCTCGCCAGCCCATGATCGTAATTACCGTCAAAATTCCAAAGCCGATAATCATGTGCGCGGCGTGCAGTCCCGTCATGATGAAATAGAAGCAGAAAAACATTTCGACGGATCCAAGCGGCGGATTCCCGTGAATCTCTTCCGTTGGCCCCCAGTGAAGCCCGGGCACAAGGCCTTTCGTCCAATCCGTCGACCACTCGACGTATTTGATCCCGAGAAAAACCGCTCCGAGCGCCATCGTCAAAATCAGGAAAGTCACGAGCAGTTTGCGCTTTCCCGTTTGCGCCGAGTGCACTGCCAGCACCATCGTCAAGCTGCTGCCGATCAGCACTGCCGTGTTCGTCGCACCAAGCTTCACATCGAGCAACCGGCTGCCTCCCTCGAAGCCGGGCAGATACAGCGTCCGGTAAATCACATACGCTGCAAAAATACCCCCGAAAAACATGATTTCGGTAACCAGGAATGCCCACATCCCCAGGCTGCCCGCCTCGTGCTGCTGCTCCATGTCCTCAAAGTGATGGCGCAGGCCGGGCACATGCGCGACTACAGCCGCGCCGCCTGCATGAGGACCTGAAGATGCGGTTTCAGGCATGAGTGCTCTCCGGCGTTGCGTACGCATACGCCTCTTCCGTCACGATCGGCGTCTCCTCAAAATTTTCGGTCGGCGGCGGCGACGTAGTCTGCCATTCCAGGCCCTTCGCGCCCCACGGATTCGCGGGCGCCACAGGCCCGTAACGAATAGACCAGAGCAGATAAACCAGCGGAATCACATAGCCGATACCTAAGATCGAAGCTCCCGCGGACGACATCACGTTCAAAACTTGAAATTCCGCCGGATAGACCGAATACCGCCGCGGCATCCCCATATATCCGAGCATGAATTGCGGGAAAAACGTCAGGTTGAATCCCGCGAAAATCATCAGCGCCGCAATGCGCGCCCAGATGTCTGGATAAAGCCTTCCGGTAATTTTCGGCCACCAGAAGTGCAGCCCGCCGAGATACGCCATCATCGTGCCACCCACCATGATGTAGTGGAAATGCGCCACGATGAAATAGGTCCCGTTCAAGTGAACGTCGGTGGCCAGCGCTGCCAGGAAAAGTCCGGTCAGCCCGCCCATGGTGAACAGTCCAATGAAGCCGAGCGCGTAAAGCATCGGCGCCTGATACGAAATCGATCCCTTGTAGAGCGTGGCTGTCCAGTTGAACACTTTGACTGCGGAAGGAATGGCGACCAGAAAACTCAGCAACGAAAAGATCAGCCCCGCATAGACCGATTGCCCCGTCACGAACATATGGTGGCCCCACACCAGAAAGCCCAGGACCGCGATGGCCATGCTCGAATAGGCGATCATCTTGTAACCGAATATCTTCTTTCGCGAAAACGCCGTCACAAGTTCGCTGATCACTCCCATTCCCGGCAAAACCATGATGTATACGGCCGGGTGCGAATAGAACCAGAACAAATGCTGGAAAAGCAGCGGATCGCCGCCAATGACCGCGTCGAAGATGCCGACGTGCAACAGCCGCTCAACGGCGAGCAGCACCAGCGTCACCGCGATCACCGGCGTTCCCAGCATGATGATCACGCTCGTCGCATACAACGCCCAGATAAATAGCGGCAAGCGGAACCAGGTGAGGCCCGGCGCGCGCATTTTGTGAATCGTAACCACGAAGTTCAAAGCCGTGAGGATCGAAGAAAATCCCGCGATGAACACGCCGATGGCCGTCGCGATCACGTGCGTCTGCGAATAAATGCTGCTGTACGGCGGATAAAACGTCCAGCCAGTGTCCACTCCTCCGCTCATCAGCGCGTACAATGCGAACGACGCGCCGATGATATAGAGGTACCAGCTCAGCAAATTCAAACGGGGAAATGCCAGGTCCTTCGCGCCGATCATCAACGGCACGAGAAAATTGCCCAGCGTCGCGGGGATCGACGGTATGAGGAAGAAAAAGACCATGATGATCCCGTGCGCGGAAAACAGCTTGTTATACGTGTCCGGCTGCACCAGCGCGCCCTGCGGCTCGATCAGATGAGCCCTCATCAGAACCGCGAAAATGCCGCCGATGAAAAACATCACCGAGATCGAAGCGAGATACAGCAGTGCGATCCGCTTGTGATCGACGGTCAGCAGCCACGATTTGATGCCGTAGCTCGCGTTCAAATAATTGACGCGCGATTCCGCGGGCGCTTCCAGCACAGCCGTGCTCATTTCCCCGTCTTCCTTTCCTCGGTGCCCAGCGACTTCACATACGCGATCAACTGCAATACTTGCTCCTCGTTCACCTGTCCCTGATAGGTCGGCATGATCGGCACGTAATTTGGCAGCGGCATGGAATTCGGATTCACAATCGCTTGCCGGATGTAGGAATCATCGGCGATCCGCGTGTCGCCGCTCCGCAGCTTCACGGGCTTCCCGTAGAGCCCCTGAAGCACCGGCCCGCGTCCCGTCCCGTCGGCGATATGGCAAGTGATGCATCCGAGCTGAGTGAACAGCCGCTCGCCCGACTGCGCCATTGTTTCGCCTTTTGCCCCGCCGGTAAGCCACTGCGCGTAATCGGTCGGCGACATCACGTAGACCCAGCCGATCATCCCGCCGTGCTCCGCGCCGCAATACTGCGCGCAGAAAAAGTGGTACGTCCCGATCTTCGTCGCCTGAAACCAGATGTACGCATATCTCCCCGGCAGCGCATCGTGCTTGATGCGAAACGCCGGAATCGAAAAATCGTGGATCACGTCCTCCGACGTCATCGTCAGCTTCACCGGCACGCCGATGGGAACGTGCAGCTCGTTGATCTCCCGCGGGCCCTCGGGATGCTGCAGGTGCCACATCCATTGCTTGCCGACGACGAAAATCTCCATGGACGCATTCGGCGGCCGCGCATTTTCGAAATACAGGCTCGAGCCCCAGATAAACACGAACGCGCAAAGCAGCGTCGGAATTGTGATCCAGGTGACCTCGAGGGCGGTTGATGTCGTGGTTTCCGGCGGACGGTAATCTTCCGAAGGCCGGCGGTACTTCACCATAAAATAAAAAATGATAGTGAAAATTAAGAACGTGAAGAAAAGAGTGATGGCCGTCAGAAAATAATACAAATGATCGACGCCCGATGCGATCGTCGAAGCGTCATCAGGCTTCAATGGGAAGCCGGGCCACAAGAGCGCGGCCATCGCAGCAACGAGATGAAAATTAGCGCTCATGAAATTATCGCGTTCTCACCTATGCCTCGTGCCCGGTCAAATCGCCATGTTCGCGCCGGAGAAGAATCGCAACCAGCAGCGCCAGCCCCAACAATGTGATCAATCCCGCGATTTGGAGCACGCGCGAAATCAAAATCCCGTATTTCCCCGTCGCCGGATCGTAGTGATAGCAATAGAGCAGAATCTGATCCACCGGCGATCCAATCTTCCCCGCTGAAGCTTCCTCCAGCCCGAATCGCAAATCTCTTGCCGGATACTTGATGCCGTAAAAATAGCGCGCAAGCCTGCCATCGGGCGTCAGCACCATGATTCCGCTCGGATGCGCGAACTGGCCGGTCGTCGAATCGTAGGCGTAATGGAAGCCCACAGCCGCCGCGAGCGCCTTGATTTGCGGCGCGTCGCCCGTAAGAAAATGCCATCCCTGCTCGACTCCCGGCCGCGCGTACATCCCGACGTAAAGCTGGCGTTTCGCCTCGGCGATCACCGGCTTCTCCGCCGGATCGATGCTCACAGTCACGACTTCAAAATCTTTGCCAAGCTCCAACGGCACTTCCTTCAAGCTGTGCGCCAGGCTATTCAGCACCTGGTTGCAGAGCATCGGGCACTGGTAATAAACAAGAGTAAGGATGACGGGCTTTTGACCAAAAAAACTTCGCAGCGCGACTGTCCGGCCTTTCTCATCGTGGAAAGTGAGATCGAGCGGAATCGAATCATTCAATTTCTGATCGAGCGCGACGTCGCGCAGCAATTCCGGACGGACGCCAGCGCTTTGCACCGGCGCTGAATCGGCCCCAGTTTGCTGCGTCCACAATGATTGCGCCCGCGCTGGGCCGGCCAACGCCAGCACGCCGCACACAATCAGAGCTCCCATTAGCGATCGCATTCTGTGGCCAATTTTCTCAACCATCATGCCGCTCATTCCGTTCCATTCCCCGCTGGTTTAGCGCTTGCCTCGCTCGCGCCTGCCGCTTCGCCCGGCGCTATTGTCCCCGCCGGCCCCGCCGGTTTTGCCGCGCGCGCCGGAAGTACCCGCTCGAGCGTCATCCGCATCGCTCGCTCGATGGGAATTCGCACAACTCCATTCTGCTTATCCACCCAGCCGTAACTCTTCAAAATCTCCTGCTCCCTCTCCCAGTAATCGTGAATATCGGCTTCCGGCATCACCTGCAATCGCGGCTGCGGCGGCAGCGTCCGCGCATTCTCAAAAGGCGAAGCTTCGGGGCCAAGAGTCTGCGTCTCCGCGAAATAGCCGAATACCAATCTCATCCCGATCGCTACCACGATCAGCACAATCGCCAGCCCCACTCCGAACTTCACGATGGCCGCCGGATTGGCATCGCGCACTTCGTAGCCAGGGCCGCCCGGCGGCTGCGGCGATATATGAGGATCAATCGCCATGCTCGGCCACTCTTTCAAATCGAGGATCGTGCAGCGGCACCACCGGCCGTCGCTTCAATTGCCAAATGAACGTGGCGATCCAGAACTCCCCGATCGCAATCGGCAATGTAAGGTCCAGCGGATGCACGCGCGGCCCGTATTGCTCAAACGCGGGCACAACCAGCCAGAACATATCCACGAAACTGATGAAGATCATCGCGCCGGCCACGATCGCAAGCGCCTGCATCCGCCGCTTCAACCCGCGCTGCAGCAGCAGCAAAAATGGTATCGCGAAATGAAAAACGATCAGGAACACCGCGAGTTTCGCCCAACCCCCATTCGCGCGTATCACGTACCACGAAATTTCTTTGGGCAGGTTGCCGGACCAAATAATCAGGAATTGCGAGAACGACAGGTAGGCCCACAGCATCACGAAAGTCAGCAGCAAATTGCCCAAGTCGTTGAATTGCGCCGGCGTAACCACGCTGGCCATCGGCTCGTAGTTCGAAAGAATCCGCGCGACGAGAATCGCCAGCGCCATTGCTCCCAGCACGCCCACCACCATGAAGATCATTCCGAAAATCGTCGAAAACCAATGCGGCTGCAGCGACATCACCCAATCAATCGTCGCGTACGTCACCGTCAATCCGTACAAGATCAATCCCGGCCCGCTCATGGCCTCGAGCCGCTTCGCGTATACGGGATCGCCCGTCTCGTCCTGTTCCTCCGACCACTTGTTCAACAAATAGCTCAGCGTGAACCAAATCAAAAAGTAGATCACCGCCCGCGTCATGAAGAAATTCAGGCTGAGATAGGCTCGCTTGAACTTCATGATCGGGTCATCGCCCAATCCGCCCGGCAACGCCCACGGATAAAGCCTCTTCAATCCGAATATCACTGGCAGAAATAAAATCAACATCAATGGAAACGTGCGCGACGCCGCCTCCAGAGGGCGCCGGATCGGCAATCCCCAATCCCCGCCCGTCAGATGGTGGAGCATGAGTATCGCCATCGAGCCAACCGGGAATCCAATCCAGAACACATACGCAAGCAGATACGACCGGTAAAACTGCTCCGGATTCCGCACGAAGCTCATGGCAGATACAAGCAGCGCCAATAAGCCAACGGTCGCGCACGCGCGAATGGCGCGATCGAAATTCGGGCTTCGCGTCTCGGCCATTATTTCTGCCCCATCAATTTCTGGCGTTCATCTTCGGGCACATCCGCCGGCGTCGCGTGCTCGCTCAATTGCAGCGCGCGAATGTAAGCAGCGATCCGCCAGCGATCTTCCGGTGTCACTCGCGCCGCGTAGCTGTACATGTTGCCGAATCCATTTGTCATCACGTCGAAGAAATGCCCCACCGGGGCCTGCCGCAAGCGATCGATGTGCAACGATGGCGGCTGCGGAAATCCGCGCTGCACGATCATGCCGCGCCCGCTGCCGGTGTAATCATGGCAGGGCGTGCAATAGATGTTGAACCGCTGCTGCCCGCGCAAAATGTCATTCGCCGTAATCGGAAAAGGAAACGTATCCGCATCCTTGCCGTCGACTTTGCCTTTGTATAGATGATCGTCAATCCGAAGCTGTCCGCGCGCCACGGTTCCCGGCACAGGTTGGCGCGCCGATCGCCCATCATCGAAAAAGTTAGTCGCCGCGTACGTGTCGTACCTCGGCTGAATCTGCATATCGCGGCGACAACCCGCAAGCGCCGCAGCAGAACACGCGACAGCGATCAGCGCCGCGGCGCCCATGCGCAATCGCCCGTGACGCTGCGCCGCCGCATCCGATCGCGGCGGACGCGAAGTCCGCTCACCGGTGCGCAATTCGCCGTTACGCTTCAATCTCATACACTCCGTGCGGATTCAGTCCTTCAAGAAAAATCTTCGTATTCGCGAGGTCGAATTTCTTGTCCCGCGACTTGATACACAGAAAGAATCTATCGCGCGTGGCCAACGCGAAGCGCGGCACGTTGAAAACCGGATGATACGGCGCCGGCAATCCATTCATCGCCAGCATGCCAAAAACGGCGGCAATCGCCGCCCCCAGCACCGTCATCTCAAAAGTGATCGGAATAAAAGCGGGCCAGCTGTTGTGCGGCTTCCCGCCGACGTTCAACGGAAATCCAATCACATTCGGATAATATTGAAGGAAGAATCCGCCCAGGCATCCGAACAGCCCACCAAAAAACACAATCACGGGCAAGATCGTGTGATGAAAGCCGCACGCGTCGGCAAGCCCTTCCACGGGCATCGGGGTGAACGCATCAATCCGCCGATAGCCCGCCTTTTGCGCGCTCTCCGCCGCATGAAGCACCGCTTCCGGCGTTTCGAACTCCGCCAGCAATCCGTAAATCGGCTTCCTCTTCATTTCATTCGCAACTCCGCTACGCCTCTACGCCTCGCTGATTTCCGGATTGGGATTCCTCAACTTTGCCAGGTACGTTGTGCGCGGCCGCGTATTGAGTTCTCCGAGCAGGTCGTAATTCCGCGATTGCGTCCGCAACTTCGATACGCGGCTTTCCTTATCATTGATGTTCCCAAAAATAATCGCGCGCGACGGGCAAACGGCCTCGCAAGCCGTCACGATTTCGCCGTCCCGCACGCTGCGATCTTCCTTTTCGGACTCGATTTTCGCCGCGTTAATTCTCTGCACGCAGTACGTGCACTTCTCCATCACGCCGCGGCTGCGCACAGTCACGTTCGGATTCCGCAGCCCGAAAAGGCTCGGCGTCGTCCAGTCCGAAAACAATTTGAAATTGAACCGCCGCACTTTGTAGGGGCAGTTGTTCGAGCAGTAGCGCGTCCCGACGCACCGGTTGTAAATCATTTCGTTCAAGCCTTCGTCGCTGTGAACCGTCGCGCCCACCGGGCAAACCACTTCGCACGGTGCGTTCTCGCATTGCTGGCACATCACCGGTTGGTAGTAACTCTCCGGATTGTCCAGATCGCCGCGGAAATAGTTGTCCACCCGAATCCATTGCATGTCGCGGCCGGCGATGACTTCTTCTTTCCCCACCACCGCGATGTTGTTTTCCGCCTGGCACGCCAGCACGCACGCCCCGCAGCCCGTGCAGCTATTCAGATCCACCGCCATTCCCCACGCATATCCCTCGTACTTGTAATCGGTATAAAGCGACGTGCGCTTCGTCGTAATTTCTTGCGGGTCGCTCGCGAAATTCGGATTCTTCCGGAATTCTTCAAGTGTTCCGATGCGCAGAACGTCGCGCTCAAACGCGTTAACGCTCTCCTCTTCGACCTTCTTTCCGTTTTGTTCGATCTGATGATGCTGCTGCGTGGTCGCAAGGAGATATCTGTCGCCGGTCTTTTCAATTTTCAAGCCGCCCGCGATCCACCCCGCGCCCGAAGTCCGCAGAAGATACGCGTTGAATCCGATTCCCGTGCCGACATGCCCGGAGCGCCGCCGTCCGTAGCCAAGATGCAGCGTCGCGGTGCTATTCGCGTGCCCCGGCATGATCCACACCGGCCCGCTGACTCCTCTCCCGCCCAAGCTCAGCTTGACCATGTCGCCGTTCGTGACGCCAAGAGCCTCTGCCGTCGCCGGGCTCAGCATCACCGCGTTATCCCAGGTCAATTTCGTCAGCGGCTTCGGCAATTCTTGCAGCCAGCCGCTATTGGCGTGGCGGCCATCGCCAATCGTCGGGTCCGGCCGAAATACAACACTAAGCATTCCCGATCCGGAGTCTTGCGCCGCCGCTGGCGCATTTCCGGCACTCGCGAGATTTGCAGCCGCTGCCTGAACGGGATACGCAGTTCCCGCCATCACGCCGTCATGGAGCGTCGTTTCCCAGAAATCTTCAAACTGTTTATCGCTCGCCTTCGCGGGCCGCTGCGAATTCCAGTAATTGCGCACGATGTCGTGCCCGGACTTGCCGTTGTCGCCCGCCAGTATTGCGATGAATTCGTGCTGGGACTTGCCGTCGTAAAGCGGCGCAATCAGCGGCTGCACGATTCCCACCGTGCCGTCGTACGCGCGCGCGTCGCTCCACGCTTCAAGGAAATGGGCTTCGGGAACGTGCCAGTGGCAGAGCTCGGCAGTCTCATCGCTGTAAAGCCCAAGATGAATGCGCAGCCCGACCCTCAAAAATTTCGAAGTGAAATCCAAATCCGCTGGTCCGGTGTAAACAGGATTGCTGTCGAGGATCACAAGCGCGTTCACCTGCCCCGCGTCCATCTCTTTTATAAGCTCGGCGAGCCCATCCGTCTCCGGGCTCACCTCGAGTGGATCGGTGTACATCACCGTCTTGCCGGCATTGCCGAGCGCTTGATTCATCGCGTGAGCAAGTGCATGCACCGCCGGCGGCTGCGCTTCGCCCGCAATGATCAAACTCGTTCCGCGATGCTTCTGCAGGTCGCGCGCCAGCGCCGCGATCCAATTCGCCGGAACGACGGCAGGCGCCGCTGAACTGCTCCCCCCACCGGAAACGCCGATCGCCGCAGCCAGCGCGCGCGCAAACACCCCAATCTCCGCGGAACCAAGCGCCAGCCGGTGATCCGCCATCGCTCCCGTATTCGTCGGCGTGGTCTCCACAACGTAAAGGCGGTTCATTTCCGCGCTCGGGTTCTCGGCGCGGCGGCGATTCGCAAAGTCGCGCGCGTACCGTACGCTCGTCGAGCCGCTGCAAAGAAAATCCGAGTCGATCGCCACGATCACATCGGCCTGATCGAGCCGGTAGATGGAATTCAGATAGCGTCCGAACGCCAGCCGCGCGCCCTCGCGTGCGTTGTACGGCCCGCAAGGCTCGTGCGCATACCACTTCGCCGCCGGGAACTGCGCCAGCAGCGCTTTCATCTGCGCAGCGAATGTCGGCGAAGTCGTCGCGTCCGTCAGAATGCGCAGCCCCGCACCCTTGTTGGTTTGCCAATCGGCGGGCGCGTTCGCGATCGCCGTAAAAAACGCCGCCCAATCGCTGATCCGGCCTTCGTGCACCACCACTTGCGAGCGATCTGGGTCGTAGAGCCCAAGCACCGATGCTTGTGCAAAAATGTCGGTCGAACCCAGGCTTCCCGGATGCTCCGAATTCCCTTCTATCTTCGTCGGCCGCCCCATGTGGCTCTCGACCACCAGTCCCATCGCGCCGTTCGTGCTGGGCATCGAAGTGGCATAGAAGAGCGGCTTGCCCGGAATGATTTCTTCCGGCGGTCTCACGTAGGGGACAATCTTCTCCGTTGGAAGTTTCGTGCAAGCGCTCAATCCCGATAGCGCCGCAGAAGCCGCCATCAGCTTCAGGATGTCGCGCCGCGCCACGCCATTGCTCCGCGGCAGCTCCTTCTCTGGATCGTTCGGAAATTCGTGATGAAGAAATGCTTCGCTCTCCGGTGTCCCCGCAAGTTCTTCGAGGCTCCTCCAGAAGCGCTTCCCATCCCCCTGCGCCAGCGCGGCCCGCGCCGCTGCAAGATCGAGCGGATAGTGACCAGATCGAATCACAGCGGCATCGCCGTCGTGGTGCCGTTCGTTCGCCGCCGGCGCGCCCGCGTCATGATTGCCCTCGGAACGATTTCCGAAAATCTTGAATGCGTCGCTCATCGGTGGCACGTCACGCAGTCCGTCAAACTCCGAATCTTATATTCCTTCACCAGCTTCGCCCCAAGTTCCAACTGATTGCTCGGCGCCTCGTACGTCGTGCTGAACACATATTCCTTCGGCCTGACATATTTCTCCGGCTCCCGATGGCATCCCAGGCACCACGACATCTGCAGCGTATTCGCCGCCCAGGTCAGCGGCATGTTCGCGATCGGCCCGTGGCACGTCGTGCAGCCGATGCCCTTGGCCACGTGAATGCTGTGATTGAAATAAACGAAATCCGGCAGCGCATTCACCCGCGTCCAGGAGATGGATTTGTCGTCTCGGTAGCTCGCGCGCACCGGCTCGAGCATTGCTGCGTTCGTCCAAATCTGCGAATGGCACGTCATGCAAGTCTGCGTCGGCGGCAATCCCGCAAACGGCGACGTCTCCACCGATGTATGGCAGTACCGGCAATCGATTCCCAATTCCCCCGCGTGGTGTTTGTGGCTGAACGGCACTGGCTGATCTTTGGCCTCATTCACGTCGGTCACGTAGGGCGAACCGCTCAGCGCATAGACCACGTAGCCCGCAAGGACGGCGACGAACGCCGCGCCATAAATGCTCAGGCGCGAGATCAGGTTCGTGCTGTGATGAAATATCTGTGGCATCGAATCCTATTGCCCCGCTATTTCTTCTCTTCCTCTTCCACCAGCGTTCGCATCTCAAATATCGAAATCACCGGCAAGTAGCGAATGAACAGGTAAAGCAACGTCAGGAACAACCCCATCGAGCCGGCAAGCGTCATCCAATCCCAGCGCGTCGGATAGTACATTCCCCACGAAGACGGCAAAAAGTCGCGATGGAGGCTGATCACCACGATCACGAATCGCTCGAGCCACATGCCGATGTTCACGATGATTGCAATCACGAAAAGCGCCGGAACGCTCGCCCTCACCTTGCGGCTCCACAACGACTGCGGAATCAAAATATTGCAGAGAATTAACGACCAGTAGGCGATCATGTACGGCCCTCGCATGCGATTCAGGAAGGCGTACCGTTCAAACGTATCGGCGCTGTAAAACGCCATAAACGTTTCCATCATGTAGCCGTACGCGACGATCAGGCCCGTCGCCAGCATCACCTTCGCCATATTCTCGAGGTGCCGCATGGTGATGAAATCCTCGAGGTGGTAGAACTTGCGAATCGGAATCGCCAGCGTCATCACCATCGCGAATCCCGAATAAATCGCGCCGGCCACAAAATACGGCGGAAAAATCGTCGTGTGCCAGCCCGGCACGATCGCCGCAGAAAAATCGAAGCTCACCACCGTATGCACGGAAACAACCAGCGGAGTCGCCAGCCCCGCGAGCAGCAGCGATGCCACTTCATAGCGGTGCCAGTGCACGGCCGATCCGCGCCAGCCCATCGCCAGAATTCCGTAAACCACTTGCTTGAGCCGGCTCTTCGCGCGATCGCGCAGCGTGGCCAGGTCCGGAATCAAACCCACAAACCAAAACAGCAACGACACGGTCGCGTACGTCGAGACCGCGAACACGTCCCACACCAGCGGACTGCGAAATTGCGGCCAGGTCCCCATCGTGTTTGGATATGGAAAAAGCCAGTAGGCAAGCCACGGCCGGCCCATGTGCAGTATCGGAAACAAGCCCGCGCACGAGACCGCAAACAGCGTCATCGCCTCGGCGAATCGGTTGATGGACGTCCGCCATTTCTGGCGGAGCAACAGAAGAATCGCGGATATGAGAGTTCCGGCGTGTCCGATTCCGATCCACCAGACAAAATTGATGATCGCGAATCCCCAGCCGATCGGGATATTGATGCCCCAGATGCCTACGCCGATCGCGAACAAATAAGTCACAGCGTACAAAAGCATCATCAGCAGAGCAAATGACACCGCGAACCCGAAGAACCAGCCCCGCCGGCGGCGCTGCCCCAGCACGATCGAACTGATCTTGTCGCTGACCGACCCAACGGTGTACCCCGGCTCGAGGACCGGAGGCCCCGTGGGAGGTTCTGAAGCTCTATGGAGACTTTCAGGTTCCAATGTAAAGTCCCCCAACTGGAATCAATACTGCATTCAAGAATAGAAATCGTAATTTATATTATTACTGACCTGGCAGCAGGTCGAAGCAGGTCTGCTCTGACGAGCAACCGGAAAGATCGATGAGCGGCGTCCTCGCCTGATGCGCGCCGCCCCATTGAGGAGCTCGAGGCTCGGGTCCCCCAACCCGCACTGATTGCGCTCCCGTCCGGCCATAAAGAACGCAGTAGGATAAAACTTGAAAGCCAGCTAAGCAAGATGAAACGGAAAATTTCCGCGCGCTTCACGAAGAAAGTCCGTGCACGAACGCAGAATCTCATTAATATGTTGTGACTTCATGGCCATCAAACGGGAATATCACCGCTGGTATTCGTCTCGGCTCGGTCACGATATGGTCGTTCTCTCTTACGGCCACTGGGGCGCGCCGCTTTTGTCGTTTCCAACGAGCGGCGGCGACGAATGGGAATACGAAAATCAGGGCGTCGTGGAGACGCTTGGCCAATTTATTGACGGTGGGCGCATGAAATTCTTCTCGGTCGGCCAGGTGAGCGGAGAAAGCTTCTACAACAAGGGCGCACATCCGTTCCATCGCAGCTACGTTCAGGCGCAGTACGACGCCTACATCCGATCCGAGGTCGTTCCCTTCATCTGGGATAGCTGCAAGACGCCGGGAATTCCCATCTCCACATTCGGCGCGTCTCTCGGCGCCTATCACGCCGTGAACTCACTCCTCAAACATCCCGGCGTCATCAAGCGCTGCTTCGCTCTCTCCGGACAATACGACATGAAGCGCTTCATGGACGGCATGTACGACGACAATTTCTATTTCAATAATCCCGTGGACTACATTCCCAATCTTTCCGATCACGACACTCTCGCGCAACTAGCGAGCTGCGATATCCACATCGCCACCGGCACCGGCCCGTGGGAACACAGCGGCTCCTCCTACTACCTCGCCTCCATCCTTTCGAGAAAAGGCATCCCCCATCATCTCGACGACTGGGGCCCCCAAGGCGGCCACGACTGGCCATACTGGAAACATCAAATGTGGGAATACGTAAACCAACTTTTCTGAATTTTTTCGGCTTTCTCAACCGCTTCCGGTTGCTCCCTTCGATCGAGGGGGATTGTTACCATTTGATAAAATACTATCCAAGGGATATAGTTCCCGGTTATGTTTTAGCTCCTGCCGAGGTGCGATATGAACTGGCGAGAACTTTGCGAGTTGGCGATCAACGAGACAGATCCGATGAGGGCCATAAGAGCAGCGACCGCAGCCGAGCAGGCATTGTCCCAACGTGATGAAGAATTAAGGTCCGCCGCCAGCACGGCTGGAAACGAACTCATCAATGAGCTTATCCGGGAGAGAATGGAAATCCTGAAAGCAAGAAGTAAAATGCTTGAAGTAACGATAAACGCGTTTAGGAAGGTTTTCCCCAGCGTAATCAAGAGGTATCTCGAGGACTTCTAAAACCTGCGAGTCTCTGAACCGTTCGATGCCGCAAGACCGCTCAGTACCTGACATAGGGCGTGCTCAGAAGGCCGTATTCCGAGGAGCAACGCAACGAGGAATCCCTCATCATTCTCAAATTTCAAATTTGAAATCTCCATCATTCCAGCCCAAATCGATCGAGCACATACCGCCCCTTCTTAATCACCTGATCCTCATCAATCCAAACATCGCAATTCCGCGTCAGCACATCCACATGCGTCTGCGATTGCCAATTCGCATGCGTCTGGCTCCCATAAGGATCGCCAAACGCCAAGTGCACTCCCGGCAGCTTCTCATCCTGCAAAAGCACGCCAATCATTTCCCGAAGCCCCAGATTCGTTCCGAATGCTAATTCGCCGACGCGATCGCTATTCTCATCCGTGTGGCAATATTTCCAGAATTCCTCTTCCAAATCGCGTCGCTCGCATTCTACGCATTTGAGCCGCCCCGCCTCGAGTTCCAGCACCATCGGCGTCTCTTCGAGGCTCCCGTACTTCGCGTTGAAATGATCCCCAGCCGTCCCGTCGCAAACAAACGTGCCATCCACCCGCGCCGGAGTCGTAAAGACCTCCCCAGCCGGCAAATTCGACCAATACCGCGGGCTAATCAATCCACTTGTCTTCACCCAGTCGAGCGACGGATCAAACGTAGCCGTGATCGAAGTCCCGCCCTTCGTCGAAACTCTCAGCATCGTCGCCGAACGCATCCGCTCGCGTAAACGCTCACTCAACCGGTCCACCTGCGTGTAATCCGCGCGCATTCCCTCGCGCATGATCTGCGGCGTCACGCTCACCATGTGCGCGTAACGAATTTGCCGCCGCTCCACCACTCCAACAATCTGCTTTCGCGCGCCGAGTTCCCCCGTCAGCGGCTGAAAGCAAAGTATCCCGGCATCCGCCATTTCCAGCCCCGCGAGAACTTCTTTCGGCGCGCCCACGAGGGGCCGCGGCGCGTAATCCTCCACGCAATACCCGCTCCAGCGCGCGCGTTGCTCCGCCAGCGCATACGCCAGGCCCGTCGCCACTTCGCGGCTCGGCTCATCGAACACCAGCGCCACATTCTCGCCCGGACGAATCGCGAGACACGTCTCCACCGCATTCTTCGCTCCGGCCAAAAGCTCCGGATTCACATGATTGATTTGAATCGCACCCATATCTCTTCTATTTCGATCGCACTCCTAATTCTTCTGTGCCGATCGCACCCGTCTGCTTCTATCTTAATTTGGATTGTCCCAACGACGCCTCAATTTTATTTGGATTGCGTTTCTCCCTCAAAGGTGTCATTTATTCGCGCGCAAATTTAATCAGATTCCGGCATGCCACGCGCGATTTGAAAAGGAGTGCAAATGAATTTCGCTCGCATCGCCTTCGCCTCACTCGGCGCCTTCGTCGCCTACTTTGTTTTCGGCGGTCTTACGTTCGTCCTAATACCGTCGCTCAAGACTGAGTTCCTCAAGTACCCAGATGTATATCGCAATCAGCAAGGGCAGATGAGCAATATGCCGCTCGGAATGATTGCCATATACCTCGCGACGGTGGTCCTTGCGGTGATGTACGCGATGTTATACCGAGGCGGCTCGGGCCTCGCCGAAGGTGCGCTCTTCGGCGCCCTAATCGGCGTCTTCGTAATTTTCGCCTTCGTGATTCACAACTACGTCAATCTAAATATCGGCTGGAAACTCACGCTCGAACAGGCCGTAACCTATTTCATCGAATGGCTTGTCGTCGGCATCGTGATCGGCCTAATCTACCGCCCCCCAGCCGTCCACTAACCAGCAAAACGGCGCCGGCCTGGCTCAATCATGTGGTGTTGACGGAAGAAAACCGCAGAGGGCGAACTGCGGGAGGGCCTGCCGTTCGGCGCCGGGTAAGGCGCGTCTGGATTACAAGACCCTCCCGTACGAATCACTCGCCCTTTAACAGCCGTTGAAGGAAATGAAGGCGCCGAGCGTTGATGGCAGCGTTGGTGTGAACGGTTCGAAGTTGAACGGCTTGCTGGTATCGAAGCCGGCGCTGGCGGCTGCGGTCGCGTCCACGAAAGGCGTCAGGGCCGCTACGGCTTGCGAGATCCTGTTCCAGCAGAGCGTGCGCTCGTAGCCGTTGTTGTTCGGCGGGGCCGCGCTCTCCGGGACACCCTGAATCCCAGTGATCGTGTTGATCGGACCGCCATCCTGCGCCGCGACGTCGGGACCGACGACACGCGCCAGCGTGCGATGGTCGCTCTCGATGCCCATGATGCGGGCCGCGGTGACGCGCAGATCGGGAGTGCTGAAGTTGCGCACGCCGACGAGATAGGCTGCAATGAAAGCGTCCTCGAGCGTCACTAGAATATTCAGCGTGGTCTGCGCGTCGGCAAACATGTTCGGCGGATAATAGAACGTCGTATACGGCGACGGCTGATCCGTTACGGATTGCTCCAGCAAGTAGTGCGACATCTCTTCCTGGCGCGCGGCAATCAGATAGCCCTGGTCATCGGAGGGGATGTTGCCGAAGAAGGGCGCGGTGTTGATGATGTTGGTGTAGGTGGTCACCGCTAGCGCTTCGGCGATCTCGGCGGCGATCAGGATGTTGGTGTCGCGTTTTTTTCCTTCGGGAAAATCAAATTCGCGATCGCCGATATCAAAGCCGCTCTTGGCGGCGCCGGACAGGCTATGAACGCCCGCTCTTGCTTCGGCGGACACTACACTCAGAAGCCCCCCGAGACCCGCGATTCCGGCTCCGGCTAGCGACGCCTTTTGCAGAAACGAACGGCGGCTCGAACCCTTCGGTTGTTCGGACAATTCAGATACACGTTCCCCTTCATTTGGCGCAGTCATTTACTGCCTCCTCGTTAGCGAATGATTTCGAGCGAATGGCGACGGAACCCGTGTCGATCGAATGGATCGAATGAATCGCCGCGATGGTTCCCCCTAACCGCTTCCTCGTCGCACTGAGTACGCATGAACTTGGAGAATGGATTTCGCGGCGCTCGAAGTTTTGTGTATCTCACGAAGACCATCGAACGCCGGGGCAGCGGGGACCGATTTGAGTAGTAGAGGTTGTGGCGGGCGTTTTGGCGGCGGTCGCGCGGAAGTGGCGCAGTTTCGTTTCGAACCACTCTTGGCCCGCCGCATCCGAAATCGCACGGCGCGCCTTGACGCACTTTCCCGCCCTGCGGCATCAAACAATACGTAAGATCGTGTGCTCGCGCTGTATGCGTCCCATACAGCGAATTACGTGGGGCAGGCAGACGACGGCCCTTACGATAAATGAGGATAATCTATGAAGAACAGTCTCAAATGCCTTGCATTAGCCGCTGTTGCTGGAATCTTCTTCACGATCACCGCTCCGAAAGCAAATGCCCAAGTCAGCGTCGCCGTTGGGGTCGAGCCCGGATGCCCTTACGGCTACTATGACTACGCTCCTTACTCTTGTGCTCCCTACGGCTACTACGGCCCGGAATGGTTTTCAGGTGGTGTCTTCATTGGCGTTGGCCCCTGGTTTCACGGCCCCGCCGAGTTCCATGGCCACGTAAATAACCGTTTCGATCCTAGCCACGGCTATCACGGCCCGGTGCCGCATCCTGGCGACAGACCTGAGCCGAACAAGCGCGTCGATAAAGTCGCCCACTTCAAAGGAAACGAAGTGCGCGACGGCCGCGGCCACGTTACCGACAACAAACACCACTAAGAAGCACGCTGTTTCTTTCCAGGGGCGGGTGCTTATACCCTGAAGCCGCGGCCGAAGGTAACACCCGCCCTTGTCCTGCTGCTCGATACTAAATCACGCGGGTTCAAACCCCACGAGATCCATTGCCCTATTAATCTCCGGATTCTTCATAAACGTTTTCCACACGAATTCGCTCCGGTAGTTTTCTATCATCAACATTGTGATGCCCTGGCAGATGCCGATTACATCCGGGTCATGCCAACCCGTCAGCGGATTGAAAGCGTTCACGAACCCGTAGCGCGTCCACCCGCGCGTTGAGAAATTCTTGTAAATATGTTGCTGCACCGCAATCGTCTCCGCCGGCAGGAACGGAATCGAGCCAGCGGCCGCTGATGGAACGAGAGTCCCGTCAATCGGTCCCATGATCGGAGGCCCGCCCCACGCGACATACCCATCCACCGAATCCGACGCCGAAATTCCCCAAAAATCGTTCGCGTAATCTGAAAACTACGGGCGCAGCGAAAGGCAGAACAGCTTATGCGCCTGCGTGGCAATCACTGAATTCGTAAAATAATTCGCGAACGCATCCCGCTTGTTTCGAAAATCAATCCACGCGTGCGAAAACTGATGCGTAAACAGCGGCGCGTTCGCCGTGATGAATTTCAATCCTTGGTACTCCAGCACCGGCCGCGTCCACGCCCGCCAGTTGCTCGGCGGAATCGGGTTCGTCGGCGACCCGATCGCCAGCAGGTACAACATCATCAGCTCGCAGTAACTATCCCATCGGCTTTTGATCATGCCGTTCTGTGGCGTCCAACCTTGCGATAGCGTCGACCCGCCATTCAACATCCATTCCCAATTCACTCGGTTGTAGAGTTGCGTTGCGAGACTCGCGATTTGTGCGTCCTGAAAATATTCTCGGCAAGTCAGCGCACCGCACAGCAGTATCGCGGTATCAATTGACGAAACCTCGCTGTCCAGAACGGGCGCCCCTGTATTGATGTCCATGAAGTGGTAATAAAAACCGTTTACGGATGGCGCGACGGAAAGAAAAAAATCGAGCGTCGCAATCACACGCTGCTTGAGCGCCGCAGTTGGCTTGTAACCTCGCGCGTCCCCGATGCACAGCGCGGTGAGTCCGAACCCAGTCGCGGCGATACTCGAAACAACTCGCGCTTCGTCACCATCCGTCGCCGCCCGATCCATCACCAAGCCGGTGGCCTCACATGCCTGCTCCCAGAAAAACTGAAAAGCCCTTCGCTTGATCTCCTCGAGCAACAGCACATGCAAATTCGCCGCAACACCAGGCACGTCCGCACCCGATATCAGCCATTCCAGATCCAAAGCCGTACTCGCAATGGCAGTCGTCCCTGCAATCGCAGCCCCGCCAAGAATCCCAAGCGCGCCTCGTCGCGACAACTGATCCATTCCGCGCATCGTGCTCAATAATATCCCATGAAAACTACTCCCCACGCGCTGCCATGCGCCTCCGATGTAGCTCCTCATGTGGCTCTTCATGTAGCTCACCTCTTCAGAGGTGAGGCCTTTGGTCCTCCTCACCGTCCCGCACGCCCACTGTTCAGCTTTCATGAGCGCCATTTCGGGTATCATCGGCTCTGCAAATCTCGATAGCAGGTAAGAAGGATTCGAAAGTGCAAGCGCTGCGATTCCACGAGTTCGGCGATTTCAAGAATGTAAAGGTTGAAACCCTCCCCGATCCGCAACCGAAACCAGGCGAGCTCGTCGTCCGCATTCGCGCCGCGTCATTGAATCCGAGTGACGCCAAGAATGTTCTAGGTCGCATGCAAGGCACAACTCTGCCTCGCACTCCAGGTCGCGATTTCGCGGGTCTTGTAGTGAATGGTCCATCTCAGATGATCGGCGCTGAAGTCTGGGGTATCGGCGGAGATGTTGGTTTCACTCGTGACGGTTCGCACGCCGAGTTGATTGCGGTGCCGGTTGGCGGAGTGCGCCCGAAACCGAAAAACTTGTCCTTTGAGGAAGCCGCCGTCGCAGGGCTGGGTTTCGTGACCGGCTGGCTCGGATTGGTCGAAGTTGGCCATTTTCAATCGGGAGAGACTGTGCTCGCGACCGGCGCAGCGGGTAGTGTCGGAAGCGCTGTGACTCAGATTGCCAAGTGGAAAGGCGGACGCGCCATCGGCGTGGACCTTGGCCCGATGCCTCAGGAACGCCAACAGGAATTTGGAATGGATCACTACCTCGTCGCAGACCCGAATGACAGCTACAAGAGTATGGTCGATGGCGCGCTCCGATTTAGCGGAGGCAAAGGCGTGAACTTCGCATTCGATTGCGTTGGCGGCCCATTATTCGAGCCGTGCCTGCGCACCCTCGGCCAATTAGGACGTCAGGTGAACATCACTTCCGTTGGAGATAGGCGCGTCTGCTTCGATCTGCTGGATTTCTATCATCATCGCCTTAGCCTTTTTGGCGTGGACTCCCGCGCCTACGACACAGAGGCTTGCGCCCCAATTCTGGAAAAATTGACGCCCGGCTTTGAATCAGGCGCTCTCAAACCGAGCCCAATCGCCAAGCGCTTTCAGTTAAACGACGCGATTCAAGCATTCACCCAGCTCAACGACGGTGCCTTACACGGAAAGGCAGTTTTTACCTTTTCATCGGGCGCATGAATGGAACACACCAGGAAAGCCTACGCGTTCGCCCTTCAACTCTTGGCGTCTGCCTTCGTGGCCACGGGCGTCTTCCATGCATCATACAAAGTCGTCCACACCCGCATGTGATAGAATCCGGCGTCTGATATTTCGGAGGATCGAAAATGACTGAAAATGAAAATCCCGACCATGTCAAGCTAACGGAGTTGCTGGAGCAGGCGAAGCCACTCATGCTCAAAATGTATCCTGACCAGCAGAAGGTATGGGTCGCGGAAAGTCCGCTCGCCCAGGAGATTAAGTCAATTCTCGCGAATCACCCTGAGTATTACGCGGAGATCCGCGCCGTCGTCGGCGGAGTTTTCCCTGAACCAACGCCAAAAGCCGACGCATCAGCATCAGGCAGTTGAGGCGGCTTCGGCAGCGTGTTGAGAGATAGCATCAGGCGGCATCTCGTCTCCGGGTGCCCTTCCGCCCGCCGCGAAGGATAATGCCTCCAGAGGAAGCCATGAAATCCAAGGGCATCATGAAGTCCAAGCAGTCAAAAGCTGCTAAATCTGAGTCACGCGATAAGGTTCGTAAGATGCGCGACGATTTTCGTGCTGCGGAAAAGAAGGCTAAAACTCCGGTCGCTGAGGCGGAGATACGCTCGGCGACTCGTGCACGGCGTCGTGTGACCAAGGAAGTCTTGAAGGAATTTCGGGGGAAGTTCAACGGCTGACCTGCCGGCTTCCACGCCGGCCTCACTCTTCTGTGCGGCCTTTCGGCTCCTCACACTCCGTGGAACTTGCGAGCGGCATTTTCGGTGATCGGCAAGCTGATCTCAATCGTTGTTCCGCCTGCGCTGGAACTGACATGAAAGCTCCCCTTCATTACTTTCGTCCGTTCGCGCATCCCCGCAATCCCTACTCCCAAAAGCCGCGTGCCTGATTCAAATTCCCTGAGAATGTCAGGAGCGATACCGCACCCGTCGTCACAAATCCTCATGATAATTTCCTTCGAATTCTTCCGAATTTTTATCCTCGCCACGGGGCTTCCCGAATGGCGATAAATATTCGCGAGGCTCTGCTGCACGATCCGGAACATCGCCGTCTCAGTCTCCGTGGATAAGCGCCCAAAGCCCTTCAATATATCCAGTTCCACACGAATGCCGCTCCGCTCGGCAAAGCCCTCCGAATACCAGGCCAAAGCGGAAGCAAGCCCCATTTCATCCAGCAGCGGCGGATGAAGCAGATACGATATCGTTCTGATTTCATCGGAGCAAAGATTTAGAATCTCGATGCAATCCAGCACCCGCTTCGTCTGCGACGCGGTGAGTGGCGACGCCGCGTCTCGCTCCATGGCGCCGAGGTTCATCTGAATCGCCGCGATGTACTGCCCCGCGCTGTCATGTAATTCACGAGCAATGCGCCTCGATTCGTCATCCTGCGCCTTCAGCAGCCGCGTTGTCAGTTCACGGAGCCGTTCCTCGGTCTTGGAGCGCTCCATCGCATGCATTTCACGTTCTTCCCGCCGTTCTTTGAATTGCGTTTCCAGCGACTCGAATTTTGGCCGCTGGGCGCCCGCTCGCTTGGCGCCGGCTCCCGTCGCGCCCGCTCTGGCAGCGCTCCTATGTGCATCGCCGCTCGCATCCGGCGGTTGCCCGCGCGGAAACATGACCGTGTCGCCCATGAATCAGCCCTCCTTGCTCTCGTTTTACCGCTTACCCAAGTTGCGTTCGTTGCGAAGTTGTGTTCGTTGCGAAGTTGAGCTCATTGCGAACCGAGAGGGATTGTATGCGGCTGCCGTTCAGTTGACTGTCACAAAAGAGGCACCACGTAACTCACCGGCTCGCCTGCTCCGGTCACGGCACTCCAGGAACCGGAGCACACCACCGGAGCAGACGAATCCGCACTCGCAAACTCAGGGAGCGATGCGGTCCGTGACTGCGTCGGGTGATACGAAGCGCGGCCTCAGTAGAACGATCGGAAACTGCCTGGCAACGCGACAGCGCGTCAGCGGAACCAGCCGGGATCGGCGCCGGCTCTTCGTCCTTGGTCGGCGAGGTTGTCCAACTGCCTTTCCAGATTTTGCCTGCGATCCTGAAGCGCTTTCAGTTCCGCGTTTCGGTCGTGGATGATGATGACGTTTTGCGTGAGGCCAGTCGAAGGATCCATCGACGCGGGCCCTGCCTTGGAGATTTCGACCTTCTTTTGTTCGATCTGCTGATCAACCGCGGCGATCTGATCCTGAATCACCCGCGCCTTCTCCCGCCAAAACGCCTCCTTATTTGCAGCGGAGGACTGGTTTTCTTCGGAGGCCGCGCCCGAATAGCCGTCCTCCGAGGAGCGATCGCCGGAAGAACCGTTGCCTACCTCCGAAATCGTTCCATGTATGTGCGCCAAATCGTCGCCGGTATAAACACGTTTTGCTTTGGAGTTATCTTTTTGAGCTTTGGCCGCGCGCGCTGCGTCGCCGAGCGATTGCGGCTTGTTCCCAGTGTCAGCTTGCGAAGCCGCCGGCTGCGATTCCGATGGCGCAGGCGCAGGAGACTGAGCGGGTGGCGCCGACGCCGTTTGTGCCATCGCCGAAGCCGCCGGCCAAAACAGCAAGAGCAGCAGCGCCAGAAACGCAAGCCCTGATCTGCGGCAATCCCGGCTCGCAACAGGAAATCCCGATTGCAAATTCTCTCGATAGGTTCTCATTGGCGGCCTCCGCCGATCGGTAGATATTAAGAAAACGTTATCGGGAGTGGATGGAGCGGTCAAGGAAGCCGGGGCGTTGCGTTTCACATGGCATACCTGTCCTATTTGACAGGGCGAATGGCGCGCTTTTCTTTTCGGGTCCTCTGCGTTCGCTCGTAGAGGCGTACGCCGGGGCCGCCGGGCTAGTTTCGTGGCGCTAATCACGTCCTAAAACACCCCCCTTTTCGTGTCCCGGTTAGAAACGACCTCGATCTTTTGTTTTCTATCGTTTACGGCGATTTCTAATTGTTTTGGTGTCCCGGTTAGAATTAAGTGGATCCCCACTCCCGCCGCTCCGTTAATCGCACCGTACATATACCTTTCGGTCATAGCTCCGCAACCACCCTAGCAGGCTGTTGGCGAGAAATCAAACGGGGGTGATGTAAGGATTTGGTGCAAGGACCAGGCGTCTGCTCTTCCGCCGATAGAAATGTAGCTCACCTCTTCAGAAGTGAGGCTCTTCGGCCTCGACACCGACTCGCTCAATCACAATTCAAAATCCTCGGGTCTGAAGGCCCGAGCTACATTAGATTTCCTCGCGGCGGCTCGCACACCTCTGTCGCACCACTTCCGCCTAATCGCCGTCGCGATCATACCAGCGGGCCTCGAGCGCGAAGTTCACAATATCTCCGCGGCGCAGCCGGAAGGCGGGTGTAGTCCGCCACGGCGGGCGCCCCTCGAACGAACGGAACCAAGACCGATGGGAGCCGAGAAAGAAGAGCGGCAAATAAAGAGCTTGACATATTCCCATATGGGTATATGTTGAGAACATGGCGAGGGCGGCGACAACCTCGGATGCGTTCAATGCTGTGGCGGAACCGCGGCGCAGGGACATCCTGAACTATCTATCGATGCAGGAGAGGTCCGTCAGCGAGATTGTGAACGCCATGGGGATGGAGCAGCCGTCGATTTCGAAGCATCTGAAAGTTTTGAGGGGTGTGGGGCTGGTGGAGGCGCGGAGAGAGGGCCGGCAGATGCTCTACAAGGTGAATGCGATGGCGATCTGGCCGTTGCATGAATGGACGAGCACGTTCGAGCGGCTCTGGAAACACCAACTGCTGCGAATCAAGGAACGGGCTGAGGCCAACGATGCACAAAAACAATAGTCTTGTGAAATTTCGAACGAGGAGGAAATCGTGAGTTCACCCGCACTATCGCTGGAAGCGACAACGATTCAAATAGCCGAGGAGATTGAAGTGCGCGCGTCGATCGAAGTGACGTTCGCTGCGCTGCTGGATCAGCTTGGACCGTACAACGAGACTCAAGTGAACAAGCCCATGCCGATGAAGCTGGAAGCATGGCCAGGCGGCAGATGGTATCGCGACCTGGGAGACAACAACGGCCATTACTGGGGAGCCGTGCAGGCGATCAAGAAGCCAACGCTGCTGGAAATTTCAGGGCCACTGTTCATGTCCAATCCGGTGATCAACAATCTGCAATACCGGCTGAAAGAATCGGGCGGCGTGACGGTGATTACGTTTCGGCACCAGTCGTTTGGATTGATTCTTGAGGAGTATCGAAACGCGAAGAATGGCTGGGCACATTTGCACGAGCTTGTGCAGCAGCGAGCGGAAGCGCCGCGGCCACATTGAGGCGCGGACGATTGGGGAGCTTGGAGGAGGAAATATGTGCCCTGCATGCGTCGCAAGCATAGTGGTGATGGCCGCCGGAGCGGGAGCAACGGGAAGCATTCTGGCGGTGTGCATCGGCAAATTTAGAAGATTTTTCAGAGCGAGTGCGCGTTAGTTGATCGCACGTGGAAGGCGAAGATGCCGGGCTGAAAGCCCGGCGCTACAAATGCTGTGATTGCGGTTTTGCTTCATAAAATAAAGGAGAAATAAAATGGCAACAAGCCCAACACGCAAGGAGAAAGAAATAGAACAAGGTAAAGACCACAAGGCAATGAAAACGCCACCGATCGTGTCGGTACAGGAATGGGAGGCTGCGCGCCAACAACTCCTCGTTAAGGAGAAAGCCTTCACCCACTCGCGTGACGCGCTGGCTGCGGAACGTCGACGCATGCCGTGGCTGGCCGTGGAGAAGAGGTACGAGTTCGACGGACCCAAGGGCAAGGTAAGCCTGCTCGATTTGTTCGAGGGGCGCCGTCAGTTGATTCTCTACCGTGCGTTCTTCGAGCCCGGCGTCTTCGGTTGGCCCGAGCATGCCTGCCGCGGCTGCTCACTGGGCGCCGATCAGATTTCCCACCTGTCCCATCTGAATGCCCGCGACACCACTCTCGCCTTCGCCTCACGCGCGCCTCAGGCGGACATCGCACGCCTGAAGGCGCGGATGAACTGGAAGATGCCGTGGTACACCATCACGGACAGCTTTGACACCGACTTCGGAGTGAACGAATGGCACGGCCACAACGTCTTCATCCGCGACGGCGAGCATGTGTTTCGCACCTACTTCATCAACAACCGCGGCGACGAGGCGATGGGCAGCACATGGAGTTACCTTGACATGACTGCGCTCGGCCGCCAGGAGGAGTGGGAAGACTCGCCGGCAGGATACCCGCAGACTCCACCGTACAAGTGGTGGAATTGGCACGACGAGTACGCTGCCAACGCGCCGGTCGATCCGAGATGGAGCAAAGTAGTGGAAAATGCGAACGTGACGTTGAAGCTCAACAACTAGTGCGCCGGCGTAGGCGATGCTCGCGCCGGGTGCGTGCTGGTAGGTGCGTGCCGATGGAAGAGACCCTGCTTCCGCTGGCGAGCAGAGCAGGGTTTACCAACCCATTTGGCCCATTCGCTCCAGGATTATCGCGCTGTAGTTATTCATGCGCTCGGGTCTACGCTTCAGGGGAGCCGGCAGAATTGCAGCGAGCCGTGCTCCCTGCTGCCGGCCGATATTCCGGGCTGCGGTTTCGTAATAGTAGCGTGACGCCGGCTCTGCACCATAAATAGCAGGGCCCCATTCGACCACGTTGAGGTAAATCTCCAGAATGCGCTGTTTGCCGAGGACGAACTCGGCTACCGGTACCAGCGTGGCCTCAGCGCCCTTGCGGAGGATTGAGCGGCCCGTTCCGAAAAATAGGTTCTTTACGAGTTGCTGCGTAATTGTGGAAGCTCCACGAGTTCGTTGACCCTCTAAATCATCTTCGGCAGCGATTTGGATTTCGTGCCAATCGAATCCATGGTGCTGGTAGAAGTGCGCGTCTTCTGCGGCGATTACGGCGTGCTGGAGATCGGCCGAGATTTGGCTGAGCGGAATGAAATTGTATGCGGCTGCCATTCGGCTGACTGTCACAAAAGAGGCAGCCCATAACTCACCGCCTCGCCTGCCCCCGTCTCCGAACTTCACCTCCCCGCCACCACCTCCGCCCAATCCTCATCGCGATCCCACCACCTCGCCTCCAGCGCAAATTTCAAAATATTCCCCCGCCGCAGCTTCATGCACAACCGCGCCATCGTCAACTGCTCCCTCTGATCGAGCGCCCGCATGCACGCCTTCACCAGCTTCATGTGCTTCGGCCGAATTCTCTGGAAATGCACTCTTCCGCCCTCCGTCATCTCTAAAAGATTAACGAGCCTCCCCCGCGGTTTGGTCCCGCTCGGCTTCAGCCCGCGCTCAATCTCGAAGTTCCAGCGCTCAAACGACGGCGTCAGCCTTCGCCGCCTCCGCCTCACCCAGCCCGCCGCCCGCAGCCTTTTCACCACTTTCGCCACAATCTGCTTCTGGATATTCAGCCGCTTGCTCATCCCTTCCAGGTACTGCGGCTCGCGGTTGAGCACATTCAGTATTCGAAAATCCAGCATCGTGAACCCAAGAATATTGATCTGCGACGCCAACTCCCCGCGCATCCACCCCGCCGCATCCGTTAGCTCAAGGTAGGCGCTATAAGCCCGCATCGTCTTTTCGCGCGAATTCAACCGCCGCCGCAGCATCCCCTCGCCTTCCCTCTGCGTCTCCGCTCCCATGTCTCCCCCTCCATTTCCTTTCCTGTAGCTCACGTCCCTCCCGGCCTGGCCGGGAAGACGTGAGGCTTTTGTCCCCGGCGCGATCGCACTCGCGACGCGACGTGAGCCTTTTCGTCCCCCGGCACGACGCACTCGCGGCGCGACGTGAGCCTTTTCGCCCCCAAGCGCGTCGCACTCGCGACGCGACGTGAAGCTTTTCGTCCCCAAGCGCGATCGCACTCGCGACGCGACGTGAGGCTTTTCGTTCCCGGCGCGACGCACTCGCGGCGCGACGTGAGCCTTTTCGTCCCCGGCGCGACGCACTCGCGACGCGACGCGATCCTTACAGCCCCGGCCTCTACTCCTTCTACCTTTTTTCTGGTTTTAAACTTGTTTACAACAGGATGCCCGGACGGGCGGATTCGACATGCAACTAACGAAGATTTTACAGCGTCAATTCTAACTTCTGCAACCCACACACTCTGTGGACTCTTAATGTAGCTGCCGTAATGTGGCTGACGTAATGTAGCTCACCTCTTCAGAGGTGAGGCTTTACGGCCCTCTCGAATGTGGATTCAGAACTCCGACGGAGAGGTTACGTCGTGGATTACGTCATCCGGTAAAGCATTTTTGTGAGCGCGCTGTAGCTACGAACCGTGGCGAAAAGCGCCCAGGCTCCGGCCGCTAGCCACTTGTCCGCGATTAATTGTACCTCCGCAACTCCGCTCTGCGCTCTCGTATGGCCCTCCTGAGGGCTACTCTACAACCTTCCGCGTCGAGGCGTCTACCGCGGCCTCGCCTGTCCACTTCTGTGGTGAAAGATAGCCGCTCCTTAATGAAGTCTACAATTTCTGGATGCTCCGCTCCGCCCTGTGCTTGCGCCTCGCGAATAGCTCCAGTAATGCTCAGCGACTTGAATTGTTCCCCGGCATGCCCAAATGCCTCAACCAGCCTGTGAGCCGCATTCATGCTGAGCCCGCGTCCCCGTTCTCGACCGACCGTAATTTCGACCTTGGCACTTGCACCGTCGAAATCGTCGATGATGCGAAAAGATCGGTTAAGCGCCGGCGTTCGGGCACCACCAAAGTCATGCGGCCTGGCGAGCCTGAAGCTAATTTTCCTGACAAGGCTCATCCTGTCAAATCTATCCGAGGCGTCTCTCGTAAGGATTGGCTGAAAATAGAGGCTCGCGCTCGCGAGATCACCCAGAAGGAGCGCCAGCGCACTGGCGCGGAAGTGACCCTTGTTTTGAATCGCGATAACATCAAGCCCGACGTCATACAGAAAGTATATTTCCTCCCCCAACCCTTCCTGATCCGCCATTTGCAAGTCGTGCCTGTTGCCACTCGCCACGCTTACGACGCTGGGAAGATCGTCCATGCGTATTCGGGCGGCTTCCCCGATGAATTCGTTTTCGTTGTGTTCCACCGTCAGCACGACTGCGGGATCGTCGCCTACCCGGATCCGACCCGCGTCGTTCATGCCCGCAATGTTCTGCAAGACGTCTGAAAACGAAGTCCCGGTATCGCCCAACACTTCTGGTCTATAAAATTCGACGCTGAATTTTGGCATAACCTTCCAACAGGCTATCCCAAGGTTCGTCTCCATTACCAGAAATCGAGTGCCGGATAGCTTTGGCGGTATGGACGCATCGGGCACCCCATGCCACGCCACGCTAGCACACGATCGGTCTCGATGGAAGAGCATGGTCGCGTGGAGTGGGGCCGTTCGATGTGCATGTACCTCGCCTCTTCAGGGCGAGGCTTTTCGGCCCAGTGGCAGTCTGGCAAATCCCCTGGACTCCTCTTTGGCCGCGCTAGATCTTCTCGGCATCGGACAGATAAGGCGTCGACGGTATTTTCTCGAGGGGCAAACCGGCACGACCAGGTTCGCGCCTTCGTTCTTCAAATCCAATTCCGATGGCCAAATAGATGAGTGCTGAGCGGGCGAGTTTCAAAAGGTGCATTGCCTTGCGCTCAAACTGCTCACGAGACACCGTCATCGCCAAGTCGTCCGGCGGCACGTTCGGGGACTCGGCTACCGTCACTCGCAAGTATTTGTGCTCGATATGGTTCCTTATCTCGCTAAGGCCGCGCGCCTGTGGTTCGGCCACATCGTCATTCGCCTTCTCGAAAAAGTCCTTGGCCAGCCAGTACAAAGCACAGAACCCCCCAGTTGCCGGTCAAGTCGAATTCTTTTCGTATTGGCTTCTTCTCGTCGGAGCGCCAGAGCGTTCGGAACGAGACCTGTCTCTCGGGGATACCCAGCTTCATGTAAGCGTTCACGAAGAAGCCGATTTTGTCGAAAAGAGAGTAGGAAATCCTGTAGGCGGTTTTGGCCTTTTCGATCGATAAACAGAGCGATGGCCGGGGTTCGGACACCTGAAGAAGCACATCTCTGTCCGAAAAGTGGGGCACTTTCGCCGTCAAACCTTCATACAACAACCAGCGCGCCGACACGTATTCTTGCTTCATTTGGTCGAAGAAGCTCTCGAATGTGTAGGGCGCATCGAGCGGGACAACGTGAGACGCAAGCCCCATTGAGTCGCCGGCGGCTACAGAGTACGGGCCTAGGTCGTTCGATGGATTGAGATACAAGTAATGGACGAGACACCACTGGCGGTAGTCATGCTCCTCCTCCGTGGTGGCAGTGTCCCGCCATGTGAGCGGGTCAG
>Ga0302326_10000450_pt1 | contig 115340 bp, 95 predicted proteins | sample Palsa_T0_3_FD_202264 | JGI IMG/M metagenome (GOLD analysis project Ga0302326, IMG submission 202264) | Peat permafrost microbial communities from Stordalen Mire near Abisko, Sweden - Palsa_T0_3 | ecosystem: Environmental > Terrestrial > Soil > Palsa > Peat permafrost | place: Sweden: Abisko... | reverse complement strand
CTGTACACGCACTGCACGGCGCTGCGCTGCCACTGGCGCATTCGCAGGCGCGCCAGCCGCAGCTGGCCGTCGGCGCTGGCCTCAGGCACACCGGCCGCTCGTTGCAGCGGCTGCGGTAGCAACGGATCGGGCTGCGCGGCCGGTGGCCACACCTCGGCCGAGAGCCCGGCGATCCATATGCCGTCGTAGCGCAGGATCGGGTCGTCAAGACTGGCCGTCACCGTCACCGGCACGTCATCGCTGGCGGGCTCGAATGCAACCCGCTGCGCCAGCTCGTGCAGCAGTTGGCTCGCCTCTGCCGCCTGCAGCCTGTTGTCCGGCACGGTGATTGCCGCAAAATCGCCGAGCAGCTCGTCAAAGCGCAGGCGCACCTGTTGCTCATCGCTGCCCAGCGTCTGCTGGCCGGGCCAGCCGCAGCGCTGCAACAGCGCTGCGAATGAGCGCGCCCATACCGGCGCGGTGGCAATGCCGGTCGCAGCAGCGGCCTCGAGCGCGCCACTCAGCTGCCGCAGCTCCACAGCGGCGGCCTCGCCCAGCTCGATCGACAGCGGCGACACCAGCCGCTGCAGCATGCCGGGCTCAAGGTCGCCAACATTGTTCTCGCGCAGCCACAGGTCGATGTCCAGGCATTGAGAGCGATCGAGCGCGGCCAGGTAAGGCGAGCGCAGCAGTGCGCTGAGTCGCTCGAACGGCACCGGGCCAACCGCCAGCGCAACCAGGTGCAGCGCCGTGGCCACGAGCGGATAGGCACTCAGGGCCTGCCCGCCCTCGAGCGCGAACAGCGATTCGGCGCCGCTGGTGCCGGTCGCCAGCAGCGATGCGAAGTCAAGCCGCTGCGACAGCGTGCGCTGCCACAGGTGACGCTGCTGCGCCAGCCGAGGAACCACCAGCAGCAGGCGCGCGCGAGCGTCGCGCGCCAGATGCGCGGCGCACCACTGCGCCGCCGCTTCCGCCTCCAGCAACGGGGTGTCGCAGCCGATCACGCGCAGCGCCTCGGCGCCGGGGACATTCGGACCGTCGGCAGCGACGGCGCCGTCGACAGCTGACGGTAAATCCGCGGCCGCGGGCGGCTCCGGAGCGATGCATGCGCCGCGTTGCTCAAGCCACGCCCGCCGCGCCGGCCCCAGCGCCGCAAATCCGGCCACCAGCAGACCCCGGGACGGCCGCAGATGCGGCAAGCAGTCGCGCCAGGAGGTGCTCCCCAGAACACCGAGTTCCTGGCAACGGCGCCTGAAGTGCGCTCGGGCCTGCAGCAGCACGCCGGTTTCTACCGTTGCGGCCTGACTGACGGACAGGGCGTAGTCGTCCAGTCGAGCGATCGCCGCTCGTACCGGTTCGATCAGCGCGGCGGGCATCAGCAACTGCAGGCCGCTGCAGGCCTCGAGCACGGCCTCATGCCACAGCAGCCATTCCTCGGGCCCGGACAGACGCCGCGGCAGCGATTCGCCGCGCGATCGGGCCGCTTCGAGTTCACGCTCGATCCAGGCGCTCCAGGGCAACACATCGGGGGTGTTCCACACCGTAAGGCCGGCGGCGAGCATGGCACCGCTGTAGGCAATGCGCACCGCGGCAGCGCGTTGGCGGCTCGGCACAATGAGCGTGCCGCCGCCCTTCAGATGCTCTAGGATCTCGTGAGTAACATCAAGCAAGTCAAGTTATTAGCACGTTATCTTAATGTATCACTTAAATCTTGCCTGGGCCTCGACCACAGCGCCGCGGCCACTATCCGGGGCACGCGCCGCGTGCGCGGCGAGCAGCTCCTCGATCCGGCCGAACACCACGCGTAGCGTTGCGGCGTCGGGTAGCGTCGTCACGCGAAAATGATTGCGGTACGGCACGTTGAAGCTTACTCCGGGGGCTACCAGCACGTGCTTCTGCTCTAGCAGATCCAGCGCGAACTGTTGATCGTCAAACTCGGGCAGCGCCTGCGGGTCGACGCCGACGAAGGCATACATCGCGCCATCGGGGCGGCTCAAGCGCAGATAGCGACTGGCAGAGACGGTCTCGATGATCACGCGGCGTGACTCGTACAGGCGACCGCCGGGAGTTACCAGTTCGCGAATGCTCTGATAGCCGCCAAGCGCGGTCTGCACCGCCCACTGCGCCGGCACATTGCTGCACAATCGCAGCGAAGACAGCAGCTCCAGTGCTGACAGATAGTCGGCCGAACCACGCAGGCGGCCGGAGAACACGGCCCAGCCGACCCGATAGCCGCAGGCGCGATAGACCTTCGAGAGCCCGGACAACGTAGCGCACAGCGTGTCGCGCACCAGCGTCGCCATCGGAATCGACTCGGCCCCGTCGTACACCATCTGATCGTAGATTTCGTCGCTGTACACCACCAGCTGATGACGCTCGGCGAGCCGCGCCAGCGCCTCGAGTACCGTGCGCGGATAGGTGGCTCCGGTAGGGTTATTCGGATTGATGATCACGATGGCGCGTGTGCGGCGTGTGATCAGCGCCTCGATTTCGGCCGGGTCGGGCACAAAGCCGTTCTCCCGCCGACACGGATAATGCACCGCGCGCCCTCGATTGAGATTGACCGACGCCGTCCAAAGCGGGTAGTCGGGGCTCGGCACCAGCACCTCGTCGCCGTCGTTGAGCAGCGCGCGCAGCACCAGGTCGATCAGCTCGCTCACGCCGTTGCCGATGAATACCTCCTCCGCACTCACCCCGCTCACCCCGCGCCCCTGCTGCTGCATCACGACCGCTTCGCGCGCAGGAAAGATCCCCTTCTGGTGGCAATAGCCTTCGCTATCGGACAGGTTCTCGATCATCGCCAGCCGCATGGTCTCGGGCGTGCGAAAACCGAACAGGCGCGGATTGCCAATGTTGAGCGATATGATCTCGTAGCCCTGCCGTTCCAGATCGTGCGCGCGGCGGGCCAGGCGCCCACGAATCTCGTAGCGCACGGTCTTGAGCGAATCGCTGGGTCTGACGGTGTGTTCGAGGCTCATGGCTTAAGCCTACCCTGTGGCGCGGCGCTGCGCACCCCGGAGAGTTCACGCTTCCGCCGCGCGAGCGGCCCGCAGGCAGGCGCGGGCGTGCTCCGCGGTCGCTAGAGCTGCGCCAGGACGTGCTCGGCCGCCGAAACCTTGAACTGGCCGGGGGCCTCCACGTCTACGTGCGTGGCCACGCCCTTATCCACCACGATGGCAAAACGCTGGCCGCGCATGCCCATGCCGAAACCCTTGGCATCGAGTTCCAGCCCCAGGGCGCGCGCATACTCGCCGTTGCCATCGGCGAGCATCAGCACCTTGTCGCCGACGCCGGATTGCTTGCCCCAGGCATTCATTACGAACACATCGTTGACCGCCATGCAGGCGATGGTGTCCACACCCTTGGCGCGCAGCTGGTCGGCCAGCCCAAGATAGCCCGGCAGATGCTTGGCGTCACAGGTCGGTGTAAACGCGCCCGGCACCGAAAACAGCACCACGCGCTTGCCGCCGAACAGCTCGGCGCTACTGAGATCCTTCGGCCCCTTGTCGCCCATGGTCTTGAACTTGCCCTCAGGCATGCGCTCGCCGGCTTGGATTGTCATGGCCTAAGAACTCCTTGCGGTTGGGATGACGCTCAGGCGCTGTGCGCGCGCAGGGCCCATAGTTTACCCAGGCGCGCATAACCGTTATTGCTCGAACCGGCCACCTTGTCGAAGGCCTGCTGAGCAGCGGCAGAATTCCTCTGCCGCAGCTGCGCGATGCCCAGCAATAGATTTGCCTCGTCCGGGCTTTTCAGGCCGCCCTTGGCTATCCCCTTGGAGATCGCGGCGACGGCCTTGTCGTTCTGGCCGTAGCTGATGTAGGCCGCCCCCAGCTGCACCAGCGGATCGCCGTTGGGCGCCGCCTCTGCCGTGTGCTCGACGTTGGCGAGCTGTGACTGATCGCTGGCCGCGCGCTGCTTGGCGCCATCGAGCAGATGCTGGTAGCGGTCCTTGTCGCGCTGCTCGACGAAGACATTCTTGGCGAACGCCTGCTGCAGCACCGACTGGGTCTCGCCCGGATAGCCCGCATCGAGCGCGATCTCGGCCATTTCCGCGTAGTCGGACGGCAGCTTCAGCACCCCGACGTCGTTCATCAGCCGGTAGACGTTGAGCTGCAGGTGCGCGTCCTTGATGTCCATGCGCACCAGCGGGGCCAGCGCGTTGGCCCAGTATTCGGGCTTGGGATAGTAGGTCACCAGCTTTTCCACCGCCCTGGCGGCGCCGGCGTCGTCGTTGGCTTTCAGATCGAACTGCCACAGTAACTTGAGCGATTCCTCGTCCGGCTTGTCCTGCTTGGCGACGATGTCCGTCATCGTCACAGCGGCATCCTTGTACTTGCCGGTCAGGTATTGCGCCTTGGCGATCAGGCCAAGCGTGTCGAGGTCGTTCACGCCGTGCTTCACCGCCTGGTCGGCGACGTCCAGCGCCTTGGGGTAGTCCTTCTGCTGAAAGTAGTACAGCGCGATGTTCTTCAGCCACAGCTTCTGCTGATCCGCCGACGCATATTGCGATTGCGCGGCTGCCTGCAGCACCGGGATGGCATCGCCCATGTCCTGCTTCTGCTGATAGATCTGGAACAGCATGATGTTCATGACGTAGTTGTCGTACGCCGTCTTCTCGCCCGCGGCCCCCTGCGCCTCGCGCACGTGCGCCAGCGCCTCGTCGAGCTTCTTCGCCACCAGAGCGTCCTGAGCGGCCTTGAGCGGCTTGGCAACGGTCTTGCTCACCTGGGGACCGGCGGGCGGCTGATCCGCCGCTATCGCTGCGCCGCACAGCCACGCACCGGTGCAGACCGAGGCGAACAGAGCGACGAAATTCAGGCGATTCCTCATGGTGCTCCTTGGCGGGTCCAGCGCTTATCGGCGGCACGACGACCGAAATTGGTCGCCCGGCCGCTGCTGCGCCTCCCGGATATTAATACGTGCTGTCGGGCCGACGGTTGACACGTGAAGCTGCCGCAACCCCCCGGCACCGTGCTGACTAAAGTTCAATCCTCGACAAACTGACTGGTATTAACGAATCCGATCTTTTCCATGTGGTTGCGCTGCGCGGCCGCCAACACTTTCGCCACCACGTCGTATTTCACGTGACTGTCTGGCGCCAGGTGCAGCTCCGGCTGCGGATCCTTGGCCGCCGCCACCTGAAACTGCTGTTCCAGCTCAGCCAGCGAGGGAATCGTGCCGCCGTTCCACGATATGGTGCCGTCGTAATAGATGTCCAGATTGATGATTTCAGGCTGCACCGGCGGCGGCGGCTGATTCGGGTTCGGCGGCGGCATGTCCAGCTTGACCGCATGCGTCATGATCGGCAGCGACAGGATCAGCGTCACCAACAGCACCAGCATCACATCGATCAACGGCGTGGTGTTGATGTCGCACATCTCGGTGCCTTCGCCACTTCCTACACTCATCGACATGATTCGACTCCTGGCTCAGCGCGCGCCGCGCACGCCGTGATCGGGCTCGGTGATGAATCCGACTTTGATGACCCCGCCGCGGTTGATGGCTGCGATCACCTTGCCGACATTTTTGTAGTCGGTATTAGCGTCGGCACGGATATGGATCTCCGGCTGCGGCACCTTGACCGCTTCACGCTCGATCTTCTCCACCAGCAGCTTCATGTCGGGTACGTGCAGCTGGCCCCAGTAGACCTCGCCGTCGCCGGTCACGGAAATGGTGATGTTCTCCGGCTTGGTCTGGGTCGGGATGTTGACCGCTTTGGGCACCTGCACCGGTACGTTCTTGGTGATCACCGGGATGGTGATCAAAAAGATGATCAACAGCACCAGCATGATGTCGACCAGCGGCGTGGTGTTGATCTCGGACATGATGCCGCGATCATCACCGGCGCCCGATTGCATGCTCATTGCCATAACTGCGAGCTCCCGGAGTATCCGTTGGAAGGTCGGCGCCGATCAGGCCGCGACGCGCGCGCCGCTGACCAGGTAGGCATGCAGATCGCTGGCGAAATTGCGCACATCGTCCTGGATCAGTTTGTTACGGCGCAACAGCCAGTTGTAGCCGAGCACCGCCGGCACTGCCACGAACAGGCCGATGGCCGTCATGATCAAGGCTTCACCGACCGGACCGGCGACGCGATCGATGCTCGCCTGGCCGGCGATGCCGATGGCAATCAGCGCGTTCAGAATGCCCATGACGGTGCCGAACAGACCGACGAACGGTGCCACCGAGCCGACGGTCGCCAGGAACGTCAGGCCACCGGAGATCTGGCTGTTGACCGCGTCCACCGAACGCTGCAGCGCCATTGTGATCCACTCGTGCAGATCGATACGGTCGGTCAGGCGCCCTTCGTGGTGCGACGCTGCGCGCAGGCCGCTCTCGGCGATGAACCGGTACTCGTCACCCTTCTTCAGCCGCTCGACGCCGTCTTTCAGCGAAGGCGCGGTCCAGAACTGTTTCTCGACGATTTTGCCCGAGCGCTTCAGGGCCCGTTGGTCCCAAAGCTTGGTGAACATGATGAACCACGAACCCAGGGACATGATCACCAGGACCGTCAAGGTCCCACGGCTGACGATGTTGCCGTTCACCCATAGCGGGATCAGGCCGTAGGGGTTTGCGGTGCTTGTTGCTGCGACTGCTGCGGTGGCGGTATCCATAATTTTCCTCGTTTACGTCCTTCCCGCCCGGTGCGAACCCGGCGGCCTGAAACTATGCCCTTCGAACAAATGATCCATCCCGATAACAGACCCTGGCTGCCCGTCAAGTGCCGGCGTGAAGCTCAAACTTCACCGGCAACGTCGGGCAACTGACAACCGGTTTGCCTTCCGAGGTCGCGGGCTTGAAGCGAAACGCCTTGGCAACCTTGAGCGCGGCCTCGTCCAGCAATGGATGACCGGTAGAGTTGGCAATCTCAACCGAGTCAATCTTGCCGGCGACGTTGACGCAGACCTTGACGATCGCCCGACCCTCCTCGCCATTGCGGCGCGAAACCTCCGGATAATAATCCTGGACGTCGGGCACGAAAGTCGGCTTGACCGGGGTGCCGGGCACCATGGCGCGCGGCGGCGGCGGCGCCTGCGGTTGGGTCGTCACATTGGTAATCGGCGGCGGCGGTGCCTCGACCGGCACCGTGATATTGATCTCCGGCGCAATCATCTGCACCGGCGGCCGCTCCTTGAGATCCACCGGCGGCGGGGGCGGCGGCAAGTCCTTGGGCTTCTCGGTCTGAATGATGTTGGTCTCGAGGATCGTCTGCACGTAGCGCGCGCCCTGATTGGCGAATCCGCTGATGAACGCCCAGATCACCAGGGCGTGTACAGCGATGATCGCCAGGAAGGCAACCAAACGCCGCGATAAGTGACCGGAATCCGTTGGGTAATAACTCATAGTGGTATGGCGTTTGGTCTTCGATGAGTCTTAGGACGAAGGATGGGCCGTGCGCCGGAACCGTGTGTCAGCCGAAGTTATATTCATATGATGCGTCGGTACCCCGGCCCAAAACGTTTGATGCGCCCGCTGCCATCGAGCCCCGTTTGCGGACTGCTCTGCAGCGGCGCTGCCCTCCCCATGCGTTACCCGGTCGATCAATCTGCCCGATCGCACAGATGCACTCGTCCGGGAGTGCCTGGGGTCACGCCGCCCCGTAGCTTCCGAACGCGTGTGCGGATCGACACAAGCGCAAGAACTTTAACTGCTCGTGGCACCCGTTACAACCCTCATGCCGGCCATTGCCTTGTACATAACCGTCGCTCTAATTGAATGTGGAATTTGCTTCGAGCGTATCGGTCACCGCGCCTTGTGAGGCGCTGCTGACCACGCGGGCATATTTAGCCAGCACACCGCGGGTCGCATAGGGGCGGCGCGGCTTCCAGGCGGCGCGTCGGCGCTTGAGTTCCGCTGCGGACAGGTCCACCTCGATGCGCCGACGCTGTGCATCGATCGTGATCCGATCCCCATTGCGAAGCAACGCCAGCGGTCCGCCGATCGCGGCCTCGGGACAGACGTGGCCGACGACGAAACCATGGCTGCCACCGGAAAAGCGTCCATCGGTAATCAGCGCCACCTGGCTGCCCAGACCACGTCCGGTCAGGGCCCCGGTGGGGCTTAGCATTTCGCGCATTCCGGGGCCGCCTTTGGGGCCTTCATAGCGAATGACGATCACATCGCCGGGGCGCACTTTGTCGCCCAGAATGGCGGCCGTCGCCGCCTCCTCGCCCTCATAGACGCGCGCCGGTCCACTAAAGCGCAGGCCCTCTTTGCCGGTAATCTTGGCGACAGCTCCTTCCGGGGCAATGTTTCCATAGAGAACAACCAGATGGCTGTCTTTCTTTATCGGATTTGAAATGTCTCGCACGATGTCCTGCGACGCTGGGTAGTCGGGCACTCCTTGCAGGTTCTGGGCCATGGTGTTGCCAGTGACCGTCAGGCATTCCCCGTGCAACAGGCCGGCGTCGAGCAGCCGGCGCATCAACGGCTGGATGCCTCCGATCGCGACCAGCTCGGACATCAGGTAGTAGCCGCTGGGCCGCAGATCGGCGAGTACCGGCACACGCCGGCCGATACGGGTGAAGTCATCCAGCTTAAGCCGCACGCGCGCTGCCTGCGCGATCGCCAACAGGTGCAGCACCGCATTGGTCGAACCACCGAGCGCGATCACTGTCGTGACCGCATTCTCGAACGCGTGGCGCGTAAGAATGTCGCTCGGTCGAATGCCCTGGCGTAACAGTTGGACCACGGCGGCCCCGGCGCGCCGGCTGTCATCATGCTTGGGCTGACCGACCGCCTCCTGAGCCGAGCTGCCCGGCAGACTCAGGCCCAGAGCCTCGATCGCCGAGGCCATGGTGTTGGCGGTGTACATGCCGCCGCAGCTGCCCGGTCCCGGTATGGCGGTGCGCTCGACTTGCAGCAGCTGCGCATCGCTGATTCGGCCGGCAGCGTGTCCGCCGACCGCTTCGAACACCGAGACGATGTCACTCCGCCCGGCGCCCGGACGAATGGTGCCCCCGTAGACGAACACCGCCGGTCGATTCAGCCGCGCGATCGCCATCGCACAGCCCGGCATATTCTTATCGCAGCCACCGATGGCGACCAGGCCATCGAATCCCTCGGCGCCGACCACGGTCTCGATCGAATCGGCAATCACTTCGCGCGACACCAGCGAATAGCGCATGCCCGGCGATCCCATGGAAATGCCGTCCGAGACCGTGATGGTGTTGAACAACACGCTCTTACCGCCGGCGGCGTCGGCCCCCGCCGCCGCGTCGCGCGCCAGCTGGGAGATATGCATGTTGCAGGGCGTGAGGTCAGCCCAGGTCGAGGCGATGCCGATCTGCGGTCGGAGGAAGTCCTCATCCTTGAACCCGACCGCGCGCAGCATCGCACGCGATGGTGACTGCTTGACGCCGTCCACCACCTGACGCGAGTAGGCCCGCGAGTCAGGCGCGGGCTTGCGCGGCGATTTCCTCGATGCCCCGTCCCTTTTATTTCTGACCATCCATTCCCTCCGTCGAACAATACCCGTCCACTCTAGCCGCAGCGTTGCCGGATCAGCTGGTAGAGCGCACGCACGCACTGTGCCTCTGCGCCCAGCGGGCGTCCGGGTCGATCTTTGGGGTTCCAGGCGTACAGATCCACGTGCAACCAGTTCGGCGTGGCGGTGACAAAGCGCTTGAGGAACAGTGCCGCGATGACCGCCCCGGCAAATGGCGAGGCCGACACGTTATTGAGATCGGCAATGCGGCTGCTGAGTTCATCGTCGTAGCCCTGCCACAGCGGCAGCGGCCATACCGGATCCGAGTGCGCGCGCCCGAGTTCGGCCAGCTGCAGCGTCAGCTCGTCATTGGGGCTGAACACGGCGGCCAGATCCGGTCCCAGGGCGGTACGGGCGGCGCCCGTCAGGGTCGCCAGGTCGATCAGCAGATCCGGCTTTTCATCGTCGGCCTCCGCCAGCGCATCCGCCAGCACCAGGCGGCCTTCCGCATCGGTGTTACCAATCTCCACCGTGAGGCCCTTGCGCGAGCGCCAAACGTCGCCCGGCCGATAGGCGCTGCCGCCGACACTATTCTCGACTGCGGGGATCAATACCCGCAGCTCGATCGGCGCCCCCAGTTCCAGCAGCAGCTGTGCCAGCGCCAGCACGCAGGCGGCACCGCCCATGTCTTTTTTCATTAGCAGCATCGACGCCGAGGGCTTCAGATCCAGTCCGCCGCTGTCGAAGCACACGCCCTTGCCTACCAGTGTCACGCGCGGCGCACCGGGCCGGCGCCAGCGGCAATCGATCAGGCGCGGCGCGCGCGCGCTGCCAGCCCCGACCGCGGCAATCAGCGGGTAGTCCCGTGCCAGCGCATCGCCACCGCACACCTGGCTGGCACCCGAGTGGCGCGCGCAGAGCGCGACCGCCGCGGCGGCAAGTTCCTCGGGTCCGAGCTGATTGGCCGGGGCGTTGATCAGGTCGCGTCCAAAGCCCATGGCCTGCGCCGCCGCCTGGGCATAGCTGGCATCCGCGCCGTGCGGCGTGACCAGGGCATTGACGGCCGGGGGCTTCGGTGCGGTGCCGCGATAGCGGCTCAGGCGGTAGCTGCCAAGCAGCCAGCCGAGGGCGAATTGCGTGCCGGACTGCGCCGCCAGCGCGCAGCCGAGGCGAAAGTTGCCCGCCGGCAATCGTTCCGGCAGCGGCGCCGCGTCCCAGAGCGAGAGCTCATCGGCCGCGCGCAACGCCCCAAGGCCCCAGAGCGCGCCGGCCAGCGCTCCGTCGGCGGCGGGCAGCAGCAGCAATCGATGGCGCTCCGCGGCATAAGCCTGCGCACGCGCCCAAGCGGCCTGGGATGGCGGCAGCGACTGCAGCACGTTAGTGATCGTGGCCTCGGTCGCCAGCCACAGCGGCAGGCTGGCCACGGTGCTGTCGCTAGGCAACAAGGTCTGCATGGGGTGAGCTTAGCGAAATTGACAGTGATAGATCGTTGTGCTGATATCGTCCGCTGCGCTTGAGGCATTTTGGCAACGAACCATGCAGACATCCCGCATTATCCTACTGTCGGTAGACCTGCTGCTCGTCAAGAGCGGTCGGGGCGGGTGCTGCCAACGTTTCTAGAACCAGGAAACGAACATACACCGAAACCCCGCACCGGCCGCCGATGCGGGGTTTTTTGTTTATCCACCTTGGAGCTTTGAATGATCCAGCTGTATTCGAGGAAAGAAGTAGACAAGAAGGCACTCAAGGGCGCGCGCATTGCAGTGCTCGGCTACGGCAGCCAGGGGCGTGCGCATGCGCTGAATCTCAAGGACAGCGGGTTCAACGTCGTGGTCGGGGTGCGCAAGACCGGCAAGAGCTGGAAACAGGCCAAGCGCGACGGACTTGCGGTGGCCGAACCGGTCGAGGCCGTCACCGGCGCCGACCTGGTGGCGATGCTGGTGCCCGACATGGCACAGGCCGGGGTGTACGGCAGCATCAAATCATCGCTCAAGCCAGGCGCGACGCTGCTGTTCGCGCACGGCTTCAACGTACATTTCAAGCAGATCAAGCCGCGCAAGGACCTGGATGTGGTGCTGATCGCCCCCAAGGGCCCCGGCGGCCTGGTGCGCCGGCAATACCAGCAGGGACGCGGCGTGCCCTGCCTGATCGCGGTGGCCCAGGATGCGACTGGCAAGGCGCACGCCAAGGCGCTGGCCTATGCCGACGGCATCGGCGGTACCCGCGGCGGCGTGGTCGCCACCAGCTTTGCCGAGGAAACCGAGACCGATCTGTTCGGCGAGCAGGCAGTGCTTTGCGGCGGAGCCACGGAACTGGTAGTGGCCGGCTACGAGACGCTGGTCGAGGCCGGCTATCAACCCGAGGTGGCCTACTACGAATGCCTGCACGAACTGAAGCTGATCGTTGACCTGCTGCACGAAGGCGGGCTGGCGAAGATGCACCGCTACGTCAGCGACACCGCCAAGTACGGCGATCTGACGCGCGGGCCGCGCATCGTCAATGATCGTACCCGCAAGGAGATGCGCAAGATTCTCAAGGAGATCCAGAGCGGCAAGTTCGCCCGCCAGTGGATCAGCGAACACCAGGGGGGCGCCAAGAACTACAAGCGCCTGCTGAAGCAGGACTTGCGCCACCCGATCGAGAAAGTAGGCGCAAAACTGCGCGAGCGCATGCCGTGGCTCAAGGAAATGCGCTGAATTTAGGAATTTACGGAGAGCGCCATGATACCGACAGCTGACCGTGTCCTGATATTCGACACCACATTGCGCGACGGCGAACAGGCGCCAGGCTGCAGCATGACGCAGCCGGAGAAGCTGCGGGTCGCGCGCGCCCTGGCGGATCTGGGCGTTGACGTGATCGAGGCAGGATTCCCGGCCGCATCGCGCGGCGACTGGGAATCGGTCAATGCCGTGGCGCGCGAGGTGCAGGGGCCTGTCATCGCCGGTCTGGCGCGCTGCATGCGCGAGGACATCGAGCTGGCGGCGCGGGCCCTGCACGACGCCCCGCGCCACCGGCTGCACCTGTTCCTTGCCACCAGCGCGATCCATCGCCAGTACAAGCTGCACATGGCGCAGGAGGAGATCCTCAGGCTTGCGGTCGAGGGCGTTTCGATCGCGCGCGAATACTGCGATGACGTCGAGTTTTCACCCGAGGACGCCTCGCGCACCGAGCTCGATTTCCTGGCGCAGGTGGTCGAGGCGGTAGTGGCTGCCGGCGCCACGACGGTCAACATCCCGGACACGGTGGGCTACACGGTGCCCGATGAATTCGGCGAGCTGTTCCGCTACCTGCGCCAGCACGTGCGCGGTATCGACAAGGTCACGCTGTCGGTGCACTGCCACGATGACCTCGGCATGGCGGTCGCCAACAGCCTCACCGCGGTGGTGGCGGGAGCGCGCCAGATCGAATGCACCATCAACGGCATCGGCGAGCGCGCCGGCAACTGCTCGCTCGAAGAGGTGGTGATGGCGCTCGCGACGCGCGCCGCGTTCTTCAACCTGAAGACCAACGTCAACACCTCGCGCCTGTACCCGACCAGCCGCCTGGTGTCGAGCATCACCGGCATGCCAATCCCGCGCAACAAAGCGGTGGTCGGCGAGAATGCCTTTGCCCACGAGGCCGGCATCCACCAGCACGGCATGCTGCAGAACCGCACCACCTACGAGATCATGAAGCCCGAGGACGTCGGCCTGACGCGCAGCAGCCTGGTGCTCGGCAAGCACAGCGGCCGGCATGCGTTTCGCGAGCGTGTCAAGGAGCTCGGCTTTGAGCTCGACGACCAGGAGCTCAACCGGGTATTCGAGGAGTTCAAGGCGCTTGCGGATCGAAAAAAAGAGCTGTTCGACGGCGACATCGAGGCCATCGTGCTGCGCGCTGGCAGCGCAGCGGCCGGACCCTGGAGCCTCGAGCACCTCGATGTCGAGGCGCACAGCGGCGCCGGAGCGCAGGCCACGGTCCGGCTCAGGCATACCGACGGCCGCGTGGCTGAGCGCCAGGCGCCGGGCGACGGCCCGGTGGATGCCGCCTACAAGGCGATCGTGCTGGCGACCGGCGTGTCGCTGACGGTACGCAAGTTCGAGGTGCACGCGGTCACCATCGGCGAGGACGCGCAGGGCGAGGCGATCCTGTACGTCGACAACAACGGCCGCAGCTACCGCGGCTCGAGCATCAGCACCAACATCATCGAAGCCGCCGGGCGCGCACTGCTCGAGGTGATCAATCGCATCGAGTTGTCGCAAAAGACCGGACGTCAGGCCGGCAGCACACGCGAGCCAAGCGCGCAGCTGGCGCAGAGCACGATCTAGGAGCCATCATCATGCCAATACCCGCAACACCCTATATCTGGTTCAACGGCAAGCTGGTCGCCTGGGAGAAAGCCACGGTGCACGTGCTGGCGCACGCGCTGCACTACGGCTCCTCGGTCTTCGAGGGCATACGCGCTTACGAGACCCCCAAGGGGGTGGCGATCTTCCGTCTGCTCGACCACACCCGCCGGCTGTTCGATTCGGCGAAGATCTACCGCATCCAGCTGCCGTTCTCAGCCGACCAGGTCAATGACGCCTGCCGCCAGGTCATCGCCGTCAACAGCCTGGCGCACGGCGCCTACATCCGTCCGATCGCGTTTCGCGGCTATGGCGAAATCGGCGTGGCGCCGAAGATCGACCCGCCGGTGGACGTGGCGATCGCCGCCTGGGAATGGGGCAAGTACCTCGGTCATGAGAGCGAGGAAGCCGGCGTTGATGTGTGCGTGTCGTCGTGGCAGCGCGTGGCACCGAACACGCTGCCGGCGCTGGCCAAGGCCGGCGGCAACTATCTGTCAAGCCAGCTGATCAGCCAGGAAGCCAAGCGCCTGGGTTTTGCCGAAGGCATCGGCCTGTCGCCCGATGGCCTGGTGAGCGAGGGCGCCGGCGAGAACCTGTTCCTGGTGCGTGACGGCGTGCTGCTGACTCCGGGATTGGCGCATTCGGCGCTCGCCGGCATCACGCGCGACACGGTCATCAAGCTGGCGCGCGAATCGGGCATCGAGGTGCGCGAAAGCTCGATCCCGCGTGAATTGCTGTACCTGGCCGACGAGCTGTTCTTCACCGGTACCGCGGTCGAAGTCACGCCGATCCGCTCAGTGGATCGCATCGTGGTCGGCAGCGGCAAGCGCGGGCCGATCACCCAGCGCCTGCAGCTGGCCTTCTTCGGACTGTTCAGTGGCGCGACGGCGGACAAGTACGGTTGGCTCGACTACGTAGACATGCAGGCTAAGCCGCGCGTGGCCGCGGCGGCGAGTTGAGGCGTCGCCAGCAATGCATCATTAGGCTTAACGGGGATCATAGGCACCTTGAGTTTGTTTTTATTATTAAAAACAAACTCAAGGTGCCTTTCATCCTCATTTGGATATTGACGAAATGATGGCGGTGTCTATAGCCGCGAGCGCGCGGCTAGCGGGGTTGGCAACGTGAAGACGATGTTTCAGAAGGTGTGGGAACAGCACGCGGTCGTGGCCGAAACGCCCGACACGCCGGCGGTGCTCTACATCGATCGTCACCTGATCCATGAAGTCACCTCACCGCAGGCCTTCACCGTACTGCGCGAACGCGGCCTCAAGGTGCGATGCCCGGACCGCACGCTGGCCACCATCGATCACTCGAGCCCCACGCGCAGCGATCAGATCTTCGGCGGTGTGCCGATCGCGATCGAATCGGCAGCCACGCAGATCGCTCAGCTGCAGAGAAACTGCGTCGAGTTCGGGGTCGAGCTGTTCGATCTTAAAAGCGACCAGCGCGGTGTCGTGCACATCATCGGACCGGAGATTGGGTTCACGCTGCCCGGCCAGACCATCGTCTGCGGCGACAGCCATACCAGCACCCATGGCGCATTCGGCGCCCTCGCCTTCGGTATCGGCACCACCGAGGTGGGCCATGTGCTGGCAACCCAGTGCCTGTTGCAGCGCCGGCCGCGTACCTTCGCCATCCACGTGCCCGGCGCCCTGTCGCCGGGCGTGACCGCCAAGGATCTCATCCTGTCGATCATCGGTGAGATCGGTATCGGCGGCGGCACCGGTTATGTGCTCGAGTACCGGGGCGCTGCGATTCGCTCGCTCGGCATGGAAGAGCGCATGACGGTGTGCAACATGTCGATCGAGGCCGGCGCACGTGCGGGCATGATTGCGCCGGATGAGATCACCTACAGTTATCTGAAGACCCGGCCACGCGCACCCAAGGGGGACGCATGGGAACGCTCGCTGGCCCGCTGGCACACGCTGGCCAGCGACCCGGGGGCGAAATTTGATCGGGAGATCACCATCGATAGCAGCCGGCTCGAGCCGATGATCACCTATGGCACCAACCCGGGCATGGTGGTGGCGGTGTCCGGCTTCATTCCCGAGCGGCGCGATGACCCGGTGTTCGACAAGGCGCTGGCCTACATGGGGTTCACGGCTGGCGCGCCCATCGGCGGCCAACCGGTCAACGTGGTGTTCATCGGCAGCTGCACCAATGGCCGGCTGTCGGATCTGCGCAGCGCCGCCCAGCTGCTGCGTGGCCACCACATAGCGCGCGGCGTGCGCGCGCTGGTCGTGCCCGGTTCGCAGCAGGTAAAGAAGGCCGCCGAAGCCGAAGGGCTGGATCGCATCTTCATCGATGCTGGCGCCGAATGGCGTGAATCAGGCTGCTCGATGTGCCTGGGCATGAACGGCGACACCGTCGCAAGCGGGCAGTATTCGATCAGCACCAGCAACCGCAACTTCGAGGGTCGCCAGGGCCCGGGCGCGCGCACCCTGCTGGCCAGCCCCATGACCGCGGCAGCCAGCGCCGTGCGCGGCCGGGTCACCGATCCGCGCGAATTCCTCAACGGCTAGGGCGCAGCATGGAACCAATCCAGCAGATTCGCTCGCGCACCGTGGTGTTGCCATTCACCAATATCGATACCGATCAGATCATCCCAGCGCGCTTCCTGCGCACCACCACGCGTGTGGGACTGGGCAAGCAGCTGTTCGCCGACTGGCGCTACAGCGCCGATGGGGCGCTCAAGCCCGAGTTCGCCCTCAACCGACCCGAAGCCACCGGCTGCGCGGTGCTGGTCGCGGGCCGCAATTTCGGCTGCGGCTCCTCGCGCGAACATGCGCCCTGGGCCCTGCTCGACTACGGTATCCGCGCCGTGATCAGCACCGAGATCGCCGACATCTTCCGCAGCAACTCACTGAAGAACGGGCTGGTACCGATCGAGGTCGATGAGCTCACCGGCCAGTGGCTGCTCGAGCATCCGGGCGCCGAGGTCTCGATCGACGTGGCCGGCGCGACACTGCGCCTGCCCGACGGCAGCGCGGTGGAATTCCCACTGGAAGCCTTTGTGCGCTACTGCTTGCTCAACGGTACCGACCAACTGGGGTTTCTGCTTTCGAGAGAGCGCGAGATTGCCGCCTACGAACAGGCTGCGCGCCCGTGAAGGCGGCGATTGCGGTGCTCGCGGGCGACGGCATCGGGCCGGAAGTCATCGCCCAGGCGGTGCCGGTGCTGCAGGCCATCGGCGCCCGCTTTGGTCACCAGTTCACGCTGTTGGCGGCGGCTTTTGGTGGCATCGCCATCGATCTGCACCACGATCCGCTTCCCGCCGCAACGCTGGCGACCTGCCTTGCATCGGATGCGATACTGCTGGGCGCCATCGGCGGCCCGAAGTGGTCCTCGCCGCAGGCCAAAGTGCGACCGGAGAGCGGCCTGCTGCGCCTGCGGCGCGAACTCGGCGTGTACGCGAATCTGCGCCCGGTGAGCGTGCATCCGGAGCTGCGCCATGCCTCCTCGCTCAAACCGGAGATCATCGACGGCGTGGATCTGATCTTCGTGCGCGAGCTGACCGGCGGCATCTACTTCGGCGCCAAGACCCGTGATGCGCATCAGGCCACCGACCTTTGCACCTATACCGCGCCGGAAATCGAGCGCATCGTGCGCGTGGCGGGCCAGATTGCCCGCACCCGGCGCCGACGGGTGCTATCGATCGATAAATCCAATGTCCTGGAAACCTCGCGCCTGTGGCGCGAAGTGTGCGAGCGCGTGATGCACCAGGAATTTCCCGACGTGCAGCTCGAGCACATGCTGGTGGACTCGGCCGCCATGCACCTGATCCGCCGGCCGCGCGACATCGATGTTGCGGTCACGGAGAACATGTTCGGCGACATCCTCACCGACGAGGCTTCGATGCTGTGCGGATCGCTCGGCCTGCTGCCTTCGGCCTCGCTCGGCGATGGCGCCCGCGGGCTGTATGAACCGATCCACGGCTCGGCCCCGGATATTGCAGGCCAGGGCATCGCCAATCCCTATGGCGCGATTCTCAGCGTCGCGCTGCTGCTGCGCCACTCTTTCAAGCTCGAACAGGAGGCACGCGCAGTGGAACTCGCCGTGCACCGTGCGATCGGCGACGGTGTGCGCACCGCAGACATCTCGGCGCCGAACCAGCGCCCGGCCACCACGCAGGAAGCCGGCGCGGCGGTACTTGCCGCGCTCGCCTGAAGCGGGCCATGAACGCTAGTTTTTGAGCGCGGCCTCGATCAGTTGATCGGCGGTCCGCGCCACTGCGCGCGCCGGTCCATCGCGGCCAAACAGCTGACAGCTGGCATAGGCGCCCTCCAGTAACAGCGCCAGCCCATCCGCCAGCAGGCGCGGCTGCCTGGCACCCATCGCCGCCGTCATCTGTCTCAGCCGCCGCCGCAATTTGCGCTTATGGGCCTCCGCCACGCGCCGCGCCGGGTGCCCGACCTCCGGATACTCGATTGCCGCGTTACTGAGCGCGCAGCCGCGATAACCGGCGCTGCGCATGCGCTGCGCCAACCGCTTCAGGAACAGTCGCAATTGCGCGCGCGGATCGTCCGGATGCGCCGCCATGGCGGACTCGAAGCGCTGCCAGAACGCACTGTCCCAGTCGCGCAGGTAGGCCGCCGCCAGATCATCCTTCGAGCGGAAACTACGGTACAGACTGGGCTTGGTCGCCCGGGCGTGGCGAACGATCGCGTCGACGCCAACCGCCCGGATGCCCTGTCGGTAGAACAGCTGCCTTGCGGTCTCGCGGATCCGATCGCCGGCTGTCGCGCCCGGCCCGGACCTGGCTGCTTTCAGATTCATGCTTCACATCCCTTGACTATGTTACCGCTCGGTACGTAGCATGGCTGCCTGCTACGTACCGGTCAGTAACATGATTTTAGCATTGCGCCAACGACTGGGCCAGAACTACGTTTTTGTGGTGGTGGCAGTGGTATTCCTCGCGCTCCTGGTAAGCGCCGGACTACGCGCCACGCCGAGCGTGTTGATCCTGCCGCTGGAGGCCGCATTCGGCTGGAATCGCGCCTCGATCTCGCTGGCAGCAGCAATCGGCATCTTTCTATATGGCCTGGCTGGCCCGTTCGCCGCCGCGCTGATGCTGCGATTCGGCATTCGCCGCACGGTGCTGTGCGCGCTCGCGCTCATGGCCGCAGCGAGCGGCGCGAGCGCGCTGATGACGGCCCGCTGGCAGCTGGTGCTGTTCTGGGGCGTGCTTTCGGGCCTGAGTACTGGCTGCGTTGCGATGGTGCTCGGAGCCACGATCGTGAACCGCTGGTTCGTGAAATATCGCGGCACGGTCATGGGAGCGATGACCGCCAGTACCGCAACCGGAACTCTCATCTTCCTTCCCGGGCTCGCGGCGATTGCCCAGAATTATGGCTGGCGCCCGGTAGTGATCACGGTGGCGGCCTGCGCAGTGGCGCTGATCCCATTGGTGTGGTGGTTGCTGCCCGAACGGCCGGCAGATATCGGCCTGACCCGTTACGGCACACTGGAGAGCGCGCCGCAGGCCAACGACACGCGCAACCCGCTGGCGGTCGCCCTCGGAGCCTTGAGCCGATCGATCCGCAATCGCGACTTCTGGTACCTGTTCGCAACTTTCTTTATCTGCGGATTCACCACCAACGGCCTGGTCGGGACGCATCTGATTGCGCTGTGCGGTGACCATGGCATCGCCGAGGTTCGGGCCGCGGGGTTGCTGGCGATGATGGGCGTGTTCGACCTGATCGGCACCACCGCCTCCGGCTGGCTGACCGACCGCTTCGATCCGCGCAAGCTGCTGTTCATGTATTACGGCCTGCGCGGCGCGGCACTGGTTTACCTGCCCTACTCCGGCTTCTCCATCGCCAGCCTGTCGGTGTTTGCGGTGTTCTACGGCCTGGACTGGATCGCTACGGTTCCGCCGACACTGCGTTTGACGACCGAAGCCTTCGGCGAGGGCGCCGCCGCCATGGTGTTCGGCTGGATCCTCGTCGGACATCAAATCGGGGCGGCCGCAGCGGCATTTATGGCCGGATATCTGCGCACGCTGCAGGGCGACTACGTCGATGCTTTTGTATTCGCCGGCGCCACAGGGATCATTGCCGCGGCCCTGGCGCTCCTGATCCGACGCCACGGTGCAGACAGCACGGCACTGGCCGCCCCGGCATGAGGCGGCGGCATCGGGCAACGCCAGCGTCGCGGCAACACCCGCCTGGCCACGAACAGCCCGTTGATCGGAATCGCTGCTAGCGTTTCGCGCAACCGGCGCTCGCAGCATTTGTAGTGTTTGCCGGTAGTCAGCACGTCATCGAACAGTACAATGCGCGCGCGCAACGGCGTGATGTCGAGCAGCGTCCGGTCCAGCCCGATGATGCGATACAGCGCCTCAGCGCTCAATCGGCGCGCCCTGGTATGGTCCGGCGCGCTAACCTCGGTCTGATACAGCAGGTGCCGAAGATCCAGGTCATAGCCGTCAAAAGCCTGCGCTAGAATGCGCGGTAGGCGATCGTCGTAATCGGGATCGCGTGCCGGCCTGGACGGTGGAATCGGAATCCAGGTGGCGGACTCCACCGACGATCGGCTGAGGGCAGCTCGCAAGGCGCGCGCTACCGCGTCCATGGCTCGAACCTTGTAGTGCATGCGTCGAGGGTCTGCCGACACAATCAATGGGCGGCACTTCAGGTTGACGATCAGCTGGTTGACCTCACTCACCCGATAGCTGGCGCCCGGGTGGTAATCGGCCAGGCACCAGCACCGGTCCGTCGCCGTCAGATAGGCATGATCGGTGCGCATGCTGTCATCCAGGGCGCGCGTGGCGGAGAACGCCGGTCTCATAGCCCCAAATCCTGGTCCGCGGCCTCGCGTTCCAACGCGACAACCGAACGGCGCTGCTCCTCGGGACCCGACTGCGCGGTAGGACGCGACCCCTCTATATGTGCCTCGTTTTGCGCGGCGGTTGATCCATCGGCTGCCCGGCCCCGCAGCTCGAGCCAGGCCTCGCGCGCCTGGCGCCGCAGCTGCTCCAGGTCGACTCCCGGCAGCGGCGGCTGCCCGCCTGTCGGGCCCGCCGCCCGCGCCAGCCGCGCCTGTACCCGCGCGCGATAACGCTCCCGAATGCGCTCGGCGATCTCACTGTGAAGACCGCGGCGCTCCATGTAAAACGCGCGCGCCGGAATGTGCGGCAGCGGTTCACGGTCGATACCCTGCGCGCGAAGGCTGCGATGGTCGACCCGCACCTGCAATCCGGCTGCCTCAAACGCCTGATTGCTGAGCGTGGCCCAGCCCTCGCGGACTGCCTTTATCTCGGCTATACCAACCGGCAGGCCGCGCCGTCGTCGCTCGCTGCCGGCCATATCGAGTCCGGCCTTGCCGCCGAAGCCCGACGCTGTGATTTCCCTGGAGGTAGCGAGCAGGTGCGCGTGGTGGTTGCGCGGATCGCCGCCCGCAGGCGGCGCGTGCACCGCCAGATCGATGGCGACGTTGTGGCGCTCGGCGAGTCCCTGTGCAAGGGAGCGCGCCAGCCGTAGGCGTTCGACGGCACTCAATTCGAACGGCAGCGTGACCTGATATTCGCGTGCGACGCGCGCATCGTGCCGCAACTCCGCACGCTCGGCTGCGTTCCAGAGGCTGGCCCGGTCCGTGGCCCATGAACACTGCCCGGCCTGCAGTCTTGACGGCAGCAGGATCTCCTTGTGGCTGACGTCGGTGCGGTGCGAATGATTGTGCAACACGCCGGTGCGCTCGTCGCGGATGCGCTCGCCGGCGCGATAGGCGGCCGCGGCCGGGGCGCTACGCCCGGCGCCGCGCGAGATCGACTTGGTGTGCAGGTGAAATATCGCCATCGCTAGCCTGATGCGGTTCGACTCAGGGTGACGCGCCGCCAGCTCCGACAGGACGCGGTCTTCAGGTAGCCACCAAGATCCGGCAGCTGTTCCAGCTCGGCGGCGAGCACCGCGCTTTCGACGATCTGCTGCTCGTTGACCTGGGTCGACCGGCGCGCCCCGCGTGCCAAAAACCAGCCGTCACGATCACGTCCATGCGAAGTCTGGCATCGGATCACTTCGCGCTCACCAATCAGACGCGAGGCAAATTGCGAAGTACCGCCCTGTTCGCTGCCAGAGCAGCGAAGGATCAATCTATTCGCCATCGCCATTGCGCCAAGTGCCATGATCAGGATAACCGCGATCGGGGTCAGCCATGCCAGAATGTTGTTCTGGAGAGCTGTCGCCCCGGTCAGAAATGGCGAGGACTGTGCTGCAGCAACGACCGGCAGCAGCAGCGCCGGCACTCCCAGTCCCCGCACACCCAGCCCGGCGCGCCGGCGGCGGCTGCGGCCGGGTTCGCCGTGGACGCGCAGGATCCGATTTGAATCACTCAACAGCATGTCGATGCCTTCAGGCGGCGACTGGCCGCACTCGCTGGGTTGTGGATCCGGATGCACGGTGGCTGCGCCGAGAGATTCAGCCGACGCTGGACAGAGCGCTGCGCGAAGCGTCGCCATCGCGCCGCAAGTCGCGCAGTTCGAGTTCCTCGCGCTTTGCTTTTCCCGGCGCCCCGAATCGGAAGCCCTCGACCACGAACGAATAGTCGTACTGCTTTTCGCCCTGCTGATCGATCCAGTTGTTAGAGCGAATTCTGGCATCGAGAATCAGTTGATCGCCTTTGCGCGTGTTGTTTGCGATCGCCTCGCCGAGCCCGCCGAAGGCGACGAACCACACGCTGGTGACGACCTCGCGTGGGTTGCCGTCCTCGTCCTTGCCTGCGAAGTCGTTGCCGATTACGCAGAAGCGCGTGTAGCTGACATCACCCTTGGCCACCAGCTCCGGATTCTTCGCAAGATTTCCGATCGCGGTGAGTTTGAAACTGTTCATGCTTGGTCCCCTTGGGTATTCGATGGCGCCTGATTCACCAGGCGCGGATGAGTCTAGCGATGCAACTTGAGCGCGCATGCCGCGCTTTTGCGCGTGTTCGTGCAGAAACACGAGCCCGACGCCCGCGCTAACTGCGGCGGACAAAACGCAACTTTTGCGTCAGAAATTGCACTCGAATTTTCCAGCGCACGGCAGCCAGAAGTGGTTGCATGAGGTATCGTGCGGGCATCGATCCCAAGGAGATCGCTGATGCCAGATCGAACCGGAGTTCCCGCCGCCGCGAACATCGAACAGTGCGTGGACGAGATCGATGATTTCATCGAGACACTGGTGCGCTACCCGGAATCGGTCATCGCGATGGCCCTTCGGGTCCATCTGGGCGCTTTGCTGCGCGCCATGGTCGACGATCAGCTCTGCAGCCGCGACGAAGTACGCGAGTTCGTCACGGAGTTGCAGCAGGAAGTGCTCGGCATCACGGGGCAATAGGCGCCCGCCGCGACGCCGCGTCGCCAATTGTCAAAACAGCACCGGCACCGCAATATGCGGGCTGGGCCCTGTTCGTTCCGGAATCGATCGATGATTGCGAACCCCAGCGTCGAGCTCCTCATCGTCCCGCCGGTGCACGATCTTGGCGATGGCTTTCATGTGCGCCGCGCGCTGCCCAGCAGCCAGCGTCGCACGGTCGGGCCGTTCGTATTCTTCGATCAGATGGGCCCAAGGATGTTGCGCGCCGGCGGCGGCCTGGACGTGCGTCCGCACCCGCACATCGGGCTGGCTACCGTCACCTACCTGTTCGACGGCGAGATCATTCACCGCGACAGTCTCGGCACCGTGCAGCCGATTCGCCCGGGCGCCGTCAACTGGATGATCGCCGGCCGCGGTATCGTACATTCCGAACGGACCGCGGCCGATAAACGCAGCACCGGCTCATCCCTGTCCGGTATCCAGACCTGGATCGCGCTGCCAAAGGCGCAGGAAGAGCGCGCTCCGAGCTTTCGTCATCATGCCGCGAGCGAATTGCCTGTGATCGAGGGCGAAGGTATGACGCTGCGGCTGATCGCCGGTTCACTCTTTGGCAAGCAATCCCCGGTGGCCACACTGTCGGATATGTTCTACGCCGACGTCACACTGACGGCGAATGCGCGCCTGCCGATCGCTGCCGAGCACGAAGAGCGCGCGATCTACGTGATCCGCGGCCGCGTCGACATCGACGGTGACAGATTCGATGCCAGTCAGCTGGTCGTGCTTCGTCCGCGCCAGGCGATCACCGTCCTGGCGCTCGGACCGGTACAGCTGCTGCTGCTCGGAGGTGCCGCGCTGGATGGCCCGCGTCATGTGTGGTGGAACTTTGTCTCCAGTTCCACTGAGCGCATCGAGCAGGCGAAAGAGGATTGGCGCGAGGGGCGGCTCGGCCGTGTGCCGGGCGACGCGGAATTCATTCCGCTGCCCGCCGTGCCGGCGGTGCAGACGCCACCGGTCAATTATCCCTAACGCCCAGCGCGGAGTCAGAGCGGCTGGGTGCATGCGCGGCTGCGCCTGGTGCGCAACTTTGCTCGATAAGCCTAAGTGTTTGTTTTTGAAATACTAAAGCGCGACCTGGTATCAAGTGATTGTCTTGAGACATATCTTAAGATATAGTTTTAGATACTAATTGCGATAGGTAATTCCAATGAGACGACATCATTTTGAAGCTCCGCACTTCGGCGAACACGGCCGCCATGGCCACTTTGGGCGCAGGCGCGGTTTCTTCGGCGGCTTCGCCGAAGGTTTTGGCGGTCGTGGCATGCGAGCCGGCCGGATGCTGGCATCCGGCGACCTGCAGCTGATCATTCTCGCGCTGCTGAGCGAAAAGCCCCGACATGGTTACGAGATCATCAAGGCCATCGAAGAGCATTGCAGCGGCATCTATACGCCCAGTCCGGGCGTGGTGTACCCGGCGCTCACCTATCTGGAGGAGACCGGCTTTGCGGTCTCGGAAACCGAGGGCGCCAAGAAGCTGTATCGGATTGCCGCTCCCGGCATTGAGCATCTGGCCGCGCACCGCGCCGAGGCCGATGAGATGCTGGAACAGCTTGGCCGCTTCGGCAAGAAGATGGCGCAGTTCCAGCGCCAGTTCGTTGAGGACGAGGTAGCCGGCGAGGAATGGGGTGGCACCCCCCGCGACCAGGAAAAGACGGAATGGCGCCAGCTGAAGGCGGAATTCCACGAGCTGAAGCACCAGTTCAAAGCCGCGCTGTTGGAGAAACTGCACGCATCCATGGAAGAGAAACAACGCGTGCTCGGGATTCTGCGGCGAACCATCCAGGAGATTCGCGGTCGATGAGCCCGGCCACCACCCAGCCGGCTCTGCCCGGCCTCTCGGCCTATCAGAAATGGGTGATCGCCCTGCTCGCCTTTCTGCAGTTCACCATCATTCTGGATTTCATGGTGATCTCGCCGTTGGGCGCGTTGCTGATGCCGGCGCTGAAGATTACCCCGGCGCAATTCGGCGTCGTGGTGTCGAGCTACGCGTTCAGCGCCGGGGCCGCGGGCCTGCTCACCGCCGGCTTTGCGGATCGGTTCGATCGCAAAAAGCTGCTGTTGTTCTTCTATTGCGGTTTCATCGTGGGCACGCTGCTGTGCGGCATCGCCCGCAGTTACCAGTTCCTGTTGTTCTCCCGGATGATCACCGGAGTGTTCGCGGGCGTGATTGGCTCGGTGGTATTTGCCATCACCACTGACCTGTTCGCCTACCAACTGCGCGGCCGTGTCATGGGTATCATCCAGACCGCCTTTGGCGCCAGCAGCGTGGTAGGAATTCCATTGGGATTGTACTTGTCCAGTCGGTGGGGCTGGAACGCGCCATTTCTGCTGATCGCTGCCATTAGCGTCGTGGTCGGCGCGATTGCTGCGCGCTACTTACGCCCGATCGATGCCCACCTGGGGCTGCATCCGGATCGCAGCGCGCTGCACCACCTGTTACATACGGTGTCGACACCGCGCTATCTGCAGGGGTTCGCCACTACCGGCCTGCTGTCAACCGGCGGATTCATCCTGATGCCGTACATGAGTGCCTTCAGCGTTCACAATCTGGGCATCGCATTCGGCCGCCTGCCGCTGGTGTACCTGATCACCGGAGCCTGCGGCATCATCGCCGGGCCGCTGATCGGTCGCGCCAGCGATGCGGTCGGAAAATATCTGGTATTTTGCTTCGGTTGTTTTGCCACGATCGTGATGGTGACTATCTACACCCATCTTGGCGTGACGCCGCTCAGCATCGTAATCCTCATCAACAGCCTGCTGTTTATCGGCGTTTCGTCGAGAATGATTTCTGCCTCGGCGATGATCTCGACGATACCGCAGCCGGCCGATCGCGGCTCATACATGTCGGTCAGCAGTTCGATTCAGCAGATATCCGGCGGCATCGCGGCCGCAGTCGGTGGACTGATCGTGACGGAGACCAGCAGCGGCGCGCTGCTGCATTTCGACGTTGTCGGCTACGTGCTGGTCGGCACCACGCTGGCGACACTCGTGATGATGTATTTCATCAGCCGGAAGATCGGCGCAACGGCGACGCTGTCGTCGGCGGCAGCCTGATCGCCCACGCCGCCGGACCCGGTTACACCAGCGCCGTCTTGAACAACGCCAGCATGCGGCCCCAGGCCTTCTCGGCTTGCTCCTGGTTGTACACTTTGTTATCCAATGCGCACCAGCCGTGCATGGTTCCTGCATAGACCTCGATTTCCGCCGCGAGGCTCGCCTTCGCGAACGCCTCGCGCAGCAGATTCTTGGCGGCCGGGTCGCGCTGATCGTCGTTCTCGGCAATCGCAATCAGGTACTGGGCCTTCATCTTCGGCACCAGCAAGTGCGGGCTGTCGGGCTTGTCCGTGGCGAGGTTGGCACCGTGAAATGAGGCACCGGCGCCAATGCGATCGGGAAGCGTCGCCGCGGTACGCATGGTCATGGGCCCGCCCATGCAATAGCCCGCGGTTCCAAGCTTGCGCCTGCGGTCCACGGCGCTCTGGCCAGTCAGATAGCCTACGTAGGCTTTCGCGTCCGTGACCTGCACGTCCGGCGTCAAGCTGCCCATCAGCGACATCAGCTTCTGGCGCGTCGCGTCGTCATCGAAGCTCGCCCCTTCCGGCACAATGGGTGCCTTGCCCGAGCGATAAAACGGGTTGGGTACCAGCACCGAATATCCCGATTGGGCGAGCCGCTTACCCATGGTCCGAAACGCCGGCCGCAGACCCAGGATGTCGGGCCACATCAGCACGCCAGGGTGGGCACCGCTGGATGGGCGCACGAAGTAGGCGTCGGCGACACCGTCGGGAGTCCTGATCTCGATCTCGGTCTCGGTCACATCGACCGCCCCGGCGACGGCAGGCAGCATCATCGTCAGGCCACTGGCCAGCGACCAGGCCCCAAAGCGCCGCCGTGTCAGCTCGCCCGTGCGCCGCACATACTCGTTGATGTCGTCGATGGAATCCTTGTCACACATGTTCATCTCTCATGTCGCGAGGTCATACGGGGAGTGCAGTCCTGAATAGTAGCTCCTGATGCGCGCTCTGGCGACCATCTGTCGCTCCCGTCCAGGTCGTCTACGATCTGTAGAATGTCGTGTTTCGACGCGCGAATCACTGCGCTAGAACGTGTAATTGCCGCACCGGTCGCAATCTTGAGCGCACACTATCGATAGCCTATCGAGGGACCGGGTACACCCGCCCTGCAGTTGCTCAACGAGCCGAAGGAAATGCCCTGGTGAGCCTGAATACGGTCGTGAATCACCCGCCACAGACGCCGATCGCGACCCCGTCCACCGGTCGCGATCCTCCTGTGGCGCTCGGCGATCTGTTCAAGATCGGCATTGGGCCCTCCTCGTCCCACACCGTCGGCCCGATGAAAGCCGCCGGCTTGTTCCTGCAGCACCTTGAAGGCCGCTGGGACGACGTTCATCGCCTGTTGGTAACGGTGTACGGCTCCCTCGCCTGGACCGGCAAGGGACACGCCACCGACAAGGCGCTGATGCTGGGGCTGGCTGGCGAACGAGCCGACACCATCGATCCGGACCTGGTGGAGCAGAAATTGCTTGCGATGCTCGCCAGTCGCAAATTGACGCTGCCGAACGGCAGATCGATCCAGTTCGATCCCAAGTCCGACATTGTGTTCGATACCGTACAGAGTTTCCCGCGGCATCCGAATGCGATGACGTTCGAAGCCTTCGACGCCGCCGGGCGCAGCGTCCTGCGAGAACTGTGGTTCTCGATCGGGGGCGGGTTCGTAGAGCAGGACCAGCCCGGTCACCCCTCCAGATGCCGGGCCACCGTGCCTTATCCGTACGACAATGCGGCAACACTGCTCGCGCTGGGCCGCTCGAGCGGCCTGTCGATCGCGGCCATGGTGCTTGCCAATGAGACCGTGGAATGCTCCGCAACCGAAACGCTGAACGTCATTGACCGAATCGCCGCGGCCATGCATGCGTGCATTGACCGCGGGCTGTCGCGCGAAGGACCGCTGCCCGGCGGCCTGAAGATCAAGCGTCGCGCCAAGGGACTGCACGAAAAGGCCGAGGCGGCGCGACGCAGCAGCAATCGCGCCGGACTGGACGCAATGAACTACGTATCGGCGTTCGCGATCGCGGTCAACGAGGAGAACGCCTGTGGCGGCCGTGTCGTGACGGCGCCTACCAACGGCGCTGCGGGCGTGGTGCCGGCGGTACTGCGCTACTACCGCGATTTCTGCACTCCATGCGACCGCCAGGGTGTGGCGAATTACTTCCTGACCGCCGCCGCCATCGGCGGCATCATCAAAAGCAACGCCTCGATTTCCGGTGCCGAGATGGGCTGCCAGGGCGAGGTTGGCTCCGCGGCAGCGATGGCGGCGGCGGGCCTTGCCGCGGCACTTGGCGGCAGCAATGAGCAGATCGAGAATGCAGCCGAGATCGCACTGGAGCATCATTTGGGCATGACCTGCGATCCCATCGGCGGCCTGGTGCAGATTCCGTGCATCGAGCGCAACGCTTTTGGCGCCATCAAGGCGATCAATGCCGCCTCGATGGCGCTGCACGGCGATGGCACGCATCGCGTATCGCTCGACCAGGCGATCGAAACGCTGCGGCAGACCGGCGCCGACATGCAGTCCAAGTATCGCGAAACCTCCCGCGGCGGCCTGGCAGTGAACGTGCCGGAATGCTAGGGGCTCAATCCGTGTGTGGAGCGATACCGTAGTGGTGGCGCCAACTTCGCAGCTCCGTTCCGACCGCGAGCTGCTCGACCTGAATCGCCGCTTCTACGATCTGCTGTGGTCCGGCGCACGCCTGGTCGAGCCGCAGCGCTTCAATACCTGGCCGCTGGTGAGCTCGGTTCTGCCGGGCTCACGGCGGCAGCTCGAGGTCGCACCCGGCCTGCGGCCGCGACTGCCACTGGAGGCGACGCAGTTTGTCGATATCAGCGCGCCGGCACTGGCGACGCTGCGCGCCCGCGGCGCGAGCGTGATGCTGGGACTGGTGTCATCGCTGCCGTTCGCCGCCGGCGCGTTTGACCTGGTCTGCACGCTCGACATCGTCGAGCACGTGGACGACGACGATGCCGCATTGGCGGAGATCGCCCGCGTGGCGGCCCCCGGAGCCGTGCTGCTGCTGTCGGCGCCGCTGCATCCGTCGCGCTGGACCTCGTTCGATGACTTCGTGGGCCACCGTCGCCGCTATGAGCCGCAGCAGCTGCTGGCAAAGCTCGCAGATCACGGCCTGTCGGTCGAGCGTAGCGGCGTCTATGGAATGCAGCCGCGCTCTTCCAGGCTGCTCGATTTCGGCATGTGGTGGCTCACCCATCATCGCGAGCGGGCGATGTGGTGGTACAACCGCGCGCTAATGCCACTTGGCGTGCGATTTCAGAAAAAGCTGACGCTTGCCCCGGGCATGATAGACGCCACGGCGGTCGATGAAGTGCTGCTCGTGTGCCGCAAGCAAGGCGCTGCGGGCGCAGCGCCCCTGCACTGAACGGCTGCGAGCCGGCCACGGCGCTGGCCGCCCAGCGCCGTGTTTGTTCGACTTTCCGTCGCCGCCCTAGTGGCGAAACGTCGCCGTGATGCCGAAGGTGCGCGGCCTGAAGGTGTAATAGTTGTACTGCGGTGAGGCCGTGACCGGCGGGTAAGTCGGATTGTAGGTGTCCAGAAAGCTTCGCGCGTAATTCGTCGTGGTCTGCGAATTGAGCAGATTGTCGATGAAGAACGAGGCTTGCCAGTCGCCGAAACTCATGCCGGTGCGAAACTGCACGAACGTCGTCGTAGGCAGCGTCGGAGAGATCGGCGTGGTGAATACCTCGTACTGGGATGAGCGCGGGTCCTGGATCGCCGCCAGCCAGGGGTTGCGGCCCTCGAATTCATAGTCGAAGCGTGCGAAGCTCTTGTGCGCCCCGATGACGAAATTGTACTGCGCGCCGAGCGTCACATTCCACGGCGGGCTGGTGCCCGGGCTGCCGTTGATCGCGGCCTGGCCCGAAATTGCATCGCCAGCTACCGCAAGATCGTTCTTCGAGTTGTCGACGAAGCGCGCGCTGTTGAAGCCCACGGCAGCCTCGAGCGCGATCGGGCCAAGCGCGGCTTCGGCCTGCAGATCGAAGCCCTTGGATACCGCGGTGCCGAGATTGTCCGTAAACTGCAGTCCGCAGTCGCCTGTGACGTATACGCTCTGCTGGATGTTGTTCCAACGGATGTAATAGATGCTTGAGGCAATCTTGAAGACGTTGTTGAAATTGTCCTTGGCGCCGATCTCAAAGCTCTGCGTCGAATCGGATTTGTAGGTCGGCGGCGCCTGCCCGCTCGGATAACCCATTCCCATCAGCGGCGCAGAGCAGTACGAGGGCAGCGGTGCGTTCGCGCCGCCGTCACGAAAGCCCTTGGCGTAAGTGGCATAGAACAGGTTATCGTTGTTGGGGGTATAAGTTATGCCGGCCTTGGGCGTGAAGGGCGTCTCGCTCTGGGAGGCGCTCAGCGGGCCGGTAACGCCGTAATTCTCCGGTCCGGTAGTAAAATGCACGATGTCGAATGAGGTGCGCGCCACGCGGCCGCCGAGTGTGAGCTTCCACTGATCGTTCAGCGCGTAGCTCGCCTCGCCGAATCCAGCCAGCTGATGATCATGCGTGGTATTGCTGTTGTAATAGTCATCCCCGTTCGGCAGCAAAGGTACGGTGAAGATGTCCTCCACGCTCTCCCCGTATTCGTACTCGGTCAGGGCATCGGCCATCGGATCGTAGATCTGCTCCACGCTGAGCTCGCGACTTTCCTGCCAGAAAACCCCCGCCGTCCACGAGAGTCGACTCGAAGGATCATTGGACTGCAGGCGTATCTCCTGGGTGACGCTCTGCTGGTCGTTCAGCACCGTGGCCGGGGAGCGGTAGTTGGTCAGTCCGGCCGGCAGGTGCACACCGAAGGAATCGATCAGCGGGTACGCGGTCGGCGGCACATCGACGTCGGCGGGATTGGCAGGCCAACCCAGGCTCTGGTAGTAACTCAGGTTATAGACTGTGCCTTCGTACCCGGTCAGTTCCCTGCGGTTGTAATACGAGGAGTTGGAGACCAGGCGCACCGGACCCAGGTCCGCCTCGATCTTCAGCGCCGGCAGGTAGAAGCGATCCGGCACCGGTGTCTGGTCGGGATTGGCATCATTGAAGTGACCGGCCGACGGGTTCGAGTAGTCCGGCCAGTAGGTCGACACGTCGTGCTTCTGATCGTTCTGATAGAAAATACTCGGCGTCACGGTCAGCGCGTCCATCGGTTTCCAGATGCCGGCCAGCCGCATCACCACGTCGCCTTCGCGGTTGGCATCCGAGTCCACCACGGCGCCGGTCGTCGGGTCGACGCGATCGATCCAGCCGCCATCATGGCGGTACCAGATACTGACCCGATAGCCGAGCACACCGTCGATGATCGGACCGCCGTGTGCCACACCCGCCTCGTAGCTCGGGTCGCCATACTGGGTATACGAGACCTCGCTGCGCGCGTAGGTGCTGTCCTGGGTCAGGCTCGGCTGCGTCAGGATGTAACGCACCGTGCCGCCCTCGGAACCGGCACCGAACAGCGTGCCTTGCGGCCCACGCAGCACCTCGACTCGATCCAGGTCGAAGGTCTTCGGCAGCGCATCGTCCGGGTTGAAGCCCACGGAACGCATCTGTATCGGCGTATCGTCGATGTAGATACCGGTGGTACCGGCACCCCCCGATGATGAGATCCCACGAATGGAGATGGCATTGGTGCCGGTCTGATCGATCGATACGCCGGGCGTATAGCGCACGATGTCGGTGAAATCCTTCACCCCCTTTTCGTCCATATCCTCCTGTGTAAACGCACTGACGCTGACCGGCACCTTGCTGAGTGATTCCTCGCGTCGGGTCGCCGTGACGACAATCTCCTTCAGGGCACCGGCGCTTTCATCGATCTGGGCTTCCTGCGGCGCGGGGGCATTCTGGCCCAGTGCGGTCCCGGAAGCACACAGGGCAAGCGCCACCCCCAGCAGGACTCGTTCCAACCTGCCCGTGGCCGCGAAATTAGTCGCTGTCATGTCCGGTTCTCCCATACAAATCATCCGTTTTCTTTCCGAGCTTTGCGCCTCGGCCCCTGAGTTGCCATCCCCGATTATCATTGCACCTGCGCTTATGATTGCACTTATGAATGCAGCAGGACCGCCGCATCGGCGCCCCAGCTGACAAATACCTCGTCGCTCCAGTCGATCGACCACTCCGACGTACGTCGCTCATTCTGGGAAAATACTGTAACCACTTTCCCGCTCGCCGTCTTGATCCGGTAGGTCGAGCGATTGCCCAGGTAGCCCAACTCCCATACGGTACCGCGCAGCTGATTGACGCGGACGGCGGCGGCCGGTTGCTTGCTCAGGCGGATCTTCTCAGGCCGCAGCGCTACCCAGACCCGCTGGCCGATGGTGAATCGCCCGACATCGTCCACCAGCAGATCGCATCCGGTCTCGGCGCATTGCACGGTGATCAGCCCCGGCTCGCAGGCGCTGACCGTGCCTTCGAACAGGTTGGTGGTGCCAACGAAGTCGGCCACGAAGCGGGTGCTGGGGAACTCGTAGATCTTCGACGGCGTGTCGACCTGCAGCACTTTCCCGCGCTCCATCACCGCGATGCGCGTGGCCAGTGCCATCGCTTCGTCCTGATCGTGTGTGACCACGATGAAAGTGATGCCGAGCTGGTACTGCAGGTCCATCAGTTCGAACTGGGTCTGTTCGCGCAATTTCTTGTCGAGCGCCGATAACGGCTCATCCAGCAGCAGCAGCTTGGGTCGGCGGATCAGCGCACGCGCCAGCGCAACGCGCTGCCTCTGCCCGCCCGAGAGCTGGTGCGGTTTGCGCTGCGCCAGCGCGCCGAGCTGGACCATGTCGAGGGCTTCCTGCACGCGCTTGCGGCGCGTCGCGCTGTCGAGCGGCAAGCGCTTGATCCCGTAGCCGACATTGGCCTCCACGGTCATATGCGGGAACAGCGCATACGACTGGAACATCATGTTGACTGGCCGCTCGTGTGGCGGCACATCGCTCATCTCCACGCCGTCGATCGAGATCCTGCCGGCGCTCTGGCGCGCGAATCCCGCCAGCATCCGTAGCAGCGTCGTCTTACCGCAGCCGGAGGCGCCGACCAGCGCGAACATCTCGCCTTTGTAGATTGTCAGCTGAACGTTATCGACGGCGGTATAGCTGCCGTAAGTCTTGCTCACGCCCTCGATGACGATCTGCGGTGTGGCGTTGGGATCGAGCCAGGGACGATCGACCACCGGTTTGAGCTGGTTTGAAATCATGCCAGGCGGCATTCCTCAGTAGTCCGCCGGCGGGCACGCGCGCCGCCGTTCCGGCGCGAAGAATGGCCGCTCGACCACCTGTGCGCGCGCCATGCGGCGTTCCCATACCAGTTCGCGGTTCAGGTAGATCTCCGCCCACACGGTACTGCCGGCCTTGATATGTGGCACATCCACCATTGCCAGTGCGATGTTGCGCTTGCAGGTCGGAGACCAGGTGGCTGAGCTGACGCTGCCGATCTGGCGCCTGCCGGCCTTGTCCGCGTACAGCAGCGCATTGTGCGCCGGCTTGTTACCCTCGATGTCGAGTCCCACCAGGCGCCGCCGCGGTCCCCGACGCTGCTCCTCGAGCAATGCGCGCCGCCCGGTATAGTGTCCCTTGTTGAGATCGACCAGCCAACCCAGCCCGAGCTCGATCGGCGAGCGCTCGGTGCCGGCCCGCAGCGTGCGCTCGCCGGAGACGAAATCGACGTTCGGCAGCACGAATCCGGCCTCGATGCGCGCCATGTTCAGCGCGCGCGAGCCAATGGGCCGGATGGCGCAGTAGCGCCCTGCTTCCATCAGCGCATCCCACACTGCCTCGGCGTCCTCCGGGCGCATCCACAGCTCGTAGCCCAGATCGCCGGTGAAGCCGGTGCGCGACACCATGACCTGGGCATCGGCGGCGATCCCCGCGGGCAGCGCGAACTGTGCCAGCTCGAATGGCCTGAGCCGCTCGACTCCGGCCAGGCCCATGTTCCTGAGCACCGCACAAGAGGTCGGACCCTGCACCGCCAGGGCAGCGGTCTCATCGGTGACCTCGCCGATCTGCAGCTCAAAGCCCAGGGCGGAGTCGAGCAGCCAGTCGAGCTGTCGTTCCCCGGTGCACAGCCGGTACTCGGTATCGCTCAGGTGAAACACGGTGCCGTCGTCGATCAGGTGGCCGCCGTCGTTGCACCACACGCTGTAGGCCACGCGCCCGACCTTGAGCTTGCCGATGTCACGCGTCATCAGGCGATTGAGGTAGCGCAGCGCATCGCGCCCGGCAATCCGGTATTTCACCATCGGCGTGAGATCGTACAGCGTGCTGGCGTTGCGGATCGCAAAGTACTCCTGCTCCACGAAGCTGAACACATCGACCGTGGTGTATCCGGCCCATGGAATGAAACTGTCCACCTGACTGAGCGCGCGCGCGCGCTCGTGGAACGGGGTCCTCAGCAGCGGCTGGCGGTAGTGCGGCTCGCTTTCGGTGAGCATCTTCAGGCCGCCTCGCGCAGCAGCGCACGCGCAGCATTGCGCCCGGCAATTCCCATGACACCGCCGCCCGGATGACAGCCCGCTCCGCACAGATACAGGCCGCCGATCGGCGTGCGGTATTGGGCAGCGCCTGGCACCGGACGCACGATGAAAAACTGATCGAGCGCCAGCTCAGCGTGATGCCAGTGCCCGCCGCTGATGCGAAATTCGCGCTCAATATCCCGCGGGCTGAGTAGCTCGACAGCCTCGACACTGTCGCGCAGCCCCGGTGCACAGCGCTCGAGCGCATCGATGACCAGCTGCGCGAAGCGCGCTCGCTCGCGCTGCCATCCCCCGGCGAGCTCATAGGGGGCGTATTGCACCACCGCTGACAGCACGTGCCGGCCGGCCGGGGCCAGACTGGCATCGTTCACGGTCGGCACGGTGACCTCTACGATCGGCGCCGGCGAGAATTCGCGGTACTTGGCGTGATTGAAGGCACGCTCGACGTACTGCAGCGATGGCGCCAGCAGCAGCCGCCCGGCCAGTGCGCTGTGTGGCAGGCCGGTGAACTGCGGCAGCCGGTTCAATGCCAGGTGCAGCTTGGCGGTCACGCCCCGGGCACGTAGATGCGCGATACGGCGCACGAAACCGGTATCGAGGTATTCGCCGCCGAGCAGTTGCAGGAAAGTCGTCTTCGGATCGGCATTAGATATGACATGCTTCGCGCTGAGCTGCTCGCCGGACTTCAGTATCACGCCGGCGGCGCGATCGTCGTGCACCATGATGCGCTCCACGGTCGCGCCGGTGCGGATCGCGGCCCCGGCCGCCAGCGCAGCGCGCGCCAACGCATCCGACACGGCACCCAGTCCGCCCACAGGCTGTGCCAGTGCGCTGCCGCCCTGCACTTCGGCGGCCATGCGGTACAGGAGCGGAAACACGCTGCCTGGGGAGCGCGGGCCGGCATTGGTGCCCAGCACCGCATCAAATCCGAGCGCGCCCTTGAGCAGCGGCGTCTCGAAGTGCTCGTCCAGCAGGTCCTGCACGCACATGCCGCCGATGCGCAGCAGTTCGCGCATGTCGCTGCGCCCGAGCCGGCGAATGCGCCAGCCGATGCGAAGCCATGCGCCGCGATCGTGCCAGGAATCGCTCCCCAGTCGCGGCGGTGCAGTGTCGAGCACCGGATACAGCGCTTCGGCCAGGCGTCGCAGCCGCGCGTGGTAGGCCGGCAGTGCGGCAGCGTCGGCGCCCGAGCGCGCCGCCAGCGGCGTCGGGTTCTGCACGTCGATCGGCAGCGGCGGCGAGTCAGGCGCGATGGCAGTGGTGGGCATATGGGCGGCGGCCAGCCGCAGCCCGCGCGCATCCAGGCCCAGATCCTTGATCAGCGACCCCGGCATGAGGTGCAGCAGGTGGGCGCAGGCCGAGACCTTGAAGCCGGGGGTAAATTCGCGCGTGATGGCTGCGCCTCCTACCTGGTTGGCAGCCTCAAGCACCAGCACCGAGCGGCCGCTGCGCGCCAGGTAGGCAGCACATACCAGTCCGTTGTGACCGCCGCCGATGACGATGCAGTCGTAGTCGGCCTTGGCGACCGGAGCGCCTGACATTGTCAGTGGGCCCGGCCGAGGTCGCGCAGAATCGCGCCGGCCGCGTTGGCACCCGGGGCGCCCATCACGCCGCCACCGGGATGAGTGCTCGAGCCGCACATGTACATTCCGCGCACCGGCGCGCGGTACTGCGCGTAACCGGGGATCGGCCTATTGAACAGCAGCTGATCGAAGGTGAGCTCGCCCTGGAAGATGTTGCCCTCGGTCAGCCCGACCTCGTTCTCCAGGTCCCATGGCGTGCGGATCTCGGCGTGCAGAATCAGGTCCTTGAAGTCCGGGCTGTGCTCGGCGATGGTGTCGATGACCGTGCGCCCGAACGCCTGGCGCTTCACCGCATCCCACTCGCCGTCGGCGAGTCTGTAGGGACAGTACTGCACGAACACCGACATATAGTGCTTACCGCCGGGCGCCAGGGTCGGATCGATCTGCGATGGCATCAGCATATCGATGTACGGCGCGCGCGACCAGCGGCCCTCCTTCCAGTCGTCGTAGGCGCGCTCCAGCATCTCGATGCTGTCGGTCACGTGCAGATCACCGCGTATGCTCGGCGAGCCGTACGGGATGGCGGGAAAGTGCGGCAGGCCGTCGAGCGCGATGTTGAGCTTGCCCGATGAGCCGCGGATCTTGAAATTGCGCACCTGCGACACGAACTCGTCCGGCAGATCGTTGGCATCCATGATGTCGAGGAACGTGCGCCGCACATCGAGGTTGGATACCACGATGCGCGCCTGCAGCTCCTCGCCACTGTCGAGCACCACGCCGCTGGCGCGCCCATTGCGCACCAGGATCTGATCCACCGGTGCGCCGCTGCGGATGGTGCCGCCGCTGGCCTGGAACGACGCAGCGAGCGCCTGCGTGACCGCTCCCATGCCGCCGCGGGCGAAACCCCAGGCACCCACCGCGCCGTCGATGTTGCCCATGTAGTGATGCAGCAGCACGTAGGCGGTGCCCGGAGAGCGCGGACCGAGCGCGGTACCGATGATCGAACTGCCGGCCAGGTGCGCCTTGACGATCTCGCTCTCGAAGTACTGGTCCAGAAAGTCGGCGCAGCTCATGGTCCAGAAGCGCACCGTGTCGTACATGCGCTGCTCGCCGAGCCGGTGAAAATGCTTGCCCAGGTACAGCAGCTCCATGATGTCGCGCGGCTTGAACGAGGTCGGGTCCGGCGGCTCGCGCAGCAACAGCGGCTTGATGAAGTGGCACTGGCGCAGCATGTCGCGCAGGTAGCGCTCATAACTCTCGGCGTCGCGCCTGGAGTGGCGCGCGATCTCGCGGCGCAACGCGTCGTGATTATCGTACAGCGCCAGATGCCCGCCATCGCGCATCATGGTACAACCGCCCTCGTAGGGAATGATCTGCAACCCGTAACCGGGCAGGTTCAGATCGCGGATGATCTCGGTGCGCAGCAGACTGCAGACGTAGGAGCAGTTCGAGTAGGTAAAGCCGTCATAGAGCCGGCGGCTGACGGCAGCCCCACCGATATAGGGGTTGCGCTCCAGCACCAGCACGTCAAGGCCGGCGCGCGCCAGATAGCACGCGGCGACCAGGCCGTTGTGGCCGCCACCCACGATGATCGCATCATGGCGCCCGCTGCCGCCGCTGACCATTCCTAAGCCCCTTACTCAGTCGCGAAAATTCAGTGGCTATTGTTCTAAGCCGGCATCCTGCGCGATTTGCCGAGCGTTTCCAGCGTGGTGTCGATCGCTACCTCGAACCCGGCCAGCGTGTCGCGCAGGCACGAGTCATCGTGCGCCGCGCAGATAAACCACGGCTCGCGCGAGTCAGGTTCGCACAGGATGCGCTCATCGTGCAGCACCCGGGCTGCGGCATCGTAGAACGTATAGTCACTGCTCTTCCAGTCGCGGTAGGTGCGTGGCGGCTCGTGCGCGAAGTACAACCCTCCCATCGATGGGTGGCCGACGAAACTGTGCGCGACGCCGCGCGCCTTCAGGATCGAACTCATGCCGCTGCGCAGCCGGGTGCCGTAAGCGGCGATGCGCTCGAGCGCGTCGGTCTCATCCAGAATCTGCAGCGTCCTTTCGGCCGCTGCCAGCGATACCGGGTGCGCGGTATAGGTGCCCCCGTGCGCGACACCGCGGCCGATCTTGCGCATGATGTCCTCGCGGCCGGCCAGCACTGAGATCGGATAGCCGTTGGCGATTGCCTTGGCGAAGGTGCACAGGTCGGCTTGCACTCCGTACAGCTCCTGCACCCCGCCGCGGGCAACGCGAAAGCCGCTCTTCACCTCGTCGATGATCAGCACCACGCCATGGCGGTCGCACAGTTCGCGCGCCGCACGGATGTAGCCCGGGTCGGTAGCGATCCCCAAGCAGTTGCCCATGATCGGCTCGATCAGCAGGCAGGCAATCGATCCGGCATGGCGCTTGAATACGTCTTCTAGCTGATTGGCGTCGTTTGCCTGGACAAAATGCGCGAAATTGCGCGTGCTGAGCGGCACTCCCTCGCTGTACGGATAGACTTCCGGTTCCCCGACCTGGGACCACTTGTCCATCGGCGTGTACCACATGGCAGCATCGAACAGCCCGTGATAACTGCCCTCGAGAATCACGTAGTCATCCTTGCCGGTATAGGCGCGCGCCAGCCGCAGCGCCGCCATGACCGCCTCGGTGCCGGAATTGGAAAAGCGCACCAGCTGCGCTGCCGGCACCATTTTCGCGATGCGCTGCGCCACGCGGTACTCACATTCGGTCGACAGCGCGAAGACGCCACCCACCAGCATGCCTTCGCGCGCCGCCTGATCGACCCGGGCGTCGGCGTAGCCCAGGATGGCCGGCCCATAGCCCATGCGATAGTCGACGTAGACGTTGTCGTCCAGGTCCGTGATCCGGGCGCCGCGGCCTGATTTGACATAAATCGTGCGTTCTTCACCCCAAAAGCGGAAATTGGAGGCCACACCGAGCGGCATCCGCTGCACGGCACGCCTGAAATGCGCGTGGTTTTTCGTCAGGGTTCGGGGCATGGTTGCGCTCCGCTAGAAAGTGCCGGTACGGCACGGTAGCACCTGTCATGCAATGCGTCTATATGAGCATATAGCTTTCGTGTAGAATTGAATACTCATATAAAACTGCCCCAAACCGCCGGAGGCCTTGAGATGAATTACTCCGCCGCCCCTTCGGTCGAGCCGACCATGGCCCCCCTGCCGCGCGCACTGCCGGCGTGGGCCTACAGCCATCCGGAAATGACGCGCCTGGAATACGAGCGCATTCTCAAGCCGAGCTGGCAGATCGTGTGTCACGTCAGCTCGTTGCCAAAGCCGGGCGACTACATGACGCTCGATCTGGGTGGTGACAGTGTCGTCGCGGTGCGCGGCAGCGACGGTGCGATTCAGACGTTTCATAATGTCTGCCGGCATCGTGGATCGCGCCTGCTGGAAGGCGGCGGCAATTGCCGCGCCCATATCACCTGCCCCTATCACGGCTGGTCCTACCGACTGTCGGGCGAGCTGGTCGGCGTGCCCGCGCGCGAGACCTTCCCGGGACTCGATCGCGCGCAATACAGCCTGAAGCCAGTGCGCTCGCAGATAATCATGGGATTCGTGTTCGTCTGCGTGGCCGGCAACCCGCCGCCGCTGGAGCAGATCTGGGGCGGCTTCCTGGCGGACTTCGCACCGCATCGCTTCGAGGACATGGTCCCGCTGGGCACGTCGTACATCGAGCATTGGGACTGCGATTGGAAGATCGCCATGGACAACTACCTGGAGTCTTACCATGTGCCCATCGGTCATCCAGGATTGAATCGCATGTTCACTCCGGACTATGACGATCAGGCCAATCTGCCGGGCGTAGCGCGCGGCATCAGCTGGATGCGCGAGCGCGAGTCATCCCGCTGGAGCGAGCGCATGTACCAGCGCATGGTAGCCGGAGTCAGTGAGCAACTGCCCGAAGCGCACCGCAAGCGCTGGAGCTTCTACAGCATGCTGCCGAACCTGGGTATCGATGTGTTCCCGGACCAGATGGATTTTTTCCAGGTGCTGCCGCGCGGTCCGGGCAAATGCACCATTCGCGGCGCCTCGTACGCGCTGGCTGATGAGCGGCGCGAGATGCGCATCGTGCGTTATCTGAGCGCCCGCATAAACCGGCAGGTGCAGCGCGAAGATGAATTTCTGTGCCGGCGGGTGCAGCTCGGGCTGGCCTCGGGCAGCTACGAACCCGGTCCGCTGTCGCGCCTGGAGAACTGCATGTACGAGTTTCACCAGCTGCTGCGCGAGCGCATTCCGGAACTGCGCCAGTCGAGCCCGCCCGCGCGCTTCGCCTGAAGCGCGCACTTCGCCTACAGCGCGCGCTCCGGCAGCGTCGGGATGGCCGGCAGTAACGCCGTGATCGAGCGCCGAAACTGCAGCAGCAGGTCGGGAATCGGGCCCGCGTCTTCAAGCTCCTCGGGCGCCCCCGCCAGTCCGGTCTGGGTAGACTCGGCCAGTGCGATCTCCCGCTGCAGCCAGGCGTTGATCTGCCGCTGCCAGCCGCCGCCCGCGTGCACGGCGGCACTGTCGGCAGCCGCGCTGCCGCGCTTTGAGCTGCTTGCCCGCCGCGCCGGCATGGCCGCGAGGTAGTCGTAGCGCTGCAAGCGGCAGCGCCCAGCCGCCACCGGGATCACCTGAAGTATCAGTGCCGTATCGCGTCGCGCCTCGATCAGCTGGTTTGGCGGCAGGAACTGGCGCTGCGCGTCCGGCGCCTCCAGCCAGCGCTCGACGATCAGCTTCCAGTCCGCGGCCACCTGGATCTGCTGCGCACCGACCGGCGTCATGCGGTCGAATGCGCCCCAGTCGATCCCGGCCGCGGTGGACTCGCCGGCCGGGGCCGCGCCGGCCGCGCGCACTGCGATCAGCCGCCCCCATTGCGTAAGCCCGAGCGCACTCAGGTCGCCGGGCGCGTCGCCATCGACCAGGCGTCCATCGAGACGATAGGTGAGATTGTGGGATGCGCAGTGAATCGCGCCCTCGAGGTGGCCGGTGCGCGCAATGACTAGGGCATGCGGCCGCCGTCGGCAGGCATTACGAAAGGCGTGCAGCCGGCCACGCTCGTCGCGCACCACCAGCGCCCGCTCGCCGGCCAGATCGGCACTCAGAAAATCGCCTGCGACCGGCACTTCAGCGTCGTGACCGATGATTTGCCACGCCGGTCGCAGCAACCGCTCGCGCTCCGCCGCCAGCAGCGCGCCGTGGCCGTAGGCCCAGGCGGGCAGGCGTGCGCCCGGGCACAGCGTCGGTTCGGATGCGGCCGCCAACGTTGGCGACGGCAACTGGTCCGTGCCGCCACTGTCACGCTCAGCTGCCTGTGCCGGCGCCAGTGGCGGCAGCGCCGCCGCCGCACCCGCGAACTGGCCTGGAAACACCGAGCGCAGGTAGGCCAGCGCGCGCGCGCTGGCGCCAGCGCGATCGATGCCGGCCTCGCTTTGAAACGCGAAGCCCTGCCACAGAATCTCCAGCACGCCGATCAGTCCCAGCGCCACGCCGTCGGCGTCCAGGTGCCGGGCCGCGGTTTGCGCAATCAGGCGCTCGATCAGTTCGCGCACCAGGGCGGCAAACTCCTCGTCCCTCTTGCCGCAGATGTCGTAATACTCCTGGCGCGAGCTGGCCTCGCCCCAGAACGAATACCAGACCGATACCTTGCGCGGACTGGCAATTTCCGCATCCAGATACAGATCCACCAGCAATTCCAGCGCCCGCACCGGAGAATGCCTCAGCTGCGACACCGGCAGCAGCACCCGTTGCTCGAATTCAGCCGCCAGATACTCCAGCGAGGCCACCAGCATCGCCGCCTTGGAGTCGAAATAGAACCTTACGATTCCGGGCGACAGATCGGCGATCGAAACCACTTTTTCGACCGTAGTGCGCGACGGCCCGTGGATATGCAGTGCCGAGATGCAGGCATCGATAAGCCGCTGGCGCTGGCGGCTGCGCGTCGCCCGGCCGGAACCCGCCTCGTGGCCGCTGCCGGCTGGTGGTGCGCGTGACGCCACGGCTAGCGCTGCTCACCGCTCGGCCGCGAGCCGGCAAAATCTGTACCCCAGGGTGAATTTATCGCGCACAATACTGCCGGGGGCCACATTCCTGCGCGACTGATGAAACCTATAGAGCGTCCGGGCCGTTGGCTCATCATTCTGCCGCCGCTGCTGTTCCTGCTGATTTTCTTCCTCATTCCGTTCGCCTTCGCCTTCAAGATCAGCTTCGCCGACACGGCGGCGCGCGTGCCACCGTTCACCGACGTATTGACCAGCACCCCCGACCATCACCTGCATTTCAGCCTCAGCCTGGCGAACTACCAGTACCTGTTTACCGATGACGTTTATGGCGTCGCGTATCTATATTCGCTCAAGACCGCATTCTTTTCGACATTGATCTGCCTGGGGCTGGGCTATCCGATGGCCTATGCGATCGCCCGGGCGTCCAAGTCGACGCAGAACGTGCTGCTGCTGATCATCATTCTGCCATTCTGGACCTCGTTTCTGCTGCGCGTTTATGCGCTCGAGGGCATCATCCGCGACAACGGCATCCTCAACACCCTACTGCTGCACCTCGGGCTCATTCACGAGCCGCTCAGGATCATGCGCACCACGCTGGCGGTCTACCTTGGCATCATCTACTCCTACCTGCCGTTTATGGTGCTGCCGTTGTTCGCAACGCTGGAAAAGCTCGACCGCTCGCTGCTGGAAGCGGCTGCGGACCTGGGCAGTCCGCCCTGGCGCGTGTTCCTCGACGTCACGCTGCCGCTGTCGATACCAGGCGTGATCGCCGGCTCGATGCTGGTGTTCATACCGGCGGTCGGCGAGTTCGTCATCCCGTCGCTGCTCGGCGGACCGGATAGTCTGATGATCGGCCGCGTGCTGTGGGATGAGTTCTTCGGCAACCACGACTGGCCGGTCGCCTCGGCAGTGGCAATCGCGTTCCTGTTCCTGCTCGCCGGTCCGATCGCGATCTACCAGTATTACAACGTCAAGCAGCTCGAGGCCTGAAACGGCATGGAAAGCCGCTACTCCCCGACGCTTCTCACCGTCCTGTGCCTGGGCATCACGGTGCTGTATCTGCCGATTGTGGTACTGATCGGCTACTCCTTCAATGCATCGCCGCTGGTGAACGTCTGGGGCGGATTCTCGACCGCCTGGTATCGCGAGCTGTTGCACAACCGCCAGTTGCTGCAGGCGGCATTGCTGTCGCTGGAAGTCGCGGTCACCGCCTCCAGCGCCGCGGTGTTACTCGGGACCATGGCAGCGATCGCGCTGGTGCGCTTTGCCCGCTTTCGCGGGCGACTGCTGCTGACCGGCATGGTGAACGCACCGCTGGTGATGCCGGAAATCATCACCGGCATCACCCAGCTGCTGCTGTTCGTTTCCATGCTGCAGATGCTCGGCTGGCCGCATCGCGGCTTCACCACCATTGTGCTGTCGCACGTCGCGTTCTGCTCAGCCTATGTGACCATCACGGTGCAGTCGCGCCTGCAGACCGCCGACCGGTCGCTGGAGGAGGCAGCCATGGACCTCGGCTCCGGTCCGGCGCGCGCGTTCCTGGAGATCACGCTGCCGATTCTGGCGCCGGCGATCCTGTCGAGCTGGTTGCTGAGCTTCACGCTGTCGCTCGACGATCTGGTGATCTCGAGCTTCGTGTCAGGGCCGGGCGCCAGCACGCTGCCGATGGTCATCTATTCCAAGGTCAAGCTCGGCGTCAGCCCGGACGTCAACGCACTCGCCAGCCTGATCATCTGCGCCGTCGGTGCCTGCGTGATCGCCGCCGGTTACTTCATGCGTCGCGCCGACCAGCGACGGGCGCTGGAGATGCAGATGGCGGAGCACTAACGCTGCGGCGCCCGATTAGCACCGCCCGTTCAGGCGATCGGTTCGGCGGTGTAACGCGGGTCGTGCGCGGGTCGGCCGAAGATGCTGCGTACCAGCGGCTCGAATGCCTCCAGCGGCTTGCTCGGATAGTCCGGATCGAACGACGCCTGATCCCAGCGCTCGCAGAATGCCGCGCAGGCGCCGTACCACTGATGACCCTTGAAGCGATCCCGAGCATTGCGGTTGCCACCGAGATGGTGCACGTAGTAGTAATTCTGGAACAGACCGTGGTGCTTGACGATCCAGGTCACCTCGGCTCGCACGTACGGCCGGATGATCGCTGCGGCGAACTCCGCGTGATTGTACGGCGCCAGCTCGTCGCCGATATCGTGGATCAGCGCCGCGAGCACCAGCTCGTCGTCGGCACCATCGCTCAGTGCGCGCGTTGCGACCTGCAGTGAATGTCCAAGCCGGCTCAGTGGGTAGCCGGCGAGCGAATGATCCAGCCGGCGCAGCGCCTCGAGCACCCGATCGGGCAGGCCGAGCGCGTAGTCGCGCTCCGACCGGTCCAGCAGCAGGTAGTCCTCGCGGGTACCGTCCTGCATCCTGCGAAAACTCACCATCTCGTTCATCGTCTGTCCTCCGTCGCAGTGGCTCGCCGCCGTCGCAGTAGCCGATACAGGCTGCGTGGCCCGTCGATGTCGATGTAGCAGCCCTGAAGATGCCGCAGTCCTTCGGCCGGGTCGAATCCGGTACGTCCGTGCAGCAGGCGCCGGTTGTCCATCATGACCAGCTCGCCGGCATTGAGCAGGAAGCGGAATTCGAACTCCGGTGAGCGCAGCAGGTGATCAAATGCTCGCCGCGCCCGATAGTACGCCTCCAGATCCGCCGGCGGCTGCAGCGGCACGAAATCCAGCCGCGGGCTGAAGTGCACCGCCTGTACGCGTCCGGTGACGTCGAGTTCGATCGGCGCCGCGCTCGCCACCATATCGTTGGCGGCATCCCGGTAGCGAAATCGCACCGCCGTGTGTGACATCCGATCAAACGCTTCGGCGTCGCGCAGCCGCAACGCCTGCGCTACCGCAAAGCCGTCGACCAGCGTCGACAGGCCACCGGAGGTCTGATTCACCAGGCAGTGCAGCAACTGCACGCCCGGCACCGGCCAACGGTACGGATTGTCGGTGTGCGGGTCGAGCGCCATGGCGGTATACGCCAGATCGATGGCCGCGGGTGTCGAACGGACGTCGAACAGCTCGCCAAAATTGGTCGCCCGGGTAAAGCCAAATGTCGACGCGACCTGCAGTATCTGCCCCGGTTGCACCGGCACGTCGCTGAAGATAACGAAGCCCAGTTCCAGGAACCGAGCCAGCCACTGCGCGCGCTCGTTATCGCTCGGCTGGCTGTTCCACCGCACATGGGGAGCGAGCCGCAGCGTTGAATCCCACAACCTGGGCGGCGGCAGGTCGTGATCGCCGGCGCGCAGCGCCGCCTCGGCCAGGATGTCGCATTCCAGGAAATCCGCCTGGTGGCCATCGCTGAACTGCACGCGAAATTTTCCGGCTTCCGGCTGAGTCACCACGCTCAGCGCCAGTCGCGGATCAAGATCCGATGGGTCCTGCAGCCGCTGCCCGGTGTGTAGGTCGATTGTGCTTGCGTCCTGGCAGCGTTCGCGCAGCCAGATCGGGTGGATGGCGTAGCGCTGCCCGTCCGCAAGTTCGATCGTCAGTTCATTGCCGCCAGTGATGCGCAGGCGGCCCGTGGAAGCTGATGATTGCATCGGATCAGCGCGCCGTCTTGATCCGCGTCCAGGTGCGGGTGCGGATGCGTTCCAGGGCCGGATTGACCTCCGCGGATTCATATAACCTCGCTGCGATTTCCGGCGTCGGATAAATCGCCGGATCATTGAGGATCTGCGGATCGACGTAGGGCGTGGACGCCAGGTTGTCGTTGCCGTAATGAATCTCGTTGGTAATCTCGGCGATCACCCGGGGTTCGAGTATGAAATTGAGAAACTTGTGCGCCGCATCCGGGTGCGGCGCGTCGGCCGGGATCAGCAGCGCATCGAACGATGCGTTAGCGCCTTCCTTGGGCACGGTAAACGCCAGGTTGACGTCGACACCGGCCGCCTTGGCGCGCGCCCTGGCGGCCGCATAGTCGCCGGACCATGACATCGAGATACAGAACTCCTTGTTGCCCAGGCCGTTCATGTACTCGCTGGAGTCGAAGGCGCGGATGTAGGGACGCACCGCGAGTAGCAGTTTCTCGGCGCGCTTGTAGTCCTCGGGGTTGGTGGAATTCGGGTCAAGGTGCAGGTAGTTCAATGCCAGTTGCAGCACATCCTCCGCCTGATCCAGAAACGACACCCCGCAATCGGCGAAGTGCGCGATGACCTTCGGGTTGAAGATCATGTCGAGACTGTCGAGCGGCGCATCAGGCATACGGGATTTGATCATGTCAACATTGTAGGCAAAGCCGTTGACGTGGCGCAGGTAAGGCATTGCGTACTGGTTGCCCGGATCGGCGCCGGCCTCGATCGCCAGCACGTGCGGATCCAGATTGTTCCAGTTCGGCAGCTTGCTGCGATCGAGCTTCTGGTAGATGCCGGCCTTGATCTGGCGGCTGAAGAAATCGGTCGAGGTGCTTACCACATCGTAGCCTGAGTCGCCCGCCATCATCTTGGCTTCCAGGGTTTCATCGGCGTCGTAGGTATCGTAGACCACCCTGATGCCAGTGGCGCTTTCAAACTTCGCCAGCGTGTCCTTGCCGATATAGTCGGACCAGTTGTAGATGTTCACCACCCGCGCCTCGGCGCCCTGGTGACCCGACCCGCAACCGGTAAGTACTGCCGCCGCCAGCAGCAGTAGCGAGGGCAGCCCGGACCGGGCGTGCATACGCTATAACCTCACCATCACGTGGCGCGGCACACTGTAGTCCTCGAGCGCATACACCGACAGATCCTTGCCATAGCCGGAGCGCTTGAAGCCGCCGTGCGGCATCTCACTCACGCTGGCGAAGTGTGTGTTGATCCAGGTGCAGCCGTATTGCAGGCGGGCGGCCACCTGCATGGCGCGTGCGATGTCGCGCGTCCAGACCGATGACGCCAGGCCGTATTCGGAGTCGTTGGCCCAGCGCACCGCATCGTCGGCAGCGGAGAAGCGGGTGATCGACACCACCGGACCGAACACTTCGCGCTGCACGATCTCGTCGCTCTGGCGGGCGCCGGCGACGATCGTCGGTTCATAGAAGAAGCCGCCGCCGGATCGAGCCTTACCGCCGGTCGTGACCTGCATGTGCGGTTCGGCGGCCGCGCGCGTCACGAAAGCCGCCACGCGTTCGCGCTGCGCATGCGACACCAGCGGGCCCATTTCGACGCCCGGTTCCTGTTGCCAACCAACCTTGATGGTTCGCACCGCCTGTGTCAGATCGGCCACCACGCGCTCGTAGATGCGCTCACCGACATACATGCGGCAAGCCGCGGTGCAGTCCTGGCCGGCATTGTAGAAGCCGAAGCCGCGGATACCCGCGACTACCTCGGCTACGTCGGCGTCGTCGAACACGATCACCGGCGCCTTGCCGCCCAGTTCCAGATGGGTGCGCTTGAGGTTGCCGGCTGCCGCCGCCAGCACCTTCTGGCCGGTCGCGACCGATCCGGTCAGCGACACCATGCGCACGCGCGGGTGCGCCACCAGCGTGGTGCCGACCGGGTCGCCAAGCCCGCACACCACGTTCACCACGCCGGGCGGCAACAGTTCTGCCAACAACTGCGCCAGCATCAGCGCGGTGAGCGGCGTCTGCTCGGACGGCTTGAGCACTATGGTGTTGCCGGCCGCGATCGCCGGGGCAATCTTCCAGGCCGCCATCAACAGCGGATAATTCCACGGCGCGATCGACGCCACCACGCCGATCGGGTCGCGGCGCACGAAACTGGTGTGACCTGGCAGGTACTCGCCGGCCAGCGGGCCGTGCTGGGTGCGCGCGGCACCGGCAAAAAACCGGAATACGTCGGCGACCGCCGGGATCTCGTCGTTCAGCATCGCCTGCAGCGGCTTGCCGGTATTCTGCGATTCCAGCGCGGCGTATTCCTGCGCCTGCCGCTCGATGCGATCGGCGATCTTCAGCAGCAGCGCGGCGCGATCCTTGCGCGAAGTCTGCGCCCAGCCGTCGGTCGCCCGCTCGGCCGCCGCCACTGCCGCATCGACCTGGGCCGCGCTCGCCGAGGCAACGCTCGCCAATCCTAAGCCGCTGGCCGCATCCAGCACCTGCTCGGGCGCTGCCTCACCCGCAAGCAGCCGCCCGCCGATCAGCATTTGTGTCTGCATGAATGTTCTCCGAGGGTCGGTAGCTGCCCCATCGCGCGCGTCGCTGCAGCCTGCCACGACTTGCCGCAGTGTCACCCATTATTATATTATCGACACCATAATATTTACCAGCCGCGGGCACCGTCATGAACCAGGACGTCTTCATCACCTGCGCCATCACCGGCGACGATACCAACGTCACCAAGAGCCCGCACTGCCCCATCACCCCGGAGCAGATCGCCGCCGCGGCGGTGGCTGCCGCGACCGCCGGCGCGGCCATCGTGCACATCCATGTGCGTGAACCTGAGACCGGCGCCTTCAGCATGGAGACCCGGCACTACCGCGAGGTGGTGAAGCGCATCCGCGAGAGCAAGGTGGACGTCATCGTCAACCTGACCTGCGGCATGGGCGGCTATATCGTGGTCGGTGATCAGGGCCTGGCCGACACGCCAGCGCCGGGCAGCGACTTCTGCAGCCAGGAACAGCGCATGCGGCACGTCATCGATCTGTGCAGCGAGGGGCTGTACCGGCCGGATATCGCCACGCTCGACTGCGGCAGCCTCAATTTCGGCGACCGCAACCGCGCCTACATATCGACGCCGAATTACCTGCGGCGTGGCGCCGAGATCCTGCGCGAACTGGGCGTGAAGCCGGAGCTGGAGGTGTTCGACACAGGGAACCTGTGGTTCGTCAAGCAGATGATCAAGGAAAAACTGCTGCCGGCACCGGTACTGATCCAGCTGTGCATGGGCATCCCCTACGGCGCACCTGCCGATACCGGCCATCTATTGGCGATGGTCAACTCGCTGCCGCCTGACTGCGTGTTCAGTTCGTTCGCGATCAGCCGCATGCAGATGCCCTGGGTGGCGCAGTCGGTGCTGCTGGGCGGCAACGTGCGCGTCGGGCTGGAGGACAACCTGTACCTGAGCCGCGGGGTGTACGCCAGTAATGCGCAGCTGGTCGAGAAGGCGCGCGGCATCATCGAAGCCATGGGAGCGCGGATTCTCAGTGCGGCGCAAACGCGCGAACGGCTGCAGCTGCACTAGATCGCAGCCCCATCGTGCCTGCAACCCCGATCTATCGCACCGCAATCGAAGCCGCGTGGATCGACTACAATGGCCATCTGCGCGACGCCTACTACGCGCTGATATTGAGTTATGCCACCGACGCACTGATGGATCGTCTGGGGCTGGATGCGCCCTATCGCGCTGCGACCGGCAATACGCTCTACACGCTCGAGATGCATATCCACTACCTGCGTGAAGTTCACCACAGCGACCAGGTCCTAGTCGGCGTGCAACTGCTCGCCTCGGATCACAAGCGCATTCATGCGGCCTTCGGCATCAGCTGCGTAGGCAACGCAGCCGTGGCCGCGACCGCCGAGATCATGCTGCTACATGTACACCAGGGCGACACCGTGGCCAGCACGCCGTTCGCACCCGAGATCGCCGCGGCCATCGCGGCGCTGGCGTCGATGTCCGCGGATGCGCCATGGCCCGGACCGGGCTCCAGGCGCATGGAATTGCGCGGCCGCTAGATGACTCCGCAGGCAATGCAGCGACTGCTGGCGCCGCGCAGTATCGCGATGATCGGCGGCGCGTGGGCCGACGCGGCGGTCGCTGCCAGCCGCGCCATTGGCTACGACGGCAAGCTGTGGCGTATCCATCCGCAGCGTCAGTCCTCGCCCGAGACGCCGTATTACCGCTCGGTCGATGAGCTGCCGGGCGTGCCCGACGCCGCGTTCATCGCCGCTCCGAATCGCGAGGTACCGGGCATCGCCGCCGCGCTCGCCCGCACCGGCGCCGGCGGCTTTGTCTGCTTTGCTGCCGGATTTTCAGAAACCGGCAGCCCCGAAGGGCTGCAACTCACCGGACAACTGCTCGCCGCCGCCGCCGATCTGCCGTTCTTCGGGCCCAATTGCTATGGCTTCATCAATTTCTTCGATGGCGCGGCATTATGGCCGGACCAGGTGGTCGGCGGGCGCCCGGAACGCGGCGTGGCGCTGATCTGCCAGAGCGGCACCATCGCCCTGAATCTGCTGTTCAACGACCGCTCGCTGCCGATCGGCTACGTGATCACGGTCGGTAACCAGACGCGCCTGGCGGTCGAGGACATGATCGAATTGCTGACCGCTGAGGAGCGGGTCACGGCGTTCGGCATTTATATCGAAGGCATCAAGGACGTAGCGCGCTTCGCGCGCGCTGTGGACGGCGCGCGTGCGGCCGGCAAGCCGGTGGCCTTGGTCAAAGCCGGGCGCACCGAGGCGGCGGCCCGCACCGCGCGCACGCACACCGGCGCGCTGGCGGGTGCCGACGTCGTGTTCGACGCCTTCTGCCGCCAGGCCGGTATCGCGCGCTGCGACTCGCTGGCCACGCTGTGCGAGACGCTGAAGATTTTCCACACCGGCGGTCCGCTTGCCGGCCGGCGCGTGCTGGTCATGGGCGCGTCCGGCGGCGACATGGCGATGACGGCGGACACGTCGCGACATCTGGGTCTGCAGTTCCCGCCCTTCCCGACCGCGTCCGCGGCGCAGCTGCACGACATTCTCGGCGATCGGGTCACCATCGCCAACCCATTCGATTTCCACACCCACATCTGGTTCGATCGCCCGGCGCTGCGGTCGCTATTTTCGGTGGTGCAGCGGGCCGGATTCGACGCTGTGGCCCTGACGGTGGATTGTCCACCCGAAGCGCAGGCCGATCCGGCCAGCTACTTCGCCGTGATCGAGGAGTACATAGCGTCGCTGGCGGGGGCGCCTTGCCGCGCGGCGGTCATCTGTTCGCTACCGGAATCGCTGGCGCCCAGCACGCGCGAGAAGTGCCTTGCCGCCGCCATCGCCCCTTTGCAGGGTCAGCGCGAAGCACTCGAGGCGCTCGACCAGGCGGGCGCGGTCGGTGAGGCGTGGGGCCGCGGCGGCGGCGTGCAGCTGCGATTGGCGCAGCATCGGGCGCCGCAGGGCGCTGCCAGTGCGTTGAACGAACACCAGGGCAAGGCTGCACTGGCGGAGTTTGGCGTGCCGGTTCCGCGCTCGCGCATGATCGACGCGACGCACCCGGGCAGCGTGACGGCGGCGGTGGTCGCGGCGGCGGAAGCGATCGGCTTTCCCGTGGTCATCAAGGCCTGCGGTGCGGCGCTGGAACACAAGTCGGAAATCGGCGGAGTGATCGTCGACGTACGCACCGCGGCGGAAGCCGCAGCCGCGGCGCAGCGCCTCGCTATACTCTCGGACTCGATCCTGGTCGAAGAGATGGTGCGTGATGGCGTCGCAGAGGTTCTCATTGGGGTGAGCGTCGATCCTCAATTCGGACAGGTGCTGGTGCTCGGTGCCGGTGGCGTGCTGACCGAACTGCTGCAGGACAGTGCCAGCCTGCTGCCGCCGTTTACGCCGGCAGCGATCGAGGCGGCGTTGATGCGGCTCGGTATCGGCAAGCTGCTCGGCGGCTTCCGCGGCCGCCCGCCGGGCGACGTCGCGGCGCTGGTGGCTACTGCCGTCGCGTGCGCGCGCTATGGGGAGGCCAACGTCGATCGCCTGGTCGACCTCGACGTCAACCCGGTAATTGTCCGGCCGCAAGGCCGCGGCGCGGTGGCTGTCGATGCGCTGATTCGGCTGCTGCCTTAAGGAGCATCGCAATGTCTGAAGGAATCATGACCGCGACCGATGGCCCGATTCTCGAGGTGACCCTCGATCGGCCGAAGGCCAACGCGATTAACCTTGCGGCCAGCCGGCGCCTGAACCAGGTGTTCGCGACCTTCCGCGACGATCCGAAACTTCGCATCGCAATCATCACCGGCGCGGGCGACCGGTTTTTCAGTGCCGGGTGGGACCTGAAAGGCGCTGCCGCCGGAGAAGAGTCGGATGCGGATTGGGGCGCGGCCGGCTTCGGCGGCCTGAATTACCCGCGCGGCCTCGACAAGCCGATTATTTCCGCGGTCAACGGTATCGCCTGCGGCGGCGGCTTCGAGCTCGTGCTTGGCACCGATATCATCGTCATGGAGGAGCATGCGCGCTTCGCCCTGCCGGAGATCAACGTCGGAGTGCTGGCCGATGCGGGAACGATCAAGCTGCGGCGGCGCATTCCCTACCATGTGGCGGTGGAGTTCCTTATGACCGGGCGCTGGATGGACGCTGCCGAGGCCAAGCACTGGGGCCTGGCCAATCACGTCGTGGCCACGGGCCAGGCCCTGAGCAAGGCGCGCGAGGTGGCGCACCAGCTCGCCGCCGGGCCGCCGCTGCTGTTCCCCGCGATCAAGCAATTGCTGCGCCACACTGAAGTGGTGCCCGAGCACCAGGCGTTCGAGCTGCACGACAGCCTGCATGCCGTGCAGCAGGTCATTCGTTCCGAGGATCTCAAGGAAGGCGCGCGTGCGTTCACCGAGAAGCGCCCGCCGGCGTGGAAAGGTAAATAGATCCACCGTCGCGCCGATCGACGATAATTCCCGGCGCCCGATCTGATAATGTGCCCACCCTAATATAAAAGAACGCCGGAGCTCGCCGATGAAAATGTCGCTGTTGCTGGGAATGCTGTGTTGTGGCTGCATCGCAGCCGTCGCGCATGCCGGCGACTATCCGAACATCAAGGAGGGCCTGTGGAGCACAACGACCACCATGGGCGACGCCAAACGGCCTCCTCAGAGCGGCACCATGTGCAACAGCACCGCGGTCATGCAAAGCGTGATCGATGCGCACAAGAAGGGCGATCAACCCTGCAAGATAACCAACATGAGCCACACCGGATCGGTATACACCGAGCAAACCGAGTGCACTTTCGGCGCCCAGGTGCGCAAGAGCACCAGCGTGACCACATTCACCGGCGATACCTCGGTGCACACGGAAATTCATCAGGCCGACGGCGCCGCGACCGTGACCAGCGACAGCAAGTATGTGGGCGCCTGCCCGGCCGGAATGGTACCCGGCGACTACGTGGGAGCCGACGGGATGAAGTTCAACATCCTACATCCCGAAAGCATGAAGCCGCCCGACAGCGCCAAGAGCCCGGATAAGAAGCCCTGAAGGCGTTGCGCGTTACGACGCGCGGCGCGGCCCGCGCAGCCGCCGGTGCGAAGCTGCTGGTGATCGGGCGAGTTGCAGTTCGGCCAGCAGCTGCTCTGCCGCAGCGTTAAAGCGCGCGACGTCACGGTATGGGCGCGCCACTAACATCGCGCCCTCGAGCGCGGCCAGCAGCAGGCGCGCGGTGTCGAGTGATGAGCCGTGAGCGTGAATCCGGCCGCCGCGCCGCCCTTGCTCCACCACACCGGCTAGCCACTGCTCGTTAACATCAAAAAACTGGCGGATACCTTGCTGCATCGCCGTTGGCAGCGTGTCGTATTCCGCCGCCAGCATGCCGCACAGGCACAGACGTTCACCCTCCAGCACCGCCGCATACAGGCGCGCGTAGCTGCGTAGCTTGTGCGCCGCGTCCCGCCCGTTGGCGTCAATTTGCGCCAGCGCCTGCATGAATTGCCTGTGATAACGCTCGATCAGGGCCTGCCCCAGTGTCGCCTTGGTTTCGAAATGGTGATGCAGGCTGGCCTTGGTGATGCCCACCCGCTCGGCGATGTCGGCGTAACTGAAACCGTTGTAGCCGCGCGACTGCACCAGCCGCTCCGCTGTGTCGAGGATGCGGGTAGCGGTGTCTGGCGCGGGCGCACGCGCGGATCTCGGCGCCCTGATATCGGCGATCCTGCTCATGACGCCCGATGGTAGCAGAATACTTGATTACCTACCTTCTAGTTGGTAGGCTGCCGCCAGCTGAAGGAGGGGTAGCCATGACCATGAACGAACAGCGTCTCAACGCGTTTCTGGGCAAGGCGGTGGGAGATCTGGGCGCGGCCATGAGCGCCGTGCTGATCTCCATCGGCGATACGCTCGGTTACTACCGCGCACTCGGACGTGCCCGGCTTACCGCCGCAGAGCTGGCGCGCGACACCGGCACCGACGAACGCTATGCGCGCGAGTGGCTCGGCAATCAGGCGGCCGGCGGCTACGTTGACTATGAGCCGCAGTCCGGACGCTACTACCTCAATGAGGAACAGAACCTGTGTCTGGCAGATCCTGACGGCCCAGTAGACCTGCCCGGAGCGTATGAGATCGTGCGCGACCTGTTTCACGTGCGCGACCGGGCGCTGGCCAATTTTCGTTCCGGACAGGGCATGGAGTGGGGCCAGCACCATCCCTGCCTGTTTCACGGGACCGAGCGCTTCTTCCGTCCCGGTTACCACAAGAATTTGCTCAGCTCGTGGCTGCCGGCGCTGGACGGCCTGGTCGACAAGCTCAGTTTCGGCGCGCGCGCCTGCGATGTCGGCTGTGGCCATGGTGCGAGCACCATCCTGATGGCCCAAGCTTTCCCTAAATCCGAATTCATCGGCGTCGACTACCACGATGAATCGATCCACACCGCCCGCCGGCGCGCGGCCGAGGCTGGCGTGAGTAATGTACGCTTCGAGATCGCGGACGCCGTGTCTTACCAAGAACGCAATCTCGACTTCATCGCCTTCTTCGACTGCCTGCACGACATGGCCGACCCCGCCGGCGCCGCGCGCCATGCCCGCGAGGCGCTCAAGGCCGACGGCCACTGCATGATTGTCGAGCCGATGGCCGGCGACAACCCGGAGGAGAATCACAATCCGATCGGGCGCGTCTATTACGGCGCGTCCTCACTGATTTGCGTACCGGTATCGCTGGCCCGTAACGGTCCTGCTCTCGGGGCGCAGGCCGGAGAGCGGCAACTGCGCCGGGTAGTAGTGGAACACGGAGGCTTCACGCGCTTCCGGCGCGCCACCGAAACGCCGTTCAATATCGTGCTCGAAGCCCGGCCGTGATCATTCGCCACCCATAGCCTGGAGGACATCGTCATGAGTGCATTTAATGTCGTCAGGTTTCGCGTCAAGGCCGGTCGCGAGCAGGAATTTCTCGACGCACACCGCAAGGCGCAGGCCAAGTTTTCCGGCTCGCTGCGCACGGTAATGATCCGCACCGGCGAGCGTGCTTATTGCCTGATCGGCGAGTGGCACAGCACCCGCAGCCTGGTCGACGCGCGCCCCGCCATGATCGCCGTTCTGGATTCCTTCCGGGACACTCTGGAGGAGCTGGGCGGCGGGCTTGGTGTCACCGATGCAGTATCAGGCGAGGTGCTACTGACCCTGCACTCCTGAAGCTCACATCAAAACTGCATCATCCCACAGGGCCGGGATTCATCGCCGGCGCCAGTCGATTTCCAATCGGTTGCAAGACTCCTCCGGCGCGCCTGATGCGAGGGCGGCAGCACGGAACGTTGCGATTCAGCGCCGATATTCCACCGCACAGCGATTCAGTGTGCGTTCAGTCGTGTTTCCTTAGCTTACATGTCCAGTGATACACCGTGCCGCGAGCGAGGTGTTGGGATGCGAATCGAGAATGCCAGACATTGGAAGCTGGAGGCAGAGCCGATGCCGTCCGATCGAATCGAACAGGACCTGGAGCAGCGCGCGCAGCAGCGCATTAGCGAGGGGCGCCTGCCCGCAACCACGCACTATCGCACCTGGGGTGGTCGTGGCAGTAATGAGCCTTGCGCATTGTGCGATGTGGTTATTCGCAGCGACGAGGTGGAATACGAGATCGAGACACTCGAGGCGCCGGGCCTGCGTCAATACCGTTTTCATTTCTTGTGTCACGACGCCTGGCAGTACGCCTGTGCGCAGGGACCTGATGTCCAGCTGACCTGAAGGCAATCGCGCGGCGCTGCCCTAGCCTGCGATCCTGCGGATCATGTACCCTTGGGTCCAACAATCCCCAGGGCACACCATGACCGCAGACGCGGCTGACGCCTCACCCGCCGGCACTCCCAGCGGCTACCTGGACTCCTCGTCACGCGCTGACCGGCTCTCCGGCGGCGTGCGCATCATCCCGGTGACCACTGCTCATGGTACGTTCAAAGTCTGGACCAAACGCGTCGGCAACAATCCGCGCGTCAGACTACTGCTGCTGCACGGCGGACCGGGGGCGACCCACGAGTACTTCGAAGCCTGCGACTCCTACCTGCCCGCGGCCGGCATCGAATACTACTATTACGATCAGCTCGGTTCCTACTACAGCGATCAACCGGACGTTCCGGAGCTGTGGGATATCGAGCGCTTTGTCGATGAAGTCGAGCAGGTGCGCGTGGCACTGGGCCTGAATGCCGGCAATTTCTTTCTGCTCGGGCATTCCTGGGGCGGGATTCTTGCCATCGAGTACGCGCTGCGGCACCAGCAGCGGCTGAAGGGTCTGATCATCTCCAACATGATGGCGAGTATTCCGGCCTACAATGACTATGCCGAACGCGTGCTGATGCCGACCATGGACGTGGAGGCGCTGGCGGAGATAAAGCGCCTGGAAGTGGCTCAGGACTACGCCAATCCGCGCTACATGGCGCTGCTGATGCAGCACCACTATATCTACCACGTGCTGCGCATGCCCGCCGGCGAGTGGCCAGATCCGGTCGACCGGGCATTCAAGCATCTCAATCCGAAGGTCTACATCCCGATGCAGGGCCCGAGCGAACTCGGCGCCAGCGGCAAACTCATGCACTGGGACCGCAGCGCCGACCTGCAGCGCATCAGGGTACCCGCCATGACCATCGGTGCCGGCCACGACACCATGGATCCGCGCTACATGCAAAGCATGGCGCGCAACCTGCCGCATGGCCGCTATCTGGACTGTCCCGATGGCAGTCACATGGCCATGTACGACGACCAGCAGCGCTACTTCGACGGCCTGATCAGGTTTCTTGCGGACATCGACCGCGGCGCCCGTTAGCCGCCCCCATCAAAGCACAGCGAACCGGGCCGGGTCGCAAGGCACACTCCCCCCATGCCAGATCTTGATCAATTCGGATACAAGGAACAGCTGCGGCGTGTGCTCACGACCGGCGACCTGATCATCTACGGGCTGGTCTTCATGGTGCCCATCGCGCCGTTTTCGGTATACGGCTTCGTGTGGGACGACGCCAAGGGCATGGTGCCGCTCGCCTATCTGGTCGGCCTGGTGGGCATGTTCTTTACCGCAATGAGTTACGCCGCCATGTCGCGCGCCTTTCCGGTAGCGGGCTCGGTGTACTCGTACGCGCAGCGCGGCCTGAGCGAGCTCGCCGGCTTCTTTTCGGGCTGGTTGATCCTGCTCGACTATATTCTGGTGCCGGCGCTGCTGTATCTGTTCAGTGCCATTGCGCTGCAGCCGATGTTTCCGCACGTGCCCGAGTGGGCGTGGTTGCTCGGCTTCGTCAGCTTCAACGCGGCAGTGAATCTCATAGGCATCGAGTTCACCGCGCGTGCCAATCGCTACATGCTCGCGATCGAGTTGGTGATCCTCGCCCTGTTCGTGGTGCTGGGACTGCTGGCGCTGTACGGCGGCCATGGCGCTGGCCGGCTCACGCTTAAACCGGTATACGACCCCAGTGTGTTTTCCTTCGCCACCGTGGCCGGCGCAACCTCGATTGCGGTGCTGTCGTTTCTCGGGTTCGACGGCATCTCGACGCTGGCGGAAGAGAACCGTGGCAATCAGAGCGCGATCGGCCGCGCCACCCTGCTGTCGCTGCTGCTGGTGGGCGCGCTGTTTCTGCTGCAGACCTGGATCGCCACCGACTTGGCGCGCGGCATGCAGTTCTCCTCGCCGGGCACGGCGTTCTACGACATCGTCAGGCTCGCCGGCGGCGTATGGCTGGAGCGCATTACCCTGCTTGCCGTGGTGCTCGCATCCGGAATCGCCAACGCCATGGCGGCGCAGGCGGCGACATCGCGCATCCTGTTCGCGATGGCGCGCGATCGCAAATTGCCCGCTGTGCTGGCCAGAATTCACCCGCGCTACCAGACGCCATACATCAGCACGCTGGTGGTGGCCCTGGTATCGCTGCTGGTCGGGGTGTTTTTCTCCAATCGGGTCGACGATCTTACCCGGGTCGTGAACTTCGGGGCGCTCACGGCGTTCCTGCTGCTACACCTGTCGGTGATCAATCACTACTTCATTCGCGCCCGCAGCGGCCGATGGCTGGCCCACCTCGTGTCTCCCGTGGTGGGGTTTCTGGTAATCGCCTATGTCCTGTACGAGATGGACAACAGCGCCAAGATCATGGGCGGCTGCTGGATAGCTATCGGTGTGATTTACTACCTGGTGCTGACCCTGGCACTGAAACGACCGGCCGCACTGGATCTTTAGAACCGATGCCGCAGCGCCGCGGCTCAGCCGCCCAGCGGCCGCAGCAGCGAGCGCGAAATGATGTGCCGCTGCACCTCGCTAGTGCCGTCCCAGATGCGCTCGATGCGCGCGTCGCGCCAGATCCGCTCCAGCGGCATCTCGGTCATCAGCCCCATGCCGCCGTGAATCTGCAGCGCCTCGTCCGCCACCATCGCCAGCATCTCGGTGGCCTTGAGCTTTGCGATCGCCATGTCCATGTCGGTGGCGGTCTTCTTATCGAGCTTCCACGCCGCCTCGAGCGTCAGCAGCTCGGCGGCGCGCAGCTCCAGCGCCATGTCCGCCAGCTTGAAGGCTACGCCCTGAAATTTCCCAATCTGCTGCCCGAACTGCACCCGATCGACCGCCCACTGCTTGGCGTGATCCAGTGCACGCTCGGCACGGCCCAGGCAATTGGCCGCCACTTGCAGGCGCGTCGCACCGAGCCAGGTGTTGGCGACATCGAAGCCATGGTGAACCTCGCCCAGCACCGCCGAGTTGGGCACGCGGCAGTCGTTGAACTGCAGGATGCTGTTGTTGTAACCGCGGTGTGAAACGTTCTTGTAGCCGGGCCGCACTTCGAAGCCGGGCGTGCCAACATCGACCAGAAAGGCGGTGATGAGCTTGCGTTTGCCGCGCGCCGTCTGCTCTTCGCCGGTGACCGCGAACAGGATGACAAAATCCGCGTGGTCGGCATGGCTGATGAAATGCTTGGTGCCGTTAATGACGAAGTCGGCGCCCTGCTGCACGGCTGAGGTCTTCATGCTGCGCATATCCGAGCCGGCGCCGGGTTCGGAAATAGCCAGGCAGTCGGATCTCTCGCCGCGCACCGCGGCCAGCAGATAGCGCTCGCGCTGCTCGCCCTGGCACGCCAGCAGGATGTTCGATGGTCGCGCCACGCAGGTGTAGTGCAGCACATAGCTGGTGCGCCCGAGCTCCTTCTCATACAGGATCCAGCTCACCGCATCCAGACCGGCGCCGCCGACCTCGGTGGGCATATTGGCCGCGTACAGGCCGGCCTCAATGGCCTTCGCCTTGAGCTCGCGCAGCAGTTCCGGGCGCAGCACGCCGCTCTGCTCGACCTCAAGCTCGTGTGGATACAGCTCCTGTTCCACGAAATCGCGCGTGGACTTGATGATCAGCTGCTGTTCTTCGCTGAGCCCAAACTCCATCGATATCCCCTACGCCGCCGACGATCCGGACGCGGGCGCCTTGTGAGACTTCCTGAGCTTGTCCGCGCCGGTCGCGGCGGCACTGGTCCCCCAGGCGCGCAGCAGCTGCAATGTCAGCCGTAACTGCTCGAGCTGTTTTTCCGCCGGCCAGTCGCTGCGACTGACCACGGCGCCGGCGGTCAGACCATTGATGAAGGTCACCACCGAGCGCAAAACCTGATCGCGGCTTGCCGGCGTCCACTCCACCCACTCGGGCCAGGCGCGCGCCAGGCAGCGCTCAAACAGACGCATGTATTCGCGATGCACCCAGGCATTGATGCGTTTCAGGCGCTTGTCGGCCGAGACCTGACCCCAGAAGGCAATCCAGAAAGCACATTCGGTGTAGCGCTGCTCGTCCACCGGCAACGCTTCGGTAAGCAGCAGCAGCAGATCCGGCGGTGTCTGGCCGGCCGGCCGTGTCAGGCGCTCCTCAATACGTCGCAGGATCAGCCGCAGCGCGGCGATGATGATGTCCTGCTTGGTATCGAAGTAATGCGCCACCATGCCGGTGGTGTAGCCGGCTTCGCGCGCGATGCGCACCACGGTGGCCTGGTCGAAACCGTAATCCGCCACGACACGGCAGGCGACCAGGGCAATCTCATCGCGGCGCTGATCATGATCGACGATCTTGGGCATGGCTTAAGGCTCAACTCTTCCACAGGCTAAGGTGACGTCCGGTGCGCGGCGGCTGATCGATACCCGCATGAGCGGCGCATATTCTCTCAAGCTTAGCGCGCAGCGCCGCATCCATGGGAGATGCCTTGCCCGCGGCGCTGTTCACGTGCAGGTACAGCTGCTCGCCGGTGGCGACCAGGCGCTCGTCCCGCCGCCGGTACAGGTGGTGAAACAGGTGCACGCGTTTGTCGTCCAGGCCGAGGATCTGCGTCGTCACATACAGTGGCTCGAGCGCACTGGCCTCGGAGCGATGGGTGACGTGGGTCTCCACGGTGTAGAGCGCGCGCCCGGAGGCACGGTAGGCGTCATCCACCCCCACGGCCCGCAGCAGCGCATCGGTAGCATCGCCGAACACCTGCAGGTAGCGTGAATCGGTCATGTGGCCGTTGTAGTCCACCCATTCCGGGCGCACGTAGGTCTCGACCAGCCGCAACGGTTGGCCGCTAACGATTCCGGCAACGTCGTCCACGGCGGCGCGAGCCACCGCACCGTTCTGCTGGTACAGCCGCTCTTCCAGCGCGCGCAAGGTTGCCCCGGCACCGATATTAAACTGCCGCAGCACCTGCTGGATCGCCACCAGGTAGTCGTCGCGCAGCCGCTCCAGCTCGCGTATCGAGCGGCCTTGCGCCTGTGCCTGCGTGCCCTCGACCATGCGGTCGATCAGCTGTTCGCTCAGTTCCGGCGCCTCAAGCTTGGTCCAGGGCCACTTCAGGCAGGGCCCGAACTGCTTGAGCATGTGGCGCATGCCGGACTCGCCACCGGCCAAGTGGTAGATCAGGTTGGTGCCCATGGCCGCCCAGCGCAGCCCGGGCCCGTAGATGATCGAATCGTCGAGCTCCCCGGTGGTGGCCACGCTATCGTTGACCAGGTGCAAAATTTCGCGCCACAGTGCCTCCTGCAGCCGGTCGGTAAGGTGGCCCGGGATTTCGCGCCGCACCCGCAGCGGGTGCATGCCAATGTAGCGATAGAAATCTGTCGCCGCGTCGAGCGCCTCGCCCGAGGTAACGCCCCCGCCCACCAGTTCCACCAGTGGCAGCAGATACACCGGATTGAATGGATGCCCCACCAGGAAGCGCTCCGGAGCCTGCATGTCGCGCTGCAGCGCCGAGGGCATCAGTCCGGAGGTGCTCGAGGCAATGATCACATCCGGCGGCGCGCAGCGGCTGACATCGGCCAGCACGCGCTGCTTCAGCTCCAGCTGCTCGGGGATGTTCTCCTGTATGAAGTCGACCTGGCGCGCCATCGCCCGCAGGTCGGTGGTGAACGATAGCCTGCCCTTGGGCGGCAGCGGTGCGAAGGTCAGGCGCGACAGTGCGCCCTCGGCGTTTTCTACCGCACCGCGGATCCAGGCCTGCATATCCGGTTTCACGTCCGCCGCCACGACGTCGATACCGAAATGCAGTGCGCGCGCCGCCCAGCCGCCGCCGATCACTCCGGTGCCCAGCAAACCCAGCGTTTTCACCTGTCGCATAGCCGCCATGCCAGTGGCCTGTCCCGAGTTCGCCTTTATAATGTCACCGTAATAATATAACAAATGGGTGGCAGCGTGGCACTGTAGGTGCGATGGCGAACAGCGGCTTCATCGAACGACGCTCAATCGACTACGTGCCGCTGGCCGAACGGCACGGCAAGGTCTGGCACCTGTGGCCGGTCTGGTTCTCGGGCGATGCCAATCTGGCCACGCTGGCGGTGGGCGTGCTGGGTATCACGCTCGGCGGCAACCTGCTGTGGAGCGGCGCTGCGGTGGTCGCGGGCTGTGCACTCGGCACGTTCTTCATGGCGTTTCATTCCACCCAGGGACCACAGCTCGGCCTGCCGCAGATGATCCAGTCGCGGCCGCAGTTCGGCTATATCGGCGCGCTGCTGGTGTGGGCGGTGGCCCTGGTGGCGTACGTCGGCTACAACGCCTTCAACGACGTACTCGCCGTGCAGGCGCTGCACCAGTTGTGGCCGTCGATAGCGCCGGCCTCGCCGCTGGCAATCATCGCATTTACCGTTGCGGCGCTGGGGCTGGCCGCCATCGGCTACGACGTCATCCATCTGGCTCAGCGCGGGTTTGCCTACCTGATGATCGCCATCCTGTCGGTGTTCTCGATCGGCGCCTGCCTGCTGCTCAGATTTCCCGCGGCGCAGTGGGACGCGGCAGGCTTTCGGGCGGTACCGTTCATCGCGCAACTGTTTGCCGCCGCCTCCTACCAGCTCAGCTGGTCGATCTACGTTTCGGACTATTCACGCTACCTACCGCGCGATGTCAGCGTCCGGTCCTCGTTCTGGTGGACCTATCTGGGCGCCTTCATCGGCGGCACCTGGATGATGCTGGTCGGCACCATCGCCGCCGCGAGTAACCCGGGCCTGGACGTGGCGGCGGCGATGCAACGCGCCGCCGATGTCATCGTGCCCGGCCTGGGCGCGATATTGCTGCTCGGCGCCCTGCTGGGCTTGCTGACGATATCGGCGCTGAATTTCTACGGCGCCTCGCTGACGCTGTTGAGCGTTGCCGATACCTTCGGCGCGGTCACCTCCGGCATCGGCAAGCGCATGACCAGCCTGCTGGTGGCCGCGGCGGTGGCGACCGCGATTGCGTTGCACTCGTCGAGCGACTTCGCCACCCGCTTCGGCGACCTGCTGGCGGTGCTGCTGTATCTGTTCACGCCGTGGACGGCGATCAATCTGGTGGATTTCTACCTGGTGCGCCGGGCGCACTACTCGATTCGCGAGATCTTCAATGCCCACGGCATGTACGGACGCTGGAACTGGCGCGGCCTTACGGCCTATGGGCTGGGATTTGCGGTGATGATCCCGTTCTTCAGCACCGGCATGTACACCGGGCCGATCGCGCGTGCACTGGGCGGGGCGGATCTGGCGATGCTAGTGGGCTTGCCGGTCGCCGCCGTCACGTATTACCTCGCCTGTCGCAGCATGGATGTGGATCAGGACCGGCTGCGAGCGGCGGCGGCCGACGCGGGCCTGGAGTCGTAGGCGCCCGATAGGTCCGACTTAAACAGGACTTCTGAACAGACGTTCAATGGTCCCTCGGACTGCAGTCAGTTCGATACGGACTCAGTTATCTGGTGTAGCTTGCTGTTTTATAAGGGCAACAAATTCCAGCGGTTGTATTTCTTGCATCGCTGGATTCCTTCGTGGATTATAGCCGCGTCGGGGGGTCAATAATATTGAGCGGCTATTCAATGCCCCAACCGGCGGCGTCTCACAAACCAGATCCCGCGCACCGTGGCGCGCGCACACCGCTGCGCGTCGGCGTGATCCTCGCGGATCATTTCACGCTGTCGGCTTTCGCGGTATTCATCGATCACCTGCGGCTGGCTGCCGACGAAGGCGACCGCAGCCGACCGATGCACGTTCAATGGTGGGTCATGGCCAGGCGGCGCGAGGCAGTGCTCGCCAGCTGCGGCGTCATGATCGAGCCTACCAGTGAATTTCTGGCGCCCGCGGCGTTCGATTACCTGGTAGTCATCGGCGGTGTCCTGCACGCCGGACCGCAGATCGATGAGGCCACGGCGCGCTACCTGCGCGAGGTCGCCGCGGCAGGTGTGCCTCTGATCGGCGTCTGCACCGGCAGCTTTATCCTGTGCCGGGCCGGTTTGATGAAGGGCCGCCGTACCTGCGTCAGCTGGTATCACTATCAGGACTTCCTGGAGGCGTTCCCCGACCACGAGGTGGTTGCTGACCGGCTGTTCCTTGCCGATGGTCCACGCATCACCTGCGCCGGCGGTGCCGGCGCAGCTGCACTGGCCACGCATCTGATTGAGCTGCACCTCGGCCGAGCGGTGGCGCAGAAGGCCAGTCAGGTGTTGCTGTTCGACCGGCCCCGATCGGGCAGCGATACGCAGCCGCACCCGCCATTGCCGGAGACGGTGCACGAACCGCGCGTGCGACGCGCATTGCTGCTGATGGAACAGAATCTGGCGCGCCCGGTGGCCATCGCGACCATCGCCCAGGAACTGGGGGTGTCGGTGCGGCAGCTCGAGCGGCTGTGCCGGGAGCAGGTGGGCGTGGCTCCGGCCTCGCTCTACCGTCAGCTACGCATGCGCTATGCGCACTGGCTGATCGACAACACCGACCGATCGGTCACCGAGATCGCCATCGAAGCCGGATTTGCCGATTGCGCGCATTTCTCGCGCCAGTTCAAGGACGCTTATGGCTTGTCGCCCTCCACGCGCCGTCTGCAGCCGGCACGTTCGATGGTGGGCGAAGCCGCCGGCGCGCGCGTGTACGATTGAGCGCGCCCGGGGGCGAGCCTATGGCGCGCCGGCCGGCGCCCGAGCGCAGGCGCTGGCTCACAAATCCAATGACGTTTCTGTTCAATCGCGCGCCTGCAACGTTGCATCTAATGCCCGGTGAGCTGGCGTCAGGTTCCAGGGGGATCAAGCAATGAATTCGAAGATCTCATATGCGGTAGCCGTCATCCTCGGCGGCGCCTCCTTAGGCGCCTCATTGAGCGCCATCGCTGACGAGCCGGCAGCCGGAAGTACCGAAGCGGGTACCGATATGCTCGCCGAGATCACCGTCACCGCGCAGCGCCGCACGCAGAACATCCAGGACGTGCCGATCTCGATGCAGGCCCTGACGTCGGAAACTCTGCAGCAGCTCAACGTCGCAACCTTCGACGACTACATCAAGGAACTGCCAAACGTAACGTCTGCGAGCAACGGGCCGGGCCAGAACGAGGTGTTCATGCGCGGCCTGAGCGCCGGTTCGCAGGCCAGCCAGGGCAGCGGTTCGACCGGCTTGAATCCCAATGTTGCCATTTATCTCGACAATCAGTCCGGTCAGCTCCCCAATCGCAACCTCGACATCTATGCCGCCGATCTGAATCGCATCGAGGTACTCGAGGGTCCGCAGGGAACGCTGTTTGGTGCCGGCGCCGAGGCCGGGGTAATCCGCTATATCACCAACGAACCGAAGCTCGACGTGACCGAGGGCAGCGTCAAGGGCGGCTACAGCTGGACCGCTCATGGCGATCCGAATACCGACGTGACGGCGGTGTTGAACCTGCCGCTGATCGAGAACACTCTGGCTGTGCGTGGCGTCATCTACGAGGACCATCGCGGTGGCTATATCGATAATGTGCCGGCGACTTTCACGCGCCACGACACAGACGCCGGTATCAGCAATGCAGGCTATCCGGCGGTCGGCGGGGTATGCCCGGATGGCGGCGTGAACAACGGCTATTGCGTGCCGCCCGGCAGCCCGGTGATCAACAACGCCAGCACGGTTGGCAATGCCATCAACCCCGTCACCTATCAGGGTATGCGTGTCGAGGCGCTATACAAGTTCAATGATGACTGGAACGCGCTGATCACGCAGTCGTTCCAGGACATGGACTCGCAGGGCGTGTTCTACCAGCAGCCCAACGCCTCGGATGGCGCACCGCTACAGCCATTGCAGGTCACGCTGTTCAATCCGTCGCACGACGACGACAAATTCGAGAGCACCGCGTGGACGGTCAATGGAAAGTTCTGGGATTTGAAGGCGGTCTACACCGGCGGCTATCTGGTGCGAAAAGTCGATCAGACCGGCGACTACACCAATTACGCGCGCGGCATGTTTGCCGATTACTACCAGTGCTATGGCCCGGGACCCGGCGTTGCCGCCTCAACCTGCTTCTCGCCCAGTGCCACCTGGCACACGGCCGAGCGCAACACGCACCAGCAGCATGAACTGCGCCTGAGCACGCCGGACGACTGGCGCCTGCGCGCAATCGGAGGTGCGTTTTGGGAGAACAACACCGTGTACGACCAGACTGCCTGGAGATACAAGACTGTCCCCCCGTGTACCTCCAACGGCGCGGCGGGGACGCCGGGCAATACCGGCTGCCTCTCGAACGTCGGCACGTTCCCCGGCACCACGGTACAGAATCCCGGAGTGCAGAGCGACAACACCTCGTTCTACCAGGACCAGATTCGACAGACCAAGCAACTCGCGTTCTTCGCATCGGTCGACTTCGACTTGATTCCTAAAGTGCTGACAATCACCGCGGGCACGCGCCATTTCCTGTTCGAGAACCTGTCGGCCGGCAGTGTCATGTCCAGTTTCCTCTGCTACGAGGCGGGCGTGCCGCCTGGCGGATGCCAATCAGCCGACTCTTACAACCTCAACGCGCAGAATCTTCGCGGCAGCGAGTCCGGCACCAAGAGCCGCGCCAACCTGACCTGGCACGTCATGCCGGATGTCATGGTGTACTACACGTTCTCACAGGGTTTTCGGCCGGGCGGCTTCAACCAGAACGGCGGTGTCTATGCCTATGCTCCTGGCCCGGATGCAGTCCCGCAGTTCCAAATTCCGAGGGCGTACCTGTCCGACAACCTGACCAACAATGAAATCGGGTGGAAGACGGAGTTCTTCAACCACCGCCTGCAGTGGAACGGGGCCGTGTACCAGGAGAACTGGGATAACGTCCAGGTCGAGTTCTTCGATCCCGGCGTGACCAGCAACCTTTTCTTTGACACCAACGGGCAGAACTTCCGGATCAGGGGTATCGAAACCTCGCTGGTCGGCCGGGTCACCAACGGGCTGACGCTGCAGGGATCGATCGCGTGGAATCAGAGCGTCCAGACCAACTCGCCGTCGCTGATTGACACCAATCCCGCCAGCGTCAACGTCGGCAAGCCGATCACGCAAGTCTGCAGCGCCACCGGCACCGGTTGCGCGCCGATCACCAATCCGTTCGGCCCGATCGGCGCTCCGAGCGCCGATGCGCCGCCGATTCAGTTCAGCCTGCGCGGCCGCTATGAGTGGACCATCGCCGGCTACGCCCCGTTCGTTCAATTCGGCGCCACGCACAGTGGCCATTCGTACACGCAGGCGGGCGCGAATCCGACACTGGCGCAAGCTGGATTCACTACGTCCCGATTGCGATTCGAACTTCCTGCTTATTCCACCTATGCCGCGTCATTCGGTGTGTCGAAGGATGCGTGGATCGTGACCGTGTATGGTGAGAACCTCAGCAACTCGAACGCCAGCACGTTCATCAGCGACGATCAATTCATTGTCGCGCAGACACCGCTGCGGCCACGAGTCATCGGTGCCTCGTTCGGCTACAAGTTCTAGCGCTGCGCCGTCTGCCATCCGGGCGCCACATAGATCGGCACATCGGCCGCCGGCAGCAGCGGCTTGCCCAGGATGTGGTCGGCGGCCTTCTCCGCCAGCATGATGGTCGGTGCATTCAGATTGCCGTTGGTGATGGTCGGCATGATCGACGAGTCCACCACCCGCAGCGCCTCGACGCCGATGACACGTGTTTGCGGATCCACCACCGCCATCGGATCATCGACCGCGCCCATGCGACACGAGCACGAAGGGTGATAGGCACTCTCCACGTGCTGGCGGATGAAGTCGTCGATCTGCGCGTCGCTCTGCACTTCGGCGCCAGGCTGAATCTCGCGTCCCCGATAGGGCGCGAATGCACTCTGCGCGAAGATCTCGCGCGTCAGGCGCACGCAGGCGCGCATCTGCACCCAGTCGTCCGGCTCCGACATGTAGTTGAAGAAAACCTTGGGCTTATCGAGCGCATTGGCCGACGCCAGTCGCACCCAGCCGCGGCTGGCCGAGCGCATCGGCCCGACATGCGCCTGGTAGCCGTGCTCGCGCGCCAGCGATGAGCCGTCGTAGCTTACCGCCATCGGCAGGAAGTGATACTGGATGTCGGGATAGCGCTCGCCGGCGCGGCTGCGGATGAAGCCGCCGGTTTCGAAGTGATTGGTCGCGCCCAGGCCGTCCTTGCGCAGCATCCAGCGCAGGCCGATCAGCGCCTTGCGGTACGGCGTCATCTGCGAATACAGCGTGATCGGCTGGGTGCAGGCGACCTGAAAGTAGAATTCCAGGTGGTCCTGCAGGTTCTCGCCCACTCCCGGCAACTCCTGCACCACGCCGATGCCGTGGCTGGACAGTTCCGGCCCCGGCCCGATGCCTGACAGCATGAGCAACTGCGGCGAGTTCAACGGACCGCCGCTCAAAATCACCTCGCGCCGTGCCTGGGCCACATGATCGGCGCCGCCGCGGCGGTAGCGCACGCCGGTTGCGCGCCGGCCATCGAACACGATGCGGGTGGCGAGCGCCTGGGTGCGCACCGCGAGATTGTCGCGGCTCATCGCCGGGCGCAGGTAGGCGTTGGCAGCGCTGCAGCGACGCCCGCCGCCCACCGTCATGTCCAGGCGCCCGAATCCTTCCTGCTGAAAGCCGTTGATGTCATCGGTCAACGGGTAGCCCGCCTGGCGCGCGGCGGAAAGCCAAGCCTGGTGCAGCGGGTTGGTCAGCAGTCCATAGCGCGTGTGCAGCTTGCCGACGGCACCACGATACTCATCGCCGCCGGCCGCACGCCGCTCTGCACGCCGGAAGTACGGCAGCAGTTGCCGATAGCCCCAGCCGGCGGCACCCTGGGATTCCCAATGCTCATAGTCGAGCGCATTGCCGCGCACGTATACCAGTCCGTTGATCGACGATGAGCCGCCGAGCACTTTGCCGCGCGGCGTGTGCATGCGCCGTCCGCCCAAATGCGGTTCGGGCTCAGTCTGATAGCGCCAGTCGTATTTCGGCATGTTCATCGGAATCGACAGCGCCGAGGGCATCTGGATATAGATCGATCGATCCGAACCGCCATACTCGAGCAGCAGTACCTTGTGCCGGCCGTCGTCGCTGAGGCGATCGGCCAGCACGCAGCCGGCCGATCCGGCGCCCACGATCACGTAGTCGAAAGTCTCATCCACTACCGGCGGCTCCGGTCAGTACGGCGCGTCGACATCGCCCATGGCGACATAGACGCTCTTGAGCTGCGAGTAGTGCTCGATGGCGGCACGACCATTCTCGCGCCCGAGACCGGAGAGCTTGGTGCCGCCGAACGGCAGCTCGATCGGCGTTACATTGTAATGGTTGATCCAGCAGGTGCCGGCCTGCAGCTGCGCGATCACACGATGCGCGCGCGTCAGATCGTTGGTGAACACGCCCGCGGCAAGACCAAACTCGGTGGCGTTGGCGCGCGCGATCACCTCGTCCTCGTCGTTGAACTCCAGTACCGTCATCACCGGACCGAAAATCTCCTCGCGCGCGATCGCCATGTCGTCGTGGCAACCGTCGAACACCGTGGGCGCCACGAAAAAACCGTTGGCCAGATCGCCGGTGGTCACGCGATAACCGCCCACCAGCAGGTGCGCGCCCTCGGCACGGCCGCGGGCGATATAGCCGAGCACCTTCTCCATATGAGCTTCCGAGATCAGCGCGCCCACCTGGGTGTTCGGGTCCATCGGGTCACCAACCCGCATCGCAGCGGTGCGCGCCTTGAGGCGTTCCAGGAACGCAGCGCGGACACGGCGATGAACGAATACCCGTGTGCCGTTCGAACACACCTCGCCGGCGGAGTAGAAATTGGCCAGCAGCGCGCCGGCCACCGCGTTGTCGAGTTTGGCGTCGTCGAACACGATCAGCGGCGATTTACCGCCCAGTTCCAGTGTCACATGTTTGAGCGACGCGGCCGCATCGGCCATGACCGCTTTGCCGGTGCCCACCTCCCCGGTCAGCGACACCTTGCGGATGCGGGCATGGCGCGTCAGCAGCCGCCCGGTGTCGGCATAACCCTGGACCACCTGGAATACCCCATCCGGGAGTCCGGCCTGCGCGAACACCGCGCTCAATTCAATGGCCGACAACGGCGTCAGTTCCGCCGGTTTGAACAGCATCGCGTTGCCGCAGGCCAGCGCCGGCGCCGCCTTCCAGCAGGCGATCTGCAGCGGGTAGTTCCAGGCCCCGATGCCAGCGACGACGCCGAGCGGCTCGCGCCGCGTGTAGCCGAAGGCCTGCGGCCCCAGGTCCATATGCTCGCCCGCGAGGCTCGCCGCCAACCCGGCGAAGTATTCCAGGCAATCGGCGCCGGAAGCGACATCGACCGCAATCGTCTCCTGGATCGGCTTGCCGGTATCGCGCGTCTCGAGTTCGGCCAGCTCGCGGTTGCGGGCGCGCAGGATGTCGGCCGCCTGGCGCAGCACGCGGGCGCGCGCCGCGCCGCTCATGGCCGCCCAGTGCCGTTGCGCCTCCTCGGCCCTGGCCACGGCGGTCTCGATCTCGGCCGGCCCATCGACGCGAACTTCAGCCAGCACCGCGCCGGTGGCCGGGTTGATGCTGGTGATGCGGGCGGGGTAGCCGCCTGCGCGAGCGCTCACCGGCGCGCCGGGCGCGGACTCGATCGCCACTGGCGTCGAATCCCTGAGCCGGCCGTCGACGAACGCCGTCAGCAGTGCCCGGGCGCTCTCGCTGTCGGCTTCGCGCCAGTTCGACAGTGCCGCACGCAACCACACGCCGTCGATCATCGCCGCTATCATGGCCGCGAGGCTGCGGGCTTCGTGCGCGGGCAGCAGCCGTTTCAGCGCATGGCAAAGATTGGACAGGGTGCGACTCTGATAGGCTTTCTGCACACGTTTCAGGCCCTCGGCATGCAGCACCTGGCCCCAGAAAGCGAGCCATGCGGTTCCGGTACGCCGGTCGAATTCCTCCGGCGCCAGGTTGGCGTCGATCACCGCCTGGATGCGGCCACGAGGTGTGTACGCGAGCGCGAAGCGCGCCTGCACTCGCTGCGCCACGCGTCGCGCCAGCGTGCGAAAGGTCGCGGCCAGCAGGCCATCCTTGTCGCGAAAATAATGCGCCACCAGCCCTGGAGACACATCGGCCCGACTGGCGATCTGTGCCAGGGTACTGCCGACGTAGCCAACCTCCGCCAGGCTGTCGATAGTGACCTCGATCAGCTGCCGCCGGCGGCTTTCTTCCAGCTCGTCCCGGGGCAACACGGCGGGCGTTGATTGTCGGTTCAATTCCATGCTCCGGGGAGGCGCAGCGCAGGGCCGAATACAATCCAGGCGGTCACAGCGGTCCTGGGCCGATACCCCATGATTCTTCAGGCACTTGGTGAGGTTCGGGTAGTCTTGACAGAGGCTGTATTAAACCGCTATTCAAAGCGTGGCAGCGATCATCCGGTCGAGGGCCGCCGAAGGTCAAGTCCTATTGCAACCAGATCGAGCGGAGCGCGCATGGCGGCTGCAGCATCGACCGTTTCCACCGCATCGGGCGGCGCGCATCTGGTGGGCCGCGCGCTGCTGCTGCTCGCGCTGCTGTCAGGCACCAGCGCCGCCCTCGCCGCCTCCCCGACCCAGCTCGATGGCGATGCCTGCCGCACGGTGCGACTGTCCGACGTCGGCTGGACTGACGTGACCGCGACCACGGCGCTGTTCAGCGTGCTGCTCGAGCGCCTGGGTTACCGGCCGCAAGTCACCGTGCTGGCGGTGCCGGTCACCTTTGCGTCGATGAAGAACAAGGACATTGACGTGTTCCTGGGCAACTGGATGCCGACCCAGGAAGGCGACAGCAGGGCCTACGTGGCCGATGGCTCGATCGAGGTGCTCGGCCCCAATCTGAGCGGCGCCAAGTACACGCTGGCTGTGCCCTCCTACACCTACGATGCCGGCTTGAAGTCGTTCGCCGACATCCAGCGCTTCGCGCCGCAGCTGAAGAATTCGATCTACGGTATCGAGGCCGGCAATGACGGCAACCGGCTGATCCTGTCGATGCTGAAGCAGAATCTGTTCGGCCTGGGCGAGTTCAAACTGATCGAATCCAGCGAGCAGGGCATGCTGGCCGAGGTAGAACGCGCCTATCGCGAGCACGCACCGATCGTGTTCCTGGCCTGGGACCCGCACCCGATGAACATGCGCTTCGATTTGAAGTACCTGTCGGGCGGCGACAGCGTGTTCGGGCCGAACTACGGCGGCGCCTCGGTTTACACCAACACCCGCGCCGGCTACACGCTGCAATGCCCGAACGTCGGGCGGCTGCTCAAGAACCTGCATTTCACGCCCAGGGGCGAAAGTCAGCTGATGGCGTCGATACTCGATGAGCATCAACCGCCGGAAGTCGCGGCGGCCGCGTGGCTCAAGGCTAATCCGGCGGTGGTCAGCGCCTGGCTCGATGGCGTCTACACCTTCGACGGCCGTCCGGCGCTCGACGCGCTGCGAGGTGAACGCAAAGCCGCGGGCGGGTGGAGTTTCGAGCACTGGATAAGCGCCCACAAGATCCCGGTGGGCGACACCGTGGCGGTCATGATCGACTACATCAAGGCGCATGGCAGGGCCGTATTCGACGGTGTGTCCACGCTGATCCGCGGCAGCGTGGACGGCCTGACCTCTTTGCTGCGCATCATTCCGGCCCCGCTGCTGATCCTGGGGGTGGCGGCATTGAGCTGGCTCTTGCGGCGCTCATTGCCGCTGGCGCTGTTCGTCAGCCTGGCGCTGCTGTTCATCATGAACCAGGGCTATTGGCTGCCGACGCTGGAGACCTTGTCGCTGGTGATCGTCGCCGCGCTGTTATCCACCGCGATCGGTGTACCGCTGGGAATCGCGGCAGCGCATCGGCCGCGCTTCTACGCCGCGCTGCGCCCGGTACTCGATCTGATGCAAACCCTGCCGACCTTTGTCTATCTGATTCCAACCCTGGTGCTGTTCGGCCTGGGGGTCGTGCCCGGCCTGATTTCCACGGTAATCTTCGCGCTGCCGGCGCCGATCCGCCTGACGCAGCTCGGGATCAGCTCGGTACCCGAAGCGCTGCTGGAAGCGGGCCAGGCGTTTGGGGCCACACGTCTGCAGATGCTGTGGAAAATCGAGCTGCCGTGCGCAGCGCCGACCATCGTCGCCGGCATTACCCAGTGCATCATGCTCAGCCTGTCGATGGTGGTGATCGCGGCACTGGTGGGAGCCGGCGGGCTGGGAGTGCCGGTGGTGCGCGCACTCAACACGGTGCAGGTGGGCATGGGATTTGAAGCCGGCTTCGTGATCGTGCTGCTGGCGATCATTCTCGATCGTATCAGCCGGCCGGCGGCCAAGGCGGATAAGTAATGAATGCGGCGATCGAATTTCGCAATGTTGACATTCTGTTCAGCGCCCGCGGCAAGCGGCGCGGCCCCGCCATGCAGCAGGCACTGGCGGCGCTGGACGCCGGCGCAACGCGCGCCGAGGTTTCCGAACGCACCGGCGTCATCATCGGCGTGGCCAATGCCAGTCTGTGCGTGGCGCGCGGCCAGATCTGCGTACTGATGGGATTGTCCGGCTCGGGCAAATCGACGCTGCTGCGTGCGGCCAATGGCATCACGCCAGTCACGCGCGGCCAGGTGCTGGTTGGCGACGGTGATGCGGTGATCGATATTGCGCGCTGCGACGCCGCCGCACTGCGGCGCGTCCGGCGTCTGCGCATCGCGATGGTGTTTCAGCAGTTTGCGTTGCTGCCGTGGCGCACGGTGCGCGACAACGTCGGCTTCGGACTGGAGCTGCGCGGCGAACCCGCCGACAAGCGTCGCCGCATCGTCGATGAACAGCTAGCACTGGTCGGACTCACGGCCTGGAGTGAGCGCTACTGTCAGGAGCTGTCGGGCGGCATGCAGCAGCGCGTCGGGCTGGCACGAGCGTTCGCGACCGACGCCGACATCCTGCTGATGGACGAGCCGTTCTCGGCGCTCGATCCGCTGATCCGCCGCAAGCTGCAGGACGAACTGCTGGCACTGCAGGCGCGCGTACAGCGAACCATCCTGTTCGTCAGTCACGACCTCGACGAGGCGCTGAAGCTCGGCGATCAGATCTCGATCCTGGAAGGCGGCCGCATCGTGCAGACCGGCAGCGCGCAGGACATCGTGCAACATCCGGCCGACGATTACGTCGCCGAGTTCGTGCGTCACGTCAGTTCACATACGGTCCTGAAGGGCGGTAGCACCGCGCCGCCATAGCACACCGGCTGCTGCCGGCCGGGCGGCTGGCGCACAGTTCCGCTGTCGCATTTGTTCAACCCGGTCGGCGCTCGTATGCTCGTGCCGGCGACCCGGCCAACGGCATCATGCCGCTGCCCGCCCCGCCGCCTAAGCTGCACCGCTGCAGGAATGACGATGCAACGCTTTTCCGCCCTGTCACTCCTCGGCCGCGCGCTCGGCGGCCACCGCAGCTGGACGCCACAGTGGCGACGCGCGGCACCCCAGGCCGCTTACGATGCGATCATCGTCGGCGGCGGCGGGCACGGTCTGGGCACGGCGTATTACCTCGCCGCCGAACACCGCCTGCGCAAGGTCGCGGTGCTGGAGAAAGGCTGGATTGGCGGCGGTAACACCGGTCGCAACACCACCATCATCCGCTCCAACTATCTGTTCGATGAGAGCGCCGCGCTCTACGATCATGCGCTGCAGCTATGGGAAACGCTGTCGCAGACGCTCAACTACAACGTCATGTTCTCGCCGCGAGGGGTCATGATGCTGGCGCACACCGTGCACGACGTGCAGGTGATCAAGCGCCACGTGCACGCCAATCGCGCCAACGGCGTGGACAACCAGTGGCTGAGTGCGCAGCAGGCCAAGGAATTCTGTCCGCCGCTGAACATAGGCGACATTCGATACCCGGTGCTCGGCGCTGCGCTGCAGCGGCGCGGCGGCACCGCGCGCCACGATGCCGTGGCCTGGGGCTATGCGCGCGCCGCCGATGCACTGGGAGTCGACATCATCGAGAACTGCGAGGTCAGCGGCATCCGGCGCAATGAGCATGGCGCGGTCGAAGCGGTAGAGACCACCCGCGGCCTGATCCGCACACCGAGGATTGGCGTTTCGGCTGCCGGCCACACCAGCGTCGTCATGAAAATGGTGGGTGTGCGCCTGCCGCTGGAGAGTTATCCGCTGCAGGCGCTGGTGTCCGAACCGGTCAAGCCGGTGTTTCCCTGCGTCGTCATGTCGAACACCGTGCACGCCTACATCAGCCAGTCCGACAAGGGCGAACTGGTCATTGGTGCCGGCACCGACGCCTACACCTCGTACACCCAGCGCGGCGGCCTGCACATCAGCGCCCACGCGCTCGAGGCGGTATGCGAACTGTTTCCGATATTTCGTCGGCTGCGCATGTTGCGCAACTGGGGCGGCATCGTCGACGTTACCCCCGACCGCTCGCCGATCATCGCCAAGACGCCGGTGCCGGGCCTGTACGTCAACTGCGGCTGGGGCACCGGCGGCTTCAAGGCCACCCCGGGCGCCGCACATCTGTTTGCCTGGACCATTGCCCACGATGAGCCGCATCCGATCAATGCGCCGTTCACCATCGAGCGCTTTCGCGACGGCCATCTGATCGACGAGGCGGCCGCGGCCGCAGTCGCACACTGAAACAGCCCCGATGCTACTGATCAGCTGTCCATATTGCGGTGCGCGGCCGGAGCTGGAATTCACCCACGGCGGCCAGGCGCACCTGGCGCGCGCGCGCGAGCCGGCCGCGGTGGGCGCGCAGGACTGGGCGGATTTTCTGTATATGCGCGACAACACCCGTGGCGTGCACGCCGAGCGCTGGCGCCACACGCATGGCTGCGGCCGTTTTTTCAATGCGCTGCGCGACACCACCAACGATCAGTTTATCGCCACCTACCGGCTCGGCGAGCCGCCGCCGGCAGCAGCGCCCGAACCCGAGGCAATGCCGTGACGCAAACGCTGCGCGTCGCTCAGGGTGGCCGCGTCGATCGTACGCGCACGCTGCAATTCAGTTTCGACGGTCGCAGCTATAAGGGCCTTGCGGGCGACACGCTGGCCTCGGCGCTGCTCGCCAACGGCGTGCACCTGCTGGCTCGATCGTTCAAATACCATCGTCCGCGCGGCATTCTGGCGGCCGGCGCTGAAGAGCCGAGCGCCTTGGTGAGCGTGCGCCGCGATGCTGCGCGCTACACCCCCAACCTGCGCGCCACTCAGGTCGAACTCTACGACGGGCTGGAAGCTCACAGCCAGAATCGCTGGCCCAGCCTTGCCTTCGATGTCGGCGCGATCAGCGACCTGCTGTCACCGTTGTTCCCGGCAGGTTTCTACTACAAGACTTTCATGTGGCCGCGGCGCGGCTGGAAAGCTCTCTACGAGCCCTACATCCGTGCCGCCGCCGGACTTGGCCGCGCGCCCACCGAGGCCGATCCGGATCGCTATGCCAATCGTTACGCGCATTGCGACGTACTGGTGGTGGGCGGCGGCCCGGCGGGGTTGGCCGCGGCGCTGGCCGCCGCCGAGCGTGGCGCACGCGTCATGCTGTGCGACGAGCAGGCGCAATTAGGCGGCTCGCTGCTGGCGGAACCGGCCGGCGAGCCCGCCGATGCATGGCTCGTGCGCAGCATCGCGTCGCTGCGCAGCAACGCCCGGGTAACACTGTTGCCGCGCACCACCGCCTTCGGTTATTTCCCGCACAATCTGATCGCACTCAATCAGCGCCTGACCGATCACCTCGCGAACCCGCAAGCCGGTCAGACCCGCGAGCGCTGCTGGCAGGTGCGCGCGCAGCAGGTGGTGCTTGCCACCGGCGCCATCGAGCGTCCACTGGTGTTCCCGGGCAACGATCGGCCGGGCATGATGCTGGCCGCAGCGGCACGGACTTATCTCAACCGTTACGGCGTCATCCCCGGTACGCGGGCGGTGGTGATCGCCGCCTGCGACGAGGCCTACCGCGCGGCGATCGAACTGCACCAGGCCGGCGTCGCCATCGCGATGATCGGCGATGTGCGCTCTGGCGCCGACGGCCACTGGCCCGAGGCGGCGCGTCGTGCCGGTCTGCCGGTGCTGACGCACGCCACGGTGCTCGAGACCCGCGGCCGGCTGCGCATCAAGGCAGTGCGACTGGCGCGCCTGGACGCCGAGCGACGACTGATCGGCGCCATTCAGACCCATGCCTGCGACCTGCTGCTGATGTCGGGCGGCTTCACACCCAGCGTGCACCTGCATTCGCAATCGCGCGGCAAGCTGGCCTGGGATGAGCGCGTGCAGAGCTTTATCCCGTCGCAGGCCGCAGAACGCGCGCGTTCCGCCGGCTCATGTCGCGGGGTGTTCTCACTGGCGGCAGCGATCGAGGATGGCGCCGACGCTGGTAGCTCGGCCGCAGGCGATGCGGCGACGCACGCCAGCGGTTTCCCCGCCGCAACGGACGGCTCGCGCCCGCCACCCGATGGCGCGATGGCAGGCTATGCCGGCGCCCTGCCCCAGCCGCAAGCCGCGGCCGGCAGCAAGGCGTTCGTCGACTGGCAGAACGACGTCACCACTCGCGACCTGGCGCTGGCGCTGCGCGAAGGTTTCGTCTCGATCGAGCACATCAAACGCTACACCACGGCCGGCATGGCCACCGACCAGGGGAAGACCTCCAACCTCAACGCGCTCGGATTCGTCTCGCAGCGACTCGACAAGGCGATCGCCGAGGTCGGTCTCACCACTTTTCGCATGCCTTACACGCCGGTGACCTTCGGCAGCTTCGCCGGCTTTGCCCGCGGCGAGCTGTTCGACCCGGTACGAACCACGCCGATCCATGAGTGGGCAGTACGCCACGGCGCCGTGTTCGAGGACGTCGGGCTGTGGAAGCGCGCGCGCCATTTCCCACAGGCCGGCGAAGACCTGCACACTGCGGTGGCGCGCGAGTGTCGCGCGGTGCGCTCCGCCTGCGGTATCTTCGATGCCTCGACGCTCGGCAAGATCGAAGTGGTGGGACGCGATGCGGTCACTTTCATGAACCGCTTATACGCCAATGCCTGGACCAGCCTTTCGGTCGGGCGCTGCCGCTACGGCGTGCTGCTGCGCGAGGATGGGTTCGTGCTCGACGATGGCGTGGTCGCGCGCACCGCCGAGGATCGCTTCCATGTCACCACCACCACCGGCGGCGCCCCGCGCGTGCTGGCGCTGATGGAGGACTACCTGCAGACCGAATGGCCGGAGCTGCAGGTGTGGCTGACCTCGACCACCGAACAGTGGGCGGTGATTGCACTACAAGGTCCGCACTCGCGCCGCGTGCTGCAGGGGCTGGTGCAGGACCTCGATCTGTCCAGCGCAGCGATGCCACACATGAGCGTGGCGCGCGGCGCGATCTGCGGCGTGCCGGCACTGCTGTTTCGCGTCAGTTTCACCGGCGAGCTCGGCTTTGAGGTCAACGTACCGGCTGACTACGCGCTCGCGGTCTGGGAAGCAATCTACCAGGCCGGGGCAGCGCACGGCGTCACCGCCTATGGCACCGAGGCCATGCACGTTCTGCGAGCCGAGAAAGGCTACATCATCGTCGGCCAGGAGACCGACGGCACCGCGACCGCCGATGATGTCGGCCTCGGCTGGGCGGTCAGCAAGCTCAAGCCGGATTTCGTCGGCAAGCGCTCGCTGGCACGGCCGGCGCTGAACGCACCCGATCGCCGGCAGCTGGTCGGCTTGCTTACGGCCGATCCGAAGGTGGTACTCGAGGAAGGCACACAGATCATGCAGGCCCCTGGGCAGCGACCGCCGGCGCGGGCAATCGGCCACGTGACGTCGTCCTACTACAGTGCCGCCCTGGAGCGCTCGATCGCGCTGGCCATGGTGGCCGGGGGCCGCGCGCGTATCGGCCAGACACTGTGCGCGGCAGGCCCCAGCGACGACCTGCCCGTGCAGGTCACATCGCCCGTGTTCTACGATCCGCAAGGAAAGCGCCTCGATGACTGATGTGTCCGCAGCCCGGCGCCCGCCGATCATTGCCGCAAGTCCGATGCTGCGGCTGCAACCGCCGGCCGCGCGCCACATCCTGCGCGCGCCGCCGGCGGTCCTGGATGCCGCGGGCCAGGCGCTCGGCCTGTCGCTCTCGATGCCGGTCTGCCGCGCATCAGCTGACGCCACGCGCGCGGCGCTCTGGCTCGGACCCGACGAGCGCCTGCTGCTCGGCGAGGAATCCTCGGCAATCGAGACCGCGAGCCGGTTGCACCAGGTGCTGCAAGGCCAGCCGCATTCGCTGGTCGACGTCGGTCACCGCCAGGTGGCGCTCGCGATCGCCGGTCCGCAGGCGGCCACCGTGCTGGCGGCCGGCTGCCCACTGGATCTGGATCCGGGAGCGTTCCCAGTCGGTATGTGCACCCGTACGGTGTTCGCCAAGGCTGAAATTGTCCTCTGGCGCCGCGCCGATGACAGCTTTCATCTCGAGGTCTGGCGTTCCTTCGCCGCCTATGTTTCCGGCGTGATCGCCGAGGCGGCGCGCGAGCTGGCAGAGACTTAGGTGAGGCGTGGCGTCTGCTCGCCAAGCCACGTACGCTAAGCGCCATGGACGCCCGGTCGAGCACGCTGCCCACGCACTTTGGCTTCCTGACCCTGCGCCAGTTCTCGATGATCGCCTTCACCAACGCCATCGAACCGCTGCGCATGGCAAATTACCTCGCCGAGCAGAGGATCTATCGCTGGTCGGTGTATACCTTCGACGGCCAGCCGGTGCCGGCCAGCAACGGCCTCACGGTGGCGCAAACCGAGCGCATCGATGACGGCGCGTTGCCCGACATCCTGTTTGTCTGCGGCGGCGTTGACGTGCAGCACGTGGTGGACGATGTGCTGCTGCACTCGCTGCGCCGCCTGGCACGAAAGCGCATCGTACTCGGCGCGTTGTGTACCGGCGCTTACGCGCTGGCCAGGGCCGGGCTGCTCGACGGTTACCGTTGCGCGATCCATTGGGAAAATCTCTCGGCGCTACGCGAGACTTTCCCGCAAACGGTGTTCACGCCGGACCTGTTCGTCGTCGACCGCGATCGCTGCACCTGCACCGGCGGCATCGCGCCGCTCGACCTGATGCTGCATCTGATCACCCCGCGCATCGGCAAGACACTCGCGGCCGGGATCTCCGATCAGTTTATTCTCGAGCGCGTACGCGACGCGGACGACCCGCAGCGCATTCCGCTGGCCAAACGGCTGGGCGGCTATCACCGGTCACTGACCCAGGCCGCGGCGCTGATGGAGGCCAACGTCGAGGAACCGCTGTCGCTGGAGGAACTGGCGCGCATGACCGAGGTGTCGCAGCGCCAGCTGCAGCGCCTGTTTCGCCGCAGCCTGGGACTCACGCCGGCGCAGTACTACCTCAATCTGAGGTTGCGCCGGGCGCGCGAACTGCTGTTGCAGACGGACATGCCGATCATGAGCATCACCGTGGCCTGCGGTTTTCGCTCACCGGCCCATTTCAGCAAATCCTATCGCGCGGTATTCGGCCATTCACCCAGCCGCCAGCGGCGTGATCCTGCGGCCAGCCCCACCAAGCCCAAGCCCGGGCGCGCGCCGCGGCCAGCAACGCGCCACTAGCACCGCCGGTGCGCTGCCAGCCACTGTCGGAAATGCGCTGATTTTTGTCACTTGCAGGCAACTCGCCGATGCACCGCAAGACGACAATCGTGTACCGATCGGTAACTGCCTGCCCACGCGGCGGCACCCATGCAGCATCCAGCAGGTCTCGGAACGGGTTTCGAGCCGGAGACACCATATGAAGAGCCATGCGCGTGTGGTCGTGATCGGCGGCGGCGTCGTCGGCGTCAGCACGCTCTACCATCTGACCAGGAAAGGCTGGAAGGATGTGGTGCTGCTGGAGCGCTCGGAACTGACCGCCGGGTCGACCTGGCATGCGGCCGGCCTGCTGCCGCTGTTCAACATGAGCTATACAGTCGGACAGCTGCATAAGTACTCGGTCGACCTGTACAAGCGCCTGCCCGGTGAGACCGGCCAGGAAGTCAGCTTCCACGTGAACGGCAACCTGCGGCTGGCTACCTGCGCTGCGCGCATGGACGAGTACCAGAAGTACTGCGGCACCGCCAACACCATCGGTGTTCCGTTCCAGGTGATCGGCCCGCAGGAGGTTAAGGCGCTGTGGCCGCTGATGAATCTGGGCGATGGCGTCGATACGCCGCGCATCGTCGGCGCGCTCTACCATCCAGACGACGGTCATATCGCGCCGGCCGACCTGACCATGGCACTGCGCAAGGGGGCGCGCAATGGCGGAGCCGACATCCACGAGAACTGCGAGGTCACGGCCGCGGCGCGCAGCCCTTCCGGGGAGTGGAAGCTCACTACCAACCAGGGCGAGATCAGCTGCGAGCACGTGGTGTGCGCGAGCGGCAACTACGCGCGCCAGACCGGGCGCATGTTCGGCGTCAACGTTCCCGCCATCCCGGTCGAGCATCAGTACATCGTCTACAGCGAGTCGCCCGAACTCAAGGCCTACCGCGAAGGCGGCGGCCGCGAGCTCGCGGTGCTGCGCGAATCCGACCAGTCCTATTATCTGCGCGAGGAGCGCCTGGGTTGGATCCTGGGGCCTTACGAGGCCGGCGCGCCCGCCCGGTTCGCCGACGGCGTGCCCGATTGGTTCGGCAAGACCCTGTTCGAAGGCGACCTCGACCGGCTGCTGCCGCACGTGGAGGCCGCGCAGCGCCGCGTACCGGTGCTCGAGCACTGCGGCATCAAGGATATCGTCAATGGTCCGATCTCCTACACACCCGACGGCAGCCCGCTGATCGGACCGGCGGGCGGCGCGCAAAACCTGTGGCTCAACGAAGGCCACAGTTTCGGCATCACCGCGGCCGGCGGCGCCGGCTGGCAGCTCGCCGAATGGATCGTCGAGGGCGAGCCGGGAATCGACATGCTGGCGGTGGACCCGAGGCGCTACGGCAGCTACTGCACCAGGCGCTACGTGGTCACCAAGAACGAGGAAACCTACCGCAGCGTCTTCACGATTCACTTTCCCGACGAGGAGCGTCACGACGCTCGCCCCAGCAAGACCAGTCCGGTATACGACAAGATCGACCGCCTCGGCGCCGTCTGGGGCCAGCGCTACGGCTGGGAACGCGCCAACTGGTTCGCTCCGCCTGGCGTCGAACGTCGCGACGCGTGGAGTTTTCGCCGCAGCAATTATTTCGAGCACGTCGGCCGCGAATGCCGGCTGATGCGCGAGCGGGTCGGCGTCATCGATCTGACGCCATTCACCAAGCACGAGGTGAGCGGCGCCGGAGCCGAGAGCTGGCTCGACGGTCTGGTTGCCAACAAGGTGCCGGTCAAGCTCGGCCGCATCGCGCTCAGCCACGCACTCACGAAGCGCGGCGGCATTCGCTCCGAGTTCACCATTACCAAGGTCGGCGAGCAGCAATACTACGTCGTCAGCGCCGGCGCCGCCGAGCGCTACGATTCGGACTACCTGCAGCGCATGCTGCCGCGCGACGGCTCGGTCAGCCTGCGCAACATCACCGGCAGCCGCGGCTGTTTCGTCGTCGCCGGCCCGCGCTCACGTGAGCTGCTGGCGAAAATCGTCGACGTGCCGCTCGATAACGCGGCGTTTCCGTGGCTGACGGGCCAGGTGATCGAAGCCGGCTACGCCAGCGACGTGTACGCGTTGCGCGTCAATTTCGTGGGTGCGCTGGGCTGGGAACTGCATTTCCCGATCGAGCATGCGCACCACCTGTTTGACGCCGTGTTCGCCGCGGGCAAGGAGTTCGGCGTCGGCATGGTCGGCATGCGGGCCATGGAGTCGCTGCGCATGGAGAAGTCGTACCGCATGTGGGGCAGCGACATGACGCGCGACTACACGCCGTTCGAGGCCGGCCTCGACCGCTTCGTTCGCATGAACAAAGGCGCCTTCATCGGTCGTGAAGCGCTCGAGCGCCAGCTCGCCACCGGTGTGCCGCACCGCTTCGTGACCCTCGAGGCGCACGACGTCGTCGACGCCGATCCGCTCGGCAATGAGCCGATTTTCGCCGCTGACGGCAAGATCGTCGGCCGCGCGACTTCCGGCTACTTCGGGCACACGCTCGGCAAGAGCCTCGCCATCGGCTACGTTCAGCCTGAATACGCGGCGGTCGGCACGCCGCTTGCGATGGAGATCCTGGGCCTGCGACGGCGGGCGACGGTACTCATCGAATCGCCGTTCGATCCGGACAACAACGAACTGAAGGCCTGATTTGACCGAGTCCTCCCTCGATCTGCCCGGGCTGATTGCCAGTCGCAGGCCCGGACATAGCCTGCCGGCGCCGTTCTACCTGAGCCAGCAGATCTACCAGCGCGATCTGAGCCTGATCTTCGGCCGCCACTGGATCTTCGTCGGCGTCGAGCCGGAGATTCCCGAAGCCGGCGACCTGTTCACAGTCGATATTGGTACCGATTCGATCATCATCGTGCGCGACGATGACCTGCAGATGCGCGCGTTTCATAACGTCTGCCGCCATCGCGGCGCGCGCTTGCGTCCCGAGGGACGCGGCATGGTCGCCAACCTGGTGTGCCCCTATCACCAGTGGACCTATAACCTGAGCGGCCAGCTGGTGCACAACCAGCACATGGGCGAGGACTTCGAGCGTTGCCGCTTCGGGCTCAAGCCGGTGCACATCCAGAGCCTGGCGGGCCTGCTGTTCATATGCCTGGCGCAAACCCCGGCGCAGGGTTTTGATGACATGCGCGCCTCGATCGAGCACTACATCGCACCACACAACATCGCCAACACCAAGGTCGCCTTCCAGAAGGACATCATCGAGCACGGCAACTGGAAGCTCACCATGGAGAACAATCGCGAGTGCTACCACTGCTCGGCGAATCATCCCGAGCTGACGGTGTCGCTGCTGGAGTACGGCTTTGGCTACCAGCCGTCGATGGAAAACGTGGAACAGGTCAGGGGTTTCGAGGATCTGCTGGCACGCCAGCATCAGCGCTGGGAGGCCTGCGGGCTGCCATCGGCGGAAATAGATCGACTGGAACACGTCACCGGCTTTCGCACCGTACGCCTGCCGATGGTGCATGCCGGGGAATCGCAGACGCTGGACACCAAGGTTGCCTCGCGCAAGCCGCTGGCCGATTTCGGACAACTTGATCTGGGCGGCCTGTCGTTCTGGACCCAACCCAACTCCTGGCATCATTTCATGAGTGACCACATCGTCAGCTTCTCGGTGCTGCCGATCTCCCCGCACCAGGCGTTGCTGCGGACCCGATGGCTGGTACACAAGGATGCCCAGGAAGGCGTCGACTACGATCTCAAGCGGCTGACGGAAGTCTGGGACGCGACCAACGATCAGGACAGCGCGCTGGTCGCCAATGCGCACCAGGGCATCGTCAGCAGCGCTTACGAACCTGGCCCATATTCGCCCCACACCGAAGGGCTGGTGGACAAGTTCTGCAACTGGTATCTGGATCGGCTCGGCGCCGGGTTGGACCTTAACGGCGACGCGAGCCCGACCATCGCGGCGCCGCCCGCGCGGTCCGGCCGCAATGCTGAGGCGGTGAAAGCTGCGCTGGTGGCCCCGGTGGGGTCAGCCGCCAGTGCCGATGCGCGCCTGTTCTCCGTAAGCTTCAGCCAGTCCGGACATACGGTGCCATGCCGCGCAGATCAGAGCATCCTGACCGCCGCCGAAAGCGGCGGCTTGCCGCTACCGTTTTCATGCCGCGAGGGCCGCTGTGGCACCTGCCGTGTACGGCTGGTCTCAGGTCAGGTGGACATGACACACGCCGGCGGTATCCGCCAGCGCCAGATCGACCAGGGCGATATCCTGGTGTGCTGCAGCCGCCCGCTGTCGGATCTGGTCATAGGAAAATAGCCAGCTGGTACCGGCGCCATCTGCGGCGACTGCCGCGCTCGCGCAGACGCAGACGCAGGGTTTGCGCTCCTATATCATCGGTGCGCGGGGAGGCGCACCATGACCAGACGCTGCAATCATTTGGATTTCGTGAAGACCGATCGCCCGAACAGCCGCGGCTGCGAGGAGTGCCTGAAAATGGGCGATACCTGGGTGCACCTGCGCCTGTGCCGTACCTGTGGCCATGTGGGCTGCTGCGACGACTCCAAGAACAAGCATGCGACCAAGCACTTCAACGCCACCCGGCATCCGATCATCACCTCCATCGAGCCGGGTGAGAGCTGGAGCTGGTGCTACATTGATGAGCTGGTAATGGAGCTGAGGTGACGCCGGAGCCTTTCGCGGCCAACGAGCTGCTGCGCTCGCGCCGCAACCAGATGTTTCCGAAGCTCACGGCGGCGCAGATTGCGCGCCTTGAGCACCACGGTGAACGCCGGCAGATGAAGGCCGGAGAAATCCTGTACCAACCAGGCGACCGGCCGCGCAATTTCTTCGTCGTGATCGCCGGCGACATCGAGCTGTATATCTCGCAGCGCGGCGGCTACGAGCTGTTCTATACGCTGCTGCCGGGCGATTTTAGCGGCGAGATGAGTGCGCTGCGCGGCAGCGCCGGCATGGTGCGCGCCCGCGCCGGCCACGACGGCACGCTGATCGCGATCGAAATAGAGCGGCTGCGCCTCATCGTGCAGACCGATGCCGACCTGAGTGAGCTGTTCATGCGGGCCTTCATTCTGCGCCGCATGGGGCTGCTGTCGGAGCACAGCTGCGACGTCGTGCTGATCGGCTCCGGGCATTCCGCCGACACTCTGCGGCTGAACGAATTCCTTACCCGCAATGCGATCCCGTTCGCGCTATTCGACGTCACGACCGACGCCGATGCGCAGGCGGCGCTGGAGCGCTTCCATGTGCCGCCCGAGGACGTGCCGGTGGTCATATGCCGCGGCGAGCGCGTGCTGAAGAATCCGAGCAATTTCGAAGTCGCGGCCTGTCTGGGCGTCAACCCGCAGATCGATGCCTCGCGGGTACACGACCTGCTGATCGTGGGAGCGGGTCCCGCTGGCCTTGCGGCCGCGGTCTATGCCGCCTCCGAGGGCCTCGACGTGCGCATGCTGGATATCACCGCGGCCGGCGGACAGGCTGGCACCAGTTCCAAGATCGAGAATTACCTGGGCTTCCCGACCGGCATCTCCGGCCTCGCACTGGCCGGACGCGCGCTGTCGCAGGCGCAGAAATTCGGTGCCACTCTCAGCGTCGCCTTGCAGGCCACCGGCCTGCACTGTGACCGCCGGCCGTTTGTGGTGGAGCTGGCCGAAGGTGGCTCGGCGCGTGCCCACATCGTGCTGATCGCCAGCGGCGCGCAGTACCGGACGCCGGACATCGACAACCTGCCGCGCTTTCTGGGCGCGGGCGTCTACTACGCCGCCACCGCCTTGGAAGCCAAGCTATGCGGCAACAAGGAAATTGTCATCGTTGGCGGCGGCAACTCCGCCGGCCAGGCAGCGGTGTTTCTGGCCAGCTCCTGCAACCACGTTCATATCCTGGTGCGCTCGGATGGGCTGGCCGAGAGCATGTCGCGCTATCTGATCCGCCGCATCGAGGAGAGCCCGAATATCACGGTGCACGTGCATACCCAGCTGGTCGCGCTGGAGGGCGAACGCGAGCTGCAGCGCATCACCTGGCGCCGCGGCACTGACGGCACCGAGGAACAGCACGAGATCGCACATGTATTCCTGATGACTGGCGCGCTGCCAAACACGCGCTGGCTGAACGGCTGTATTGCGCTCGACGATCGCGGCTTCGTCAGGACCGGCCTGGATCTGCGGCCGGAGGACCTGTCGGCAGCGCGCTGGCCACTGGCGCGCCAGCCGTACCTGCTCGAGACCAACCTGCCGGGCGTTTTCGCGGCCGGTGACGTGCGCTGCGGCAGCGTCAAGCGCGTCGCCGCCGCGGTCGGCGAAGGTTCCAGTTGCGTGCAGTTCGTGCATCGCGCGTTGCGCGAAATATCCGACGCCGCACCGGCGCCGGCACAAGCTCCGGCACCGGCGTAGATCGATAGCGGCCCGCGGTGTGACGAGCATGGCCCGGGTATGGCGATGCGTTCCGATCGTGCTGCTGCTGGCGAGCGTGGTGGACGCCGCCGCGGCCGCAGCGCCCGGCGATGAGCTGTCGATAAAGCTGCAGCAACAGCCCTGGACCGGCGATCTGGACGGCATGATCGCGCGGCGCTACATCCGGGTGCTGGTGCCGTACAGCCGCACCTTGTATTTCGTCGACCTGGGCGGCACACAACGCGGCATGAGCTATGACTTCATGCGCGCGTTCGAGGACGATTTCAACGCCAGGCTCGGGCGCGGCGATCTGCGCGTCCACGTGGTGTTTATTCCGGTATCGCGCGCGCACCTGCTGCCGCTGCTGCTGGCCGGCGAAGGCGACATTGCCGCCGCCAACCTCACGATCACGCCGGAGCGCAGCAAGATCGTGGACTTTGCGGCCCCCGCCGCCCGCGATGTGAAGGAGCTGATAGTTACCGGACCGGGAGCGCCGGCGCTGGCAACGCTGGACGATCTCGCCGGCAAGGAGGTGTACGTCAGCCGCGCCACCAGCTACTACGAGAACCTACTGGCGCTCAATCAGGGCTTCCGCCAGCGCGGCATGGCGCCGATGAGACTGCGCGAAGCGCCAGGCAATTTTGAAACCGAGGACGTGCTGGAAATGGCCAACGCCGGCCTGGTGAACATCGTGGTCGCCGACGGCTATATCGCCAGGCTATGGCGCGAGGTCTACCCCAACATCCGGGTGCGCGACGACCTGGTGATTCATCAGAACGGTGACATTGCATTCGCCATCCGCAAGAACAGCCCGCAACTCAAGAACGCCCTGGACGCCTTCACCGCGACCCACCGCCAGGGCACGCAATTCGGCAACGAGACGCTGCAGAAATATCTGGGGCAGACACGCTGGGTGCAAAATGCCACGTCAGCGCAGGAGCTGAAGAAATTCGACCTGCTGGTCGACCTGTTTCAGAAGTACGGCAAGCAATACGACATTGACTGGCTGCTGATGGCGGCGCAGGGCTATCAGGAGTCGCAGCTCGATCAGGGCCGGCACAGCGCGGTCGGCGCCATCGGCATCATGCAGGTGATGCCTGCGACCGCCGACAAGATGCAAGTCGGCGACGTCACCCAGCTGGAGCCGAACATCCACGCCGGCGTGAAATACATCCGCTACATCGTCGATCAGTACTACGTGAATGAACCGATGGACAGCCTGAACAAGGTGCTGTTCGCGTTTGCCGCCTATAACGCGGGTCCGGCCCGCATCCGGTCGCTGCGTAGCGAAGCCCGCTCACTCGGCTTCGATCCCAACGTCTGGTTCGACAACGTCGAGCGGGTCGCCGCCTATCGCATCGGGCGCGAGACCGTGCAATACGTCGCGAATATCTACAAGTATTACATCGCCTACACGCTGGTGCAGGACAACGTCGCACAAAGCCTGAAAGAAAAGCACTGATGCGCCCGCGATGTGCGCCGGATCGGCTCTAGCCCGGCGTCGCCTTCGATGCTTCGGGGCGGCCGGCGCCAAAATTAGCATCGGCGACCAGGCACAGAATCTCGAACATGATGGTCGCGCCCACCAGCGCGGTGTTGCCGGTCTGGTCGTAGGGCGGCGCGACTTCGACCACATCGCCGCCGATGAGGTTCAGGCCGCGAAGGCCGCGCAGCAGACGCTGCGCCTCCAGCGTGGTAATGCCGCCCACCTCGGGCGTGCCGGTGCCGGGGGCGTACACCGGGTCAAGTCCATCGACATCGAACGAGATGTAGGTGCGCCCATCGCCCACCACCCGGCGCGCCTCCTCGATGACGCGCTCGACGCCGAGATCGGCGAATTCCTCGATGAACACCACCCGCATCCCGTGCGACTTGGAAAAATTGATGCCATCCATGAAGTTCTGGCCACCGCGGATACCGATCTGGATGGTGCGCTTCGGATCCAGAACGCCCGCCTCCACCGCCAGGCGAAATGGCGCGCCGTGGGTGAACTTGGATCCGTAGAATTCGCCCCAGGTGTCGCAATGGGCATCGATATGCACCATGCCGATGGGCGCATCGGCCGCGATGGCCCGGAATATCGGATAGGTAATTGAGTGGTCGCCGCCGGCGCTGATCGGCAGCACGCCAGCCGCATGCACCTCGCGATAGAACGCCTCGATCTCCTGCACCTGCTTTTCCAGATCGTAGCGGTGCGACAGTCGTACATCGCCGATATCCGCCACCCGGCACAGGTCGTAGGGATTGATGCCCAGTCCGAGGTTGAACGACCGCATCAGGCTGGATGCATTGCGGATCTCACGCGGCCCATGTCGGGCGCCTGGCCTGTTGGTCACACCCAGATCGGTAGGTACGCCGATCAGGCCGATGTCAACCTGGTCGAGCGTTGCCGCCAACGGCGCGCGCATGAAGGTCGCGATCTCGGTGTAGCGCGGCTGCTTCATCGGGTCGTAGGCGGCCCCGCCGACGACGTCGGGCCTGGTGTAGCTGCTGTCGTTCACCTAGTCATTCTATCGCAGGCCGCCGACTGCGATAGCCCGCAGTACTGAAAACCACGTATACCAGCAGGCTGCCCCCGAGACCTGCGTAGATGGGCAGATTGGAATCCAGCCCGGCCCAGGCCAGCAGCACGACCACCAGGGTCCCGCCGACCGCGATCGAGGCCAGGGCGCCTGCGGTACTGCCGCGCCGCCACATCATCGCTCCGATGACCGGCACCAGCAGTCCGCCGACCAGCAGGTCATAGGCCACTGTCAGCGCGGCAATCACGTCGTGCATCAAGCATGACACCACGGTCATCACCACACCCAGCGCCAGCGTGACGACTCGGCTTTGCGCGATCGATCCGGCGTTGCCCGCCCCGCGCAGGCGCAGGTAGACGTCCTCGAGCAGCACGGTGGATGCCGCCAGCAGGCAGGCACTGGCGGTGGACATGATGGCGGCGAGCGCCGCCGCGAGCACCAGGCCGCGCAGGCCGACGGGCAGCACCGTATTGACGATCTCGGCGAATGCAGCGTCCGCGTTGGCGAGCGCCGGCAGGAACACGCGACCGGCGCTGCCGATCAGTGCGCCGGCCAGCGCATAGCACAGACAGTAGACCCCGACCCCGATGCCGCCGACACGCGCCACGCGCACGCTGCGGGCGGTGAATACGCGCTGCCAGACATCCTGGCCTATGATAATGCCGAAGAAGTACAGCACGAAGAACGAAACGATTTTTCCACCGCCGATGTGGCTGAGCGAGAAGAATCCGGCGGGCAAGCGCGCGTGCATGGCCGACAGACCACCCGCGTGCAGCACCGCCCCCGGCAGCAGGATGAACAGAATGCCTACGGTCTTGATAACAAACTGAATGATGTCGGTCAGGGTCAGCGACCACATGCCGCCGAGCACCGAATAGGCCACCATGACGCCGCTGCTGATGAAAATCGCGGGTGTGCGCGGAATACCGACGATGACTTGCATCACCGATCCGACCGCAATCGTTGCCGTGACGGCGACCATCAGATCATAGGCGACCATGACGACCCCGCCGACCACCCGGGCGGATGCACTGTAGCGCCGCTCGAGCAATTCTGGGACCGTGTACAGCTTGAGCCCGAGGATGCGCTCGACGAACACCGCGCTCAGCACGATGATTCCCATGCCAAGCATGAACACTAACCACATGCCCGAAATACCGTACTGGTAGCCGAGCTTGACGCCGCCCACGGTGGACGCGCCGCCCAGCACGATGGCGGCCAGCGTGCCGGAATACAGCCACGGTCCCACTGATCGGCCGGCGACCAGGAACTGATCCTGCGTGGTGGCTCTGCGGCGGGCCCAGAAACCCGCGCCCAGGATGCCGGCCATGTACGCGATGACAACGAGCAGATCGAGCTTGGCCGTCACGGAGCGCTATCAGCCACTGGCGATCGATGTTCCGATCATGCCACACTGCCGACGATGGAAAACGGTGCGGATTCCGGTTCACTCACTCGGCGCCAGTTGCTGCGCATGATCGGAGTCACCGCAGGCAATGCCGCGATGTACCAGGCGATGAGCAGCCTGGGCTTTGCCGCGGAGTCGCCCTATCGGGGTCCGATCGATCTGCAGGGCGCGCCGCGCGATGCCTCGGTGCTGATCCTGGGGGCAGGCATGGCCGGCATGACCGCCGCCTATGAATTGCGTAATGCCGGCTACCGGGTGCAGCTACTGGAGTACAACGGCCGGGCCGGCGGACGCAACTGGAGTCTGCGCGGTGGAGACACCTATACCGAACTCGGCGGGCTCACGCAGCACTGTCAGTTCGATCAGGATCTGTACATCAACCCAGGCCCCTGGCGCATTCCGTATCATCACCGCGGCATGCTCAACTACTGCAAGCGACTGGGGGTACCGCTGGAAGCTTTCGTGCAGATCAACTACAACGCTTATCTGCACAGCACCCGCGCCTTCGGTGGCAAGCCGCAGCGCTACCGCGAGATCAAGGCCGACTACCAGGGGCAGGTGGCGGAGCTGTTGGCCAAGGCCACCCGTCAGCACGCGCTGGATGCTTCGGTCAGCAGGGAGGACCAGGAGAAACTGCTGGCGTCGCTGCGCGAATGGGGCGCGCTCGACAGGAACTATGCCTACGTCGCCGGCGATGCCAGCAGCGATCGACGCGGCTATAAGAAGAAACCGGGCGGCGGCTTGAGCGCCCGCCCGATCCCTTCCGAACCCATGGGCCTGCGCGACGTGCTCGACTCAAAGCTGTGGCAGGCAATCCCGATCGGGGATTCCTACGACTGGCAGACCGCCTTGTTTCAACCGGTAGGCGGCATGGGCCGCATCGGTGAGGCCTTCGGCCGTGAGCTCGGCCCGCTGATCCGCTACCGCGCCCGAGTGACCGACATCCATCAGGATGCGCAGGGCGTCAGCGTGCAGTACGAGGACCTGCAGAGCCCAGGCTCGAAGCTCACAGCGAGGTCGGACTGGTGCCTGTGCACTATTCCGCTGTCGGTCCTGGCGCAGATTCCGATGAATGTCGGCCCGGGGATGGCCGCGGCGATCGCAGCCGTGCCCTATGGCGCCGCGGTCAAGGTCGGGCTGCAGTTCAAGCGCCGGTTCTGGGAGGAAGATGACCACATCTACGGCGGCATCAGCTATACCGACCTGCCCATCACCAACATCGGCTATCCGAGCAGCGGCTATCACAGTGGCGGCAAGGGGGTGTTGCTCGGGGCCTATATCTATGGCGTGGATGCGATGGAGTTCACCGCGATGACGCCGGACGAGCGGGTGCAGAAAGCGGTCGATTACGGCAGCCAGATCCACCCGCAATATCGTGGTGAATTCGACAACGGTGTCGCCGTCGCGTGGCATCGCTCACCCTTCGCCATGGGCTGCTATGGCATGTGGAATTCCGATACCCGCGCCAGGCACTATGACGATCTATGCCAGATCGATCAGCGTATTGCGCTCGCCGGCGAACACGCCTCCTACCTTGCCGGCTGGCAGGAGGGTGCGGTCACCTCGGCGCTTGATGCCGTCGAGCGGCTGCATGTGCGCGCGGTAGCTCAGGCCGGCAAGGCATGAGAGCGCTATTCAATCGCTCGATGCTGCGCCGACTTGTCACCGCGCTATGCGCCGCTGGGATTGCCGCCGTGGCTGGCGCGGAGGATTCCTCGTTCGCCGTAGTCGCCACGCTGAGCAATGTCAGCGGCGAGGACATCTACAGCCGCATCTGCCAGGGCTGCCACATGTCGCACGGCGAGGGTGCCGTCGGCGCCGGCCACTACCCGAAACTGGCCAGTGATCCCACGCTGGCGTCCTGGCGCTACGTGGCGCTCACCGTGCTGCACGGCCGCAACAACATGCCGGCATTCAGTGCGCCGTCGCAGTTAGCGTGGGACGGCCCGACGCTGCATCTGAGCGATGCCCAGGTGGCCGATGTCGTCAATTACGTGCGCAGCCATTTCGGCAACAACTACCAGCAGCGACTGACTGCCGAGGACGTCGCAAAGCTGCCACATCCTGCCGCCGGCGCGGCGCCTTAGGATTTCGGTATCAGGGCAGATAGCCGAGCAGCTCGGAACTGCTCATGACGTGGCAGTAGATCATATTGATGATCTCCAGCTCCTGATAGTGCAGAGCTTCCGACGCGGCGGCGCAACCGTCCTCGATCACGATGACCGAGAAGCTCTCGTCGGCGAGGCTGCGTACGGTTGACGAGACGCACTGGTCGGTGAAGATGCCGCAGCACACCAGCTGCGAGATTCCCAGGTTGGTGAGCATCAGCCGCAGATTGGTGCCGGTCAGGGCGCTGTCGGTAGTCTTGGCAACGACGATCTCGTGCGCCTGCGGGCCAATGTCGGCAACGATCTGCGATTCCCATTCGTCCTTGGGCAGCAGCAAATTATTCCATCCCGGCAGCTTCTGGCTGAGCGAACGGTCGCGCCCATCGCTGGTTTGGCAGGCGATGCGGGCGTACAGGACTTCGTGACCGTCGCCGCGGAATTGATCCAGCAGCCGCCGGATCGTCGGCAGCACGATGCGGTGCATGCGTTCGTGAAACGGCGTCCAGGCGTCATAGGTGGCGCGGCCAGGGCCAACCAGTGTCGCCGGGTCCGGCCGTCGCAGATACGCATTCTGCACGTCGATGACGAGTAGCCCGAGCTTGCCGCGCTCGAGCTTAGGATCCGCAGGCTCGGGTGCCTGTGCGTAATACAGCGAGCGGTAAGCTTGCTTCCAGGGCACGGGTGGGTCAGTCCTCGTCATCGCCGCCTCCACGGCCGCACCGGCGGCGGCCACGCCCGGCGTGCGCTCGATTGGTTGATCATGTGCAGATGGTAGCAGCGCATCGGGTTTTAGAGTGCAGATGCCGCAGGTGCAGGTGCCGCCGGGACCCCGTATGCTCGTCGCGTGCGGTCACAGTTACCGAGGATCGCGTCCATGAGCGCCGATGAACCGACATCGCACGCGGCTCCCCGACACATGACCGGCCCGCGCCCGCCCGGCCCGACGCTGGGCGCGCGCGACGCGCGGGTCATCGCCAACATCGGACGCCTACGCTTCTCGCCGCTGAGCCTGGTCGGTGGCCGCGGCAACTGCCTGATCGAGGAAGGCGGTCGTGAGCTGCTCGACCTGTCGGCTTCCTTCGGACCTGCGATCCTGGGCTACAGCCATCCGGCGATTGCGGCTGCGGTCAACGCCGCGACCGCCAGCATGGCGGGGGCGAGCTTGCTGGCGTTTCCGAACGAGAACGCCGTGGCGCTGGCCGAACAGCTGCTCGCGATCACGCCGGGTCAAGGCGAGCGCCGCGTCTGGTTCGGGCACTCTGGTTCCGATGCCAACGATTGCGCGCTGCGCGTGGTACAGGCGGCGACCGGCCGCTCGCGCTTCATTTCGTTCATCGGCTCTTATCACGGCAACATGAGCGGTTCGATGAGCATCAGCGGGCATAGTGCGATGACCCACACGCTGCCACGTGCCGGACTGGTGCTGCTTCCGTACCCGGATCCATATCGTCCCGACTTCAGTTCAGAGGAGATACTGAAGCTGCTGGACTATCAGTTTGCAACCAGCTGTCCGCCGCAGCAGGTGGCTGCGATGTTCATCGAGCCGTTGATGTCGGACGCCGGCGTCATCGTTCCGCCCAGGGGGTTTCTGGCCGCCATACAGCAGCGTTGCCGCCGGCACGGCATCCAGCTCATCGTCGATGAGGTCAAGGCCGGGCTCGGGCGCAGCGGCCGGCTGCACTGCTTCGAACACGAGGGCCTGGAACCGGATCTGGTGGTGTTCGGCAAGGGACTGGGCGGCGGCCTGCCGCTATCGGCACTGATCGGGCCACGCGCGATCATGGACCACGCGCCTGCGTTCGCGCTGCAGACCACTGCCGGCAATCCGGTCGCAACCGCGGCTGGCCTTGCCGTGCTGCGCACCATAGCCGCCGAGGGCCTGGTCGAGCGCGCCGCCACTGTGGGTCAGACGCTCGCCAGCGCACTGCGGTCGCGTATGGCGCGCCAGCCGATGATAGGTGAGGTGCGCGGCCGCGGATTGGCGCTCGGCATCGAGCTCGTCGGCGATCAGGCCACGCGCGAGCCAGTGCCGGTGGCCACCACGGCCAAGGTCATCTATCGGGCATGGCAACTCGGGGCCGTGCTGTTCTATGTCGGCCTGCGTGGCAACGTGCTCGAGCTTACGCCGCCCCTGACGCTGACCGAAGCGGAGGCCGATCAGGGGGTCGCGATCATCGATCAGGCACTGACCGACGTCGGCCGCGGCCTGGTTGCCGATGCGGACGTGGCGCCGTTCATGATGTGGTGAGATGCCTGCTGCTGGTGCAGAGTCTTCCCGCAATGCCCCGTTTTAGTTCTCGGTGCCGCGCTGTTGGCTGCGACCTGGCGCCACGATTGCGTTCACTTCAGGAATACTGGCCCACCGGCGCGCTTGCGGCTGCCACGCCGGCGGATACAGCGTCACCGTGACTGCTTGCACCGCCTGCGCCTGATCATCGCGCCACTCTTTGCACGGCCGACGATGCTAGTCGCGGCACAGTGTTGATCAAGCGCAAGTTTGCGCTCGCCGTGACCGCCGGCGTGAGCGGATGTCGCCAACGCCCGCGACCAGTGGAAACGCGATACCGACGTCGATCCACTGTACGTGGTGCAGATGGCACGACGCCACTCGGCGCCCCTCGTCGCACGCACGCAACAGGCGATCTGCCCGACATATATCGCACGGAATTACGGTACGCTCCTTGCACGTTTCCGGCGAACAACTACCGGGAGGTCAACACAATATGGGAACACGCCCCCGCCAAGCCGTGCCAGACGCGGCCATGGTCCGGTGCCGAGCGCCATTGTGGAGTTCCCTATTCGGCGCCGGCCTGGTGTCGACGGCGGCTCTGGCCGCCACGCCGCAGACCGCCGACGTCGGCAGCGAGAGCGCCGGGCTGTCGGAGATCACCATTACGGCGGAAAAATACAGTTCGACGATTCAAGAGACGCCGATCAGCATCTCGGCATTGAGCGGGGACGATCTGTCCGCGGCCGGAATCACCAGCGTCGAGGAGATGACGAAAGACGTACCGGGCCTGTCGATGCGCTCGGCCGGCCCCGGTCAGACGGAATATGAAGCGCGCGGCCTGGCTTCCAACGGCGGCGCGGCGCCGACGGTCGGCTTTTATCTTGACGAGGTGCCGTTGTCACCGCCGGCACTGGCGCAGGTCGGCAAGGTCGTGATCGACCCGGATCTCTATGACGTGGACCGCATCGAAGTGCTGCGTGGGCCCCAGGGCACGCTATACGGCTCGGGATCCATGGGCGGCACCGTCAAAGTCGTCACTAATCAGCCCAAGCTCGACACCCTCGAAGGGTCGGTGCAAGGCACCGCGTCGGGCACCGAGGGCGGCGGTTTCAATGGCGGCGGCAATCTGATGTTCAATATTCCACTCGGCGATAAGCTCGCGGTGCGCGTAGTCGGCTCGGACAGTTATCGTAGCGGCTGGATCGATCGGGTGGTGTTGAATCCGTTCCCGCAGGATCCGCCCGTCAATGGAAGTGCGCCGGCATCGGCCAACCTTCGCGGCAATGTGCTGGCCGCGCCGGTGGAAAGTATCGATAAGGACGCCAACACCGAGTATCTGAACGGCGCTCGCGTCTCAGTGCTCTACAAGCCCAGCGACGATCTGTCGATCGTAGCGAGCGCGCTCTATCAGCATCTGGCCATGGGCGCTTACGACGAATTCGACTCGCCGCCCGGAGCGCATTACCTCGCGCGCTACGAGCCGTTCGACATTCCGGAGCCGATCTCCGACAAGATTCACATCGAGAGTCTGGTAATCACGTGGAATCTCGGCTTCGCCGACCTGACCAGTGCCACCGCCTATTGGGACCGCCAGGAGACCCAGCAGCAGGATGGCTCGGAGTCGATTTCCCTGACCAACGGCACCCCCTATATTCCGAGCCCCTATCAGGAGAACGATCTCTCGCGCCAGTTCAGCCAGGAAATCAGATTGACTTCCAGCGGTAACGATCGCCTGCACTGGACCGCAGGCGCCTTCTACAGCGCCATGACATCGGTCTGGAACGAATACGGCGCCAGCGTGGATAACCCGGCCTACAACGGAATATTCTACGCATCGGTCAATCCCTATCATATCCAGCAATCGGCGGTCTTTGCCGACGGTTCCTACAAGTTCGCCGACGCCTGGAAGCTGTCTGCCGGAGTGCGCTGGTACAGCTATCAGAGCCGCCAATTCCAGAACGAGTGGGGCTCGGACGCTCCATTTGCCCTGCCCCAGACGGTGCCGAGCGTCACCAGGCAATCCAACAGCGGCGTCAATCCGCGCATCAACCTGTCATACAGCCCGAGCGCAGACCTGGATACCTATGTCACGGCGTCCCGAGGATTTCGTCCGGGCGGCGCCAATCAGATCTTTCCACCGCCCGCTGACCCGCCGCACTGCCAGACGGCGCCACTCTCGTTCGGACCGGACAGCGTGTGGGACTACGAGCTCGGCGAGAAGGCCAGGTTTCTCAACAACCGCCTGACCATCAACGGCGACATTTACTACATCGTCTGGAATGGTGTACAGGTCACCCCACTCCTGTCCTGCGGCTATGAGTACGATACCAATGGCGGCAACGGACGCTCGTTCGGCCCGGAGCTCGAGGTCGATGCGAAGATCACCGATCAATGGTCGGTGGCCGCGAGCGCGGCCTACACCGATGCTCAGATCACTGATGTCGCCGCCGGGTACAAGTTCTTTATACAGAACTATCAGCCGCCGGCCGGAGCCGGAGTCGCCACCTGCCTGCCCGGCGCCAGCAGTTGCACCGTGCCGATATTGAATGTCCCCAAGGAGACGGCGAGCCTGTCGGTGGTGTATTCGACTATCGTGATGGATGGCTATCGGCTGACGGCGCGTGCGAGCGACAACTTCGTGGGTTCAACGGTCGACGAAGCCTATTATTTCGGCATCAAGTTGCCGCCCTATAATCTCGCCAATGTGCGCATCGGTCTTTCGCGCGACAAGTGGGACGTGAATCTATTTGTGAATAATCTCACCAACAGGATCGCCGAACTGACAGCCAACAACACCAGCTTCCAATTCAACATTCCCGATGTGGTGCGCTATTCGACCAACCAGCCGCGCACCTATGGAACCACCATCGATTACCGTTTCTGATGCCGCGCAGGCGTAAGCTGACCGCACGGCGCGCGATCATGCGACCATCCTGCCCTAGCCCTCGAGCGCTGCGAGCGACTCCGGCAGCACCTGGCCGCCGTCGACGATCAGGCTCTGGCCTGTGATGTAACTGGCTTCATCGCTGGCGAAGAACAGCGCCGCATTGGCAACGTCGGTGACCGAGCCCAGACGGCGCATCGGCACCGATGCCGCCATGCTGCGCAGATATTCATCACCCAGCCCGGCCAGCCCTTCGGTGGCAATGTTGCCCGGCAATATCGCGTTGACTGTTATACCGTAGGGCGCAAGCTCGATGGCCGCGGTTCGCATGAAGCCTAGTTGCCCCGCCTTGCTGGCGCCATAGTGAGCCCAGCCCGGATAACCGGTGACCGGCCCGGTGATGGACGAAGTCAGGATGATGCGGCCGGTTTTTTTGGTCTGCATGGCAGCAAGGCAGGCCGACACGGACAGAAAAATGCCCTTTAGATTGGTGCCGATCACCTGATCGAAGTCGGCAGCGGTCATGACTCCGAGCCTGGCGGCCGGGAATATACCGGCGTTGGCGCACAGGATATCGATCGCCCCGAACCAATCGACGGCTGCCTGCGCCATGGCCTGCATATCCGTCGCCCGCGTGACGTCGGCGGCAAAGCCCCTGGCCTCACCGCCCGCGGCGACGATCTCGCCAGCCACCGCCTGTGCATCGGCCAGCTGGCGCGACACCACCAGCAGCCGGCAGCCTTCCAGGCCGAAGCGCAGCGCAATGCCGCGTCCAATGCCTTTGCTGGCACCGGTGACGATGACGCTGCGGCCCCGAAGCGAGCTGAACATGTGGCGGTGCTCCTTAGTTTATTTCTGCCGGGCCGAGTAGTTGCCCACGCAGCAACTGCTGCGCGAGCGTGACGGTGCCCCTGGTATAAGCCGCGCCAAATTGGCGCGCAAACGGAATTTCGCCGTGGGAGGCGAGCCAGGCCGTGAGCAGAATGCGCCGCAGAACCACGAAGATGGGAATCTCCGCAGTTTCCTGCGCGTCCAGCGATGCGACGTTGCGATAGCCGCGAAGCCACGCCTGTAGCAACCCCGGCACGATCGGCTCATGTTCGATAAAGCTGACGGCGGTGGCAAAATCATAAACGAACCAGCTGAAGCCGCAATCGTCAAAATCGATGATCCGCAGATGCGGACCATCGACCAGCAGATTCGCCAAGCGCAGATCCGCGTGCACCAGGCCGAAGCGGGCGGGCCCCATGCCAAAGCGTTCGATGCGCCGTCGTATGAACTGCAGCGCCTGCTCCAGTACAGCAATGCCCGTCTGGTCCAGGCCGATGCCGGCACGCCATGGACCCCAATAGCCGTTCGGGCCGACCATTGCATCCACATCCCAGCGCTTGCGCTGGAATCCGGGTGGCAGGTTCCAAGATTGCGCATGCCGGTGCATCCTGGCCGTAAGTTCGCCCAGGCGCGCAAACCACTGCATCGCGTCTTCGCCGGCATCGGGCTCCCGTCCCGCCAGCCGCTCGAAAGCCACCGCGTGGCGCGCCGGCCCGCCGGCAGGCGACTGCAGCGTGTGCACCAACTCGCCGTTACTGCCGGGTATCGGGGCCGCCGTTTCCACCACGTCGTCGCGACGCAGCGCATTGATCCATGCCAGTTCCGAACGGATCTCATCGGCCGACGAATAGCCGACCCGATGCACGCGCAGCACCAGATCACGCCCGCTGCGAGGATCGCTGAGCGCGAAGGTGGCGTTTTCCGAAAGATTCAGCAGGCTGATCACGGTCTGTGACGACAGCTGCCAGCGTTCCAGCGCTCCGGCCACCATCAGGTGCAGGTCGGCAACGACCTCGGGAGCATATTCGCCGCCCATCCTAGGACGCAGCCCTCAGCACATCATCCAGCGCCGCCAGCAGCTGGTCGGCATGGGTCGCCGCGAAACATAGCGGTGGACGGATCTTGAGAACCGAGCCCATTCGACCGGCCGCGCCGATCAGTACGCGGCGATCGCGCAGTGCGTTGATGATTGCCGAGGCGAGCTCCGGCGCCGGCGCTCCATCACGCTCGCGCACCACCTCCACCCCGATGTACAGGCCGGCTCCGCGCACGTCCGCGATCACCGGGTAACGCGAGGCGAGTTGCACCAGGCGCTGCCCGAGATAGGCGCCAACGCGGGCGGCGTTCGCCATCAGCTGCTCCTGCTCGATCACTTCCAGCACTGCCGTGCCAACTGCGGCGGCCACCGGCGAGCCGCCGCAGGTATTGAAATAGCCGAGCGTGCGGCAGAACGCATCGAGAATCTCTGGCCGGGTGACCACGGCGGCTATGGGCAAACCATTGCCCATCGGCTTTCCCATGGTCACGATGTCCGGCAGCACGCCATGGCGCTGGAATCCCCACCAGGACGAGCCGGTACGGCCAAAACCGGGCTGCACTTCATCCGCAATCAACACTCCCTTGGCGCGGTGAACGACATCGACGGCGGCGGAGAGAAATCCGGGCGGATCGGCGTAGACACCGTCGCTCGAAAAGATGCTGTCGATCAGCAAGGCCGAGAACCTGATGCCGCTGCGCGCGAAATCGGCGATCGCCGCGGCCACGTGACCGGCAAAATAATCGGACAGCTCCCCCGCCCGCACGCGGCAGGAATCGGGCGCCGGCACCAAGCGAACGCGCGGCGGCGGGGCCGCATGTTGGAACGAGCTTGGCGACACTTCGCTCACCAGCGCCGTGTTGCCGTGATAGGCGCCCTCGGTGACGATGACGCCTTCGCCGCCGGTGTAATTGGCCGCCAGCCTCAGCGCCAGGTCGTTGCTCTCACTGCCAGTGCAGGTGAAGGTGACATTGGACAGGGTCGCTGGCAGAGTCGCCAGCAACCGCTCGGCAAACTCAATGGTGCCCTGGTGCAGATAGCGGTTGTGGATATTGAGTTGGCTCAATTGCCGTGCCGCCGCCTCAACCACCCGCGGATGACAATGGCCCACCGAGGGCACGTTGTTGTAGGCGTCCAGATACGCCACGCCATCGGGATCGTACAGCCAGCACCCCTCACCGCGGACGAATTCCAGCGGCCGGTCGTAGAACAGCACCGATGCAGCACCAAACAGGCTGGTCCGCCGCTGTACGCGCTCCTGCAGTCCCGCGCCCAGATCGGACGTGTTGTTGATATCGAAGGCGTTGAGCGCAAGAATCTGTTTCATCGCGCCGCCGCTCAGGAATAGTCCGGCAGCGGCGCGCCGGCGACCCCGGGGCGAAATCGCATGATCGCCCATGAAGCCAGCACCCACGCCAAGGTGGCATACGGCCACAGATTGTTCGGAAATTCCGGTACCGGATAGATACTGCGATAAAGCACCCAGATCAGCAGTACCGGTCCCAATGCACAGGCCGCCGGCCAGAACCAGCGCCGCTCGCGTAGACCTTCCACCACCTCGGCGCCACCGACGCCGATATAGATCACGATCAAGGCCAGTACGCCAATGGTACTGACGTAGCTGTAGAAGCTGCCGGCACCGACGATCGGTGCCCACAGCACGAACGGCACGATGATCATGATCGCGGCCAGTGAGACTGCCGGTGCCGGCGTGCCGTGCTGCGGGTGCACGTCGGCCAGTGTGGAGGACAGGCCGGCGCGCCCCAGCGCGAACAGGATCCGTCCCGAGGCCGCCAGACCGCCCAGCACGCCCGAGAAGCAACTGGTGGCGGCGGCCAGATCCAGCGCGATTGCCAGACGCGGCGACGCGTACCGCAGCGCAAGGTCATTGAGCGGGGCCTGCGATGCGCCCAGATCCTTGATGCCCTGTGGCCCAAATCCGATCACCTCGCAATAGGCGACGAATATAAAGAACAGGCCCGAACCTAGCACGGTGCCGAACAGGGCAATGGGAATATTGCGCCGCGGATTGATTGTCTCCTCGCCCAGCGTCGCGGCACCCTCGAAGCCTGCAAAACACAGGATGCTGTACACCATGCCGAAACCTAGGCCGGTCCAGCCGCCAAAATCCCTGGCCGGCCGCCAACTGCTCACGCTGCGTTCCAAGCCCGGGTGCACGTGCTGCAGGATGATGATGCACAACGCGAGAATGCCGATCATCGCGGCCGCCTCCAGGCCCAGCATCAGCCGGCTGGCCAGCCTCATATCGCGAAAGGCGAGCCACCAGGCCAGCAGCATCGAGGCGCCACCGATCAAGATCCACAACGGACCGGGATTGAAGCCAATATCGGTGAGAGCTGCACTGGTGAAACTGCCAACCAGCGCGGCGAATCCGGTGGCAAATCCGAGGTAGGTAAGCAGCAGCGTCCAGCCGGCAATGAATCCCATGCGGGTGCCAAAAGTGTGCGCGATATACGCATAGGCGGAACCGGCATGGGCGACGCGGTGGGTGAATGACATGAACGACAGCGCGACCAGCGCCATGGCGACGGTGCCGATCGCGAACGTCAGGGGTGCGGCCGGCCCTGCCGCCTGCACCACCAGTGTGATATTGAAAGCCGCAGTGACCGTCGGTGAAACGACGGCAAGAGACAGGCTAATAGCCTCAGGCAGATTCAGGCGCAGGATCAGTCTTGCCATGGATCTCCGATCGGCGGGGACGCCGGAGCGAATTCAGTATCTCACCACATCGTGAGGCGAGCCACCTGGTCATTGCGGTGCTCGGCACTGCACCAATCCGGTTCGCGAGCTCGATCAACGTTTAACCTGCCATCGCCTGGAGTACCGCGCGGCCGGCCGCGCTTATCGTCCGGCCGTCAGCGAAACCGCTCGTCGATCGGCAAGTCGAGTGCGAATGCCTGCCGGTTGGTCTCGTTGGCAAGACCCACTATCGCCACCAGCTCTGCATGCTGTTGCGGCGTCATGCCCTTGTGCCTGGCGGCAAAGCCGTGCGAGGCGATGCAGTAGCGGCAGCCGTTGGTAATGCTCACTGCCATGTAGATCAGTTCTTTCGTCAGTGGATCGAGCGCACCTGGCCCCATGACCTCCCTGGCATTGGCCCACATGCGCCGCAGGGTCGGGGGATGGTGCGCCAGTATCTTCCAGTAGTTGTTGACCCAATCGCTGTTGCGGGTGGCCATGATGTCGTCATACACCACACGCACTTCGGGGGAGGCATCGGCGTATTCAATCGGGGTTGCATTCGTGCTCACAGTCACCCACTTGCGCCCGTCAGGCGCTCGATCTCATCCAGCAGTTCACGCGTACTGCGCTGCCGGCAGTAGCCGCGGTTATTGCGCAGCGACCATTCGTGCCGCTCGGCCGACAGGGTGACGCAGGCATCGGTCGGCACGCTCACCAGATATCCCAGGTCGCAGGCGTCACGCACCGTGGAATCCACGCATTGATCGGTCAGGCATCCGGCCACGATCAGATAGCGCGTGCCGAGATTGCGCAGCACATAGTCGATGTTGGTGGAGATGAATACCGACGATGAGGTCTTGGTGAACACAATCTCATCCGCACCGGGGGTCAACTCACTGACCACGCTCGCGTCCGCCGACCCTTTCGGCACATTGAAGCCGGAAATCTTGTAGTCCAGTGAGCGGTCGCGGCCGTCGGCCGTCAGGCTTTCGATCACGGTGTAGATCACTTCGATGCCGGCGCGGCGGCTGGCCTGTTGCAGCAACACCATATTGGGCAGCGCGCTGTGCTTCAAGGTGCGAAAGAAGTAGCCGAAGCGCTGCTCCTTCTCACCCGCTCCGAGCTGGGCATACTCACCCCCATCCCAGCTGCAGTTGTAGGTCTGCACATCCACGAACAGCAACGCGGCATGGGCCGGTTCGATCTCGATCTCACGACTCAGCGGCTGGCTCACGCGGCTACTCCCATGAAGGCGCGCTCGGCAGCGCGCAGCGCCGAGGCTATGCGAGCCGCCCAATCGGCCTGGCCGGCATCATCGAACAGCAGGTCCTGACGGATTTCGATCTCGACATGCGGCAGGCCGCGCGCCTCGCCATGGCGCGGGATGGTGTAGTCGGTCTCGTCGCTGACGAAATAGGGCTCATTGTCCGCGATATGCAGTTCGGCTTCCTGGCGCAGCATGTCGAGCACCAGGCCGGCGAAACGGCGGTCACGGTTATAGAGAATCGCGGCGTGCATGTCGCGGCGCACGCCGCGGAAGATGTTGGTCATGCTGTGCTGGGCAACAAGAATGGTCCGGCGATTCGCAGCCAGCCGCTGATCCAGCAACGCGCGTATATGGTCGTGATAGGGATCGAATATCTCGCGGCGGCGAGCGCCAATCTCCTGCTCGCTTAAGGCCACATTGCCGGGGATCGCGATCGATTCGCCAACTGTCGGTATCGATGAAGCCACGCTGGGGTCGCGATTGCAGTCGATCACCAGGCGCGAATAGTTCTGCGCCACCAGTGCGGCATCCAGCTCGGCGGCGACTCGCCGGGCGACCGCCAGGGCGCCGATGTCCCAGGCGATATGCCGCTGCAGCTCCGCTGCCGGCAGGCCCAGATCACCCAGGCGAGCCGGTATACGCCGGCCCGCGTGGTCGACGACGATGATGAAACTGGATTGCCCCTGGCGCCCGGATTCGAACACGGCCGCGGGCTCGTCGGCGGCGAGCAGTTGGCGGCCGGCGCCATCGGCGACGCCACCGACGGCATTCAAGTCACGATCAATAGACTTCGGCATAGCGGTGACAGATCTCCGTCTCACTCAGGTTCTCGAGCCCCTGGATCTCGGCGCGTTTGAACTGCAGGTAGGCCGCCAGTAGCCCCGCCCCCAGCCACTCGGCCGCGGCCACGCTGGCTTCGAGGCACTCCAGCGCCGCGGCCAGGCTGCCCGGCAGCGCAGGTGCGGCTGTCGGTTCGATTTGGCGCTGCTGGCGTACGCCGTCGAGGCCGGCCTGCACCAGCATCGCCAGCGCCAGATACGGGCTGGCGGTGGCATCGGCGACGCGATACTCGATATTGAATTGCCGCGCGCGCTGCAACGGGTCATCGCCGGTCACCGGGCAGATGCGCAGCGCAGCGCCGCGGTCCAGCGGAGCCACATCGGCTTGGGTGGGGGCCCATCGATTCGGACGCAGGCGGTAATAGGATGCCACCGACGCTGCGGTCAGCGCGCACAGCGCCGGCATGTGATGCACGATTCCGGCGATGAATTGAACTCCCAGTTGCGACAACTGCCAGCGCCGCTGCGGATCGTACAGCACCGGCTGGTCGCTGCGATCGCGAAGGCTCCAGTGAATATGCGTGCCATTGCCGGTGCCGTTCGGCTCGGGTATCGGCGCCAGGCTGACCCGGTGTCCGAAGCGAAACGCAACCGCCTGGGCCAGCTCACGCGTGATCACGGCGTCATCGGCGGCACGCAGCCCGATGGCAGGTGCCGTCGTGACCTCGAACTGGCGCGGCGCGTACTCGCACAGGAACGAATCCGGAACCACTCCCGCCTGGCGCATCGCCGCCAGCAGCGCTTCGCCGAACAATCCCTGGCGACGATAACCATCGAGCTCATAGGGCTGCGGCGGATGGGCGGCAACTCCGCTATAGGTGAACTCCTGTTCGAAGGTCGCGAGCAGCCGCAGTCCAGTCTCGTGCTCCAGCCGCTGCAGCGCACGGCGCAGTACCTGCCGTGGACAGAAGTCCCACGGCGCGCCGTCCAGCGTGACGATGTCGCCCAGATAGAAATATTCAGTCGCACTGCCCTCGAACGGAACAAACACGCGTGTGGAGGCATCCGGAATCAGCAACACCTCGCCGCTGGTGCCGAACGTCGTCATCTGGATATTGCCGAAGGCGGAGAGGAAAATGTTGGTCGGGGCCAGCCCGACGCCGCGTTGCAGCCGCGCCGACAGATCCGCCGCCGGGAAGCTCTTGCCGCGAAAATGACCGGACAGGTCGCTGGTCCCGACGAAGACTATCTGTTCGCGCTCCATCAGCAGGGAGCCTACCATCCTCCGTCCATCGAAAGAACACGCGCCGCACGGCTGACGCCGGCGGCGCAATCCGGTTTCATCAGCGGCTGGATTACCCTTGCTCCAGCGCTGCACGTGAAATAGCCTTGGGGCCACTGCGGGACCAGGGAGCATTCGATGTCTGTACACATTCGATCTGGGGCTCTGTTGTTGGGAACCCTACTGGCCGCGGCCAGCGTCGCGGCCACATCGGCCGAGCCGTCGGCGCACAGCCTGCAGCGGGCGTTCGCGGTACTGCACGGCGCGCAGTTCATCGATCTGACCCATGCGTTCGGTCCCACGACGCCGCATTGGAAGGGTTTTGCGCCGGAAACCGTCACTACGCTGTTCACGATTCCCAAGGACGGCTTCCATGCCGAGAGTTTCTGCCATCCCGGACAATGGGGCACCCATGTGGATCCGCCGGCACATTTTCACGATGGTCTCAAGACCGTGGATCAGATCGATCCGCGCCAGTTCCTGCTGCGCCTGGTAGTGCTTGACGTGCACGCCAAGGTCGCCCGCAACCCCGACTACGTGGTCACACTGGACGATGTGAAGGCATGGGAGGCACGCCACGGGGCGATACCGGCGGGCGCCTTCGTGGCGCTGCGCACCGACTGGTCGAAACGCTGGCCCGACGACGCCGCCATGCAAAATGTCGACGCCCAGGGCGTCGCGCATTATCCGGGCTGGAGCAAGGAGGTGCTGCAGTACCTGTACGAGCAGCGAAAAATCACCGCCTCCGGACATGAAACCACCGACACCGATCCTGGACTTGCGGTCACCAGGGATGACTATTCGCTGGAGAGCTATGTGCTGGGCACCAATCATTTTCAGATCGAGCTGCTGGCCAATCTGGATCAGGTGCCTGAGGCCGGCGCCCTGGTCATGGTGAGCTTTCCCAAGCCCGAAAACGGCAGCGGCTTCCCGGCGCGCGTAATCGCCCTGGCGCCGAAGCTCTGAATCCACATCGCGGGAGAAAGCCGATGAGCGCTGCATTGCCCGGGCAATCCACCATCGCGGTATGGGGCGGTGAAACCGGCCACGACGCCTACGAGCGTGCGACCCAGGTCCCGGTCGTGCACAGCGTATCCTTCGGCTACGCCGATCTCGACAGCTGGCAGGCGGTGGCGCTGGAGCGGGCCCCGGGACACATCTACTCGCGCATCAGCAACCCGACGGTGCGTGCATTCGAGGAGAAGATCCGCGATCTCGAGGCAGCGCAGGCCGCAACCAGTTTCTCCTCCGGCATGGCGGCCATCAGCGCCACGCTGTTCACTTTTCTGCGCCCCGGCGATCGCGTGGTGTCCGTCAAGGACAGCTACGGCGGCACCAACAAGCTGTTCAGCGAGTTCCTACCATCATTTGGCATCGAAGTCGCGCTGTGCGACACCAGCGACTTTGCGCAAATCGAAGCCGAGATTGCCGCGGGCTGCAAGCTGCTGTATCTGGAATCTCCTACCAATCCGACCGTCAAGGTGGTGGATATCGCGCGCCTGGCGAAGGCGGCGCACGCGATCGGTGCGCTGGTAGCCGTGGATAACACCTTCGCCACGCCGATCAACCAGAATCCACTGTCGCTGGGCGCGGACCTGGTGCTGCACAGTGCGACCAAGTATCTGGGCGGTCACGCCGATGCGCTGGGCGGCGCCGCATGCGGCAGCCAGGGGCTGATCAGCAAGCTGCACCACTTCCGCGAGATCAATGGCGCCGCGCTGGCGCCGATGGATGCCTACAGCCTGCTGCGCGGCATGAAGACGCTGGCGCTGCGCATCGAGCGCCAGAACGACAGTGCATTGACGATCGCACGCTGGTTGCAAGGGCAGCGCTGCGTGGAGCAAGTCAACTACCCGGGTCTTGAAACTCATCGCCACCATGATGTCGCCCGACGCCAGATGCGCGGCTTCGGCGGCGTGCTCAGCTTCAGCCTACGCGGCGGGCTGGACGCAATCAGGATGTTGCTACCAAGGTTGCGCTTTGCACACCGGGCAGCCAACCTGGGCTGTGTCGAGACGGTCGTGGGGCCGCCGTCAGTGACCAGCCACGTCGAGTGCACGGCCGAGGAGCGAGCAGCAGCCGGCATCCCGGAAGGCCTGGTGCGCTACTCCACCGGCATCGAGGATGTGTCGGATCTGATCGCCGATCTTGAGCAGGCGCTGGCTGTAATGCCGTAAGCTCAGTCGCTGCTCTGCGAAATTCCACCGCCCATCAGGTCAAGCTCCATCTCCACGCTTTGCACGCCGGGCACCGACTCGGCGTCAGCCTGAGCCAGTTGCCGCTCGGTTTCGGAGTAGACAAACCCCTTCAGATGCACCTCGCTGCGCTCGACTTCGACGTCGATGTGCTGCGAATAGAGCGCGCGATCTGCCCGCAGCGCAGCCTGCACCCGCGCCGCCAGCTCGGCATCGACCGTGCGTTCGTCGGTGGTTCTGGGAGTACTGGTACAGGCGCCCGCGGCAACGATTGCCGCCAGCACCAGCGCCACCGGCAGCGGGCGCTTCGGAAGTTCGACCATTACGCTGCACCCCCATGACTGCGACAGCATTGTAGCAAGCGGGATTATGGACCGAGCACGGCAAGCGCATTGAACTAAGCGGGAAACGAAACGCCGGAGATACGTGCACACGCTGCCAGCAGCTGCTGCTGAACCTCGCGGTGCGACGCCGCGGCATGGGCCGTGCGGCGCTGTAAGTGGTAGAAATACTGACCGCTCACCATCGCTGCCGGGTCGTCACTGGTCGCGAGCCACACCTGGGTGCGCGGCGCGGCATCCATATCATCGGGCGCTCCGGCACCGCCCATCTTGGTCGCCACCCAGCCCGGTTCCAGCGCATTGGACAAAACGTCAGGCCACAGTCTGGCCACTGCGAACGCGAGAATCACATCATGCAGCTTGGATTCCGCGTAGGCGCTCGACCCGTTCCACCGCCGCGCGCTCCACGTCAGGTCGGTCAGGTCGGCATCGGCGCCCCGGTGCATGCCGGAACTCACGTACACCAATCTCCTGGGTTTGTCGATTAGCGCGGTGAGGATGTACGGCGCCAGGGTATTGACGGCAAATACCGCCGGCAGCCCGTCGACCGTGTCGCCACGGCCGCGCTCGCGGTAGCCGATGCCGGCGTTATGTATCACCGCGTCGAAGGCTCCCAGCCGGTTCACTTGCTCGGCCACCTCGCAGGTCGAGCTGATGCTCGACAGATCGCCAATCACCACCGCTTCGGCACCCGGAACCGCCGTCAGCGCTTCGGCGGCGCGCTCAGCGCTGCGCGCGTGAAGCACGACGCGATGTCCGGCTCCGACCATCAGCCGGGCCGCCATCTGACCCAGGCCATCGGCGGAACCGGTCACAAAAATACTTGCCATCGTGAAGCTCCAGGTTCGATCTCAGCCTGGGACGATTAATAGCATCTTCGCCGGTGGTTCGCGGCCCCGGCTGCGCGCGTGTCTCGTGGTCTTGCCATGATCACAGCACTGCGGCAAACTGAAGAGTTACCAGAAAAGTTATAATTTGAGTTGCCGCGAGCGCGGATTCATGGAACAAATTAGCAAGCTTTACCGGCCTGACGCGCAACCGCTCCGATCCGCTGCCGGACGCGCCATAGGCGCGCGCGCGCGCGTCATGTTCCTTGGCGGCGCATGAGTACCGGCGCCACCGCGCAGCTGCCGATCAGCGTCCTGGATGACGACGCCTGGGACGATCTGCTCAGCTACATCGAGGAGCGGCGTGTCATCCCGATCGTGGGGCCGGAACTGCTGCAGGTCAACACGGAACGCGGGCCGCGCCTGCTGTACGACTGGCTCGCTGAAAAGCTTGCCGGCCGGCTCAACGTCGACGTGACCCAACTGCCGCAGCCCTACACGCTCAACGACGTGGTCTGTTGGTTCCTCGGCGCCCGGGGCCGGCGCGAGGAAGCGTACGTGCGCCTGCGCGGCATTCTAAAGGACACGCCGTTCGAGCCGCCGCGGGCACTGCGTCGCCTCGCGGCAATTCCGGAATTCGACCTGTTCGTGTCGACCACCTTTGACCCGCTGCTGGAAGCCGCCATCAATCTGGAGCGCTTCAACGGCTCGGCGTTCACCGAGGTGCTGTCGTATTCACCGAATCGCGTGGTCGATCTGCCCTCGGAACGCGACCGGCTGCAGCGACCGGTGGTGTATCACCTGTTCGGCCGGCTCTCGGCTTCCCCCAGCTACGTGATCTCGGATGAGGATCTGCTGGAGTTCATCTGCGCATTGCAGAGTGAACACCTGGCGCCGGAGAAGCTGTTTCACGAACTCGAGCACAATCACCTGCTGTTCATCGGCAGCAATTTCACCAACTGGCTGGCACGCCTGTTCCTGCGCATGGCCAAGCGCCAGCGGCTGTCCGATCCGCGCGACGTTGGGGAGATCATGGCCGACGATCACACCAGCGAGGATGAGCGGCTGGTGTCCTTCCTGCAGCAGGTCAGCGTACGCACGCGCATCTATCTGGGCGCGGAACGCTTCGTCGATGAGCTGCACGAGCGCCTGGCCGCGCGCCGCAAGCCCGCAGCGCCGGCTGCGCGCGGCGCCTCGCCGGTGCGCTTTCTTCCGCCCGCCAGGGACATGCCCGACAACGCCGTGTTCATCAGTTACGCGCGCGAGGACCTGACCGCCGTGCAGCAGATCAAAGCCGGGCTGGAAGCCGCCGGCATCACGGTCTGGTTCGACATGGATCGCCTGGAAGGCGGCGACGACTACGACCGCAAGATCCAGCGCAACATTGCGCGCTGCTCCTATTTCATTCCGGTGGTCTCGGCGACCACCCAGCGGCGGCTCGAGGGCTACTTTCGCCGCGAATGGAGCTTCGCCATCGATCGCGCCCGCAACATGGCCGATGGCGCGCTGTTCATCCTGCCGGTGACAATCGACGCCACAGGCACGGCAGACGCCCTGGTGCCGGACAAATTCAAGGCGCTGCATTTTACGCAGTTGGCCGACGGTGTCGTGCCGCCGGAATTTAGCCAACGATTGAGCGACTTCATGCGGGCGCGTCAACAGTGAACGCGGTTCCAGACAATGTAGCCAGCGCCGAGCTGGACGCGGCCGCGGTCGATGACCGCAACCCATGGCTCGGACTGGCCTCGTTCACCGAAGAGACGCGGGCCTATTTCTACGGCCGCGAAGATGAGGTCGCGGAACTCGCGCGGCGCGTGCAGCGCAAGTTGCTGACCGTGCTGTTCGGTCAATCAGGCCTGGGCAAAACCTCGATCCTGCGCGCCGGACTGGTGCCACGCCTGCGCGCCCAGGGCTACTGCCCGGTATACGTGCGTGTCGACTACGCGCGCGATGCTCCCGAGCCTACCGAGCAGATAAAGCAGGCCATCGCCCGCACCGCCCGGCGCGCCGGTGAGTGGACCCAGGTCGGTGTCGCGGCCGAGGGCGAGTCGCTGTGGGAATACCTGCACCATCGCGACGACGTGCTGCGCGACGAGTCCGGCAATCCCCTGATCCCGCTGCTGATCTTCGATCAGTTCGAGGAGATCTTCACCCTCGCCCAGAGCGACGACTTTGGTCGTGCGCGTGCCGCGCGCTTCATCGCCGACCTGGCCGATCTGGTCGAGAACCGCGCGCCCAAGTCACTCGAGGCCAAGCTCGACGCCGACGATTCGCTGGCCGAGCGCTTCGACTTCGCGCGCAGTGATTATCGGGTGCTGTTGTCCCTGCGGGAGGACTACCTGGCGCCGCTCGAGGGGCTCAAGGCGACGATGCCCAGCATCACGCAGAACCGCCTCCGTCTGGCGCCGATGACCGGCACCCAGGCGCTGACCGCGGTCATGCGGCCGGGCAAGGGACTGGTGTCGGAGGAAGTGGCGGCCGCAATCGTACGTTTCGTCGCCGGCGGCGGCGAACTCGCCAACGCCGAGGTCGAGCCATCATTGCTTAGCCTGATTTGCCGCGAACTTAACGATGCGCGCATCGCCCAGGGGCGCGATGAGATCTCGCTTGATCTGCTGGCCGGTTCGCACGCCAGCATCCTCAGCAGCTTTTACGAACGCGCCCTGGCTGATCAGCCGCCCGCCGTGCGCCGCATCATCGAGGATGAACTGCTGACCGACTCGGGTTTTCGCGAGAACATCGCCGAGGAGCGCCTGGTAGGCGACCTGGCGGCCGCCGGCGCGGCCCCCAATTCGCTGGCGGTCCTGGTCAATCGGCGGTTGCTGCGCATCGAGGAGCGACTCGACGTGCGCCGGGTCGAACTCACCCACGATGTGCTGTGCGGGGTCGTCAAGGCGAGCCGCGATGAGCGCCGTGAGCGTGAGAAGGGAGAGGCGACCGACCGCCTGCTGGCCGATCAGCGCGAGCGCGAACTTGCGGCGCGCCGCGCGCTGGTTCGCGCGCGCAAGGTCGCCGGTGTGTGCGCGGTACTGGCCATCGGTGCGGTGCTCGCCGCCCTGCTGGCATACCTCAGTACGCAGCGGGCGCACCGCGCTGAGAGGCTGGCGGAACAAACGCGCACGGCCGCCGAGCAGGCGCGTGTTCAGGCCGAACAGTTGCTGGCCTACCTGACCGATGATTTTGCACGCGAGCTGGAGAGTTCCGGTCGACTGGATGTCGCTGCCGAACTGGCCCGGCGCGAGGTCGACTACTTTCACGCACTGCCGGCCAGCCTCAAGGGTCCGGAAAGCGTGCGCAATGGCGCAACGGCGATGCTGCAGTACGCCAAGGCCAGCCGCACGCTTGGCGATCTCAATGCCGCGACCGCGGCCGATACCGAGGCATTGAATCTACTCGAGCAGTTGCGGCGCGGCGGGGATACCTCGGAAGCCACGACCATTGGACTGGCGCGCGGCACTCAAATCAAAGCACGCATCCTCGCCAACCAGCAAAGTCCGGATGCGCTGCCGACCAGTCAGCGTGCGGTAGACCTGATCAGGCCGATTGCCGATACGCCGAATGCTTCCAAGGCCGCGCGACGCGCCGAGGTCGAGGTGGTGTTCTTCCTTGGCTACGTGCAGCAGCAGGACCAGACTCAGAGCGAGAAAGCCGTCGCTACCCTGCAACAGTCGATGCAGCTTGCGTCGCAACTGGGCGGCCGCGACCTGTCCGACCTGTACATGGCGTCGCTCTATGCCGAGAGCGGAACCTGGCTGGTGGTGGGGTTGATCAGCCTGGATCGCGGCCAGGAGGCCCGGCAGGTGGCCGCGGACGCTACCGCCGTCGCGGAACAAGTGCTGACGTTGCGGCCGGGTCATCGAATTGCACTGCACGCGCTTGAGGTGATGCAATCTGCCCTGACCGAACTGGCGTCCGCGGAACTTCGCCCGGTAGACGCATTGGCCATGGGCCGGCGGGGCGAAGCCACCGCGCAAACGCTGGTCACGCTCGATCCGAAGAACACCATCTCGTTCAACAACCTCGCGGCCGTGCGCATGGATCTGGGCGAGGCCAGCTGGGCTGCCGGCCTGCCGCGCGAGTCGCTGGACTACTACGTGAAGGCGATCGCGGACATGCGGCACGCCGAAAACGCCGGCGCCGAGTTCGTCCTAAACCAGCTGTTCCCGCTGTCGGTGATGGCCGGGCGGCAGGCCGACCTGGGCGATACCGCGGCCGCCGAGACGGCTCTGGGCAGTGCCACGAAGTTCGTCAGCGCGCTGCACGCGAGCGAGGCTCCGGGCAGCCCGCTGCCGCTGTTCGGCGAATGCAACCTGCGGATCGCTCTGGAAGCAGGCGCGCTGTGGCGCGGGGATCTCACGTCTGCGCAGCACATCGGCGCGGATATTATCGCCCTGATGCAGGGCATCAAGCCGAACGGCGGATTTCAGGAGTTTTATAAGAACGCCTGCATCTTCTACCCCGACCGTTTCAAGGGCGAAGCGGAGTACCTGCAGGCAGATTACCCCGCAGCTGAGAAGACCCTGCGTGAGGGTCTTGAGGCGCGCAAACAATGGCCAATGGCCACCGAGGATAACCGGCGCGAGCAGGTCGAGGTGTCGACCATGCTGGCGCTGGCACTTATCGGCGAGCGGCGCGGCGACGAGGCGCGGCGTCTGATCGATCCGATCGTCAAGTATCAGCGTGGTCTTGCGGCGCGCAATCACGGCGATCAGCAGCAGCACGTCGAGCTGGCGCGCGCGCTGTACGCGCAGGCGCTGCTCGACTCGTCGCACCGAATGGCGTTGCTGCAAGAAGCCGCGGCGCTGCTCCAATCCGTGCCGCCACAGATGCAGGCGTTGCATAGTGTTCGCATCTGGCGCGATCGGGTGCACGACGCGCTGCGCGCCGCGTCCGCGAGCATTGCCCCCTCAGCATCCCTTCGAGGCGCGGGGTGAGCTCGGCCGTGACGCCGCTATTTCGCTCGAGCGGGCAACGCGGATTCTCCAGCGCGCTCAGGGGTGACCCGCGTCACGTCCATGCGCGCAAGTTCGAGCGCGAGGTGCAGGTGCAATTTGCCCCCGAGCACTGTACGGTGCAAACGCCCGAGGGGCTGGTGCATGCCCAGGCCGGCGATGCGATCCTGACCGGCATTGCCGGCGAGCGCTGGCGGGTATCGCGCGCGCGCTTTGGCGAGAAGTACCGGCCAGTGCCGCCCACCCGCGCCGGGGAAGCCGGAACCTACCTGAGCCTGCCGAACGGCATTATTGCGCTGCAGATGACCGCGCCATTCGAGGTACTGCTGGCCGACGGCCTGTCCATGCTGACCGGCAAGGCAAGTGACTGGCTGGTCGACTATGGCGACGGTAGCCTGGGTGTCGTGTCGCAGGCCATATTCCGCACTACTTACGAAATTCTCGGCTGATACGCCCATGGCTCTGCACCAAGTCATTCAGCGCGTGTTGCTGGTTGGCGTGCATCTTGAGAGCCTGGCCGCACCGCCGCAGCCGCGACCGCCGCCGCGGCTGCTGCCGCTGATCGAATCGATCGCTGCGGCCCACCGCCGTTTCGATTTGCGCGCGATCCATTTCGGCCACCGCTATCGCAGCGGCTTCTGGGCCATCTATCTGCTCAGCGCCTTCGCAGTGCTGTGCGCGGTGATGCCGCTGGCACTGGGCTGGGACAGCCCCCGCCATGCCCTGCACCCGTTCTCAGGACTGTGGGCGGTTGCGGAAGTACTGGTGATCGGCAGCGTCAGTGCGATCTACTATATGGGACACCGGCACGACTGGCAGGGCCAATGGCTGCGCGCCCGCACCACCGCAGAGCTGACCTGGTATCTGCCGCTGATTGCACCGCTGCTGGACTTCTCGAAGCCGCAGACGCAGGCCAACTGGTATTTGCGGGTACTGGATCCGGGTCAGAACCTGCGCGGCGTGGACGACGTGGCGGCACTGTGCGCACGCTGCGAACCGCAGGCCCGGGCGCTGCTCGCCCAGGCCTGGGCGGATTCGGAATTCGTCGACACCTACGCCCGCTGGACCATCGATATCCTGCAGGCACAGAACCACTATCACGCGCGCATCGCCCTGCGCCAGCACGCGCTGCTGCACCGGGTACACCGTGTGACCAGCGGCCTGTTTGCTCTGACAGCGCTCGGCGCACTCACCCATCTGGTGATACACACGTTATGGC
>Ga0302326_10000449_pt1 | contig 115471 bp, 89 predicted proteins | sample Palsa_T0_3_FD_202264 | JGI IMG/M metagenome (GOLD analysis project Ga0302326, IMG submission 202264) | Peat permafrost microbial communities from Stordalen Mire near Abisko, Sweden - Palsa_T0_3 | ecosystem: Environmental > Terrestrial > Soil > Palsa > Peat permafrost | place: Sweden: Abisko... | reverse complement strand
CTTACCGATTAGCTCACCTTCATCCGAATTTCGACACTCCGATTTTTTAAAACTTGAATCAACCACGGGCTGCTAGCGCGGCAGCCACCGTCAGGTGGTAAAGCAGTGTGGCAGCGGCTTCCCGGCGCGGGCCTTCGGCGGTGACGGCCAAACGTTTGGCAGTGCTCTTGATTGCAACCAGCGTGTCCAACGGCGTGTCCGGCAAACAGACGGCCTTCAGGAGTGCCGCTCCGGACTGCCCGGTGCCGGCGCACATCTCCGTGAGCAGGTACTCCAATTGCTCCACATCACCAACCTCGAGAAGCCAATTCTGCGCCGTTTTCTCGTCCGTGGAAGCCAACGCGAGCAATTCCTTGAGCTGCCGTCCAGTACAACGGTCCAACATCGAAATCTCTATATCCGACATGATTTCACTCTCTAAGAGGCGAAAGTAACGCCTTGATCTCCGCATCGATAACTGCTTCGGTGACTCGCCCGCTGCCGCCTGGAACTGTGATCTCGTTGCGGAGCATGCGGCGCAGAACCAGGCGGAAATGGCGCGCCACCGTATCAGCGCGGTCGCGGGCAGCCTTCTGGTCCATGCTGTAGCGCGTACCCAGTTCTGCCCAAGACGGCGCGAACTCCGCCTCGCTGAGGTATCGCGCCTCGAACAGATCAAGATGTACCTGCAGATTTCGCTTGAGGCAAAGGGCGCGTACTCGGTTGAGGGCCTCTGCCAATGTGACCTTCACCCATTCATGATGAAACGCCGCTTCGGCAGCAGGGTAACCGGGTAACTCGACCAGGTCCCATCCTCCCGCGCTCGCCTGATCGGGATGCATCTGCAGCGCTTGCGCGCGATTGTGACGGTAGTAATCCCTCACCAGGTTTCTTAGGGATTCCCGCAGGTAGTCTCGGAATGCACCCTTTCCAGGGCGCGCGCGCTCCAGTAGGCCTCCCGGCCCGCTGAGCCTGGTGAAGAACTCCTGTGCCAAGTCCTGCGCCTGTTCGCCGTCCTGAACGAGGAGCAGAAGAAACTGCTGAACCGGCCGATGGTATCGTTGCGCCAAATCCTCTCTCGCACCGGCTCCTTGGTCACTCTGCTCGCGGGCCTTTGCCAGTAGGGTCCATGATGTTTCTGGGAACTGCTCAGCCACCGATCCTGACCGCCTCCTTTCGATCCTGACCGCCTCCTTTAAGGTTACCCAAAGCAGCATAGCGCCACCGGCAGCGCGGAGGCAAGCCTTCGAGGCGGGTGCAGGTGCCCTGGATTCCGCCCACTGAGCTAAACTGACGTTATTTAGCGCGAGAAGGCGCTTAAACAATGTCGCCTCTACAAGCCGGGGACCGGGGCAGTCCGATCGACATTTCCGCATTATCAGGCGATCCGCGGGCCGATTCACCGGAAGCGACCACGTGGCAGGCGAAGGAGTTGATCGGCCCTTACCAGTTGCTTCAGCCTCTCGGCAAAGGCGGCATGGGCGAGGTGTGGCTGGCCGAGCAGACTCAGCCCGTGCACCGCCGGGTCGCCCTCAAACTGATCAAGACCGGCATGGATACTGGCGAAGTCGCGGCGCGGTTCCAGTCCGAGCGGCAGGCGTTGGCGCTCATGGATCACCCCACGATCGCCAAAGTCTTCGACGCCGGCTCGACGCCGCAAGGGCGTCCGTACTTCGCGATGGAATACATCGCTGGGATTCCCATCACGACGTACTGCGACCAGCATAAGCTGACTCTGCGCCAGCGCCTGGAGCTATTCATTCAGGTCTGCGAGGGCGTACAGCATGCGCATCAAAAAGCCATCATCCATCGCGATTTGAAGCCATCGAACATTCTGGTGAGCGAAGTGGACGGCAAGCCGATCCCACGCATCATCGACTTCGGCATAGCCAAAGCCATTTCGCACGGGGTGTTTGCCGAAACCTTGTTCACGCGGGTAGGAGCGATTGTGGGAACGCCGGCCTACATGAGTCCCGAGCAAGCCGGCTCGTCGGGAGCGGACGTGGACACGCGCACCGACGTGTACTCGTTGGGGGTGGTGCTGTACGAGCTGCTGGTCGGAGTGCGGCCGCTCGATTTCCATGACCTCGCTTTCGACGAGGTATTGCGGCGGCTGCGGGAGGACGACCCACCGCGTCCCAGCACGAAACTGCGCACTCTGGGCGGCCAGTCCTCGGTCACAGCTCAATTGCGTGGCGATCTGGACGCGATCGCGCTGAAGGCTCTCGAAAAAGATCGGCCGCGCCGCTATGGTTCGCCGGCGGATTTGGCTGCGGATATTGGGCGGTATCTGAATCACGAAGCCGTGCTGGCGGTCCCTCCTTCGGCTGCTTATAAGGCTCGCAAATTCGCCCGCCGCCATCGCGGGGCTCTGGCTACCGCTGGTGCTTTCGTGCTGGTGCTCATGTTGGCAGCCGCCGTTAGCATCTGGCAGAGCGTCCTCGCGACCAAGCAGCGTGAGCGCGCTGACAGAGAAGCGGCGGTGGCCCAGGCCGTCAACGATTTCCTGCAGAACGATCTGCTGGCACAAGCCAGCGCCGCCAAACAGTCTGGGCCGGGTATTAAACCCGATCCGCATTTGGAGGTGCGCACGGCTTTAGACCGGGCGGCGGTGCGAATCGCGGGAAAGTTCAGCCACCAGCCGGAGGTCGAAGCAGCCATTCGGGACACAATCGGCCGGACATACATGGACCTCGGATTATATCCTGAGGCACGGATGCAATTGGAGCGCACGCTGGATTTATACCGACGTGTCCTCGGAGCAAACAATATCAAGACTCTCAAAACCATCGGCGTCCTGGGATGGGTTGCGTACTTTCAGGGGAGGTATACCGACGCTGAGGCGCTTCTGAGACAAGCCGTTCAAATCAGCCGCCGCGTCTTGGGCCCCGAGCATGTCAATACTCTCTCTTCAATGAGCCATCTGGGTAACGTTTACTGGGCGGAGGGCAAATTCGCCCAGGCCGAGGCAATTCAAGGCCGAACACTGGAGATTCGCCGCCGCGTACTCGGTCCGGAGCATCCAGAAACCCTTAGCTCCATGAACAACCTGGCTAACGCCTATGCTAGCGAGAGCAGATACCCCGAGGCGGAGGCGCTCTACGCCAAGATCTTGGAGATACAGCGCCGTGTTTTGGGTTCCGAGCATCCCCAAACGCTGGATTCCATGAACAACCTCGCCAATGTCTATAACTACCAGGGCAAGTATGCACGGGCCGAAGCCCTCCACAGCCAAACGCTGGAGATTAAGCGCCACGTGCTTGGCTCCACAAATGACGACACGCTGGATTCCATGAACAATCTGGCAGATGTCTACCACGCGGAGGGCAAATACGCGCAGGCCGAGGCCCTCGACCGCGAGACGCTGGAGATCAAACGCCGCGTGTTAGGCAATGATCATCCCGCTACCCTGATTTCCATGATCAATCTGGCTGAGGCTTATGCCGCAGAGGGCAAGTACGCGCAGGCCGAGGATCTCTTTGACCGGACCCTGGCGGTTAGCCGCCGCGTGCTGGGCCCCGAGCACCCTAATACTCTTTACGTCGTTTCAGACTTCGCATCCCTGTACCAACGACAGGGCAAATACGCCTTGGCTGAGAGGTGGGCCGTGCGGGCCCTGGCGGGGTACCGGCACAGTTTAGGTCCTGACGCCGCGGCCACTCTAGTGTCAGCAGCCGACCTTGCGCTGGCCTATCTGTCACAGGGAAGATTCTCTAAGAGTGAGCCGCTCGCGCGAGAGACCCTGGCGATCGAACGAGAGCGGCAGCCAGATAACTGGCAACGCTTCCGCAGTGAGAGCCTGCTTGGCGCGAGCCTGTCTGGATTGAAGAAATACGCGCAAGCGGAACCGCTGTTGATCGCAGGCTACCGCGGAATGCTCAACCGGAAGGATCGCATAGCCGTACCAGACCACTACCATTTGGATCGTGCCCGCGAATGGCTTGTCAAACTGTACCAGTCGTGGGGCAAGCCGGCGAAAGCCGACGAGTGGAAGAAGAAATGAGATCCACCAGCCCCGCGCCTTATTGATCCGCACCTTGTTGATCGTTCATCTCTCGCAACGGCCTAACAACTCCGCCATAGCCGCCTGGGAATCGCCCACCATGGACATGCCCACGCTCTTGAGGAATCGGTCATACCGAGCTTTGCCCCGAGCAACGGCCTGGTCCTGCACCTCCCGGGGCGGCTCGGCTACACAGGTCAGGAACGTCTTCGCAAACACGTCAACGAAGGCGAACAACGCCTGCTGTCCTATCCGCAGGTTCCGAATTTCTCGTGACATTCGATCCAGACTCGCGGCGATTCTCTGCTCAGCGGCATCCACGCAGCTTTCCCGGCCGACCAACTCCCGCTCGATCGCGGCGCGTATGAACGCGCTGCTGCAGGCGAATCCGCCTCTCTGCGTCGCCGCCTCGATCCGCTTGCCAAGCTCCGCGTCATAGCGCAGCCCACGGGTAACCGCCTTCTGCTTCTGTGCCATAGGTTCCTACTCTGTAGGCCCTCCGGCGGCACGCTCGTGACACGAAAATCGCCGTGCACAAACGTGCACAAAACGGGCTGAACCGTGCGCGCTCGAAATGCTTCACGATAGGACGCTTAAGGTCCAATCCGCAGTCAAATGTGTGTCATTTCCTTTATGTTCCACTACCGGTGTTTGCTGCGTCCGCTGGCTGGCTTAGCGGTTGACCGAAAGCGAACTGCTGAAACATTCTGCGAGGACGTGGTCCGCCGGATGGTCCCGTGAGATATTTACCAAAACATTGCGCGGAACTGAAACTCGGCTGTCATGGAGCCCACCGCTCAGCGCTTACAGTCTAGAAGGCCATGATCAGCGATACCGCGACGAACGACGACATGCAAGCCATTCTCGACAGGCTGCCCTCCAAGCCGCCCCGTTCCAAGCTAGAACCCTATGCGGAGCTCATCCAGGAATTACGCAGGCGCGGCCGAAGCTACCGCGAGATTGCGGGCATCCTGACGGATTGCTGTGGGGTCAGTGCTGGCACGCACACCGTCTACAACTTCGTGCGTACACGTATGCCGGACGGCGCCGAGCCCGTTGGCAGAAATGTCGCGCAACTCGATCTCAACCAGCTCCGAGCACGGCTGCTGGAAAAACCGCGCACCAAGGCAGGCCAGGTCCGCCAGGTGTGGCCAGATATCAAGGACCTCTTAGCCGCCGGTCACACGCTGAAGGACATCTGGACTTGGCTGAACGAAATCGGACTACAAATCGGCTATGCTCGCTTGTCACACTACATCGGCGAACTCCGGCTCCGGGATCAAGCCGCGCAGGCCCAGTTTGCAACCCGGAGCGCAACCCAAACTGCGACGGGCCACCATAGAGGCGCGACGCTGATGCCCCAACGAACGCCTACTCGCGGCCCAGACCGCGATCCGCTCGCGAATGTTTTGGAGCGGGAGAGCAAGCGACCGGGCTTCAACTATTGTGCAGAGCCGGATCCGAAGAAGTTGATCTGACAGGAGCGATCATGGCGCTCCGACGTTTCCTTATACAGGTCAGACCCAATTCGGGTGCAGTGACTCATTGCGCCAGGAGCTCGCAATCTGTCACGACCTCGACACTCAGCGGCCTACAGGGTGTAGGTACGACTTTCCGCTTTTTGAAAGAGAGATGCCACAGTCAGGACAGAATGCCACGGCGACGGTCGTCCTTGCCGCAAAGAACCGGGGAACCCGAACCGGAACGAGGCCAAGCTGGGAAGCTAGAGCCCCTTCTCGATGGAGGAACGTATGATGACCGATGCTGTTAGCACTGGCGTCCGCGAGGGTGCGCGAGAAAATCTTCGAGACCGCCGCGAACGCCTCTTCAATGGCATTGACCGCGAGTGGATGGGTTTGCGCGAACTGACCCAATACGCCAACGTATCCAATCGGACGCTGCGCCTCTGGATTCATGCCCCAGCTGATCCGTTGCCCGCCGTGAAGGTTTCCGGCAAACATCTGGTACGACGTTCCGAACTGGACGCCTGGCTCGGAAGGCACCGCGTGAGGGCGTTGCCGGGCGCTGAGCTTGATAGGATTGTCAGAGAGGTGTTGAGCAGGACCGCACATGGGCGTTAAGGTTCGAAAACCGAGGGGGCACACCTCATGGTGCGTCGTGATCGACCACCGGGGCCAACGCAAGACCAAGGCCGTGGGTAGCCGTGAGGCTGCGGAGCGGGTCAGGCGCGAGGTCGAGGCACGTCTGGCCGATGGTGGCATGGACGCCGTCGAGCCCCAGAAACCGGCGCTCCCAACTCTGGCAGAGTATTCCCGTGTCTGGTTAGCTGAGGTTGAACTCGCGCGCAAACCGAGCACGGCGGGGTTCTACGGGCAATATCTCCGACTCTACATTCTCCCGAAATTTGGCGCGGTGCCTCTCGACCTGATCGAGCGCGACCAAGTCAAGCAGTTAATCGCTGAGCTTCGCGGGCGCGGCTTCGCGAAGAACACGATCCGTCTGGCCGTCACGACCCTCCGCGCAGTACTCACATCCGCAGTTGAGGACCGGTTCCTGTTGCACAATCCAGTGCAGGGTTTGGGTAGGTTCGTCAAATCGGAAAAAGCCCAACGCGAGGCCACATCGCTGACGACCTCGGAAGTGGACATCCTGCTGCGCACGGCCCAGCATAACCTTTCGCTCCGCGATTATGCGTTAATTCTCACCGCGCTGCGTGGCGGTCTGCGCGAGGGCGAGCTTGCCGCACTCGAGTGGGGCGACCTTCATTTCGGCCAGAGCACGAACGATTCGGACCGGTACATCCTGGTCCAGCGGAACTACGACCGCCGCTGGTCGCGGAAAATGCTCACTCCGAAAAGCAGGAAGTCCCGCCGTGTGGACATGAGCCGGAACCTCCGCCAGGTGCTGATGGAACTTCGCGGGATCACCTCCGCGCCGCTGGTTTTTCCTTCCGATGCTTGCACGCCGATCGAAATGAACAATTTTTCCAAACGCGTCTTCCAGCCGCTCCTCACCGCAGCCGGACTTCGGAAGATACGTTTCCACGACCTGCGCCACACCTTCGGGAGCCTGCTAATTCAAACGGGCGCTTCGTTGGCTTACGTACGCGATCAGATGGGCCACAGTTCCATCCAGGTGACGGTGGATATATACGGACATCTGATTCCTGGCTCGAATATCTCATTCGTGGACAAGCTGGACGGGCGGACCTCTCCGCAACAATCCGCAATACAGCCGCAACACGGTCCTCCGTTCAGATTTTCTGGAATTTCAGCAAGTGCTGAAGAATGAATGGCTGGGAGGCAGGGATTCGAACCCCGATACGCAGATCCAGAGTCTGCAGTCTTACCGTTAGACGACCTCCCAACAGCGTACCCAGTTTAACATCCCTAACGCGCCTTCTGCGTAGCGGCGCCGAGCGCTTGCGAGATAGCGGATCCCATCTCTTCGGGCGCGAAATTCTGTTCGCCGAGCCGGGTCCGCCACGACACTCGGCCGTCCGCGCCCACCAGATAAACCGCGCTCGGCCAGGCGCGGAAGGCCGATTCCACTTTGCGATCCATACCGTCGACGACCACCGGAAACCCCAAATCCAGCTTGCGAATGCATAGGGTGGCGTGCTGTCCCTTTTCCTCCAGAGTCTTCTCCGGCGGAAGGTCAACACCTTCACGCTGGTTCACAGTGCTTGTCCAGTTCTCGCTCGAATGAGCCTCGTGGACGTAGACCAGCAAAAACTGGGCCCGGTCCCTATATTGTTCATAGAGCGCGTTGAGGGCGGCGGACGCGGAACGGAATTGCGGGCAAGTATAGCTGCCGAACATGACGATGACGGGCTTGCCGCGCAGCATCTCCGCCAGGCTGGTGCGGCCGCTTGCCCCGAACCTCGGCAGATCGAAGGCAGGCGCCGGCGCACCTACCGGTATCAGATCATTGCCGGCAGTGACTGGCGCTCGCGTGTTGGCCCTGGCTAACTCGGAGCGAGCTTCCGCGGAACCGGGCCGCATGGAAACGGCGCGCTGCAAGTACGGCAGAGCTTCGTCGAACTGGCGCCGGGTGGTCAGAATGGCGCCTAACTTTTCGTTCGATTCGAAGTCGTTCGGATTCGAGGCCAGCTCTTTGCGAAAGGCCGCCGCGGCGCCATCGGCATCGCCGGTCTCGAGCAGCGCTTGTCCGTACCACGATTCGACCGAGGTCATTGCGGGATTGATCTGGATGGCCTTCTGGAACTCTTCCACGGCGGCTGGAAAATTGTGGTTCATGAATGCCGCGGTGGCCATCAGGTAATGCGCTTCCCCCGAATCGCGATCGCGTAAAATGCGGTCCACAATCCCCTGCCCTTTGGCCACCTGGCCATCGCGGATCAGCGCCATGCCGAGCAGATAGGCGAGCGCCTGGTCATCGCGGTGCTGCTCCTCGAGCGGCGCGAGCAGTTCGATGATCCGCTTGAATTCGCCTCTGCGGAGGTAGCAATCGCCCAGCAGCAGAGTCACATTGGAATTGCCGGACTGTTCGCCATGCAACGATTCGAGCTCCCCGGCGGCCTTGTCGATCTCGCCCGATTTGTAATAAGCCAGCGCCAGATTCAACCGCAAGCCCGGATTTCCCGGAGCGGCGCGCAACGCCCGCTGATACTGCTCGATGGCTTCCGTATAGCGTCCGGCGCCGGCCAGCGCGGCGCCCAGGTTGGAACGCAGTTCCGGAACATCCGGCCGCAGCGCCAGACACTTCTGATATTGGGGTATGGCATGCTCGACGTCGCCCGAACGATGCAGCTCCACCGCGTGCGCGCAGATGGTGTCGGCATCCTGGCTCTGCGGCCACGCGGGAAAAATGCTGGCCAACAGAAGCGCCTGTAGCAGCCTAGTCCGGATACGCCCCATTGGCCCTCACGATGCGGATCTCATGGTCGGTAAACTTTCGATGCGCCCCCGGCAACTCCAGCTTCGGCATGTGACAACCGGCGCAATCCTGTGTTGCCACGTGACACACCTTGCCGGGAGAATTGGCGCGCTGGGAGTGGCACGCCTGACATTTGGAATCATAGCTGGCCGTATTCCGTACCAGGTCGACGTGCGGATTATGGCACGCCAGGCAACTGATCCTCTGATCGGTTGCGTCGTAGCACTTGCTATTGGTGAGGCGGTACGGCTGGAAGCGAATATTCAGTATGCCGAGCGGCCCGCCCCCGGCAATCTGCGCCCAGGTGCGGTGGCAGCGGCCGCAGAACTCGGAAGTCTCTTCGGCGGTCATGCCGGCCAGGTGTGGCATGGCCGCGGCTTGGGTATCCCCCGTTTTCAGGGCCGCCATGTGCGCGGCAGCTTTCGGGTGACAGTTCTCGCATTGCACGCCGGCCTGCATATCTTCAAAATGTACCGTGGAGGCGCGAATCGCGCCGGTCGTGTGGCAGCCAAAGCAATCCGCCACGTCTTTATGACTCATTTCGCGGCCGGCCGCTTGGGTAAGATCCTGGGGCTCGGCAGCTCGTCCGCCCATGGTGATATCGAGACCGTTGATGGCTTTGTAAAAGCTGACGCGGCTCTCATAAAAAATCCCATCGCGCTCGAAAACGTAGGTCTGGCCGGCTTCACCCAGGCCGAAAGCCCAGCCGATCGGTACGGTCAGGGTGGCAGCCCCGTCGGTGACGCTATAAATGCTTTGCGCCCCTTTCCTTGTGATGGTGTAGGAATAGCGGCCGGACTGGAACGTGAGCCGCGGATGCTCGCGCAGAATGTCGCAGCCCTCGACTGGTTCGAGCGCGTGTCCCATGGGTGTGGCGGGCTCGGTCTGCGCCTGCGACTTATGACAGCCCGCGCATGCAGCCGGCGAAACGGCCGCATAAAACAGGTACAAGGCCGCCGCGGCGATCATTGCGCTTTTTCCGCGGGTCCTGGCGCACCGGCCTGTGCGGCGGGCTGGCGCGCTTGAATCTCGGCATTCAGTTTCTGGACCACGGCGCGTTCCCGATCGCCATCCGCCTTGCGCTTCAGGCGGTAATAAACTGTCGCCAGCGTGACGTGCGCCTCGACGAAAGTGGGCGACTCCTGGATGGTATGCTCCAGGCGTTCGCGCGCTTCTTCCAGCTTGCCCTGCGCCAGTTTGATGCTGGCCATCTGAAACCCGGCTCCGGGGTCCCCGGGCCGCACGCGCATAGCTCGCTCGATATAGTGAGCCGCCTCATCCAGTTCCTGGTCCTGCCGCAGCAGTGCGCCCAAGTCGAGATTCGAGTTGAAATCGTTGGGGTCCTGCTGCAGTTCCAGGCGAAATTGCCGCATGGCGCCCGCGGCGTCGCCGGTAGCCAGCAGCGCCTGCCCGTAGTAGCTGTGGACCGAAGGCAGCGAAGTGTTCAGCTCGACAGCGCGGGCAAGATCCTTCACCGCGCCTGCGAAATCGTGCACGCTGAACTTGGTGGTGCCCATGAGCAGGCGCGCCTCGGCGGAGTCGCCATTGTGCAGGATCTTGTCGATAACCAGTTGGCCGCGATTGGTCTGGCCATCGCGAACCAGGGCAGTGCCTAGCAGGTAGGCCAGCCCGCCGTCGTCGCGATGGGCGGCATACAGCGGGTCGAGCATGGTAATGACTTTCTGGTTCTCGCCCAGCCGCAGCCAACAATCGGCCAACAGGAGAGTGGCCTGCTGGTTCTCCGGCTGGCGCGCGCGCAGCGCGATCAACTCCGCGGATGCCTTGGCGATCTCGCCGAGCTTATAGTACGCGAGCGCCAGGTTTAACGAGATAGCGGGATTATCCGGCACCAGGCTCAGTGCTTCTTTATACTCGCGCACGGCATCGTCGTATTCGCCCTGGCGGGCGAGCGCGGCGCCCAGGTTAGAGAGCGCTAATACGTTGCCGGGCTCTATCTTGAGAAACTCCCTGTAACCCTGGATGGCGGCCGGCATGTCTCCGGCCTGGTGCGCCTGAACGGCGCGTTGCAGGATCGCTTCGGGCTGTTCGGCCCAGCCAAGTAAGCACCACGCGACCAGGAAAACGGGCAAGCGCAACGTAACAACCATAAGACAAGCCCGCGGGGCAGTTACATCGCTTCGATCTTGACCTCGGTCTGGCTGTCGGCAGATGTGTCTCCCTGCCTGGCCCTGGCGCGAACCTGGTAGACTCCCGGCGGAATTGCGCCCGCGGGGATGGTCATGACATAAGGAATTCTCCCCTGCGCGTCGGCGTCCGGCAGCGGCAAGGGAACCTTAGTGAGACTCTTGCCGTTCTGCAGGAGTTCGATCTCCATGGTAGGTTTGGCCGCGATCGAGGCATCCCGATAAACCACGAAGAACAGGCGCAGGAAGGAGTTCTCGACGCGCGGCACACTGTTACTCAGCGTAGGCGTGATCACTTGACCTTGAAACTGAAACGGCTCGTTCGGATCCTGGCCTTTGGCGGGCGCGAAAGAACGTACCATGGTGAGCGAGGATAGCTCCACGCCCTTGGCTTTCGGCGCGACCGTGAAATTCGTACGCTCCATGCCGATCTTGCCGCTCTCACGATCCATCACCGCGGTTTCGAGCGTGTAATTTCCAGGGGGTATGACGATGGGCATCTTTTCGACGAAGTTACCCATCTTCAACTGATCGGTGGTCACCTGGAAGGACCGGTCGTGGGTCAGCTTCTCGACCACTTCCCCCTTGGAGTCTTTTACCAGCGCGCCGAGAGAGAAATGCACGTTCAGAGAATTCTTGGCAGGGTCGGTCTTGGACTGTAATCCATGCAAGGGCACTTCTACGAGTACGGACAGGTCGGTTCCCGAGTCGCCAGGCTGGAGCGTGACCGTACCCGCACGAAATTCGACGTCGGAAGAGACTTTGCCGTCGGAGATGGCTTTCAGCAATGGCAATTCAAAGGGCGCCAGACCAGCGGCGCGGGCTTCCGGCGGCAGGGCGAAGTAGCCGTTGCGGGCATGCAGCACCAGATTCTTGCGATCCGTATCCAACCTGAGCTTGCGAAAACTGCCATCGTAGTTCTCGATGTGTGGATTGTAAGAAAGCTCGTAGTAACTGCTGATCTCTTCGTTCACACGGCGCAAAGGCGTGCGCAGGTCGTTGCTATCGCCGATGAGAAAGCCGCCGGTGGCTTCGGACAGATCGCGAATCGAAAGCTGTACGTTGGCGCGTCCGGCATTTTCCGCGTTGTCCGACGACTTCATCTGGTCCATGGAGACGCCGCGATTGGTATTGCTGGCGGTTACGCCCGTGCCGGCTGCAATTCCGCTGCCGGCATTGGCCGCGGAGTTTAGCTGGTCGGTGGCTCCGGCGTTTTGCCCCCAAGTCATGACCCCGCGCGTATCTACGCAATAGAACGTAATGTTTCCACGATTAGCCAGACTCTCGAGATTGCGGAACGGAACATCCAACTCAGGAGTGACATACAAACCCCAGGTGAAATAAAGTACGGACTTCCGCCCGGGCATGGCCTGCAGGCCGTGCACCAGAGACTCGAGCGCCGCGATCGAGAGGCGCGCACCCGTGCTGGCCATGGATGCGTCCATGCTGAGCATGTTGAGCATGATGGAAGCCAGTTTGGCCTGGATCGCGTCGCCCCCGTTGGCGACCGGCTGATTGGCGGTCTGGGTAGCCGTGGTCAGCGGGTTGCCCGGCTGATCGGCTCCATTCGCAGTCTGGCCGCCCAGATATCTCTTGAGATCGCTTTTGAGCTTATCCGACTCGGGAAGCAGCCGGGTTGAGCCGGTTCCGGAGGTGGCTTCGTCGATAGCTTTCGCGAGAGCGTCTTTGTCCTTGGTGAACGGCTGCAGCAGGAGGAGCCGTGTGTCGATCGCCACCACGGAATAGAACACGTTGGCGCCCTGTTCGCCATTGATCAGGTCGGCGGCCGCGGTACGCGCCCGCTTCCGTTGATCGGGCTCGCCCATAGCTTCAAACGCCAGCGTAACGAGCCGCAACTGGCGCAAAGGATCGAGCTTGGTGGTGGCGCCATTTTGCGTAATGGCGTCGGCCCCTTGGACCAGGCGGAAGCTGGTGAGATCCTCTTTGGTCCCGTTATCGGTGACGGTGAGGTCTTCCGGCTTCAGGTCTGTGATGGGCTTGCCTTTTTTATCCCGGGCAATAAAATCCAGCACAACCTCGTCTACCGTGGTCTTGACCGTGGGCGTCTGTCCAGCGTCGGCCGAGGGGGCTGCCTGTTGGGCCATGGACGGGATGACCAGGCAGATGATAGCGGTTGGAGCGAAGGAACAAATCCAGGGTTTCATGACTCACTCTCAGATCTCAGGGCTGATTAGAGTCTACCAACTTCCGCAGGCGCCTGAACTCCTCGCGCTCCCTGGCAGCGTCCTCCTTGCGGCCCATCCTGGCATACGCGGAGGCGAGGTTAAACCGGGCTTCGGGGCTTTCCGGCGCAAGCTTCACGGCTGCTTCGAGCTCGCGGGCAGCTCCGCCGGAATCTCCCGTTTCGAGAAGCACCCTGCCCAGAGTGACATGCGTAGCGAAATCGCCCGGAGCCAGTTTCACGGCCTTATCGGCATACTCCCGCGCGTCCGCCGCGTCGTCGCGCTTGAGGTAGATGGTCGCCAGACTTACCAGTGCGGGTATGTGCTCCGGCTCCAGATCAATGGCCTTTTTGATCTCTTGCACTCCACGGTCGGGATCCCGCTGCATCAGGTAAGCGCCGAAACGGAAGTGTATGTTGGATTCCTTAGGGTAGTCCCGAAGAGCAGTTTCGAATTTTTCCGTGGCGCCTTTCGCGTCGAGGTCCATGGCCGCGGCCATGGCGTCGCCTAACTTGAAAACCATATCCCGGCTGGACTCGGGCACCTCGGGAGGAATCCAGGGCCGCCTGAGCCCCGCGATTCCGCAGGCCACCATAATTTCGGGGCTCTTCTGATCGATCCTGGTCAACTCGGTCAGCAGCACCAGGGCCTTCTCGTAGTTGCCGATCTTGGTGAGCACCAGGGCCAGATGGAGCCTCGCGGCGCGTGAGAGTTCCTTGTTTTCCTGGAAGCGCAAACGCTCCGTCTGGCGCAGGCTCTTCAAGGCCGCGTCGTAATCGCGTAGATGGTAGTCGCACAGTCCGGCCATGGTCCAGGCCGGCACAAGGTCGGGTTTGAGGGCGGCCAGGCGGTGGAAGTCCGGAGCGCATTCCGCGTACTCGTCGCGATCGTAAGCAATCGATCCGGCTTCCCACCAGCCTTCCTCCCAGTCGGGCTTGAGCTTCAGCGCCTTCTTATATAGGGCCAGAGCTTCATCGAGACGTTTGGCGTTCAGGGCTTCGGCAGCCTGTCGGGAAAGCGTATCGAAGGAAGGCGCGGCATGCGGCTGGGTAGCCGGCCACGCGCTCGAGGCGAGGAGCATCGCCATAGCCGGCCATAGGCAGTCGTACAATACCCTCACTCCTTCTCATCTAGTACTTCGATGGCATTCACGCAAGCGTAGTTGGTGACCGGCACGAACGAAAGCACGATTTTGCCCTGTGCGTTGGGCGCCACGCCGCGGAAGGTCCGCTCCACGGCGCGATGATCGCCGCCGGCGGCCAGGAATAAGTCGAAATTGCGCAATAGTCCCACCCCGTTGCAGTAGAGGTCAAAAACGCGGCTCCCCGGGCCGCCCCCGCCGGGTTGCCCCGGACCGAACCAGCTTTCCGCAAGCCGCAGAGTCACATTGTACCGCCCATCGGCTACCGGGATCGTGTATGTGAAGTTACCGAAGCGCTCCGCCCTGAACAGACCCGGGTCGGGCGTGTTGCGGACCGCCTCGGAGCGCATAACGGTGCAGCCCCGGCTAAAGTAGCGGTCCGCGCCCCACACACGTCCCCGCTGGTCGGTGTAGTTGCGGCTCAGGACGGCAATCCTGACCGGACGCATTTTGCCGGCAATGCCGGGCAGGATCTCGAGGGCGTTGAGGAATGGGACATTGTTCACCAGTCCGGCGAATTGCAGATGCAGTTTTCCGTCGGAGGCGGGGGAGACGTCCTTAAATACCTTTTCATCCGCTGTATTACTACCCGCCGCGTCCGACACTACGTCGAAGGCCCACAGTCTCGGCACACCGTTTACGGACACTCGGAAGACGCGGCTGGACTCGCCTCCTCCCGCGGTATTATCGTCGCCAAACAGCGTCTCGGCGAAGTACAGGTGCAACTCATAGACGCCTGGCTTCAAGGGAATGTCATAGCTGAAATCCCCTTCACGCCTGGAACGGAACAACTCCGGATCGGGGGTCCCTGCAATCACGTGGTTAGGGGTCGCAAAGACGGAGCCGCCACTGAAGAAGCGATCGCCCGACCAGTTGTTGCCGAGGCGGTCTATGTAGCGCGCAGTGGTGGTCCCCGCCAGAATCCGTATCTCGTCGGCTTCCGATGCCATGGGGGCCGCCGCCGGTCTGGATACGGTGTTGTTTGCGGGCAAGCGCCAAAAAAAGACAGCGGCGCTGGTGGCAACGACGGCTATAAGGATAGCCAGCGGAATTCCGATGGATGCGAAGCGACGCTTCCCCGCGGCGATCTGACTATGGACCGGCGTGGCCGGAAGGGCGGGAAGGGCAACTTCGGCATCGAGGGTTGCCGGAGGGAACGCCAGCAGTTCCGCAGGTTCATCGGCAATCGTTTCCGCGGACTCGTCCACGGCCGCCGCCGGACCCTTTTCCAGAAACTGCGGAACGTATTGCCCGGGCGGGATTACAATCCGCAGAGCGTGCTCGGAGCCCTCGTGCTCGTAATACTGTTTGAGCCGTTTTCGCAGGCGGAAGGCTTCTACCCGTACGATGGAATCCTTCTTCGGATCAAAGCTCGCCGGGCGTCCCAGCGCCTCAACGGCTACATTGTATTCTTTGATCTGATCGGTTCGGCCCTCGAAATATTTGGTGCAAACATAATCCAGAAGCTGGGCCAGACTGGGCGCCTTAGCGAAAATACCGGAGGCGACCACAGCCTCCAACTCGGCTCTGGCCTGCTCATGACCGACAACAGCAGACATTCGCCTTCCCCCCACCCCGTTAACAACTTGCAAGCCAGCGCCTGCCGATTGCTAACCCCTATCATCCAAGAGGTAACGTAAGAATTATAGCAGTAACGTCCATGAAAACAAGGAGCATCTTTGCAGTAACGGCGTTTGCTGCCGGCATTAACAGCTTTAGCCTTTACGGCCCTCTGTAGTAGATCTATATTACGGGAGTCTCGCTTGGAGTCTTAAAGCATTGAAAAATTGGGTCACCCCTACGTTTTGGGGCGCTTTCAAAGGTGAAAAGGGGCCGAAGCAGCCATGAAGCACTGCACACGATTTTTGCTGGGTTTTTCGTTATTAGTTTTGCCGGCGATCCATCTTCCGGCGCAATCGATTTTCGCAACCCTCACAGGAGATGTAACGGATCCTTCGTCGGCAGTCGTGCCGGGCGCCGTGGTCAGGCTCGTCAATGAGCAATCCGGGTCTGCGCGCGATACCGTGACCAATGCGGAAGGCTACTACTCTTTCGTATCGATCTCGGTTGGTGACTTTACTTATAAGCTCACCGTGGAAGCCAAAGGGTTCGTCACCTATGAGGCTACCGGCCTGTCGCTGCTGGGCGGCGAGAAGCGCAACGTCAACGTGGTCTTAAAGGTCGGCAACACCACCGACACCGTTGAAATCACTGGCGTGGCGGATGCGATCGTTCCCGTCGACTCCGCCGAAAAATCAGAGACGCTGACCGCCAAAGAACTGCAGAACTACGTGCAGGTTGGCAGCAACGCCGCTGAATACCTGAAGATCATGCCGGGATTCGGTATTACGAATGGCACGTCGAACAAGGCCAACTATACCGGTCAAACCATCGGAATTAACGGCAACGGCGATAGCGGCAGTCAAAGCCCGCTGAACGGGGCATACTCTTATAATGGTTTGCCCACGAACTCGTTGGACATTACGGCGGACGGCGCGCACGTTTCGGACCCGGGCTGTAACTGCGATACACCGGTGAATCCGAACTCGGACATGATCTCCGAGTTCAAGGTGAACATGTCCAACTTCAGTGCTGAGAACCAGAAGGGCCCCGCCGTGATCAGTTCCGTCGCGAAATCGGGAGGTAGCGAATTTCACGGTTCGGGATTCTTTTACGCCCGGAATTACGTTTTGAATTCTAACGACTGGCTAAACAACTATAGCAGTGAGGCGCGGCCGCAAAACAAATATTACTATCCCGGCGGTACTATCGGCGGTCCCGTGCTGATCCCCGGCACGAACTTCAACAAGAACCGCAACAAGCTGTTTTTCTTCACCGGCTTCGAATACTTCTATCAGGTTCTCGACACCAGTCTTCTCAGGGCCACGGTCCCGACCCCGTCCGAGCTAACGGGCAATTTCTCGCCGTCTGCAATCGCCGCGGAAGGCAATATCAATGCCTCCGGAGGCCCCCCCGGACAGCTCAACGCGAAGGCGCTGGCGTTGTTCCCCGGCGGCCAGATCCCGGCCTCGATGATCGACCCCAACATGCAGGCTCTCATGAAATTGTATCCCGCGGCCAATGCCAATCCCAACAGCAATGGCGGCTTCAACTACGTGGACGAGCCGATCTTCAACCAGAACAACACGCAATGGATGACGCGCGTCGACTATAGCATCAGCGACAACACCAAGCTATTCATCCGCTATAACCTGCAGAAAGAGACACAGCAGTTCCCGGTAGGCCTGTGGTGGCGCCAGACCGATCAGGTTCCCTATCCGACTCCGATCCTTGGCAAAAACAGCTCCGATTCCATTAGTCTGTCGCTAACCCACGTGTTTAATCCGACTATGACCAACGAGTTCGTCTTCGCCTATACCTACGTGGGCTTCCCGAACGTCTTTGCCGACCCAACCAAAGTGAACCGCACCAGCGTTGGGTATAACTACACAGGCCTGTATAAGAACGGCGTGGCTCAGATCCCCTCATTTGGCGGCCTCGGCTGGACTAACCAGGAAGCCGCAGTGGTCTTCAATCCGGGCGGCTTCGAAGATGGCGGTACCTCGCAGGGTCTTTACGCCGACAAGTATATGCCCAGCATGAGCGATACGATTTCCAAGGTCGCCGGGACTCACACCATCAAGGCCGGGTTCTTCTGGGAGTGGATCCGCAATGCGCAGCCCGGCAACGATGACACCAACGGCGATTTGAACGTCTGGGAGGGCAATCCCAATACTTTTGGCAACGAATATGCCGACTTGATCACCGGCAATCTTTACCAATATACGGAGACCTCTTTCAATCGGGTGAACGACATCGCCTACAATACCTACGAGGGCTTCGTGCAAGATGACTGGAAGGTCAACCGCAGGCTGACGTTCAACTACGGCATCCGTTTGACCCACTTCCAACCTTGGTATGACCGCCTTGGGGACGGGTATTCGATCTTCAATTACGCGGACTACAATTCGGCCTGCACCCCCACACAATACTGCGGATTCGAGTGGCACAAGCGCGACTCGAGCGTTCCGCTGGGAGGTTTCCCCACGCGGGCTTTGTTCTACCAGCCTCGCATCGGGGCGGCATACGATCTGCTTGGCACGGGCAAGACCGTCCTGCGCGGCGGTTGGGGCCGGTATTACTTCCATTCAGCCCAATTCACCAGTGGTTTGGACGTTGCGGCGGGAGTTCAAACCGTCACTCTTCCTACGAACTACGAAGGCCCTAACCAAATCTTGTACGCCAAACAACTGGATTCACTCAGTTTCAGCAACGCCGCGCTATCTCCAGCCGCAGTGGACAGCAAGGACAACAAGCAGCCCTACACCGACAGCTATAACTTCACTGTTTCGCAGCGTACCCCGTTGTCGGGCCTGCTCGAGGTCGCTTACGTAGGTAACCGCAGCCGCGATTTACCACAAGTGGCTGTTAACGGCTATGGCAGCGACATCAACCTGGTTCCCGTGGGATCGATGCTGGCGTCGGCAACTCACGTGGATCCAAACACTCTCACAGCTAACAACTTCCGTCCCCTGCAGGGCTTCTCCGATGTGGACCTGGCGACCAATAACCTGTACGCCAACTATAACGCTTTGCAGGCCACCTGGGTTCGCACCAAAGGCCGTTACAACATCAACATAAATTATGCGTTTGGCAAGGCCATGGGCATCGTCAACGCCGCCCTGGATCCATTCAACCTCAACAACGACTATGGCGTGCAAGCGGCCAACCGGACCCACATCTTCAACGCAGCGTACTCGATCGAGCTCGGCAACCACACCAAGAGCAGGCTCGCGGGTGGCTTCATCAACGGATGGCAGCTATCCGGTATCACGCAGGTTGAGAGCGGAGCTAACCTCTCGCTACTCAACAACAGCGGTGAGGGTTTTGGCATGGCTCTTAACGGCGCCAAGACCAATGGAAGCTCCCTGCTTCCGGACGGGTGCGCGACAACATCGGCTGACTGCTACAACATCAGTAACGTATCGCTTCTGGGAACCAGCTCTATTCAGCTCAACCCGGTATTGACGTGCAATCCGACCGCGAACCTCGCGCCGCACCAGTATATCAATCCGAGCTGCTTCAGTTTCCCTACAGCCATAGGCCAGAATGGACCTAGCGTGCTGCCGGCCATGTACGGACCAGCTTTCTTCAACTCCGATCTGGGGCTTTTCAAGAATTTCCAGATCAGCGAGGCGAAGAAGCTGCAATTCCGCATCAACGCCTATAACTTCCTGAACCATCCGTTGTGGTCTTTTAACGGAAACAATCTATCCCTCGGCTTCAACGCGGCGACCGGGGCGATCGACACTCCCAATTTCGGGACGGTCACTACCAAGCAGGGTAACCGCATTGTACAGCTCGCGGTGAAGTTCTACTTCTGATCGCTGGCTAAGGTAGCTCCCAAAGGGCCGTCTCCGCAAGGGGGCGGCCCTTTTCTTTTGAGACGGCGCCTATGCCAGCGGGCTGCGCTTGAGGGCGTATTCCACTGCTTCGGCGGGTACATGAAACTCCGACATCGCACTGTTGCCCATGTAGCCGAGATAATCCCATCCGAGCTTGCTGGTGAAGAACGCGTCCACGGTCATGTTCCGCACCCATGCGAAGAAGCGGATGCCGGGGCCAAGCTCGGGCGAGTCGTTTTTCCGGTAAGCAATCAGGTCGAACATAGCGGTCTGCTGCCCGGGCTGGGCATCGGCGAAGTTCGTAGAGTAACGGCGCAACATCTGATCGTCGAGCCACGCGAGGCCGCCGGTATAGATGGCAGCCAACTCCTCGTTGGTCGAGGCCAGCAGGTCGATAAATTCCGGCGCGCCGGCTGCGAGCGCACCCCCCGGGCCTTCCCCGGCCGGCACGATGATTTCGGCCAGGCGGCGCAAGGCCGCGTACTCGCGCGGGTTGAAGCACTTCGGCATGTACGGCGCGCCCGATTTTTCCTCGTCCACCAGCGTGTGCACGTGTTGCGCGCCCTGCGCATCCAGCACTCCCGCGCCGGCCGCGGTCAGCGTGAGCGAGAGCCCGAGATTGCGCAGTAAGTTGCGGCGCGAGATTTCGTGAAGCTCAGCGTGCGTCTCAAACATTTCCTTTTCTCATTTCTTCGGCCAGGTACTCGGCCGTGCGCCAGGCGAAGGCTACGATGCTGAGAGTAACGTTCTTGTCGGGGTTGCTGACAAACGGCGCGGCATCGGCTACGAACAGATTGCGAACTTCGTGCGCCTGGCAGTATTTGTTCAGCGCCGACGTGGCGGGATCGTCGCCCATGCGCACGGGGCCGGCCTCGTGGATGATCGTGCCGCCGATCGAGATGCCGGCGGCTTCTTTGGCCGAGGCACGCCCGGCGAAGGTTCTGCCACCCATGGTCTCGATGATTTCTGTGAACGTGTCGTGCATATGGCGCGCCATACGGATTTCGTGTTCGCTCCAGCGCCAGTGGAAGCGCAAAACGGGAATGCCATACTGATCGACGACGTCCGGATCGATGTCGCAATACGAGTATTCGTTGGGGATCATCTCGCCGCGGCCGGAAAACGAAACGAAGCTGCCGTAGTCGTCGCGGATCTTTCGCGTGAGTGCGCTGCCGTAGCCTTCCTGGCTATTGCAGGCACCATGAAATGCGCCGAGCTGGGGCATGCCGAAGCCGCCGCCGATCTCAATGTGGTAGCCGCGCGGGAACTCTTTGTGAGGCTTTTCCCACAGCCACCAGGGAACATATACGTGCATCCCGCCGATGCCATCGGAATTGTGGCGCGGCACTCCGGCGAGTGCCGGAACTTGGCCCGACAGCGAATAGCCTACCGTGTCGGTAAGATTGCGCCCAACCGCGCCCGAGGAATTGGCGAGCCCGCTCGAGAAGCGCGATGATTTGGAATTCAGCAGCAGCCGCGCCGATTCGCAGGCGCTGGCGGCGATAACGGCTGCGCGGCAACGTACCACTTTTTCGGTGCGAGTAGCCTTGTCCACGTAGGAGATGCCCGTCACCTTGCCATCCGGGCCGGTCAAGATTTCACGCGCCATGGCGCCGGTGAGAATGGTGAGCTTGCCGGTCTTCATCGCCGGAAAGATCATCGCCTGGCTGGAGGAGAAGGCTGACGCGGTGCGGCACCCGCGGCCACACTGGCCGCAGTAGTGACAAGCGGCGCGCCCATGTACGGACCTGGTCAGCATTGCCATGCGTGAAGGGATGCAGGGGATGTTCAACCGCCGGCAAGCTTTTTGGATGAGAACTTCGTGAACGCGCGGCGGGATCGGCGGCAGGAATTTTCCATCGGGCGCGCTGCGGATACCCTCATGCGTACCGGTGACGCCGATGAACTCTTCGGCCTTGTCGTAGTACGGCGAGATTTCGTCGTAAGTGACCGGCCAGTCGGTGCCAAGCCCGTCGGTCGAGTACGGCTTGAAGTCATAGTCCGCGAAGCGCAGCGAGATACGCCCGTAGTGATTGGTGCGGCCGCCGATGATGCGCGAGCGGAACCACTGGAAATCGTTGCCCGCCGCAACCGTATACGGTTCGCCGGAGATTTTCCAATAACCGTTGGGAGCGGCGAAGTAGCCCCACTGCTGGTGTCCGAAATAAAGCTCCGCATGGTCACCGGCCCCGCGGTGCGGCACCTCCCAAGGCGTGACATGTTCCTTAAAGTCGGTGTCGGGGTGAAGCATGGGGCCGGCTTCGAGCAGGGCGACACTAATGCCGAGGTCGGTCAGCACCTTGACCGCCGTCCCGCCACCGGCGCCTGAGCCCACTACGACTACATCGAAGACCTGGGGGGAGCGTATGATTTGGAACATGCTGAGGCTTTTTCAATATAACATGCTAAGATGGACCTATAGCCCAATCGCGGCCAGCCCGATTGAGCGCTTTCCAGAGACATAAGGGGGCGCAACGGATTCGACGGGATTGAATCGTGATGGGGAGGCGTGCCGGGTTCCGAGCTCCCGTAAAACGATCGGAAAAACATAACTGCCAACACGCAGTTTGCATACGCTGCTTAATTAATTAAGTAGCCGCTCCAGCCGCTGAGCCCGCGCGGCGGTGAGTGAGCGTCATTTTGCGGGATAGGCTGATGGCTTCGGTCCGGAGCATAAGGCCGAGATCAATCGGGCTAGGCGTCCGCAATTCTTGCCGATTCTGAGGCGGAGGCCGAAGTTGCTGAATCGCGCTACGCACGTAGTTCTCTTCATTGCGAGCTTTCTCGGACGCGGGTTCAACTCCCGCCGCCTCCACCACCAAATGTAATAATTATCAGATAGCTGGTGGCCTCACGGATATGAACAAGATCACACCGTTTCTGTGGTTCAACGACAACGCCGAAGACGCTGCGGATTTCTATCTCTCGGTATTTCCGGAAGCGAAGAAGGTGGGCGAGCTGCGTTCGAGCGGCGTGGGGCCCTGGCCCGCCGGAAAGATCGCGATCATCACCATTGAACTTATGGGCCAGCAAATGACGTTCCTCAACGGTGGCCCCGCGCACGCGCTCACGCCGGCTTTCTCGTACTCCGTCGCGTGCAAGGACCAGGCCGAGATCGACCGCTACTGGGACAAGCTGCTTGAGGGTGGCCAGCCCATGGCCTGCGGCTGGCTGACGGACAAGTTCGGCCTGTGCTGGCAGATCGTGCCGGAGAAGATTGGCGAGGTCTTGAAGCATCCCAAAGCGATGGCTGCGATGATGAACATGGTTAAGTTCGACATCGCTACGCTGGAGGCCGCGGCGAAGGAGTAACGGCGAGCGGCGAAGGCGCAGAATCTACCCGCGTTTGTAGAACTCCGCGGCGAAGTCATGCATCGATGGCGCCGGCTTCGCCGCTTGCAGTCCCGCGAGCATCGCTTTCTTGTCGGCGTCGCTACGATCCTGGCCCAGCTTGAACTTGCCCTCTAGCAACTCGATCTCCATCTGGAATCCAATGATGCCGCCGATCATGCCGGCAATGTAGGAGTCCGGGAGTTTCGCGAAATCGTAGGCCGAGTCTTTGCCCTCGAACTTCTGGATCAGCTTGGCAAGCAACTCGTGCAGCGCGGTTGGATCGGCGACCGGCTTGGGCTTGCCGGTGGCATGGACCACGGCGAAGTTCCAGGTAGGAACCGCTTCTGGTTTCGCGTACCACGTGGGCGAGATATAACTATGCGGCCCGTGAAAAACAATCACCGCCGTCTCGCGCCCGTTGAACACCTGGCTCTGGGGGTTGTGGCGTGAGACGTGACCATAGATCGTGCCATACTGCGTTCCGGCCGTTGTGAGAAAGACGGGAATGTGAGTGATGCGGATACCCGGACTCGCCGTGACAAGGTCCACGAAAGCAAACTCGCTCATGAAGTCCTGCAGGAACCTGCGGTCTTCGACGAGTTGAGGTTTGGGAATGTAGAGTGACTCGGGTGTTTGCTCCTGGGCCTCGAGCTCCAATCCCGCCATGGCCCAGCCAATCAGAAGATCGCGACGATTCATATCATCATATTACGCCGAATCACGCGATGAAGAAAAAAAGAAATGGTTCCAAGTGACCTGATATCACAGCCAAGCTCCCCGCCGGCATGCACGGCACTGAGCTTTGCAGTCAGGCGCGGCGGGCGGTGTTCCTTCGGGCTCCCCACGGCTTTCGTTTGAAAGCTGCGGTTCAATGCCTTCAGGCTCGCCTACCAGCATTCCTGGCCGGAACCGGTACCTCGAAGCGGCCTTTCGCTCTCCCAAAACGACCATCCGTCTCCGGACCGCCATTTTGAGGTCAAAGTTCCTGACCTACTTCTTCGATCCCCTGCCAAGCAGTGCCAAGCCCGTTCGGTTTCCGACTCCCCGGCGCGGTCCGGTTTGCCCCGGTACGCGCCAGATCCTCATCGAAAACCCGTCGCCTGACTTCCGTCTGGCAGTCCCAACCGTTCGTCAGATCTCCACTCCCCTTGAGGGCCGTTCAGACCCCTCCGGATCAAAGCGTTCAACCTGATTCCCGGCTGCGAGGTTCACCTCCTGAACACTCCCGATTGCCTGTCACTCCCCGGCGCCGGTTCAATTTTATTAGTCCCGATGCCAGATCACCGCTCGAGGCTCGCTTCGCATTCAGCGGCTCGCTGTTCCACAGACCTCTTGGAACCACATTTATCATCCACCCGCGGCTGTGTTACAGTCAAATGAAAATTGGCTTACGGTGCGGTTTTTCTCAATTATTTATTCATATATTTTTCAACTATTTAGAGCCTGCAGCCTGTGCATCGCCTGTGGAAAAAACGCGGCCGTGCGCTTCTGTTTTAGAACTTCCGCACGCTGGTGTCAGAGCAGCTTCACGGGAACTGCTTCGGACGCCACCTCGTGAATGGCCACGGCTACCCGGTAATCGCTCGGCTGTATGCCCTGCGGCAGCATGACGTTGATCTGTCGCAGCCCCTGCGGATCGGCTTCCGAGAGAAAAGCAGCGCCCAACTCGTGGCCACCCAGCCGAACTGTTATCGCTGCCTTCGTCGCGGATTCCGGCAACCCCGAGACCCACAGCGACATGCAACCGTTCGTACCGGTGTGAACCAGGTTCCGCTCCCAGGTACGGCCATCCGTCACGGTCGTGATGCGTATGTCGGAAGCTTCGGTCCGGCCGGGCGCTGGTTGCCGGTCGCCGGCGGTCAGATCTACGCCGATGCGCACGCGGTTTCCCCAACCGCTGTTCCCGGTGCGCAAGGTAGCCTCATGCCAGCCGGGGGCCAGGCCGGGCGGTAGTTTGCAGTTCACGTGCCAGCCGTCGCCGCCGGTGCTCCGCAGGAAGACCGGATGGGAGCCGTAATTTCCTATGCGCGGGAACACGTCCGCGGTGGTCAAGCCGGCTCGCGGGGTCTTGAACCACATAGAGACGTAGTCGTCGCTGGCGCTGGAGAATTCACGCTGGTGCGTGGCGGCGTTCTCCACTGAGGTGAGATAGGGCGCGGGCTCGCGCGCGTCGTGGATCTCCGGCCACTGGCGGTAGCAGCTCACGTGGGCACGGTGATCCAGTACGCTTTCCAAATGCACGCTGGCGAAACCCGCCGTTCGGCACATTGCCAGCAAACAGGCGACGTTCGGTCCAACCCAGTTATCAAACTGTCCGCACAACTCGTTCGTTTCGTAAAATTCCATCACCGGCTTGGCGGAAAGATCGCTGCCATCGTCGGTCACGTATGACTGCACGCAAACCATTCCTGTGGAAAGCTCACTGACTTTCTCGAGAGCCAGCATGGGATGTTTCAGATGATAGAGCACGCCCAGAAAAAGAACGATATCGAAGTACCCGATCTTGGCCGGCGTCAGACGGCACACATCGTCTATACGGTATTCCACTTTGGAGCCGAGCAACTCGCGCGCGATGCGGAAGCGCTCATGCGGTGTTGCGTCAACGGCCATCACTTCGGCTCCGCGGCGCTCCATTTCGAAGCTGAACCACCCATCCCAGGCGCCGATGTCCAGTACGCGCTTGCCGCGCAGGTCGGCCGGAATCGGGAATTGCGCGATGCGCATCCGCAGGTGCTCAATGCTATGGAAGCCCGCGATCACTCTGCCATCGGGCAGTTCCATGCTGTGATACCAACCGAGCCGTTCCAGTGCCTGTAACCGTTGCTGATTCGGATCGATCAGGGATGCATCTCCAACCTGCATGGCGATTGTTGGGCGTGGTAGTTTTTTGAGCATATCACGTGCGCGGACCAGACTTTTCTCTTGACAATAACCAAGTTGTTATATAACATTCTGGTTAGGTGAGACAGAACCTTGACGCCACGTTCTCAGCACTCAGCGACCCAACCCGCCGGGCCATCCTCTCCCGCCTCGCCATGGGTGAGGCGACGGTGATGGAATTGGCGGAGCCGTTCGATATGAGCCAGCCCGCGATCTCCCGGCACCTTCGAGTGTTGGGGGAGGCTGGACTCATTACACGTCGCGTGGAGGGAGCGAAGCGCCCTTGCCGACTTGCTCCGGGAGCTATCGCTGAGATCGACCAATGGCTTGGACTCTTGCGAAAAGCCTTGGAGACAAACTATGCCCGCCTCGACAAGGTCCTGGCAGCACAAACCAAACGACGAAAGCGAAAGGACAACCTATGACCATGACCAAGATGACTTTAAAGACGGAAGGCGACCAGCATGTCGTCGTGACTCGACGGTTCGCCGCGTCGCCGGAAGCGGTCTACCGCGCTCACACGGAACCCTCGATAATCCAGAAATGGCTGCTCGGCCCCGATGGCTGGACCATGCCCGTCTGCTTGAGCGAGGCGCGACCCGGCGGCAAGATCCGGTACGAGTGGACCGACGGGAAAGGGCACGGTTTCTATCTGACAGGTGAATACGTGGCGCTCGAGCCCTTCCGCCGCATCGTTCACGTGGAGCGTATGCACCTTCCCGCTCCCACGCCCGACAACCTTGTTGAAACGATTTTTGAGCCGGACGGAAACGGCACCATGATGACCATCCGGATGACGTTGCCAGATGCCAAGACGCGCGAAGGGATGCTTGCTTCTGGAATGGAGCGCGGCATGGAAGCCAGCTATGCCCGGCTGGATGGAATCGTCTAACCATCGGCGCGGACTTCCTCGAGAGCCTTGTTCCTGTTCGCGACCATGGGGAAACGGTCGAGAATAGGCAGGGCCTCGGGCATTTCTCGCGAATGATTTTCAGATAGGGTTCCCACATGTCGAGCAGACTGGTAACGGTCGGAATCGATCCGGGCCTGGCGCAAGGCGTCGCGATTTTTTTCTTGACAACTTAATTTGTCAATGTTCTAATATTCTCGTGCTGGATGTCGAGGTCATACAGTCTCCGCAAGCCGCCGCCGCGGCGCTCGACCCGGTCCGCGCGCGGCTCCTGGCCGAATTGTCGGAGCCCGCCTCGGCGGCCACCCTGGCCGCGCGCCTCTCCCTTCCGCGCCAAAAAGTGAACTACCACCTGCGCGCCCTGGAGAGCCACCACCTCGTGCGCCCTACCAGCGAACGCAAGTGGGGCGGCATCACAGAGCGCCTGGTGGAAGCCACCGCGTCGTCTTACGTAGTGTCGCCCGCCGCCATGGGCCCCGTGGCGTCCGACCCTGGGCGCAGCCGCGACCGCCTGTCGGCGGGCTATCTGATCGCGCTGGCGGCCCGTGTCGTCCGTGAAGTCAGCGAATTCGCCACCCGCGCGCGCGACACCGGCAAGCGCCTCGCCACGCTCTCGATCGACACCGAGATCCGCTTCCGCTCAGCCGCCGAGCGCGCGCAATTCAGCAGCGAACTCACCGCCGCGATCACTCAGCTCGCGGCCCGTTATCATGACGCTTCCGCCCTGGGCGGACGCACGCACCGCCTCGTTCTGGTGGCGCACCCATTACCCCAAAAAAACAAGGAGACCGCAGTATGAGCGTAAAGAAAGAAGCGAACGGACGCCGTTCCGTCCATGTGGAAGTGGAAGTGCCGGGCACCCCGGAACAGGTGTGGCAAGCAATCGCCACCGGCCCTGGCGTGGGCGCATGGTTTGTGCCCACCGAGGTCGATGGCCGCATCGGCGGCACCGTCACTTCCCACTTCGGAGAGGGCATGGACTCCGTCGCCACGATCACCGAATGGGACGCGCCGCATCGCTTCACGAAGGAAGGGTCCTGGGGGCCGAACACGCCCACCGTGGCCACAGAATGGATTGTGGAGGCCCGCGGCGGTGGCACATGCATAGTGCGCGTGGTGCACAGCCTCTTCGCCGAAACCGATGATTGGGACGATCAACTGACCGGTATCGAATCCGGCTGGCCCTCATTCTTCAGCATTCTGCGGCTGTATCTGGAGCACTTCGCTGGCCAGCCGAGTTCGCAAATCCAACTCTTAGCGATGCCGGCGGCCTCGGGCGCATGGGAGACGCTCGCGGGTGCCCTGAATCTCGCGGGGGCAGCTCCGGGCGAGCGGCGCCATGCGGGCGACGGTGCCCCTCCATTGAGCGGCATCGTGGAGTCAGTCAATGCTGCCGGGAATCCACACACGCTGCTGCGCGTCGATCTGCCCGCTCCGGGTGCGGTGTTTGCCACCGCGTGCCCCGCCGGCGAGAAAGCATTCGTCACGGTGAGCTTCTATCTCTACGGCGACACGGCAGCGGCCGTCGTGGCGCGCGACCAGTCCGCCTGGACTGCGTGGATGACGAATCTCTTCCCGGCGTAAACCCGGAGGGTCCTCACTTGGCTGAGCTTCACGCCTTGTGGTGCGGAGCTTCAGCCCTAACAGCAATGACCTTCTGGGAGCGGGAAGAGCCTTCTCGGCTCACCAGTACTCTTTTACCCGCATGCCGGGCCAGCAGTGCCGTGGCCGCCAGACCGCCGATGCCCGGCCGCGGTCGCGACCGACGGTTTTGATCGCCTCACGCGCGCCCTGGCCACTGCCGGACCCATCGCCGGACCGCTCGACCGGCTGCGCCTCAGCGGCGTGGCTTACGTCGACCCCGCCCTGTGTTGGCCGCGGCGCTTCGCCGCCATGTTCGATGCGCGACGGCGCGCCACTGGCCTACCAGGCATGGTCGCTGGTGCATGGCATCCCCAAACTGGCCAATTCCGGCCAGTTCCGCGCCTCGGCCATAAAGGCTGCCCTGCGCGCACGATAAACTGGAACACAATATGGCGCTGGCTCTAAGCGAGGCCGATATCCGTGCCGTGCTCTCCATGCCCGATCTGATTGGAGCCATGGAGATGGCGCTGTCCGCTTTTTCCTCAGGGCAGGTCGTGCAGCCTGTGCGGGCAGTCGCTGAAATCGGAGATGCGGCTTTCTTCGGCGCCATGCCCGCTTTCATTAAGGCCGTAGGAGAAGGCCCCGCCGTGCTGGGAGCCAAGCTCGTCGCCGTCATTGGCGCTAACCAGCAGCGCGGCTTGCCTACGCACCGCGCCAGCATTCTGCTGCTCGATCCCGAACACGGCGGGCTCGCCGCTATAATGGACGGCCGCCTGATCACCGAGATGCGTACGGCGGCAGTTTCGGCGGTCTCGGTGCGCCATATGGCGCGCAGCCATGCCTCCGTCCTCGGGATCATCGGCTCGGGCGTGCAAGCTCGCAGCCATCTCGCTGCTCTGAGCCTGGTGCGCGACTTTCGAGAAGTGCGCGCCTGGAGCCCCACACGCGCCCACCTCGATTTGTTTGCCGCCGAATCACCCGTGCGAATCGAGGCCTGCCCCACCGCCGCGGAAGCCGTGCGCGGCGCCGATGTCATCGTGCTGGCTACCGCCGCCACGACCCCGGTCATCGAGAACGGCTGGGTAGCCGAAGGCGCGCACGTCATTTCGGTGGGAGCCTGCCGTCCGACTCACCGTGAGATGGACCCCGTGCTGGTGGCCCGCGCGCGCCTCGTCGTGGATTCGAAAGCCGCGGCCTTCGTCGAATCGGGCGACATCGTCCTGGGCATCGGTGAAGGTGTTTTCGCCGCCGGCAATGTCGTCGGCGAGCTGGGAGAAGTCGTTGCAGGCCGTCTCCCAGGCCGCACCTCGGATCGCCAAGTCACCCTTTTCAAATCTTTGGGACTGGCGGTCGAGGATCTGGCGTCTGCCCGCCTCGTTTTCGATCGCGCGCGCGCTCTGGGTAGGGGCATCGAAGTCGATTTGGGCGGATAACTTCCGCGGAACACCGGCCGCCGCGCGCGCGTATTAGTATAGTCGGAGGCGCCTGTGAACTGGCTCGATTTCGCCCTCATCCTGGTCATCGCCATCTCGGTTCTTTCCGGCTGGTTCGCCGGCTTTGCCAGAACCGGTGTAGGTTTCCTCGCGTCCATTCTCGGTCTGGACTTGGGCCTCGAGTATTACCAGACGGTCGGACTCGCCCTACGCCCGCACATCCATCGGAGCGGCGTCGCCAACATCGCCGGGTTCTTGGTCGTGTACTGCGGAATCGCGCTCTTGGGAGCCCTGGCCAGCCGTTTACTCGCCCGTTTCGTCCGTGCCACCGATCTTTATTGGCTCGATAGCTTGCTGGGCGGCGCTCTCGGATTGGTGCGCGGCGGTCTGATCGCCGTGTTCAGCATCTGGGGCTTAATGGCGTTCGCGCCGGTGCCGCCCCGGATGTTCCTGTCGTCGTCACGCCTTGCGCCGTGCGTCATGGAAGCCGCGCGCCGCGTGGCGGATGTTTCGCCCGAGGAAGTCCGCCTCACCTTCCGCCGCAGCTATCGCGAGTTAAACCGGGAGTTGAATAAGGTCCTGCCGGAAGGCATGAAGAATCGCCTCTCCAACCTTCCGCCCAATCAGATCTGAGCTTCGGTTACGGCACCATCGTCAGCACATCTTTGGCGACGACCTTTTGGAATTGCATCGGAAAGCTTTGCGCCGCGTAATAGTGTTCCCATTGGTCTTTGTAGTGGCGCGAGAGCACCTGGCCTGACTGACCCGTAGTCCCTTCGAGCAGCGAATGGTCCCAATCGGAAAGGTCCGCGTCCATACGCATCGACGGACCCAGATCGCGGCCGAGTTGCTTCACGGTGGTAGCGGCGCCGCTCATCTCCACCGGCCCAATATCGAAGAAGCCCGCCACCAGCGGCAAATGATGGCCCACCGGATTGGCCATCAGCAACTGCGCGTACTTGCCGTAAATCCAACGGCCGGGTTCACGGCCTTGCGTGCGCCGGCCCTCCTCCAGGCCTGCGGTGAGACTTTGCAAAATCGCTTCATCCCAATCGCTGAACCAGCCCGGCGGCCGCGTGCGTAGCAACTCCTCGATGATGGCGGGGGCCATCTGGTATTCATACTTAGCCCCGAAAGCCGGCGAGGCATCTTCGGCAATCATTCGCCTGAGCTCGCGATAGGCCAGCGTCGCCACCATTGGCGCAGGCTCGTCTTTGTCCATCTGTCCATTCCAGCCGCGCAGTAACGCGACGGCGTTCTCGAGCGCCGCGTGCCGGGCTCGGTGTTGGTCATAAGCCGCCACAATCGCGTGCGCGAGATATTCGAGAAATCCCGAATAGACGTCTTTCTGTACCGTCAGCATATTCTCCGCGCGCCACCCCTCTCTGGACGTCAGCAGATTCCGGATCTGATTGGAGCGGTACTGCGAAGCGAAGTTGCCGTTGACCGTATAAGGATAATCGGCCGGAAACGGATTCTGATTGGCGGTGATGATCACCCCTCGCGGCGGATTATAAAACGACGGCAATTGGTCGAAGGGGATGAAGCCCTGCCACTCAAAGTGGCCCGAAGAGCCGTCCACGGGCACGTCGCCCGCATAATCTTTTCGTATGGGTAGCAGACCTGTGGCCTGATACCCGATGTTGCCCTCCACATCCGCATACACAAAATTCTGCGCCGGTCCGGCGAAGCGCGCCAGTGCGGCTCGAAACTCCTGCCAGTTCCCCGCCCTGTTCAACTGCGGAAATGGAAATTGAAACGCACGCGGCTCCGCGGCAGTCCAGCGCAGCGCCAGGTGTTGCTTCGCGTCATTGATAAAGAGCGGCCCGTGCCGTGTAACCCAGATCGGCATCTCCACTGCAGGCGCTCCCTTCACCGGGATGATCTCCCGCTCCTCACGCGCCTGTTCCCACTGCCCGGCGTAAAGATAGCGCCCGCTATGTTCGTCGAAATTTTCGATGTAGAGATCCTGTACGTCGAAGTGCAGGTTGGTTACTCCCCAAGCGATTCGCTGATTGTGACCTACGATCACGGCGGGGGTGCCCGGCAAAGTCACGCCGCTCACGTCGAGACCGGGCGCCTGTAGATGGGCCATGTACCAAATCCCGGGGATCGAGTACTGCAGGTGCATGTCGTTGGCCAGCAGCGGCTTTCCCGTAGCCGTATGCGCGCCGCTGATCGCCCATGCATTCGACCCCGGCTGCGCCTCGCCGCCGGAGCGCGCCGGAAACAGGAAGTCTACCTTGGCGCGATCGCCCGCCGCCAGCATGTCGCGCTTCAGGATCTCATCCTTCCAGGTGGTGGTCAGGTCGCGATACATATGCAGCCCGATCAGGATGGAATCCACTACACTCCACGGCCGCGGGCTGTATCCCAGCAACGTGAATTCGATGGGTAGATCGTGAAGGTGAGTCTGTATGAAATAATTGACGCCGCGCGCGTAGGCTGCCAGCGGCGCGCGGTCCGGGGCGGGCAGCGAAACATATGCCTCCTCGGCGATGCGCCGCATGCGCAGGCGCCGCGAATCGCGATCCGCGTCGAGCGCGGCCGGCCCGACGATCTCCGCCAGGTTTCCGCCCGCCAGCCGCCGCAGTCCATCCATTTGCCAGAGCCGGTCCTGAGCCACCACATAGCCTTGCGCGAAATAGACATCTTCCTCGGTAGCTGCCGAAATGTGTGGCACGCCCAAGGCGTCGCGCGCGATCGTGACCCGCTGCGAAACGGGCGCCGAAATCGTTCCGCCTGTCTGCGGTAGCGGCCGGTACACAAACCAGTACACAGCCGCGGCAAACACCACCAACACGAGCCCGATGGCAAAGTTAATGTAACGGATTACCTTGTGGAGCGGTCTGTGAGCGGGAGCCTTGACGATAGTGGTCATAAGTGGAACGCGGCACTGGTTCCACTTTACTACCTCTTTTAAAGTCCAGCCAGAAATCCGTCCCGGTCGGCCATCGCGCGCGGATCGTTCACTGCATGACCGGCATCGTAAAAGACAGCCTTCTGCGGACGTGAGATCGAATGCACCAGGTGGTCCGCCATCGCGCGTGTAACGAATTGATCGAAGCGCCCGAACTGAAACAGGATGGGCGCCCCCGCCCAAAACGGAGTGAATCGTATCGGATCGACGACGGATATGGACTCGCGATACCGGGTGAAACGCTCGCTTCCAAGCGCATAGCGCATGTTGGCCCACTCGGGATCGTCGCTCTCCATCAACTCTGCCAGACTCGGAAACCCTGCCACCAGAACAAATCTGCGCAGCCGCGGTTCGAGGCTCGACAATATGGCGCCCCAATCCGCTCCATAGCCGTGGCCCACGTACGCGATGCGGTTCCCATCCACATCGCTGCGTGCCGCCAGCAGATCGATTCCGCGCCGTATATCGATCACTGCCTGAATGTGGATTTCGCGGTCGTTGTCGTTGTCACTCAAGGAATTGAAACTGCGCCTCCAACCCACGGGCCTTTCGGCCGGCGCGTCGATCAGTAACGAAATCGACGGCAGCCTGGCTCGCGCGAGTGACAATGCCTCGGGCAGAAACTCATCGCGTTTCCCGTAATCGTGAACGAAGATAATGGCCGGGTACTTGCCATGTCGTGAAGGAGTGACCATGGTCGCTGAGACCGGTCCCCGTCCTCCCCCGTATGACACCGCGGTTACCAACGCTCCCTCCACCGATTCCGGCTTTTCCGCGTGAGCGTTGAGTGGTATGCCCGCATCGTACGCAAACATCGCCGTGAGCTTCTCAAATGGGATCGCCGTCCGCGCTGCTGTCTCGATGACCGGATGTGTGGGATCCGAGCCGCGCGCTGGAACGATCCACAGATAGATATGGTCGTCTCCGAGCTGTATGGTCTTCGCCGGACTCCAGCTTCCCATGTCGAACCTGTGAGAGATCACCCTGGTTCCCGGTCTAAGTTCGTTCAACAGCTTAGAGCGCAAACGTAAGTTCACACCCGGAGTCAGATACATCATGACTACGGATGCCTGGCGCAGATCGTATTCGAAAAGATCGGCCTGTACAAACCTGACTTTTCCTTCGAGGCGCTCCTGCATGGCCAGTGTTTCCGACTGGTGCACCAGATCCGGGTTGATCTCGACTCCGGTGGCCTGGATGCCAAAGCGTTTTGCGGCCGCGATCACAATGCGGCCGTCGCCCGACCCAAGATCGACCAGAACATCGGTCGGCTGAATATGGGCGAGGTCGAGCATCGCATCCACCACGTTGGCCGGCGTTGGGACGAAAGGAACGTCCGTGTAAGGCTGGTCGGCAGCTCCCAAAATCACGGCGCCAAGGGCAAATGCACACACGATGAACCGGCTCGGCATATCAGGTATTCCCAAGTGTTAGACGTTTTCATCGGTCAAGGCGTGTAGTCCGGGCAGTAACGCGGCCGCATGAATAATTTGCGCCGAAGTTTCAATCACTTCCGCCGCGCTGCGCGCGCCACTCGACAAGTCCGGTGGCAGAGTGAGGGCAAAAGGGCGGTGCGCCTTGCGTCGCATTGCCCGGGAAGAGATACGGTGCGTGTCTCTTCCTGCGGCCGGGCGACATGGGTCCGGCCATATCACCGCGCGCGGCCCCCTCTTGGGCGGGAGGGGGCCCGCCGGCTAAACACTAATAGAAGCCTTCGCCAGTATGCCACCATCGCACACCAGGTGCGACCCCGTCACATAGGATGAGTCATCACTCAACAACCAGCCTACCGCGAGCGCAATTTCGGCGGGACTGGCGAGGCGGCCTATGGGCACCTCCGCGCAGATGCGCTGCCGCATTTCGGCCATCGCGGCTGGGTCCACGTTGGCCCACATGAGCTTGGTCTCGGTGGCGCCCGGCACCACCGCGTTCACCCGAATGCCATGCCGCGCGTAATCGACAGCCATGCACCGCATCAGCGCCGAAATGCCGCCCTTCGATGCGCTATAAGCCCCCGCCCCACCGGCTGCGAATGCCACCGACGCCGCCGGCGAGGACGTGCATACGATCGAGCCGCCTGTCCCGCCTTGTATCAGGTATTGCAGGCCGTGCTTGCAGGTCAGATACACGCCGGTCAAGTTAGTATCAAGAACCCGCTTCCAGGTTTCGAACGGCAGCTCATGCAGGAATGCGCCGGTGTCCATACCCGCATTGGCGAAGACTCCGTAGAGCGCCCCTAAGGTCTTCACAGCCTGTGCGAACGCTGTCGCTACATTCTCTTCAGTCGACACATCGCAGGCAATCCCGATCGCCGCCGCGGCGCCCGCATCGAGCGCTTCGGCCGCCGCATCGCCGGCCGCGCTTCCATCGATATCCAACACCGCCACCGAGTCCCCACGAGACGCGCACAGCTTTGCGACGGCCCGCCCAATGCCGGAGCCACCCCCGGTCACCACGATGGTCCTCAAGCGATGATGTCCTTCACCACATTTCCCGCTACGTCCGTCAGCCGGAAGTCGCGGCCGCTGTAACGATAGGTCAGCTTAGTGTGATCGAACCCCATCAAGTGCAGTATAGTGGCGTGCAGATCGTGTACGTGTACAGGCTTGTCCTGCGCCTGGAATCCGAAATCATCGGTAGCGCCGTAGATATAACCGCCCTTTACGCCGCCTCCCGCCACCAGCGTGGTAAAGCCCGCGCTGTTATGATCGCGGCCGTTCTGCACCTTTACCAGGCCGCTTACCTCGACCGCCGGCGTGCGCCCGAACTCGCCGCCGATCACCACCAGCGTCTCTTCCAGCAGGCCGCTCGCCTTCAGATCGCGCAGCAGGGCCGCTATCGGCCGGTCCGATTGATGCGCCAGCTTGCGATGAATCTCTATGTCGTCGTGGTTGTCCCAGGGTTGCGCGTTGCCGAAATACACCTGCACCATGCGTACGCCGCGCTCGATCAGCCGCCGCGCGATCAAGCACCCGCGCGCGAAATCACCCTCGCCATAGCGCTCCCGCGTGGTCGCACTCTCCTTGCTGATGTCGAACACATCCGGCGCCTCGGCCTGCATGCGGAAGGCGATCTCGGCCGTCTGAATAGTCGCCTCGAGTTGCCCGTCCGGACCCGCCTTGCGAAGCCCTATGCGGTTCAGTTTTTCGAGCAGATCCAGTTGCTGCCGCTGCGCGCCGGTTCCGATCTCTTTGTTGCGTATGTAGGGAACCAGCTTGTCCGTCTCACTCTCGTTGTTCGGAATGTAAGTTCCCTGATACACCGCCGGCAGGAATGACGATGTCCATAACTGCGGCCCCACAATCGGCAGTCCCGGGCACATCACTACGAAGCCCGGCAGGTTCTGGTTCTCAGTGCCCAACCCGTAAGTGAGCCAGGAACCCATCGAAGGGCGCCCCGGAAACTTATCTCCGCAATTCATCATCAGCAGCGACGGCTCATGGTTCGGCAGATCCGTGTACATGGACCGGATCACGCAGACGTCGTCGATGCACTGCCCCAATTGCGGAAAAATTTCGCTGACCTCGATGCCGCTCTTGCCGTACCGCGAAAAGGTGAACGGCGAAGGCAGCATGTTGCCGGTTTTGCGCTCGGTTTTCAGGTTGCCCGAAGGCATCGGTTGATGGCTGTATTTCGCCAGCATCGGCTTGGGGTCGAAGGTGTCCACCTGCGACGGGCCGCCGTTCAGAAACAGAAACACGACCCGCTTGGCCTTGGCCGGAAAATGCGGTGTCTTTACTTCTAACGGCGAGCGCGACATCTCCGCGCCCAGCACTCCGGCGAGCCCCACCATACCGAACCCGGCGCCCATCGTGCGCAAACAATCGCGGCGTGTCATAGATTTACTCCACAAAACTCAACTCGTTCGAACTCAGCAAAACTTGTGCATATTGCGGCCACGCGTCGTGGCTTTCGCGCAAAAATTCCAGGCCCAGCTGCAGCTCTTCCGCGCTCGGCTCCCGTTCGAAAACCAGCCGGTAAGCCTGCCGGATCCTGGCCTGGTCGCCTGCCTCCGCGCTCACGCGTCTGGCCAGGCTGGAGGACTCCTGCATCACCAGATCGCCGTTCATGAAAAACAATCGCTGCAGCGGCACGTTGGTAGACATGCGCTGCTCGCTGGTGTTATTCGGATTCGGGAAATCGAACAGCGAGAGCATCCCGTCGAGCTTTCGGCGGCTCACCAGGCCATACACCGTGCGCCGCTTGTTCTCCGCATTCAGGCGGCTGGGCGGCCCGCCGCACGACAGGTCCAGGTCGCCGGCCACGAACAGCAGCGTATCGCGTATCGCTTCGATGTCCAGCCGCCGCCGGTTGGCGCGCCAGAGCAGACGATTCTCGGGGTCCACCGCGGCCGCCTTCGCCGAGTACTCCGGGCTCAATTGATACGCCGCCGACAGCATGATCTCCCGATGCATCGCCTTTACCGACCACTTACTCTCGACAAAACGCCGCGCCAGGTAATCGAGCAGCTCCGGATGGCTGGGCCGGTCGCCAAGCTGTCCGAAGTTACTCGGCGTGCGTACCAGTCCCTGTCCGAAATGATGTTGCCAGATACGGTTCACCATCACGCGCGCGGTCAAAGGGTTTCGCGGATCGACAATCGCTTCGGCCAGTTCCATTCGCCCGCTCCCGCGCGTGAAGGTCCGCCGCGTGCCATCGCTGAGGATCGCCGGGAAGCGCGGCGGCGCCTCTTCGCCCAGGCTGTCGTGATTGCCGCGCAGGTACACGCGCTGGGTCTTCAGAGTCTTGGCGTCTTCGATGCCGTGCAGAAACGGATATTGCGGCGGCAGCACTGCCTTCAAGGTCTTCAGCTCAGCCTGCATCCCATCGAGATGTTGCTTCCAGACGCCATGCAGATAAGGAACGATATGCTGCGCGTCGAAATACAAAACGCCCTTGGACTCCTCGAACACGTCGCGCCACAGGATATATTTATCGCGATCGAGCGAGATCAGGCTGGCGCCGCTCAGGTCCTCGCGGCTGGGATTAAGGCCAAGCGTAATGTGGTTCTTGTCATCGATGACTTTCTTCTCGGCATTCACGGCCAGCAGCCGGTCCTGAAACTCCTGTGCCGCTTTTTGAAACTCCTCAGGCGAGGCATCCCGCGCCGCCAGCTCGTCCCAATTTTTCAGGAAGGGATGCTCTCTCTCGCGTTTTGCCAGGTACTTTTCCCAGCGGCCCAACACCATCGGGTCGAGGCTCCCGGCCGGCCCCAGCTTGCGCGCCGCCATCATATACCGCGCCGTGCTTTCCGCCAGAATACCCGCCAGTTCCTCATTCTGCCTGCCGACGAAATCTTTGAGGGCCTGCTCCTGCTTTTCGACCTTCTCTTTCCGCGCGCTGTAGACTGCCACGATGTCGTCGGGCGCGACGGGATACTCGTGAGGCTCGGTATTGTTGAAGATTCCGAGCAGCGAATAGTAGTCCTGCGCCGGAATAGGATCGTACTTATGATTGTGGCATTGCGCGCATGCCACGGTGAGTCCCAGGAATCCTCGCGTAGTAGCATCCACGCGATCGTCCTGAAACTCCGGACTGAGCGCGTAAAAACCCAGACCGGCCTCGTTCTTCGCGCGTTGGCCGACGGGCATCAGGTCGCCCGCAATCTGCGCCTTCACGAAGAGATCGTAGGGCATATCGTCGTTGAAAGCCTGTATCACCCAATCGCGATAGCGGAACGCATTCGGATAGGGATTATCGCGCTCGGAATCAAGTTTGTCGTCGGAATAGCGCGCCACATCCAGCCAGTAGCGGCCCCAACGTTCGCCGTAGTGCGGAGACGCCAGCAGCCGGTCCACCACTTTGGCGAACGCATCCGGCGCGCTGTCCTTCAGAAAAGCATCCGATTCGGCGGGCGTGGGCGGCAGCCCGATCAGGTCGAAAGTAGCCCGCCGGATCAGCGTCCGTTTATCCGCGGGGGCAACCGGTACAAGATCCTTCGCCTCGAGTTTCGCCAGGATAAAATCGTCAATGGGGCCCTTCGCCCAATGCGTGTCGTGGACCTGCGGCGGAGAAACATCGTGCACCGGCTGGAACGACCAGAAGGCGCGCTGTTGCGGAGTGATCTTGTATTCCGGGGTCGCCGCGATCACCGGTCCAGTCGCCGGCCAGACCGCGCCCGCGTTGACCCAGGCTTTCAGGTTGGCGATTTCGTCGTCTGCCAGCTTGCCGCCCGGGGGCATTTTCAGGGTGTCGTGCGTTTGACTGACCGCCTGGATAAGCAAGCTATGCTCGGCATCGCCCGGCAGGATGGCAGGGCCCGATTTGCCGCCCTTGACCACCCGCTCACGCGAGTCCAGCCGCAAGCCGCCCATCTGCGATTCCGTATGGCAGGTGTAGCAATTCTTCGCCAGAACGGGCCGCACGCGCAGCTCGAAAAATTCGCCCGGATTAGCGGCCTCTGCCGCCCAAACCGGCAGCGCGCCGACCAGAGCCGCTGGTAGAGTTATCAGAGCCAGCTTAATGGCACGCCACATCTATCTATGTTACTAGATGTTACTTCTCTTTGCTCAACTTTCGGAAGTACTCTGCCACCGCATCCGCGTAACCCGGGGGAACCGGATCGGCCGAGCCGCTGCGCACGGAGCCGCCCTCACGGTCGTCGAGCATGCGGCGCAACTGCAGCTCGACCTGATCGATTCCGGCGAGCGTCTGCGCTTCGATACGGTTCATCAGTTCCGGGCCGCCGGGAGACAATCGCGGATCGACGCGCTGCATGTCCCGCATCATATCGCCTATATCGCGGCTGAGCTGCGGGTTATCCTGCAACTGGCGCTGCAATTGGGACAGCTCCCGCAGCGTCGAGTTGTAATTCTGAATGAAGGCTCCCGCATCGCCCCAGGCGGGACCGCCCCCCGCCTGCACGCCGCCACGCTGGCCGAACTGGCCCTGTTGCAACTGACCCTCCTTGCCTTGCCCCGGCTGGCCTTGCCCCGGCTGACCTGTCTGTGACTGGCCTTCACCTGGCTGGCTTTCACCTGGCCGGCCCTGCTGACCGGATGGCGATTGACCGCGTCCTGGTTGGCCCGCCTGGGACTGCGCCTGCCGCGCCATCTCTTTCCGCAACTGCTCGGTTCGGGCCAAAGCCTCTTCGAGCGCCTTCCGCTCCTTGTCGCCGGGCCCTTGCTGTCCGTCGCCGAGCGAACCTTGCATGGAATGCAACTGGTCGCGCAGATTGTTCAACGCCTGCGTGGTAATCCCTTCGCGCATCACGGTCGAAGACCCCAGGCCCTTCCGCAGAAAGTCGGCAGTCAGCCGCATACGATTCGAGATTTCGTTTTGCTGCAACTGTCCGAGAGACTCACGCAGCTTGTTGGATAACTCGCGGCTGCTGCCTGCCGTATCGCGCACGGCCTTGCCCATGTCTGACTCGAGCCTCTGATAATCGGTGGCCATCTGTTCTTTCTCGCCCGCCAATTCCTCGGACTGCTGCCGCGTCGCGCCCTGTCCCTGCTCCTGCCCGGGAACGCCGTAGGTCCGCCGCAGCTTGTTGACGAACTGCTGTTGGCGGTTGGCCATCTCATCGGCCTGACGCGCCAGGTCATCCACGTTTCCGGCGGTCTGTTGATGCCGCAATGAGGAAAGCAAATCGCGCGCCGCCTGCAACCGCTCCGCCGCCCGCCGCGCCTCAGCCTGGCTCTGCGTGGAAGCCGACTGCCGCATATCGCGCTGCGCCTGGGACAACTGCTCGATGGCCTTCTGCAACTGCTCGGAAGACGCTTGCCCACCCTGCCCCGATTGGCCCTGACTCCCGGACTGGCCGGATTGCCCCTGGCTGGATTGCTGCCCCGGCTGCGGCTGCCCCGATCCGTTGCGGGAAAGCTGCTCCATCTGGCGCTGCAGCTCCTCGGCTTCCCGGCGCAACATCTCCTGCTGCCAGCGCTGCTGCGACATCTGTTGATTCTGGCGCTGCTGGTCGGCGAGCTCCTGCTGCCGCCGCGCGAGCTGTTCGAGTTTCTGCAGCGCCTCATCGATTTCATGCTGCCGCTTATCCGCGGAAGTCGATTGCTGGCCGCTCTCGTACTGGTTCTTCTCGGTGTCCAGCTCCAGGTCAAAGAGGCTTTGCAGGTCCCGCGCCGCTCCTCCGCCCATGCCGTTGCCCCCGCCGCCGCTGCGTCCGAAGGCCACCTTGATGTCCCGCATGGTCGCCTCCGCGCGCAGCAGGAATTGCAGGGCTTTCTGTTCGGGGGCGAGCGCGTTCTGCCACTCCGAGCCGCGCAGCTTAACTGCCGCCGGATTCATGGCCTCCACGGCTTTATCCATATCGTCGGTGAAAGCCTTGATCTGCTGGCTGGCACCGGCCAGCTCACGCGCCTTCATACGCTCGCTGAGCGAGTGTGCCTGGTCGCGCAGCTTGGATTGCACGCCCGAGAGGAACCCGGCGTTCTCGGCCGCCGCGGAGTGATCGCCGGTGGTGTCCTTGATCTGATTCCAGGTGGCCGCGATAATCTCCTTTTCACGGTCTGAAATACGATTGTCGTCCTGATCCCCGCTACCACTCATGCCGCCCGATTCCTGCGATTGCGAATAGGACCGCTCAAACGGCTCGGTCTGCACGAAGATCATATCCGTTCGCGTAGTGGTGTGCGCGTCGCGCGACACGGCATACAGACTCACCAGGTCGCCCGGAGAAAGTTTGAAGTCCTCGAGAGAGATGATGGTGCTGCCGGACGCGCTCTTCTGCCCTTTACTCTTGAGCATCGATACAGTCTTCTCGGCCCCGCCATTTACCGAGTAATGCAAGCTCAGCTCGTTCAAGCCGAAATCATCGGCGCCCTCTACGGCTACAGTCACTTCTTCGATCGGATTTACGCGGGCGTCGCGTCCAGGGCGGGTGATGCGTACCGTCGGCGGCTCATCCCGCTGCGCCTCGATAAAGTAGTCCGGACTGAGACGCACGTCCTCGCCCTGCTCGATCGCGGCGATGTGATACATCCCATCCTTATGTATGGCAACTTCGGCCGTGCGCGCGCCATTCTGGCCGGAGCCGAGTTCGAGCTTGCTGCCATCGTCGAACAACAGCACGCCGTTCGCCAGAGGCCGGTCGGTCTCGATAGTCAACTCCGCATTAGTGCCTTCCACGGCGCGCAGATCGCCGCCCGGATCTTCGACCGTGTCCTTCATCCCGGTCCAGCCCGGAAAATGATAGGTCACTTTCAGGTGCTTGATGGTGGGCAGATCCATCACGTTCAGCCGGTAATGCCTGGAGCGGACGCCGCCGGCTTCGACGTAGTATTCGAGCGATTCAGGTACGCCGGCGATCAGGAATTCGTAGCCCGGACCGCTAAGCTGCGGCCGCATGTCGGCCTGCTCCCACTTGGAGGAGCTCTGGTATCGGGCGAACACACGCGCACGCTCCGCCTGAAAGCCCTTCAACTGCGCGCTGATGATCAGGTCCGAGCGCCTGCGCACGGTGTGGTTGCCCGGCTGCACGGCGATATCGTAATAAGGCGTCAGCTCGCCCTTAGGCAGGCCGCCCCACAGCAGCGAAGTTCCATAGCCCAGGAAGCCGGGCCCGGAAGTCCCCAGCCAGATCAGCAAGGCGAGCGACCCTGCCGCGGCCGACACAAAACTGAGAATGCGATTGCGCCGCGCCACCCGGGCAGGCTCGGCGCGCTCGGCGACCTCCAGCGTATCGGCGGCCAGCAGCGGCAAAAAAGGATCTTCCGGATTGGTTCGCGCGCGCTCGGTGAAGGTCAGCAGGCGCTCTTCAAATTCCGGAAACTGTTGCTCGGTCTGCCGAGCCGCCTTGCGCCGGTTCATCTGGAGCAGCGGAACTACCAGGCCCAGTCCGATAGCCAGGGCCAGAGCCACAAACACCAGCACCCGCGCCCAGGTCACGCTCGGATCGGAGAAGGCGAAGAAATTCGCCAGCAGCACCGCCAGCACGGTGAAGACCAGTGCCGCTGCCGCCGCGATCGCCACGCCTTTGGACAGGACCAGCACGCGCAAGCGCCGTTCAACCCTGCCGACATATTCGGTCAACCCTGTTAAAGGATTCATGCCGCCTCTTTGTCTACCGTCAAGTGCCGGTTACCCAACAGCGATTCGGCCATGGCGAGCGCCAGCACCGCTATCAGGAAGTACCACCAGAACTCCATCGGCCTGGCCTGCGTTTCGCCATCGCGAGACCCCGCCTCAGGCTGCCCCTGAGCCGTATTCTGCCATAACGCCAGCGTCTCCGCCGGTATCAGATCCAAATCCGATTCATGGCGGTCCGGGTTCACCGCCACCAGCTCATGCCGGCCATTGGGCCGCTTCACATCATAGAAACCGCTGATGGACAGCGGCATGTTCTGCGCGCGGGTGGCCTCTTCGAGCGTTAGTGCACGGCCGCCTTTCGGATCGAGCACTTCGACCGCCGCGCCCTTCTCCCGCGCCTGGCGCAAATCCAGGTACGACCCGACGGTGTAGTTGGCCGGAGTCTCCTCCTGCCGCGCCAGATAGTTGGCGGTATGCTCCACGAAGGGCACGAAGGAAGCGTGCAGCGGAAAATCGTTCGCGATATTGTCGAACGTGGAGCTGAATACCAGCACCCGCCCTTCGCCAATCTGGCGGTCGAGCAGCAGGGGAGTATCGTCACCCAGGCGCGCGGCCACACGGGCGCTGCCGGGATTGATCCGCACCGCCTGATAGAACTTCACATCGTCCCAGCGCTCCGCGTCGTGCATCGAGGGATGTCCGGAATCGAGCCATCCCGCAGTCTGGAAACGATCGGCCTCGCGCGCGAAATAGCGTACTCCGATGACCCCCTGGTCGATCACCGGAACGCGGCCGCGCAGCGCCGACTGCCTTCCCAACGCCACCAGTAGCGATCCTCCGCCGCGCACATAGCTGCCGAGGGCAGCCTCGAAGCCAGGCGGCAGCGCAGAAACATCCGACAGCACCACGAAGGCATATTTCTGCAGCGGCAGGTTGGCGGTCTGCTCGGCCGCGACCGCATCCAGAGCGTAGGCCGATTCGGCGGCGGCTTCGAGAGCCGTCCGGAAATACAGCACGTCGCGCTCGCTGCGGGCTTCGTGTACGAACAGCACACGCCGCGCTTCGGCGCGCTCTACGGAGAAATAGAAGTGATCGTCCTCGGGAAGAGTATCGCCGGAATCCATTCGGATTTCACCACGATTCAAGCCGAAGGGCATATCCACCGTGGTGAACTCCACCGTGGCGCGCCCGCCCGCGGGCACTACCACAGACTTCGATTCAATCTCCCGCCCGTTCATTTCCAGCGACACGCGCCGGGTGGCTTGTTCGGTGCCATAGCCGGCGATGGTTGCCTGGATATGGGCCTTGCCGGAGCCGTAGACTCTGCGAGGGGAGCGCACGCTTTCGACCGCGAAGTTGGCCGCGCGGCCGCCAGCCACAGGATGCGCCACCAGCCGCACGCCGGCGGGCAAGCGCAGATCGGCAAAGTTGGCGGGCAGCGAAGATTTTTGCATGTCGGAGAACAGGTGCGCCTCAACCGGCATGCGCGCTGCTTGAGCAATCGAGCGCAGCGCCCGGGCCAGCTCCACATATGAGCTGCGCGTATCGGTCGGCTCGATGGCCGGTATGGCCGCGGGCGAATCGCCCAACACCTGGACTCCGGAACCGAAGGCCAGCACTTCGAGCTTGTCTTCGGGCCGCAGTTGCGAGGCTACCTGCATGGCTTCACGCCGGGCGCGATCCAGCCGATCGCCCTGGCGCATGCTGAAGGATTGGTCTATCGCCAGCACCACCAGCTTGCGCTCATTCGCCCCCCAAACGCCCGAATGGGATTGGAGGTACGGGCGCGCGAAGGCCACCGCCAGCAGCGCCAGCACAGCTGTGCGCAAAGCCAGCAGCAGCAGATATTGCAGCCGCCGATGTTTAATGGAGCTCTGGGTACGCCGTTCGAAAAACATCAGCGAGCTGAAGGGCAGCGGCGTGGTCTTGTGTTTTCTGAGCAGGTGCAACCACACGGGCAGGGTCACCGCCGCCAGTCCCGCCAGCGCCCAGGGAGTCAAAAATCCCATTACATCCTCCCCTGCCGCACGCTGAGGTATTCACGCAGGCCTTCATCGAGCGGCCGGCTGGTATCCAACAGGAAGTAATCCAGGCCGGCGCCTTTGGCTTGATCGCGCAGGGCCTGTATATGCAGGTCGATCCTTCGCCGGTATTCATTGCGCGCGTACTCGGGAGAGACTTCCATGGTCCCGCTGGTCTCCATATCGGTCAGCAGCACCGGCTCGCGGAACTGAGGCGCAATCTCCTGCGGATCGAGCACCTGAAACAGGACCACTTCATTGCCGCGAAAGCGCAGCGGCTCGACCGTCTTCACAATCACTTCCGGCCGTTCGTAGTAATCGGAAATCACTACCACCAGTCCGCGCCGCCGCATGAAGTTTAGAAAATGCGCAAAGGGCTTGGCGAAATCCGTATGCGTGCCGGTCCGGCAAGCTTCAATGGCGTGCAGCAAGCGGAATAACTGGCCCTGCCGCGAAGAAGGCGCGACGAAGTTCTGCACCTCGTCATCGAAGATGATCAGGCCGGCCGCATCCCGCTGCAGGTGCGCCAGGTAGCAGAGCGAGGCCGCCAGAAACCGCGCATAGTCGAGCTTGTTGACCGCCTTCGAACCAAAAGCCATGGAAGCGCTGGTATCGAGGAGAATCAGCAACTGCGTATTGGTCTCGCCACGATAGCGCTTCAGGTAGACGCGCTCGGTCCGCGCGAAGACGTTCCAATCCACGTGACGCAGATCGTCGCCCGGGGTGTACGCGCGATATTCGGCAAACTCCTGGCTGAACCCGTAATCGGGCGAGCGGTGCAGGCCCGCGACAAAACCGTCGACCACAGTCTTGGCCACTAAGTCCAAACCGGAGATGGAAGCCAGTGTGGCGGGATCTAGAAATCGCTGCAGCATCACTCTCTCGGCGTACCCTTCCACTCGAGCAACTTCTGCAAAATATCATCCTGTTTCAACCGGTCGGACTCGGCGTGAAAGTTGAGCAGAATGCGATGCCGCAGCACCGGAGTATACAGCGCGCGAATATCTTCGTAGGTCACGTGATAGCGCCCCTTCATCAGGGCCCTGGCCTTGGCCGCCAGCACCAGGAACTGCGCGGCGCGCACGCTGGCCCCATAGTTCACGTACTTTTTGACGAAGTCCGGAGCGCTTTCGTCACTGCTGCGGCTGGCGCGCACCAGGTCTATGGCGTAACGCGCCACTGATTCGCCGATCGGCACCATGCGCACCAGCTGCTGGAAATCCAGGATCTCGGATGCATTGGTTACGGGATCGGCCTCCGCCACGTGCGTGGTGGTGGTCAGATCGACCACCTGCATCTCCTCGCCCGCCGTCAGGTAACCCAGCACCGTATTGAACAGAAAGCGATCGAGCTGGGCTTCCGGCAGCGGATAGGTGCCTTCGAGCTCAATGGGATTCTGCGTGGCCAGCACAAAAAACGGCGCCGGCAGCCGGTAGTTATTGCCACGCACGGTGCAAGCCATCTCCTGCATCGCCTCGAGCAGCGCCGATTGCGTTTTCGGCGGAGTCCGGTTGATCTCATCGGCCAGCAGGACGTTGGCGAAGATGGGGCCTTTCACAAATGTCCAGGTGCGATGTCCGCTGGTGGGGTCTTCCTCGATGATGTCGGTTCCGGTGATATCGGAAGGCATCAGGTCCGGGGTGAATTGGATGCGCTTGAAGATCAGCCCCAAGGTCTGCGCCATGGTGCGCACCAGCAGCGTCTTAGCCGTGCCGGGCAGGCCTGTGATCAGGCAGTGCCCACCCACGAACAGCGCGATCATCACCTGCTCGAGCACCTCTTCCTGGCCGACGATGACCCGCCGGACCTGCCGCACAATCTCCCCCTCCACCTCCCGGAACCGGGCGATCCGGCTGCGCAAAACATCGGGCTCTAACTGCGGTGTCACGATAGTGGACATATTGGATTTCCGTTATCTCGATAATTCCAGCAGCATCCTCTGCGCCGGGCGGAACCCGGGAGCCGCTTCGAGCGACAGCAGCAATTCATCCTCGGCCTCGGCCGGCTGATTGGACGCGCGATAAGCCTTGGCCAGGTCGAAGTGGGATGTGGCCGGATCGGTGGGCGTCTGGGCCAGCACGGCGCGGTATTCGCGAATGGCGCCAGGGGTGTTGCCCAGGGCAAACCATAAGTCGCCGAGCCTGCGATGCAGCTCCTCGTCGACGGGTTGGATGTAATTGAGCCGGTCGAGCACCTCAGCCGCTTCCTTCCGGTTGCCGGCCTCTTCGAGGAGGGTGGCTAATTGCTTCAGTGTATCAGGGCTGCGTCCGCCGGCTTTGGCGTAGCGCTGTAGCTCGGCGATCGCGGCGGGCTTGTTGCCTTTTGCCAGGTAAGCATCGGACAGAAACTGATACACGCTGCCGGGCTCCACATAATCCGGATAGATGTCGCGTATGGGGACGGCGTCGCGTATGACCTCGTCGTGCTTCCCTGCCCTGGCCTCTTCGGCGACTTTCATTACCTGTTTGCGCCAGTCTTCGAAACCATCTACGGTCTTTTTCGTTTCGGCCTCGAGCGAGGTCAGGAAATGTTTGTCGAACTGCTCAGGCGTCATATCCAGCTCTTTCTGGATGACATCGGGCGTGGAGGCGCCGGACGCGAAATCGTGAATCATGGCCAGTAGCTTATTCCAGCCCCATTCCCGGTTGATGTAATCGCAAATACGTCCCGCCTCGAAGTAAGACACAATTACCTGCGTCGGATAACTCGGACGCACAAAGCCGCGATCGAGCTCGGCCACCGGCAGGAGCTTTTTATCTTTGATGGCTGCGATCACATGGGGATCGAGGCGATCGCCCCATTCGGGCGAAACAGCGGTCTCTTCATGCACCGCCAGTCCTTCGGTAAACCAGCGCGGCACGCGATGCTGGGTCATGGTCAGGACGTACACATGGCTCAGCTCGTGCCACATGGTGCTGGCCCAGTGGAAGGTGCCCGGGGGGCGTCCCGAGGGACTGTCCATGGCCACCACGTAGCCGAAGGTCACCCCCAGCGCTCCCAGACCCGGCATCCCCATGGTGCGCACGGCGAAGTCTTCATGATCGGGATAAACTTCTATCTGCACGGGCCGGTCCAGCTTGATGCCGTACTTCTTCTCGTAAGTGGTGAGGGCCCGCCGCATCTCCGTTTCAAAATAGGGGTGCAACAGCTCAGCTTCCTTCTTGTGCAGACGCAGCACGGTCGTGTCCGTCTTGTAAGTGACGAAGTTCTTATAACTATCCATCAAGCGCAAGGTATTGACGGTGGGCTTGTCTTTGTAGCCGTTCTCGAAACACATTTCGAGCTGGGCGCGGGCTTCGTCCTCGCGCGCCAGGCGCATCAGGTTGATGCCCAGTTGAGAGTGTGCGCTCCAAAGGTCCGGCTGCAGCTCGATGGCTTTGCGAAAGAATCGTATCCCCTCTTCGTAGCGCCGGTTCAACACAAAGATGGCGCCGGCGGTTTCATAGGCCTCGCCTGTATGCGGGTCCCAGGTTGTCTCGGGCTTATCGTTCAGCCAGTCTATGGTGGCCAGGACGGCCTTGGCCTGCACGGCATCCGGTGACATGACCAGGGCTTTGTGGGCCTCCTCGGCGGCTTTGACCGGATCGTTGTCTTCGAGGGCCAGCCGCGCCAGCAGCTCCTGCGCTGCGAGCAGGCGCGGGTTGGCCTCCAGGGCCTTAAGCGCAAACTCGGGGGCTTTGCTATCGAAATTCTGGGCAGCCACGCGGGCCAGGCCCAGGAACGCATCCGCATTGTGCGGATCGATCTTCAGCGCTTCGCCGAACAGGTCGGCGGCGTCGGCCGGCTGAAAGCGTTCGAAGTAGAGCTGGCCCCAGCGCACGCGATATCCGGCATTGCGCGGATGCGCTTTCACCAGCTCCCGAAACACGTCGTTCGCCTGTTTATAGTTATGCTGCTTCCAGAGCGATTCGGCCTGCTCGAGAGTTTGTGCCGAAAGCGCGGCGGCAGCGCATGCTATGGCGAGCAGCAGCCTCATTTGTCGAGCGCCTCCTGCGTGCGCGCCAGCTCCAGCAGCAGTTCGCCGAGCTGTTTTCTGTATTCCTCAGGCGCCATGGATGCCTTGTCGTACTTGAGCTTATCGATCTGCTGCTCGAGCCGCTCTTTTTTCGCGCGCAGCTCTTGCCTGGCGGGATCTTTGGCCGCGTTGGCCTCGGCGCCTATGCGCAGCAGCGGGAACGTGGATGCCAGATGTCCTTCGCCATTTTCGGGCGATGGCGCGCGCACCGCGTCTCCCTTGCCGGTGTCTTCGAGCACGGCGTGCTCGGTTGCCAGCCGCTTCTGCGATTCATAGAATGCGGCTGTCTTCTTGTCCGCATAACGGAAGGCTTCGAGCGCGGAGACCACGTCGTTCTTATCCGTGTCGGCCGCGGGATCGCGCAAAGCTTCCACCCAATAGCGCGCGAACACGGTAGCGTTCTTCTCGGTGCCGGTCTTGGTGGCGGCGATCACCACGCGATTGGGCCTGCGCAGAGAATCGATCGACCCACCGCTCGAGCTGGTCATGTTGACTACCAGTTGCCGCGAGGCCGGAATGCGGTCGAGCAGGGAGGCCAGCTCCGCCGCGGAGAGATCCGGACCGGGCAGGTTGATCTTGTATTCGACGCCATCGAAGCTGCCGTGCCCGATCAACATGAGCACCAGAGCGTCCTGCGGCTGAGCCTGCTTCGCGACGCGGTCGAGCGCCGCGCGCACCTGCTCGCGGGTGCCGTCGACCAGCGTTTCGACATGGACATCGGCGGAGTCCGGACCGGCCTTCAGGATTTTGCCGATATCGGCGGCCCACATGCCGAAGCGCTGCTCGTAATCGGGCTCTCCGCCCAGGCCGCTCACCGTGACGTAGTAGGTGGCCGCGCGCACGGAAAGCGCCGCGCCAAGGAGTAGCACAAGCGCCTTCATACCACTCCCCATCTCCTGCGCAGCAGCCATTCCGAGCCGCGCAACAGCAATGCCAGCAGAAAGACCGCGGGCATGTCCCACAGGTCTTTGGTCTCGCGCGTGGTGATGCCGGCTTCGGAATAGGAAATCTCTTCCGGCAGCCGCGCGGCATTGGCCGCCGTGTAATAGCGCCCCCCAGTCTGCTCCGCCAGCTTTTCGAGCAGCTCGCGATTCTGCGCCGTGCGAAAACTCTCGGCCACGCCATCCTCGCGGCGGAACACGACTACGCTATGTCCGAGTTCCTCCTTGCCGCGCCCGGCCACGATTTCGGCCACATAGGATCCCGGCTTCTGGGCATCCCACTCCGTCGTGTAGACGCCCTGCTCGGCGGGAAGAGGCGTCATCTCGACGCTGGTGGCAGTCCCATCCGGGCCGGTGATATGCGCCTCGACCACGGCATTCGGAACCGGCTCGAAGGCTTTGTCGCGCACCTCGGCGCGCAGCGTCACCTTAGTCTCGTCGGACAGCACCGCGCGCGGCGTCGAGCCTGTAACTCTGCCGGGGCTCTCGGAAACCAGGTAGCGCAAAAGCTGCTGCCAGAAAGTGGCGTGCGTAATATCGGTGTGGTCCTGCCACATGCGCCAGCGCCAGCTTCCCGAAGTGCCGAAGACCGCCGTGCGCCCGCGGCCGTAGTTCTCCGTGACCAGCAGCGGCATGGCGTGACGCCCGGCGGGGACCACTTCCATCAGCGTCACCGCGCCCGGCTTGGCCTCGCCCACATCGTTGTAATTGGCGAGCTGGGGCATCTTGCTCCAGCGCTCCGCATTGCGGCCGGGATCTTCCACCAACCGGCAGATCAGGCTGTCGCGGCCCTGCGCGGTGAGTTGCTGGCTCGAAAAGTCACGATGAAAGGTGCCCTTGCTATCGGGTATGCGCACCGGCACCAGTTCGGCGAGCGGCGAATGCAGGTAGCCGCCTTCGGCCAGCGCAAAGCGGCCGCCCAGAAACAGAACGCCCCCGCCCCGCCGGTTGGCGAATTCGCGGATCAGGTCCTGCTGAGTTTGCGTGAAGTAGCTGGTTTCCACGCTGCCGATGATCAGGCCGTCATAGGCGAACAGCTCTTCGGGCTTGGCCGGGAAACCCTCTTCGAGCTCGTGCGGATCGGAGTTGCCTTGCACGTAGATCTTGTTCTGGGTAGTGCGCAGAATGCTGGCAAGCTGCAGGCTGCGGTCGTCTTCGACAGCGCGGCGTATAAACTTAAACTCCCAGCGCGGCTCGCCTTCCATATAAAGGATGCGCGGCTTGCGCGTCTCCACGTCGATCAGCCGGTGGATGGCGTTGTTCTCGCGATTCTGCTCGCCCGGCAGCGGATCGATGGAGATCTCCAGAGTCTTGGGGCCGGCCAGACCGGCATTGAAAAGCAGCGGCTCGCTCTGCGGCGCGCCGTCTCCTTTCAACTGGACCATGCGCGAGGCCAGCACTTTGCCTGCGTCGCGCACCGAGACCAGCGCCTTCTGCCCCGCATAGCCGAACTGGCGGAAGGTGACCAGCGCGCTCAGGCGCGAATCGGCAAGCGTGTGCGCCGGCAGCACCGCGTCGACGATTTCGAGATCCTTGTCGACCTTCTCCCTGCCGAAGCCAATGGTATGTACCGGAATCTGTCGCCGCCGTATCTGCGAAATCGTGTCCACATCGATGCCGCCCGAATTATCGGCGCCGTCCGAAAGCAGCACCACCGCACCCAGCGGCAGAGTAGCGGACTCCGCCAGCACCTGCTGCAAGCTGTCGCCGATACGCGAGGCCGGAGCCGAAGCGCTGAGCTGGCTGGACTTCTGGATGCGCTCCGCATCTTTGCCGAAGCGATACAGCCGCACCTGGAACTTCTGGCCCAAGGCCTTCAGCAGCTTCCCATCGAGCACCGCGGCGGCCTGCTCGCTGCGGGTTTGAGATCCCTCGCGTATGGCCATGCTGCGCGAATCGTCCACCACCACCGCCACTACGTTCTGGCGGGGCTGCAGCGTGGCGATACTGATGGCCGGATGCCAAAGCAGGAACAGCAGCAGCGCCACCATGGCGGTCTCGAGCATCCAGATCACCAGAGGTCTCACGCCGCTCAGCAGACCGCGATTGCGCCGCACGTGCCACAGCAGCAATCCCCCGGCTGCCAGCATGCCCAGGCCGAGGATCCACAACGGCCAAGGCGCCAGGAGGACGAATTGGCCCTTATGGAACACCGCGCCGGGGTACTTGAATAAGAATTCGAACATGGAGCCTTGGAATTTCTAATTGCGTCGTCTAGTGAGTCATTGCGTAAATGATATAGTTGATCCCCATGCGGTAAGCCTGCGAAGTGTATCGTTCGGGGTAGCGGGGATGGTCGGCCCACTCCCAGGCGTCGCCGTTGTCCTGATTAAAGCAGATGGCTACCATGACTCGCCCGGAGTCATCGTAGATCGCGCGCCAGTGAGGCGTTTTGCCGTCCTTCTCCCAGATGCGGCCGGTATACCAATATTGGATGCCAGGCACTTGCACACGCTCGCTCAAATCATAAAGGACGTGAAAGATGGGATCCTGGTTATCGATTTCCACAATAGGGCGGTCGGGGAAGACCCGCCCTATGCTCTCGATAAAAACGTTCCACTCGCCGCTCCCATGGAAGTCGTCGCACATGAAGAAGCCGCCGCGCAGCAGATATTCGCGCATTTTGGCGCACTCCGCGTCGGTTAAGCCCCAGTGTCCCACTTCGACCGCATACAACCACGGCCAGTTGAAAACCTCATCGCCATCCAGATCCACTACCTGTTCAGACGAACGAGTATGGATGCGCGTGAGGCGGCGCACGCCTTGCACGAACTGGCGGTCAGCCTTGGGGTAATCGGTGGGCCAGCTCCCCACCGCCCCGAAGACGCTGGCGTGCGTCCCGGAGGGGTACATCAGCCGCGTAAAGGCCCACTCGGTTTTCTCGTAAGCGTCGGGCGGCACGGGTACAGGATCGTCCTCCATGCCGGGGAACTGGCGAAACGTAGCCTGGAACGCTACCAGCGCCGATACGGAAAACACCATAAGGGTACAGCGGACGAGCGGCCGGCACATGCGGGAAGGCCTCGTGTTTTTCAGAATAGCATGTGTCGGCGGAGCCCCCACCGTCATCCGTTTACGGCGCCCCACCCGGCGCGAAAGAGGCACCCGCCTCGACCGCCGCGTGGAACCTCGCGTTTCACGATCTACGCGTCGGCTCCGGTACGGGCATTGCAATATTGCTTAGGTCGAGACCGGTCGAACCGTCCGGATACCCCGGCCAGGGTGCGCTATGGCCCTGTTTCGTCCCTGATGCTTGGCTAAGTAGAGCGCACCATCCGCCGCTCCCACCAGCGCCTCGGCAGACGGAAACAGGTTGCCAACTACCGATGCAATTCCCAGGCTGATCGTGATACTCGCTCCTGCCGGCTGGTTGGAATACAGGATCCCCAGTCTTTCCACTCCCAAACGGGCCGATTCCGCCAACTGCGCGGCCTGAAGCGGATCGGTTCCCGGCAGGATCAGCGCGAATTCTTCACCCCCAAAGCGCGCAACCAGGTCCGTGGCCCTCCTTGCCGCCTTGGCCAGTTCCGCAGCAATGAGTTTCAGGCACTCGTCTCCCATCTGGTGACCCGACGCGTCGTTGAGCTGCTTGAAATGGTCAATATCCGCCAGGACCAGCGAGAGGTGAGTCCCCGTTCGCCGCGCCCGGTTCCACTCGGTTTCCAATGTTTGGTCGAACATTCGCCGATTGGCGATGCCGGTGAGCCCGTCAAGGTTTGACAGCCGGGTCAAATCCCGGTTGGCTTCCTGGAGTTGCGAAGAAGCTTGTTGCAGGCTGCGATTGACTTGCTTCAATTCCATCGTCCTCCCGTCAACCAGACCGACCAGATCGCGTTCTCTTTGCCGCGCCGCGTAACCCCGCCAGCGAAATGTCATGGCCAACATTCCCAGAGAAGCGAAGGCCAGAAGCGAAATAAACCACCAGGATCGCCACCACGGCGGCCTGACGACAAACGAGAATGTCGCCGGCTCAGCGCTCCACCTGCCCCATCCGTCTCGGGCCTCGACCTCCAGGCGGTAAGCATTCGGAGGCAAACCCGGAAATTGAAGTTCACGCTGCCGCGTCTCCTGCCATTGCGTGAAAAGAGGCGCGAGCCTGTATCTGAACGTCACCGCGCTCTCGCGCACAAATGTTAACGCCGAATAACTAGCGGCAAAAGCGCTAGCGTTGTACCCGACGGAGACGGTTTGCTGTGCGGGCTCCAGGCTGGTCTTTCCCAGGGTCAATTTCGTGAAGATGGCAACCGGGGGATCTTTCCACGGAGCATCGTCACCGGGCGTAAAGTGTGCTAACCCCCCGCTCGTACCAATCCAGACCGTGCCGTCCGCCCCCGCGGCGAAGCCATTCAAGTCGCAGTCATCCCAGACAAGACCGTCGTGTTGGTCAAAGTGACGCCACGTGGCGCCATCCCGTAAGTCCACCCCCGATTCGTTCCGGCCCATAGTCTGTGCCCGGCATCAAATCCCAGAAAATAGGTGGTTCCTCCGGAATCATCCTGCGCGCCGGCGTTCCGGGTAATCGTAAAACCGCTACCACTCGGGCGGATTCGATCAATCTCGCTCGCGAACTGGTATCCGGTCCAGATGTCGCCGTTGTTGTCGGCCACCAGGCTCAGCACTTCGTTGTGGCTCAGACCGTCCCTGGTTGTAAGGCTTCGCCATTGTCCTCCCTTCAGACGAAACAACCCTTTGCTGGTGCCCGCCCAGATCTCTCCGTTGGCCGCCTCGACGACTGCGACACAAAAGACAGCAGGTATCTCGTTGACCAGGCGGAAGTGCAGCGTTTTCAGGTCCGCCACAAAAAGGCCCGTCAAGGTCGCGGCCCAGATCCGGTTCTGGTGGTCGAGCAGTAGCGTGTAAGGGCTGTCGGCCGTCAGGCCGCGACTGTTGCCGAACCACTCTGCCCGTCCGGTTTGAGTTTCGAAGCGCGCGGCGCCATGGCCCTCTGTCCCCAACCAAAGCCTTCCCTGCCGGTCCGGCCGGATCGAATGAACCGGGGTATCCCCAATGTTTGTTTGCCTTCGCCAGGTCCAGTCTTCACCAACTCTGCGGCCAAGAAACAGCCCGGAGTCCGTACCCGCCCAAACCGTCCCGCCGGGAACTGGCAGCACCTCGTACACCAGATCGCTTCCAAGGCCGCTATCGGAATTGAAGTGCTCCCACTCGGGATATCCGAGCCACCTGGCAAGGCCGTGGCCGGATAAGCCAAGCCATAGGGATCCTTCCCGATCCTGCAGGATGGCATAAACCGGGCCTAGCAGACCGGATCGGCGATCGATCTGTCTCCAGTGGTTGTCTTCCTGGATCACCAGACCCTCGCCGACCGGGACTATCACTCTGCCCCCTTTATCTACGCTCAGCAGCCCTTTGGGGCCGAAACGTGACAGCGGCAACTTTGGTATCTCAAAAACGCTCCTGCCGCGCCGCATCACCGCAATTTTTCCGCTCTTGCTCTGAACCCAGAGATCTCCGTTACCCGCCCTTAGGATGCCTTTCCATTTAGACGGAGAAAGGCCAAGAGACTGGCCAAAGATCCGGGTTTTCCCGCCTTCCGCAACGCAGAGTTCGTCACCGCAGCCCCACCAGACGGTATTTTTTTCCGCAAGAACGCCATAAGCGGTCCGATCCCCAAGATGAGGCGGGGTTGGAAGCAAATCGAGCTTTAGCTGGTTTGTTCCCCCCTCTCTGGTAACTGCCTCCAGGCCGCCGTCCGTGGCGATGTACGACCGCCCGTTGCCATCGGACTCGATTCCCGCACCAAAGCTAACTTTGGTTGCACCAGGCATGGGAACTTGTCGGAATTGGTTTACGCTTAGTCTGTAGAGCCCGAGGTTATTGCCTACCAAGAGACTCCCGTCCGGCGCTTCGCCGAACACAGCAGCGTTAGAAGCTGGTATTCCCTCCTTCTCTCCGTACGATTGAAAGCGTGCGCCATCGTAACGGAAAATGCCGTTCTCCGTGCTAAGCCAAAGAAACCCTTTGGTGTCTTGAAAAAGTGACCTGACCGCAAGGTTGGTCAATCCCTGGTCGACGCCATAGTATTGAAAGCTATATTGCTGAGCTCCTGCCGTCGCGGCGCAGGCAACCAAGGCCAGCATCGTTATGGCGTGTCTTCGAAAGGGAGCGATCATTGAATCCCCGGGGGTTATCCCCTCTTCCTGGACAGATCGGAGGTTCTCCCTGCGCCACATCTATTGGCGTCTGTATGGCATTTCTCTGAAGGTCCGCTGGCTGGACTCGGATCGATTTTCCTCAAGCGAAGCTGCCGAGACAACTGGGCGTTTTCTGGGAGTCCTGTAGTGCCGGCTGACCAATCTGCCACGTCAGCGACGGCAAGCTGGCGCGATTGGTTATCGCTCGGATCTCTTGGAATCACCGCGGAAGATGTTTCGCCCCAATAGGGGTCGAAGCACTTCGAGAACCACAAAGAAGCGATTCTTGGGCTGTGTTTAGGCTCAGAATCTTACCGTGTAAACGTGCTTTGGCGCAGAAAATTGTTGTAAACCTGTGTGGACACTGAGAGGCCGGGTGTATTCTGTAGCTGACCGGTTGGTCGCCCGAAAGCTTCCACACGTCTGGCAGGCACTCGTTCCGAGCACAAGCCGGATATAAGGCGCGCGGCCGAGTTCATTCTCAACGAACTCACCGCCGCGGGCTTGACCGGCGTGGACCGGCGCGCCGCTTCGCCATGGAAGCCAATCGCCACGCCCTTCCGAGCAGATCCCGTAACGCATCACGATGCACCCGCGAAAGGCGCACGAGCACCCACGGATAATTCAGGTAATGATCCGTGATGTAGTACGTTTCCGGCTCGGCGGCCATCATCTCTTTGCGCTCCTCAAAGGTCGTACCCACCACCAGCGACTCTCCGTCCTCACGTAATCGCGCGATCAGCTTGCCGCCGGTCTTGAACGCGGGTGTCCCGTACGATGTGCTTTCCGTTACGTTCTCCAGTGTTAACGCGATCTTGCGAACGTCCTCGAACGTGACTGCCATGCTCACTCTCTCCCTTTCGCGCCGGTCCATGGTTCACACGCCGGCGGCCGCACAAAGCGCGCGAGGTGCTCTTCAGCTAGAATATCTTCGCGGAGCGTCAGTCCGCACAGCGAACCTGACACCCAGGCGCGCGGTCGTACAATGGCACTGAGGTACATCTGCCGATGAATTATTACCAGGAGAACCAGGCCGCGTTTCTCGATGGATTGAAAACATTCCTGCGTATCCCCAGCATCAGCACTCTTTCCGAGCACAAGCCGGACATACGGCGCGCGGCCGAGTTTGTCCTCAACGAGCTGACCGCGGCGGGTTTAACCGGTGAAATGATCGAAGGCGAGGGCAATCCTCTGGTCTATGCCGAGTGGACCGGCGCGCCGGGCAAGCCCACTCTGTTGATGTATGGCCATTATGACGTACAACCGCCCGACCCGCTCAACGAGTGGAAATCGCCGCCATTTGAGCCCGAGGTGCGCGGCCAGGACATATTCGCGCGCGGCTCCTCGGACGACAAGGGACAGACCTACATTCTGATGAAAGCCGTGGAGGGCCTGTTGAAGACCCGCGGCAAGCTGCCGGTCAACGTCAAATTTCTCATCGAGGGGGAAGAAGAAACCGGCGGCGAGCACATCGAAAGCTATGTCGGCAGCCAGCCCGCGCGGCTGCAATCGGACGCAGCCGTGATCTGCGATACGGAAATGTTCGCGCCGGAACTGCCCACCATTTGCGTCGGCCTGCGTGGCATCGTTTACGCCGAGCTGCACGTGGAAGGAGCCAACCACGACCTGCACTCCGGCGTATACGGTGGAGCGGCGCCCAACCCCCTGCAAGCACTGGCCGAGATCGTCGCCGCGCTGAAAGACCGGAACGGCCATATTCAAATTCCCGGCTTCTACGACCGCGTGGTTCCACCGAGCGCCAAGGAGCGCGAAGCCTGGTCGAGCCTGCCGTTCAATGAGCGCGAATACACGGAAGTCGAGATGGGCGCCCGCCAACTGGTGGGCGAGCCCGGCATTCCGCTATTCGAACGGTTGTGGGCGCGGCCCACCTTCGAGGTGCACGGGATCAGCGGGGGCTTCACCGGCGAAGGCGCCAAGACCGTTATTCCGGCGCGCGCCATGGCCAAGATCAGCACGCGTCTGGTGGCCGATCAGGACCCCAGGCAATCCGCTGAGCAACTCCGGCAGGCGGTTCAAGCAGCCTGCCCGCGCGGCGTCACCGCCGAGATGAAGCTGATTCATGGGGCGCCCCCCTCGCTGGTCAATCCCGATAACCGCTTCATCCACGCGGCTGCCGATGCCATGGCCGAAGTGTTCGCCAAGCCCACCGTCTACATACGCTCCGGCGGGTCCATCCCGATTGTGGCGACCTTCGAACAGTCCCTCGGAATTCCCAGTGTCATGATGGGCTTCGGACTGCCTGACGACAACCTGCATGCTCCCAACGAGAAATTGCACCTGCCCAATTTCTATCGGGGCATTGAAGCTGTTGCGCGCTACCTGGATCTGCTCGGCGCGCGTAGCTGAGTGTTATAATTTTTGGGAACTGGAGAGTATAATTTGAAGTTTTTTCTGGATACCGCCAACCTGGACGAGCTGAAGAAGGGCGCACCCTGGGGCATCATCGACGGCGTCACTACGAATCCGACGCTGATCGCTAAAGAAGGGCGTCCCATCGAAGAGCAGATCCGGATGATTTGCGACATCATAGACGGCGATATCAGCGCCGAGGTGGTGTCCACGGAATCCGGGCAGATGATCCGGGAAGGGCGCGAGCTGGCCCGCCTGCACAAGAACGTAGTGGTGAAGTGCCCGCTCACGCGTGACGGTATCAAGGCTACTTCGATTCTCAGCAAAGAGGGTATACGGGTCAACGTCACCCTGTGCTTCTCGCCGGGACAGGCCTTGCTGGCGGCTAAGGCGGGCGCCTATATCATCAGCCCCTTCGTGGGCCGGCTGGAAGATATCGGCTGGAACGGCATGGAGCTGATCAAGAGCATCACCCAGATCTACAAAAACTACGGTTACAAGACTCAAGTGTTAGCCGCTTCGCTGCGCTCTCCCACGCACGTCATCGACTGCGCTCTGGCCGGCGCGCACATCGCCACCATGCCGTTCAAGGTGCTCGATATGCTCTTCAATCATCCTCTGACGGATAAAGGCCTGGACCAGTTCCTCAAGGACTGGGCCAAGGTTTTCCAGGAAGTTCCCGTCGCAGGCTGACCGGGCTTGACGCGCCGCCGGGCTTTCCTCTAATCTCTAGTTGGAGGCGGGAGATTGGGCGGGAATGAACATTTCGGTGAAAGGTGAGTATGCCTTGCAAGCCCTCTTCGACCTGGCCTCACAACCTCCCGGAACCCCGGTCAAAATCGGCGCTATAGCCAAGCGGCAGAAGATCCCACAGAAGTTCCTGGAGTTGATTCTGGCGGGCCTGAAGCAGGGCGGATTCGTCGAATCGCGGCGAGGCGCGGAAGGCGGATACCTGCTGACGCGTCCGCCCGAAACGCTTACCGCCGGCGAGGTTCTGCGCTTTATTGAAGGTCCCCACCCGGGCCGCGCGCGCTCGCGCCGGAAGGGCGACTCACCCTTCGCCGAAATGTGGACGCGCGTCGATATGGCCATCGCAGAGGTGCTCGATCACACCACATTTGCCGAATTGCGCCGGGCCTGGGCCGAACGGCACGCCAGGTTCATCCCCAATTGGGAGATATAGCGATTGTTCTACGCGGATAATTCTTTGAGCATCGGGCGTACCCCCCTGGTGCGGGTGAACCGGATTACGGGCGGCGCGCCGGTGACCATGCTCGCGAAAATCGAGAGCCGCAACCCGGCCGGCTCGATTAAGGATCGCATCGGAGCGGCCATGGTTTGGGATGCCGAGCAGCGTGGGCTCCTCAAACCGGGCAAGGAGATCATCGAGCCCACCAGCGGAAACACCGGAATCGCATTGGCCTACGTGGCGGCGGCGCGCGGCTATGCCATCACCCTCACCATGCCCGAGACCATGTCGATCGAACGGCGCAAAGTGCTCCAGGCGCTGGGCGCAAGACTGCTCCTGACAGACGGCGAACAAGGCATGGCGGGCTCCATCTCCAAGGCGCTCGAACTGGTGGCCTCCGACCCGGCGCACTACGTGCTGCTACAGCAGTTCGAGAACCCGGCCAATCCACGCATTCATTTCGAAACCACCGGCCCCGAGATATGGAAGGATTCGAGCGGCGCCATCGATGTATTAGTGGCGGGCATCGGCACAGGGGGAACCATTAGCGGCATCTCCCGTTACATCAAGCGCACCCAGGGCAAACAAATTCTTTCGATCGGAGTCGAACCGGCCCGCAGCGCGGTGATCACGCAGACTCTCAGGAAGGAGCCTGTAAAGCCCGGATCTTCCAAGATTCAAGGGCTGGGCGCCGGCTTCATCCCGGACACTCTGGACCTGAGCATGGTGGATCGCGTCGAGACTGTGAGTGACGAGGAAGCGCTCGAAATCGCGCGTAGAATGGCTCGCGAGGAGGGCATTCTGTGCGGCATCTCCTGCGGCGCGGCCATGGCGGCAGCACTGCGCCTGGCGCGCGAAGAGCAGTTCCGGGGCAAAACTTTCGTTGTGGTTCTACCGGATTCAGCCGAACGCTACTTGAGCACACCGCTGTTCGACAGCGCTCCGGAAGAATAAATTACCCCATATTTAAAGCGGGCGCGTTTGGGTGAAAGGGGTGAGTGCGCCCGCTATCGTAACGGGGATTTGACCAAACGACGAGGCCATATCGGGTAAGGTTACGAGTCCTACGAGTGATTGTGAATTTTTTGACAGTAATGGCGATACAATTGGGGTCCATGAGGGGTATGGCGCTTGCGGCGTGTTTGGTTTGCGCTTCGAATGCGCAGACCCCGCCGGCTACTCCCGCGGCCGAGCAGGCCACCGTACTTCAGCCGCTGCGCAACGCAGGAAAGCCCATGCTGGTCGAATACCAGTGCAGCCTCGAGGATATACAGTTTGCCGGGCTCAGCTGCACCGAGGACGACCCCTGCCCGATCTATCTGGACCTTTCCGCGGTCGAAGCGGTAGGCAACCGGATTTTCCTGGCGGGCAATATACATTCGTCCTCCACCACGCTTTATTCGATGCTGCTGGCCAGCGAAGATGCCGGCAAGACCTGGCGCGAGCCGTTTGGACGCCTACGCGGTGTCGGCCTGGACCGTATTCAGTTCGTTGATTTCGAAAACGGCTGGATCAGCGGCGAAGAGCAGCATCCGCTGCCGCGTGAGCCATTCCTGCTGGCCACCTCCGATGGGGGCAGGCAGTGGCATCTGCAGCCAATTTTCGGGGAGCCGCGCTTTGGCTCTATCCTGCAGTTCTGGTTCAGCTCGCGCACCAGCGGCAGCTTGCTGCTCGACCTGGGCCAATCGAGCGAAGGCGGGCGTTACGCGTTATTCGAAACTCCCAACAGCGGGGAGACCTGGAGACTGCGGGAAGTGAACGAGCGGCCGATCCCGATTAAACGCGCGGCGGACGCTGGGAATGCCGCCTGGAGGATTCGCGCGGATCGAGCCACCAAGTCATTCCACGTGGAGCGCCACCCCGGCGAGCGCTGGCAAACGATGGCGGCTTTTTCAGTTTCGATCGGCGATTGCAAGCCGCCTGAGGCGCCACCGCCGCCCGCCGTGGAATCAGGCTCGCCGGCGGCAGTCACTCCCTGACGGTCGCGGCTCGGTAACACACTGAATCTGCTTTATTGCGTTTCGGCATGGTAGCCGAACAGATTCTCCCGGCGTATGACATCGGCGGCCTGCGGGGGCACCAGTTTTTCCCAGGCGCGGTCTCCCGACTGGATCATTCCGAGCACGTCGGGCGGAGTGACTAGTAACTGCGTGGGATCGAATTCTCGTATAGTCTCGATGAAGCCATTGGCCGCAAGGTAGTCATATAAGTGCTGCAATGCGGGCTTGACTGCGAGCTCGTCGGCAGTGATGAGACCGTCGTTACCGGCGGTCCCCGCCTGCCTGGTGGGGTAAACCAGCAGCTTTACATGTCCTTGGAAGAGTCTCCCCAGAGCTTCCAGGATTCCCCCACCGAGATCGCTGTAATACTTTTCTTCGAAGATCTCGCGCAGCGTGGGGACGCCCATCACCATGCCGATCCAATTCTGCGTGTATTGCCGGAGATATTTGCTGACACTATCGAAACGCGTGTAGTTGGAAACCATGACGGTCTTGCCAAGCGCACCCAATATGTCGACGCGCGCGAGGAAATCCTGGTGATCGATGGCGCGTTCGGACATCAGGTTGTTGAGAGTCATCTCCATAATGGCCACCAGGTCTTCAGCCGCTTGTAGTTCTTGTTGAAGCTGCCGCGCGGCGCGATCGAGCATCTCGAGCGTGACGTTGGTGACCGGCCGGAAGCTGCCGCGTTCGATCAGCACAGGCTTGTGGTAAAGCACTTCCGCCGGCTGCACGACCTCGCCGCCGGCCGTAAACATGGCCGCGTCCGTGAGCCCCTGCTCGACCAGTTGCAGACTCATCAGGCGGTTGTCGACGCCGGCGAATGCCGGACCGGAAAACTTGATCATGTCCACTTCGACACGGAAGCGGCTCAGATCGTCCATGAGCGAGCCAATCAGGTGATGCGGATCGGCCGAGTAATAGAACGCGCCGTAAACCAGGTTCACGCCGACCAGGCCGAGAGCTTCCTGCTGGCCCACTGTCACGGGGTCGAGCATGGCGGCGTGGATGATGATCTGAGAAGGCTCCGTTCCGGGCTCGGTCTGGAAGCGAACGCCCAGCCATGAGTTCCCCGGCTGACCTTGCGAATGTGTGTGCGTGGCGGAGGTATCTGCAAACGCGAACAAAGCGGTGCTCTTGCCGCGGTTATCCGCCAGGTGAGTAACCAGCCGGCTGAACTCGTGTTCCAACATGGCCTCGAGCCGCTCGCGGCTGACGTAGTGCCCGGCGCGCCCGTATATGCTGTCGCTGATGACCATGTCATAAGCGGATATGGATTTGGCGACCGTACCGGCAGCTTTGCCCACGTGAAAGAACCAGCGCGCTACCTCTTGCCCCGCGCCGATTTCGGCGAAGGTGCCAAACTTGCAGGCGTCCTGGTTGATCTTGAGGGCTTTCTGTTGGGCGCTGTGGGTTTCTTCCGCCATCGGGGAAACCGTGGCCGTTTACTGAATGGAGGTGAGGGCGTGGTGACTCGGAATGCCCTTCACCCAGGAGTCCATCTCGCCTTCGGAGCGCAGCAGGTCCTGCAGCGTGGTCTGGCCGAGGACTTCGTCGACTACCGATTGGACGGCGTGCCACAGCGAGCGTACTGAGCAATCTACCGAGCGCGTGCAGATCTGGATGCGGCCGGAGTGCTCGTGACAAAAGTCTTTGGACTCGAACAGGCGGCCGCCCAGAACGGCAATCACATCGCCGATCACGATCTGGTCGGCCGGGCGCGCCAGGGTGTAGCCGCCCGACTTGCCGCGCTCGCTCGCGAGGAAGCCTCCGCGGCGCAGCATACGCAGCAGCTTGGCGGTGTAGGCGGGCGACAGCGCTTCGGCGTGGCTGATCTCGGGGATGGTCAGGCTTCCATCCTTCGCTGCCAGGCCTATGCGCAGCAGGCAGCGCAATCCGTATTCTTCGTGCGCGCTCAGTTTCATGGCCGTCCCAGCCTGTCGAGAGGCACCAGATCGGGAGGCCCATCCTCGATTCCGAGCAGCAGCCTGGCGTCCTCCGACATGCGGCTCTTGTCCCACGGCGGATCGAAGACCAGCTCGAGTTTTACGCCCTTCACGCCGGGAACGGCCCGGACTGCGCGCTCGACATCGCCGGGGAGCGTGCCGGCTACGGGGCAGTTCGGCGCAGTCAGGGTCATACGGATATGCACCTCGTTTGCGCCATTCACATCCACGTTGTAGATCAGGCCCATGTCCCAGATGTTCATAGGGATCTCGGGGTCGCGCACGGTGCGCAGCGCGGTTATGATTTTGTCTCTCATTCGGTGGACACCGTTTCGCTCTCGCCGGTCAGAGCCGACTTCAATGTATGCCAGGCCAGCGTAGCGCATTTGACGCGCGCCGGAAATTCGCGCACGCCGGAGAATACGGTCAGCTTTCCCAGCTTGTCCGACTGCGGCTTTTCGGTGGTCAACAGATCGTGGAAGCGCTCCATCAAAGCGACGGCCTCCTGGCGCGATTTGCCCTTCACGCTCTCGGTCATCAACGATGCCGACGCGGTGGAAATGGCGCAGCCGGCGCCTACGAAACTGACATCCTGGACCACGTCGCCATTCAATTTCACGAACAGCGCAAGCTTGTCGCCGCACAGCGGATTGTAGCCCTCTACGCGGCGTGTAGCATCGTCCATCTGGTGGAAGTTGCGCGGGCGCTTGCTGTGATCGATGATCACTTCCTGGTAGAGATCCTGCAGCATCAGTCGAAAATCTCCTTGACCTTGGCGAGGCCCGCGACCAGCGCGTCGATATCCTGCCGGGTGTTGTAGAAAGCGATGGAAGCGCGCGTGGTGGCGGGGACGCCGAACCACTCGAGCACCGGCTGGGCGCAGTGATTGCCGGTGCGTACGGCCACGCCCTCGCGGTCGAGAATGGTGCCGACGTCGTGCGGATGCACGCCTTCGAGCACGAATGAAATCACGCTGGCTTTCTCCCGCGCCGTGCCGATGATGCGCAGGCCGGGGATGCGCTCGAGCTGCTGGGTAGCATAGGCCAGCAGATCGTGCTCGTAGGCGGCCACCCGGTCCAGGCCAATCTCGTTCAGATAATCGACGGCCGCGCCGAGGCCTATGGTGCCGGCAATGTTGGGCGTGCCGGCCTCGAACTTATAGGGCAGCTCGTTGTAAGTGGTCTTGGCGAAAGTGACATTGCGGATCATGTCGCCGCCACCCTGGTAAGGCGGCATCTTATCCAGCAGGGCGGCCTTGCCATAGAGCACGCCTATGCCGGTGGGTCCGAACATTTTGTGGCCGGAGAGCGCGTAAAAGTCGCAATCGAGCGCCTGCACGTCGACCTTCAGGTGGGCCACGGCCTGGGCGCCGTCTACGAAGACGGGCACGCCGTGGGCGTGGGCGATGCGCACGATTTCGGCGATGGGGTTCACCGTGCCGAGAGTGTTCGAGACATGCACCATGGAGACCAGCCTGGTGCGCGGGCTTAACAGCTTCTCGTATTCGTCGACCAGCAACTCGCCGCGCTGGTTAATGGGCGCAATACGCAGAATCGCTTTTTTCTCCTCGCAGAGGATCTGCCACGGCACGATGTTGGAGTGATGCTCCATGGCTGAGATGACGATCTCGTCGCCGGCTTCTACGTGGCGGCGGCCGTAAGTGTAAGCGACCAGGTTAATGCCTTCGGTAGCGCCGCGGCAGAAAATGATTTCCCGCCAGTCGGCGGCGTTGAGAAACTCCTGTATCTTGACGCGGGCCTGCTCGTAATGGAGGGTGGAACGCTCGCTCAATTCGTGGACGCCGCGATGGATATTGGAGTTATCCGACTGGTAGAAGCGGTTCATGGCATCCAGAACCATCTGGGGCTTCTGCGTAGTGGCCGCGTTATCCAGATATACCAGCGGCTTGTCGTGCACTCTCTGGTTCAGTACAGGAAAGTTCTCACGCGAGGTCTGTGACTTCCATACGGTCTCAGTGGCGGTTAGCATGGAGTTTCTCCAACAGCGTCCGTTCCAGCTCTTCACGTAGCGGCGCGACTTTGATGCGATCGACGATATCCCGCGCGAAAGCGTATATGAGCAGGTCGCGGGCTTCTGCAAGGCCTATGCCGCGGGATTGCAGATAGAAAGTTGCCTCGGGATCCAACTGACCGATGGTCGCGCCGTGAGTGCAGCGGACATCGTCGGCATGAATCTGTAACTCAGGTTTGGTATTGATGACGGCTTCTTCGGAGAGCACCAGGTTCTTATTGGTCTGCTTCGCGTCGGTCTTCTGGGCGTCTTTGCGAACCAGGATCTTGCCGTTAAATACGGCGTTCGATTGGCCGTCCAGGATGCCCTTGTAAAGCTCGTGACTCGCGGCATGCGGCTTGGCGTGATCGATGGAGGTGTGATTATCGATGTGCTGTTTGCCCGAGACCAGATAGAGGCCGTTGAGGGTGCATTCGCAGCCTTCGGAGAGCACCGCATTAATATCATTGCGTACCAGTGCGCCGCCGAAAGAGATGGAGTGCGAACGAAAATTCGCGCCGCGGCCGACCTGGACCTGGAGCGTGGCCACGTGGAAGGCCTTCTCGCTTTCTGTTTGCAGCTTGTAGTGATCGATTACGGCGTTGTCGCCGGCTACCAGTTCAGTTACCGCGTTGGTGAAATAGTGTTGGTTGGCCGCGCCTGTGTAAGTCTCTACGATGGTGGCTTGACTGTCCGCGGCTGCGAGTATCAGGGTTCGCGGGTGCGAGACGGTTGGCTGGCCGTTGGCGGATGATTCGAAGATCAGTTGGATGGGCTCTTCGATTACCGCTCCCTTGGCGATGCGGATGAGCAGTCCATCCTCGAAGCTGGCGGTGTTCAGGGCCACGAAGGCGTTGTTTTGGTAAGTCGCGTAGCGGCCCAGGTGAGCTTCGATCAAGCCGGATTCGGAGAGTTTTTCGATCTGGACACCCGGGACCGGACAGGCCAGGAGGCCCGTCCTACTGACGGGGACGAAGGTCGCGCGGGCGATCGGGGCGACGCTCGTAAAGCGCCAGTCCTCGTCGTGGGTGGTCGGGTAGCCCAGCTCGGAAAAGCGCTGCCTGGCATCCCCGCGGAGGTGTTCGAGAAAGGTGGTGGGAGCGGCCGTCATGCTCTTTCGACAACCTCCTCAATGCCCACGTAGCCGGTCTCTTCCAGTTCGAGCGCGAGTTCTTTGCCGCCCGATTTCACGATGCGGCCCTCGGCCAGCACGTGCACGAAATCCGGCACGATGTAGTTCAGCAGCCTCTGGTAGTGCGTCACCACGATCATGGCCCGTTGCGGGCTGCGCAGTGAGTTGACGCCGTTGGCCACCACCTTCAACGCATCGATGTCCAGGCCGGAATCGGTTTCGTCGAGGATGGCCAGCCTGGGTTCGAGCACAGCCATCTGAAAGATCTCGTTGCGCTTCTTTTCGCCGCCCGAGAAGCCGGTATTCACCGGACGGCTCAGGAGGGCCTGCTCCATCTCCATCAGCGCCATTTTTTCTTTGACCAGCGCCAGGAAGTCCATGGCGTCGAGATCCGCCAGACCCTGATGCTTGCGCGTGGCGTTGAGGGCGGCCTTCAGAAAATAAAGATTGCTGACGCCGGGGATTTCGACGGGATACTGGAAGGCCATGAAGACGCCTTCGCGGGCGCGATCTTCGGGCGGCATGGCCAGCAGGTCTTTGCCGTCGTAGACGATTTCGCCCTCGGTAACGTGATACAGATCGCGGCCGGACAGCACTTGCGCGAGCGTGCTCTTGCCCGAGCCATTGGGGCCCATGATGGCGTGTACTTCGCCCGCGTTTACGGTGAGGTCGATGCCCTTCAAAATCTCACGGCCGGCGACGGTGGCGTGCAGGTTCCTGATTTCGAGTAGTGACATTATCCGACGCTTCCTTCAAGGCTGACTCCCAGCAGCTTCTGGGCTTCTACGGCGAACTCCATGGGGAGCTCGCGGAAGACTTCTTTGCAAAAACCGTGCACGATCATGGAGACCGCGTCTTCGGTCGAGATGCCGCGCTGGCGGCAGTAGAAGATCTGATCTTCACCGATCTTCGAGGTGGAAGCCTCGTGCTCCACCTGCGAAGAAGTGTTCTTGACTTCGAGGTACGGAAAAGTGTGCGCGCCGCACTTATCGCCCAGCAGCATGGAATCGCACTGGGAGTAGTTGCGCGCGTGGCTGGCGCTCTTCAGGATCTTGACCGCGCCGCGGTACGTGTTCTGCCCGTGGCCGGCGGAGATGCCCTTCGAGACGATGGTGCTGGTGGTGTTCTTCCCGATGTGGATCATCTTGGTGCCGGTGTCGGCCTGCTGGTAGTGGTTGGTGAGCGCCACGGAATAGAATTCGCCGACCGAGTGATCGCCGATCAACAGGCAGCTCGGGTACTTCCAGGTAATGGCGGAACCGGTTTCGACCTGTGTCCAGGAAATCTTGGAGTGGACTCCCCGGCAGGCTCCGCGCTTGGTGACGAAGTTATAGATACCGCCGCGCCCCTGTTTGTCGCCGGGATACCAGTTCTGCACGGTGGAGTATTTGATCTGGGCGTTATCCAGGGCAATCAGCTCAACGACGGCCGCGTGCAACTGATTGGTGTCGCGCATGGGCGCGGTGCACCCTTCGAGGTAACTGACGTAGGCGCCTTCGTCGGCGATGATCAAGGTACGCTCGAACTGGCCTGTGTTCTTGGCGTTGATACGGAAATAGGTCGACAGCTCCATGGGGCAGCGCACGCCCTTGGGGACGTAGCAGAAGGAGCCGTCGCTGAAGACCGCCGAGTTCAATGCCGCGAAGAAATTGTCGGACGAGGGGACCACCGTGCCGAGGTATTTTTTGATCAGGTCCGGATGATCCTGGACGGCTTCGGAGAACGAGCAGAAGATGATGCCCACCTCGGCCAGCTTGCTCTTGAAGGTCGTGGCGACCGAGACGCTGTCGAAAACCGCGTCCACCGCGACCCCGGCGAGCAGCTCGCGCTCCTGGAGCGGGATGCCGAGCTTTTCATAGGTACGGAGCAGCTCCGGATCCACCTCGTCGAGGCTCTTGGGGCGATCGACGTTGGTTTTGGGAGCGGCGTAATAGACCATCTTCTGATAATCGATGGGGGGGTAGTGGACGTTGGCCCAGTCGGGCTCCTTCATGGTGAGCCAGTGGCGGTAAGCCTTCAGGCGCCATTCCAGCATGAACTCCGGCTCGTTCTTTTTGTGCGAAATCAAGCGTATGACGTCTTCGTTGAGACCTTCCGGGATGGTCTCGGCGGCGATATCGCTGACGAAACCCCATTTATATTCCTGATTGGCGAAGGTTTCGATGGTGTTGGCTGGAGTGCTCACACAATCCTCCTCGGTTCATCTACTAGGATGCTAAATCTGTACTAAAGTGTCAAGATTGAAATTCCGGCTGCGCGCTGCGGCTGTAAGTCTCTGAGAGATCATGAGATAAGGTCTGAATTGGGTTCCCTTCGTAAAAATGGGGCCTTTGGGCCGTCCGGCGTGATTTTGAAGACCGGCCCTTTATAATAGAAGGCGGCGGTGAAGAAGAGGAAGGCATGACGAACGAAGAACAGTGGAAGAAGAATCTCGATGAGGCGGTATTGATCACCACGGCCACCGAGTTGAGGCACGCCAAGATGATCGAGGACCACCGCGCATGGCTGGAATCCCACAGCCTGGCCATGCTGGAACACGACCGCGCCATCGATAAGCACGACGAGCAGATGGAGGAAATCCGCATGGCGCTGAAGGACCTTACCAAGCGGCTGGGAGGCGGGGGCAACGGGCACGGGCAGGTCTGACCGGCCTCAACGGGCGAGTGACCACGGCCAGCATGAGCGTCAAGAACTGAGGGCCAGCTCGCAACCACATAATCCAGGGGAAACGGGCTCTCCTGCGGTAAGATGAAGGGCGTGTCCGACCTATCGTCAGCAGGCAGCACAGGCATCGTTACCGCTCTCGTCACTCCTTTCCGCGACGACGAGCGTATCGATTTCGACGCCTGGAAGCGGATCATCGATGCACAGATCGAGTCCGGCGTCGACGGATTGCTGGTCACCGGCGGACAAGGCGAATTTTTTTCGCTCAGCGACGACGAGCGCGTGGCCGCCTGGCGCTTCTGCCGCCAATATTTAGCGGGCCGCATTCCCGTGTACGCCAACGTGGGTTGCCCCAGCACCCGCCAGACCATACAGCTTGCCGAAAGGGCTACCGACGAGGGCGTCGAGTGCGTCGTGGTCATCACACCTTACTACCTGCGCCCATCCGCTGACGAGCTCATTGAACATTACATAAAGATCTGCCGTGCCGTGCACATTCCGGTGCTGGGCTACAACATTCCGGAGCGCACGGGCGTCGATCTCACGCCTGCCATGGTGCGCCGCATCGCCGGCGCCTGCGAAAACTTTGCGGGCTTGAAAGATTCGAGCGGCGATCTGGACCGCATCCCTGAACTCGCGGACATTGGCCGCGAGCGCCCCTTCGCAGTTTTCATCGGGCGCGATCACCTGATCCTGCCGGCCCTCGAACGTGGCGCAACCGGAGCCATGACCGCCTGCGCGAATGTGGTCCCGCGCCTGTTTGTGGACCTCTACCGCGCCTTCCGCGCCGGCGATCGCGCCGAGGCTGCGCGCCTGCAAGCTCTCGCCGATCCGCTGCGCCAGGCGTTCGGTTTGTCGACTTTCCCCTCAGTGATCAAAGAAGCGATGGGCCTGATCGGGCTGCCGGCTGGACCTTGCCGCGGGCCCGTCGGTCCCATGCCCGCCGATGCCAGGCAAAAGCTGGCCGCGGTTCTCGACCGGCTCAGAGAGGCCCGCTACCTTTCAGACTCATGTCAGATTCATGCATACCAACCGATTGATTGAGGAGCAAAGTCCATACCTCTTGCAGCACGCCCACAATCCCGTGGATTGGTATCCATGGGGGCCGCAGGCTTTCGAAAAGGCGCGCCTGGAAGACAAGCCCATCTTCCTTTCCATAGGCTATTCGACATGTCACTGGTGCCACGTGATGGAGCGCGAATCGTTCGAGAACGAGACCATCGCCGCCCTCATGAACCAACACTTTGTCTGTATCAAAGTGGACCGCGAAGAACGCCCCGATGTCGACCGCATCTATATGAGCTTCGTGCAGGCCACCACCGGCAGCGGCGGTTGGCCCATGTCGGTATGGCTCACCCCCGACCGGAAGCCTTTTTATGGCGGCACTTATTTTGCGCCCGAGCAGCGCTATGGGCATCCCGGTTTCCCCATGGTGCTCGAGCGCGTCGCCGAAGTCTGGCGGGAAGATCGAGACAAGATCGTTGCATCCAGCCGTGAGGTGATCGAGCAGTTGGAGAAGCAGTCGACCCTCACGCCAGAGGGCTCGGGCTCCGCTTTGCGGCTCGATCGCCAGGCGCTCGACAGCGGGTTTTACCAGTTCCGGCGCTCTTTCGATTCGCGCTACGGGGGCTTCGGCCAAGCCCCCAAGTTTCCCCGCCCCGTGGTTCTGAATTTCCTGCTGCGCTATCACGCCCGCACAGGCAATCGCGAGGCCCTCGACATGGTGCTCCAGACGCTGCGCGAAATGGCCAAGGGCGGCATGTACGATCAGCTCGGCGGCGGCTTCCATCGCTACTCGGTGGATGCCCGCTGGTTGGTCTCCCACTTCGAAAAGATGCTGTACGATCAGGCGCAGTTGGCCGTGTCGTACCTCGAAGCGTTTCAGATTACCGGCGAAAACGTCTATGCCGCAACGGTGCGGGGCATCCTCAATTACGTTCTCCGCGACATGCTGGATGCCGATGGCGGGTTTTACTCCGCCGAAGATGCCGATAGCGTCATCGATCCGGCGCGACCGGAAATTAAAGGCGAAGGCGCTTTCTATATCTGGTCCCAGGCGGAAATCGAGGCCGTCGCGGGCGAGCCGGCCGCGAAATGGTTCTGCTATCGCTTTGGAGTCGAGGCGGGTGGCAATGTCCAAAGCGACCCGCACGATGAATTCGCCGGCCGCAACATTCTTTACCAGGCGTATTCCCTCGACCAGACCGCCCAGCACTTCGAGCAACCCGTCGCGGATCTACAGGCCGCCATGCAGCAGGTATCCCAGAGGCTGCTCGAACAGCGTAGCCAGCGTGTTCGCCCGCACCTGGATGACAAAGTGCTGACCGCCTGGAACGGGCTCATGATTGGGGCTTTCGCCAAAGCCGGAGCGGCGCTCGATGAGCCGATCTACACCCAAGCCGCGCGCCGCGCCGCCGATTTCGTGGTTGGCCGTATGTACGATGCTCCCTCCGGAATGCTATTGCGCCGTTACCGCTCGGGCGACGCCGCCATACCCGGCTTCCTCGACGATTACGCCTTCTTCACCCAGGCCCTGCTGGATCTCTACGAAACGGGGTTCGAGCTGCGCGACCTGCAGCTCGCCATAACCCTCGCTGAAAAACAGGCGGAGCTGTTCGAAGATCGCGAGCTGGGCGCCTTCTTCAGTACCGCCGCCGGCGACCCCGAGCTGGTCATACGTATGAAGGAGGATTACGATGGCGCGGAACCCTCCGGCAACTCCATCGCCGTGCTGAACCTGCTGCGCCTGGCCCGCCTGACCGGCCGCTCCGATTTCGAAGACTCCGCCAATCGCGCCCTGGCTGCCTTCGGTTCCCGGATCGTGGCTGCGCCCGTGGGGCTTCCTCAAATGCTCGCGGCGTATGAGTTCAGCCTTGCGCCACCCCGGCAAACGGTCATCGTGGGCGCGGCTCATGAGCCCGATACGCTGGCTCTTTTGCGGTTGCTGCATTCCCGCTTTCTTCCCAACAACGTATCGGTTTTGCTGGATAGCGACGCTACGCGCCATTTTCTCGGCGCGCGCCTGCCCGCGCTCGAGTCTATGACGTCCCAGGGAGACAGAGCTACCGCTTACGTCTGCGAAAACTACACCTGCAAACTGCCCACCTCCGACCCGGAGCGCTTCGGGCAGTTGTTACAATAGATGATCAACGACAACCCAGGAGGATGAATGGAACGAGCAGGAGCAACGACTCTACGCGGAGATCCCAAGACGCTGATCGGACCAGAGCTGAAACCCGGCGACAAAGCCCCCGATTTTAGTGTGGTCGATACCGGTCTGAAACCGGTGACCCTGGCTGGAACAGGGGATCACGTGCGCATTTTCAGCGTGATCCCGTCGCTGGACACTCCGGTATGCGACGCTCAAACCAAGCGGTTCAACGAAGAGGCCGCCAAACTGCCGAGCGTCGATATTTTTACCGTGAGCATGGATCTTCCTTTTGCCCAGAAGCGCTGGTGCGGCGCTTTCGGAGTCGATAACGTCAAGATGCTCTCCGATCATAAGGATGGCTCCTTCGGAAGCCAGTACGGCACGCTGATCAAGGAGCTGCGCATTGAAAGCCGAGCCATCTTCGTGGTTGGCAAGGACAACACCATTAAGTACGCCGAGTACGTGAAGGAAGTGGCCGACTTCCCGAACTACGAGACGGCGCTCGCGGCCGCGCGGGATGCCGCTACGTAGGGCGCCGTCGCTTAGACCGCGCGCTTACCGGCTGAGGGGTTAAGCTGAGCACGGATTCCACAACGCCGGTCCTGACGGAGGGGCGAATTTCCCGCGCCGTCGAAAGTCCGCTGGTGCGCGGCGGTCTCACCATCGGGGCCGGTATCATCATCGGCAATATCATCGGCTTTGTGCGGGTAGCGCTCACTGCCTATTTGCTCGGCACCCATAGCCAGGCCGATTCGCTGGCCGTGGCGGTAGGTCCCATCGACGCCATTAATTCGGTCCTCATTAATTCCATGGTCTTCGCTTTCGTGCCCATGCTTACGGCGCTCAAGGGGCCGGAACGGACCGCGCTTTTCTTCAAGCTGCACCGCTGGTTTACGTGGCTGTTTGCATTGCTCGCGCTCACCATGGTGCTGTCGGCTCCCTGGCTGATCCGTATTCTGGCGCCTGGGCTAGACGCGCCCCACTCCCGAACCGCTGTCGCGATTCTTCGCATCGTGGCGCTCTCCACCCTGGCGGCGGGCTCGGGAGCCATCCACTGCGCCTTGCTTTATACCGCGCGCCGTTTCGCCCCGTTCACTTTCTATCAGGCGTCCCTGAATCTCTTCACCATTGTCGGCGCGCTCAGCCTGTGGAAAGTTCTCGGGGTATACGGTTTCCCCATCGGCTATACGGTGGGCGCGTGGGTGCAGTTGGCGGTGGTGTCCTTCTGCGCGCGCTCCGGCCTCGAACGCAGCGGCTTGCCCGCCTGCAAAGTGCAGTGGCGGGAAATCGTTTCGAGACCGCTCACGGTGATGGTCTACGCCATCGGGCTGTCCCTCAATATGATCTTCACGCGGGCCTGGGCTACCCATGCCGGACCGGGCATGGCCGCCGCCATGGACTATTGCATGCGCGGCGTGGGTGTGCCGCTGGCCTTTCTGGTCAGCCCGATCTCCAATTCTCTGCTGCCGGAGATCGCCCGCTTACGCAGCCAGATGCGCCTGCGGGAAGCCTTCCAGCTGATTGACAAAACGCTGGGACTGGCCGCGTTGGCCGCCCTGGCCGGTTGCACGGTAGCCCTCCTCCTGCGCCAGCCGGCAATCATGTTCCTGTTCCAGCGCGGCAGCTTCACCGCCGGATCCACCCGGTTGGTTTCGGCCGTCTTCCTGGGGCTCGCCCCCAGCTTGATTGGCTGGAGCCTGCTGGAACTGACCGGCCGCGCTCTGTTCGCGTTGGATCGTCCGTGGCTGCCGCTGTTCGCGGCGATGATCCCGGTCGCATGCAACGTTACGCTGACGCTCTGGCTCGATTCCTCCAAACCTGAATTGCTCGGGGTGGGCGCCTCCACCGGTCTCATCATTGGATTCCTGGCACTGTTTGCAGGCGCTCGCCGTAAAAGAACGTTGGACATAGCTTCGCGCGCTATGATATTGTAGTTCCAGTACTTTTGGGTCTACTAGTGAATCAGGCTGCCACCAACAGGTCCCGTTTGGGTGAACACAACTCCGGCGGGGCCCGCAGTGAGCAAGCCGCCCAGGCATCTCGCGCCGCAGTTGTCGATTCTTGTCAGGATGCGATTTTCAGTGCAACCCTCGATCACCGCATTATCAGTTGGAACAAAGCGTCCGAGCGCATCTTTGGATACTCCGCCGCCGAAATTCTCGGGCAATCCGCTGATATTCTGGCGCCGCCTGACCTAGCGCCCGAGTTCTCTCAAAATCTGGAAAGACTCCGGGCTGGTGAGCGCGTCGAGCAGATGGAAACCGTGCGACTTGCAAAAGACGGCAAGCGCATTGACGTTTCGCTGGTGCTATCGCCTATACGCGACGGCGACGGAAACCTAAGCGGGTTTTCCGCCATAGTTCACGATATCGGTGACCGGAAAAAGCTTGCGGTAGGGCTCAGTAGCAGGGAGGAGCTGTTCCGGCAGTTTGCCGAAAGCGTCCGCGAGGTCTTTTGGATGATTGATGCCGGCAGCGGTCAGGTGAGTTACATCAGCCCCGCCTACGAGGACATCTGGGGCCGCACCTGTGAAAGCCTGTACCAAAGCCTGGAGGGCCGGCTGGAAGCCATTCATCCAGACGACCAAGAGCGCGTCGCAGGAGCCTTCGCCCGCCAACTCAAAGGCGAAGCCCAGGAGAACGAATACAGGATTGTGCGACCGGGCGGCTCCGTTCGTTGGATCCGGGACCGCGCTTTCCCGATATTCGACGAGCCCGGCCATGTCGTCCGGATCGCGGGGGTCGCGGAAGACATCACGCGCCGCATCGAAACAGAAGCCGCTCTCAGGAAAACCGAGCGGCGCTACCACCGGCTGGTCGAATCGAACATTATCGGCGTGTTTTGCGGCGATGCCTCCGGGCGAATCCATGAAGCAAACGGCGCGTATCTCGACATGTTCCGCTACACCAGGGAGGACTTGAACGAAGGGTCCATCCGCTGGGATCGTATGACGGCGCCCGGGTATGAACGCGTGAACCAACGTTTTCACCAGCAGCTCGTGACGACGGGGAGTGCCGCCCCGGCGGAGACGGAATACATTCGCAAGGATGGTTCTCACTTTCCGGCGCTGGTAGGTCTCGCGTCTCTGGATCACGGCGCTGAGGACGCCATCGGCTTCCTTCTCGATCTGACTCAAGGAAAGCACGCTGAAGAAGCCTTGCGAAAGAGCGAGGAACAGTTCCGGCAACTGGCCGAGAACATACGCGAAGTATTCTGGATGGTCGACGCCGAAAGCACTAAACTGCTGTACGTGAATCCGGTGTATGAACAGGTATGGCAGCGGAGCCGCGAGAGTCTCTTCCAGGATCCCGACGCCTGGGCCAAGTCCATTCATCCGGATGACCGGGCTGGCGCCATGGCAGTCTTCCAGCGGCAGTTAGCTGGCGAGATTGTCGAAAACGAATACCGCATCGTACTGGAATCGGGGGCTATCCGCTGGATTCGAGACCGCGCCTTCCCGATTCGAGACTGCCGCCAAAAGATAATTCGGATTGCGGGCATTGCGGAAGATACCACCGATCGAAAACTGGTGGAGCTGGAACTGCTCCACAGGGCTTGTTATGATCCCCTGACGGATCTCCCCAATCGCAGGATGTTCGCCGAGCGGCTGATTTTCGCCGCCACTCAGAGTAAGGCGGGAAAAGATCTATTCGCCGTTCTCTTTATGGATCTGGATGGATTCAAGCTGGTGAATGATATGCTCGGCCGTGCCACGGGCGATCGGCTGCTCAAAGAGGTAGCCGGCCGTCTGAGCGCTGTGACACGCCCGTCCGATACGCTGGCCAAGAGCGACGGAGATGAATTCGCACTGGTGGCGGGCGGTTTCGGCGATTTGGAGTCGGTACGGGAGTTTGGCCGGAGGTTGCTCATGTGCCTGGACGCCCCGTTCAAACTGGACGACCGGGAGGTGTTCATTAGCGCAAGCATCGGTGTGAGTGTATTCCCGAATGACGGCGCCGACCCGGACGTACTCCAACGTAAGGCCGAGACGGCCATGCTCGAGGCGAAGCGTAGCGGCGTCGGTCAAATCAGATTTTCCTCCCCCGAGCTTGCCGACGCCACACGCGAGCGTCAGGAGATGGAGACGCGCCTGAAGCGCGCCCTCGCGCTGTCCGAATTCCGATTGCAGTTCCAGCCTCAGTTTGCCTCCGGCAGGGCCGAGCCGGTCCGGTACGAGGCCTTGCTAAGGTGGTATCCATCCGAGGGCCCGGTCGTGTCCCCGGCCCGCTTCATTCCGGTCGCGGAGGAAAATGGGTTGATCATTCCGATCGGGGCCTGGGTGCTCCAGGAGGCCTGCCGGCAAGCGGTCAACTGGCAGTCCGGGTCACTGAAAGGAGTGGGTGTTGCGGTCAATGTCTCGGCGGCACAGTTCGCTTGTCCGGATTTCGTCGAGACGCTAACCGGGACCCTGAAGACGACCGGCCTGCCTGCTCAGCTCCTGGTGTTGGAGTTAACCGAACGGGTCTTCATACGGGATCAGCAGAAGTCCATTCAAACGCTTACCGAGCTGAGGAATCTTGACATCACCATCGCGATCGACGACTTCGGCACAGGCTACTCGTCACTGAGCTATCTGCAGAATCTTCCGATTAACATGGTCAAAATCGACCAGAGCTTTGTCGCGGCGACGGATCGCAAACAGTTTGCGGCCGCCATCCTGCGATGCCTGATTGAGATGGCCCATACCATGGGCATACGGGTGATTGCCGAAGGCGTGGAGACTCACAAGCAGCTCAGTCTGCTGAAGACCCTGGGATGTGACGAAATGCAGGGTTTTCTGCTGGGCCGTCCTTCGTTCAGCCTGCAGGAACTGGCGCGCGCGTCTTAAGACGAACCTGGGCGCGGTATTAATGGACCACCGCGGCGCCAGCCTCGGCTACCGCGTGATCCTGCTCGCCCGAGCCCCCGCTCACGCCGATTGCGCCCACCACTTTCCCGTCTTGTTTCAGCGGAATGCCTCCCGCAAAAATCATGATGCGGCCGTGGTTCGAGGCATGAATACCGAAGAATTGACCTCCCGATTGGGAATGCTCCGCCAGATCTTTAGTCGCAATGTCGAAAGCGCGCGAGGTAAAAGCCTTGTTGATCGAAATATCGATACTACCGATCCAGGCCCCATCCATACGCACGTGCGCGACGAGATTGCCGCCCGCGTCTACTACGGCGACATTCATCGGTTGGCCGATGGCGGCTGCTTTTTTTTCGGCTGCTGCAATTATTTTGCGCGCTGTCTCCAGATTGATCATGTGTGATGTTCTCCAAGTGGCATGAAATCACAAAGAGGTGGCCGAGTCAAGTTGTGTATATCCCGCGGCAAGTGCCGCTTGACACCGCGCTCGCTTTTTGATGACATAGCCCTCGCAAGGTAATTTCTAATTCAAGGAGAGTAGCGTCTTATGGCTTCAAACCGCGGTGTGGCTTACATGGGTACGGGCAAGGTGGAGGTGCAGTCCATCGACTACCCCAAATTGGCGTTGGGCTCGCGCAAATGCGAACACGGCGTTATTCTCAAGATCGTCAGCACCAACATTTGCGGCAGCGACCAGCATATGGTGCGCGGCCGCACGACCGCTCCTCACGGATTGATTCTGGGTCACGAGATTACCGGTGAAGTGATCGAGGCCGGGCGCGACGTAGAGTTTATCAAAGTGGGCGACCTGGTCTCGGTACCGTTCAACATCGCCTGCGGCCGTTGCCGCAATTGCAAAGAGGGCAAGACGGGCATCTGCCTGCACGTCAACCCGTCGCGGCCGGGAGCGGCGTACGGATATGTGGATATGGGCGGCTGGGTCGGCGGCCAGGCGGAGTATGTCATGGTTCCCTACGCCGATTTCAACCTGTTGCGGTTCCCGGATAAGGAAAAGGCCATGGCCAAGATCAAAGACCTGACGCTGCTGTCCGACATTATCCCGACCGGCTATCACGGCGCCGTAACAGCGGGCGTAGGTCCGGGGTCCATCGTTTACGTCGCGGGCGGTGGTCCGGTGGGGCTCGCGTGCGCGGCCTCCTGCCAGTTGCTGGGCGCAGCGTGCGTGATTGTCGGCGACCTGATTCCTGAGCGGCTGGCCCAAGCTAAAAGTTTTGGCTGCGAAGTCATCGACCTGCGCAAAGACGCGACGGTGGGTCAGCAGATCGAGCAGATCATCGGCACGCCGGAAGTGGAATGCGCGGTCGATTGCGTCGGGTTTGAGGCGCGCGGTCACGGCAAAGACGCGGGAGTGGAGCAACCCGCCACCGTCCTGAACTCGCTCATGACCGTCACCATGGCGGGGGGCAAGCTCGGCATTCCGGGCCTGTACGTAACCGACGATCCGGGGGGCGTGGATTCCGCCGCGAAGACCGGCAATCTGAGCATCCGCATCGGGCTGGGCTGGGCGAAATCGCACGTCTTTACCACAGGCCAGTGTCCCGTGATGCGCTATCACCGGCAACTCATGCATGCCATTCTCTACGATAAGTTCCAGCCCGCCAAGGCCGTCAACGTCACCGTGATTACACTCGACCAGGCGCCGCAGGGATATAAGGATTTTGACAAGGGCGCCGCGAAGAAGTTTGTGATTGATCCGCACAAGATGGTGGCCTAGAGCGAACCCTGCCAAGTGCGAGCGGCCGTTTGGGTGTGTCCCAGCGGCCGCTCATTTCTTTTCAGGCTGAAAGGAAGCGTCCCGGCATGCATTGCAATTTCCCGGCACCGGCCTTATAACAAATCAACGGCCGGAGACGCTATGGTGGTTCAGCCTAGACCAATCGCGCTGAGGACATTCATTCTGGCGGCGGGGGCCATGGCCCTCTTCGGTCAAGCGCGGAATACCGCGCGGCTCTACGGCCGCGTTACCGATCAACAAGGGGCAGCCATTACCGGAGCCGCCGCGGAGCTGCTGCAGGTGGATACAGGCATGGTACACCCGGCTGAATCCAATCAGGCGGGTGAATTCGATTTCCCCACGATCCCGGTGGGCGAGTATCGTCTTACCGTTCAAAAAGCAGGCTTCCGCAAAGTTGAGGAACGGGACATTCTGCTGCAGGTGAATGACAATCGCCGCATCGATGTTGCGCTGGTGATCGGCGAAGTCAGCACCACGGTCGATGTAGAGGCCGCCGCCGCGGCGGTGGAAACCAGCAGCGCCACGCTCAAGGACACCGTGGATAGCAAGCGCGTGATCGACCTGCCACTGGACGGACGCAACCTGGCTGACCTGGCTTTTCTGGTGCCCGGCGTACAGTCCGCATCGGGGGTGGCGGGAGGCAACGGCGACGGAGCCAAGGCGCCCGTCGCTGCCCGTTATTTCTCGGTCAACGGCTCACGCCAGAATAGCCTGCAGTACACGCTGGACGGCGGAGACAACGAAGACACGCTGCAAAATACCGGAATGCCGTTTCCTTTTCCCGACGCCGTAGAGGAGTTCAGCGTGGAAACCAGCACGGGTAGCGCGGAATTCGGTAAAAGCTCCGGGGGCGCCATCAACATCGTTACCAAAAGCGGAACCAATGCTTACCACGGCGACGCTTTTTGGTTCGTTCGCAACACCGCTTTCGACGCCAACAATTTTTTCTCGCATACGCCCGACCAGCTCAAGCGCAATCAGACAGGCTTCACCTTCGGCGGCCCGGCCATCAAGAACCGGCTCTTTTTCTTCGGCGGCTATCAGCAGACATGGATCAGGCAAGTAGCGGGCAGCGGCACGGCGAACAGTATTCCGGCGGCGTACCGGACGGGAGACTTCTCGGCGCTGCTCAGCGGACCGAACCCCATCGTGATTCAGGATCCCACCACGGGAGCCCCTTATCCCAACAATCAGATTCCTCAATCGCAGTTGTCGCCGGCCGCCCAGAACCTGCTGAAATTCGTTCCTGTGCCCGGCCCGGACGGGCTGGTGAACTACTCTACGCCGTCGCAGCAGAACGTCAACGAGTGGATCACTCGTGTCGATTACCGGATCAGCGATAAGAACAGCCTCTATGGCAGGCTCTACCGCAATATCACTCAATCTCCCGCTGAAATGGTGGCCAACAATATTTTTTCGAACCAACGCGGCGTAACCGGCACCGCGGATAACGGGACCATTGCGGAGACCTATACGCCGTCGCCCAATCTGGTGATCGCTACCAACTTCACGGTAAATCGCTTTGGCGGTGACCGCGTCAACATTTTTCCCGGCAGCATTCGTACTCTGGGCGTGGACATCAATCCCTCGTCGAACGAGGTGAACGTGGCGATCAACGGAACCAGCGACATCAACCTTGCCACTAACCGCCCTGCAATTTTCGCACGTACCAATTTCGAGTTGACGCACTCCTGGCACTGGGTCAAAGGCCGCCACAGCCTGGTGTGGGGCGCCGATATAGAAGACTCCCGTTACAACGAATACAATACCTACCAGGGTTCCGGCCAATTTCAATTCAACGGCCGCTGGACCGGATTCGATCAGGCCGACTTCCTGATCGGCGATATGTCGGACTTCGTGCAGGGGAACGGTGAGATCGAGTTCAAACGTTATCACTACTTTGGTTTCTATGTGGGGGACGTCTTCCGTCTCACGCCCCGGCTGACGCTTAACTTCGGCGCGCGCTACGAGCCCTATTTTCCGATGACCGACCTGAACAATCGCATCGTTCAATGGAGTCAGCAGGCCTATGCGGCAAATTATATCTCGCCACACTATGGGAACGCGCCTCCAGGTCTGCTCTTTCCCGGCGACAAAGGTCCGTCGGGCCAGGTAATTCCTAAAGCGGGTACGGCCAGCCAGCTAGGCGGCATAACTCCTCGCTTTGGGTTTGCGTGGGATGTATTGGGCGACGGAAAGACCAGTCTGCGGGGAGGTTATGGGATCTATTACGACACCCCGGAGATGTTCCAACTGAATAACATGAACGACCAGGCGCCGTTCAGCTTCACGGTGGAATTCCTCGACGGTTCGTTCGATAATCCCTACGCCGGGCGCGAGCAATACAATGTCTTCCCCTTCAGCGGCGATTTCAGCAGAAACTCGCCGTTTCCGCTACCGGATGACGCGGTCGCGCTGCAGGCGCACATGCCGCGGGCCTATGAGCAAGATTGGAACCTGACGCTCGAGCACCAGTTTCTGCAGGACTGGGTGCTGCGCACCAGTTACGTGGGCACCAAGGGTACGCATCTGTGGGCCGATTATGACACCAACGCGCCCATCTATAACTTCAACGAGTCTCTGAGCGAGAATCAACAAAGCTACGATCCACGGCGTCCGCGGCAGCAATATGAGAGCATCGATCTGCTGTTCACAGGTTTGAATCAGTCTTATAACTCACTGCAAGTGGCGCTTGCCAAGCGGTACCGGCACGGTGTCACCAATCAGCTCAGTTACACCTGGTCGAAGAACATCGACTATATGTCTTCCAACTTCGAGGCCACCTCCAACACCATTCCGGATCCGTTCGATTTCTTCCGCTTCCGTGGGCCGTCGGATTTCGATCACCGGCATCGCTTCGTGGATTCGGTGGTCTGGCAGATTCCCGATGCCGGCCGTGCGATGAACTCGAAGGTGGGCAGCGCCATTCTGGGTAACTGGCAGTCCAGCGCGATTATCACGCTGCAATCCGGCAGCCCCTTCAGCATCTATAGTACGGACGATCCGGTGGCTGGCGCGGGCACGGCTACAGGCGACGTGACCGGTCCGGTGCAACTCTCGACCTCACGTAGCCGCGGCGCGCAGATCGCGGAATATTTCAATACGGCTAACGTGACGCAGGCGGCGCCGGGCACTTATGGAACCCTGGGGCGCAACTCGCTGACAGGCCCCGGCTTTGCCAATGTAGACATGGCAGTGTTTCGTAATTTTCTGCTGCCGTTCCTTGGAGAAGCGGGGCGGCTGACGTTTCGCGGCGAGTTTTTCAATCTATTTAACCGCGTCAATCTGGATAATCCCGGCGACCCGAATTTGTCCAGTCCCGGAAACATGATCGGCGCCGCCAGTTTCGGCCAGATCACGGCGACGGCGAGCCCCGCGCGAATCCTGCAGTTTTCGCTGAAGGTGGCTTTTTGAGCAGTCTTTAAAACTCCAGCAGCAGTCCCCGGGGATCGGGCTTTTTAGAGGAGCGCACCATGGTCAGAAAGACGGCCGTTGCCGCGCACGGGATAATGGCCGCGACCGCCACTACCGGCGCGAAAGAGGTCTGATCGGTTACGCGGCCGATCCAGTAGGTCGAAATCATGGTGCCTATGCCGGCGCCGGTGCCGGCCAGACCGGCGACAGTGCCGACCGCACGCGGGTGAAAAGCATCGGTGGGCAGCGAAAGGAACATGGTCGAGCAAGCCGCGTAGGCGAATGAAGCATACGAGAAGAGCAGCAGCGCTATGAGATAACTGGAGGCATGCAAAACCAGCAGTAGCGAGACCATGCTCGGACCGAAAATCAGCAGCACGCGGCGGCGGGCTTTGCCTACCGGCCAGCCTCGCGAGATCCAGTAGCTCGACAGGCCGCCACCGGCGAAGTTTCCCAGATCGGCTCCTAGAAACGGCATCCAAAAACCAATCACGCTCTGGGTCAATTGAAATCCCCGGCTGTAGAGATAAAGCGCGAACCACTCCGAAACAAAGAACCAGAAAGGATCGAGCAGAAATCGTCCCAGGATGATGCCCCATGTCTGCCGGTAGCGGAGAAGATCGCGCCATCTGGCACGGGGTTCCGTTGGCGCTCCCATGGGACGATGGGGCGCGCGATAGAACCGCACCCAGACCACGACCCAGATTAATCCCAGGCAGCCTGTCAACACGAACGGCGGCCGCCAGGTGCCGGACAGTTTGTATGCGTAGAGAACCAGAAATGGCGCCAGGGCGCCGCCGATAGAAGTTCCGCTATCGAATAGCGCGACCGCCCAGGCGCGTTCCCGGGCCGGAAACCACTCGGCAACCGTTTTAGCCGCGCCGGGAAAGTTGGGACCCTCCCCCATCCCCAGCAGGAACCGGAAAATACGAAAGCTGACCAGGCCTTGCGCGAATGTGGTGGCCATAGCCACCAGCGAATAGAACGAGACGATCAGCGGAAATGCGAGGCGTGATCCCAGCCGGTCGAACAACCAGCCGCCGGCGCCCTGCATCACGGTATACGCGATACGGAACGCAATCAGCAGAGAAGCGAAGTCTGAGTTGGTCCAGTGAAACTCGACCTTGAGAATAGGAGCCAGCGCGCTCAGTGTTTGCCGATCGATGTAGTTGATTACGCTGGCAGCGAATAGCAGCACGCCCACTGACCATCGGCTGCGCGATCGCGGGTCACCGGTCACTGGGCGGTAATCGCCTTCGGCCGGCGCGCCAGATGGTGCGCTACCTTCGTTATGGCCAGGGCGATCTCATCCACATTCTCCTCGACGTAGTTCTCCAGCACTTCCAGCGTGATCCAGCGCGCGAAGGCATCCTCGGCCACGGGACAGAGGCCTGGCGGGTAGGTTCTGTCGCTGCCGGTATCCAGAGACTGGAATGGATAGCGCGATGACGGAAATGCACTCAGCCGCTGGAAGATGTCGTAAAGATAGACCGGCCGTCCACCGGTGATGAGATGAGCCTTGGCATTTACTCCCTCGTGCCGGAGAGCGGTGGCGAACTCCTCAGCCGTGCAGTCGAAGCGTTTGAGGTCGAGCTTAAACAAAAACAGAAAATAAGAATGTTTGGATCCGGGACGAACGCGTTGCAGAGAGATTCCATCGGCGTCTGAAAGGCGCTCCGCTAGCCGCGTACCCATGCGCCATCGCCGTTCTAAAAATTGACTGAGCTGCGCCAGTTGCGCGAGCGCCACGGCCCCTTGCATTTCGGTCATCTGATAATTCGGAGCGAGGAAGAAGGGATTGCGAAGACCCTCTTCGCGCTGGTAGCACTTGTCGAGAAACAGGGAAGCGAGATAGCGCAGACGGTCGTCATCGGTGAGCACCATGCCTCCCGATCCGCAGGTGATGTGCTTGAAATGGTTTAGTGAGAACGTCGAAATACAACCTCGATGCCCGACCAGTTCACCCTCGTATTCGCAGCCATAAGCCTGTGCGCAGTCCTCGATTATGGGAAGCCCGGTTTCCCGGCCGACCTTCAGAAAGGCATTCAAATCGGCGGCCAGGCCGGCATGGTGAACCACTACGATCGCTCCCGTTCTGGGAGTGATAACGGCGCGCACGGAATGCGCGTCCATATTCAGCGTATCGGGCTCTACATCGGCAAACACGGGAACCAGGCCCTGGTACAGGATGCCGGTCAGCGTACCCATATCGGTGATGGAGGAGGTGATGACCTCAGACCCGGGCGGAAGCTGCAAGGACGCCACCGCCAGGTGGACGGAAGCCGTGCCGCTCGAGCAGGCGATACAGTGCTTCTTTCCATAGAGCTCCGCGAAACGGCGTTCCAGCTCACGAACCTTGGCGCCGAGATAAAAGAACAGCGTATCGGAGTCGATTACTTCGGCGAGGTATTGCTTTTCCAAATCCCCGTGCCGTTTGCGCGCGGGAATAGGAGTTCGCACGGCAGGCTCCCCGCCGTGTATGGCCAGCTTGTCCATGGTGTTCAGCATTGTTACGGAGCGCCAGGTGCATCCAGCGATAGGGCGCCCCGGGGTAGGTCGGAAGATTGTTCGACCGCCTGCCGCGCAAGGCGCAGATCATTTCCACGCAGCGCCACGCCGCTCGACTGGTCGCCGCTCAGGCGCAAGAATACATCGGCCGTCCGGGGCGCGCGATTGCCGGACAACAGTGCTCCGGCCACATTGCGAAACCACAGCAGCGGCTGATGAGGCGGAATATTAGTCGAGTCGAAGCCGGAGATCTCGGCTGCCGTCACTCCGTCCAGAATCACTTCCGGCCGTCCATCCGGCTCGCCCGCGTGCACTTTGATGTTGCGCAAGGTGAAACCGTCGACATGCCGTGCGTACACAGCCATGGACGGCAAGTCGCCGAACATATCCGGGTCCGGATACTTGGCCGGCGATTCGGGAACATCGAGGTCGCGGGCGGCGACGCCGCCTACCGCGGTCACATTCAGGCCGTCGATCAGAACATTGCGCACGTGTCCCTCCGGCAAACCTGTGATGGAACTGGCCAGCGACGCGCCGCGCGCCACGATGTTCTGAATCAAAACGTTCTGGATAGAGCCGGGCGCGGGCTTTTCCATGCCGCGGCCGCGGCTACCCAGGCGGATGAAGACCGGCGCCATGACATCCTCCATCGAGATATTCGAGACGATCACACCATCGATGTGCGAGCCATCCACCGATTCGAGGGCAATGCCGCTCATCGGACGGCGGCCGGTCTCGCGGCGCAGCATCACGCAGTTGGTCACCGCAACATCCCTCAAATCACCCGCGCTTTCGGTTCCGAACTTGACGTTGTTGCACGAAGTCCGCAGAACACAATTGGCGACCACCACGTGCTCGGTAGCGCGGGGCTTGCCGAGAGCCATGCTCGCCTTGGGGCAAACCGCGTCATCCCAGACATCGATGTAGCTGTTGACCACCTGCACATAGCGGCATCCGTCGGTATCCACGCCGTCGGCGAAGCCGTTGAGGAGCTTGACGGAATCGACTTCTATGTGATCGGAGCCGGCGAAGCTGATGTTGTAGTTGGGAGCGTTGCGTATGGTGATCCCACGCACCGTGATCCATTCGGAATTCTTGATGGCGATGGGCTTGGGACCGCCGCGGCGGGGACGGTTGCCCTCTATAGTCCCGTTTCCCTCGATGGTCACGTTATACACGCCGTCGCCCGAAAGCAGCGCGTAGTGAAAATAACTGGTCTCGACGTCATCGTAAGCCGGCGGAGCCGAAAGTCTTCGACGCTCTGGGAGCAGGTGGTTCACCAGGGTAGCGCCGGGGTCCTTTTTCCCTGGCGGCGCGGCAAGGTGATAGGGCAGAGGCTCATAGGCGTCGAAGTCATCGTCGTCGGTACTGAGGAGAAGCGTAGCGCCCTGCTCGATACGTAAGGTCAGGTTGCTGCGCAGATGGATCGTCCCACAGAGGTAGCTGCCGGGCGAAAGCACCACGGTGCCCCCCGCGGCAGGCAGTTTATCGATGGCGGCCTGAATCGAAGCGGTATCCTTAGTTGCGCCGTCGCCTTTCGCGCCAAAATCGTGAACGTCTAAATTGCCGGAAGCAAATGCAAGCGGCCCGAGCGCTACCAGGCTGGCCGCGAGGCGGCCGATCGAATCGAGATTCACGCACTCATTAAACGGCTTCAGGTGCGCGAATTCAAGCGGGATTTCCCGCATTCATTGCAGGTTGAAACTAAGAATTAGGAATTAGAGAACAGGGTGCGTTGCATCATCTCCCGCGCGACGTCCACCGAAGCCAGCAGCGCGCAACCGATGGGAGCGACGTCTTTACGGAAACGGGCGACACGGATTTCCAGGCCACCCGAGATGGTCTCGAAGCACTGGCTTTCCACGGTGCGGGTCACCACATCCAGGAGAAAATCCGGGGCGGCGCCCGCGAACCTGCCGGCCAGCACGACCAGCGATGGATTCAATAGCTGGACCGCGTTGGAAATTCCGATACCCAACGCCTGCCCTGCTTCGCTCAACGCCGCACAGGCCAGCGGATCTCCCTGGGCGGCGGCGGACACCACCAACTCGATGGTGAGCTGAGCAGAGGACTTGACCACACTACGCAAACTGGTTTTTGCCCCGCGTTCGCATCCCTGGCGCACGCGCGCCATGGTGGCGCCCAGAGAGGCGAAGGCCTCCACGCATCCGCGCCTTCCGCAAGCGCACAGCGGTCCGTTGCGGTCAATTACAATATGGCCGATTTCTCCGCCCGCCAGAGCCGCGCCGCGCAGCATCCTGCCATTTACGAAAATGCCGGCCCCGATGCCGCTGCCGATCTGGACATAGATAGCGGAACGATGGCGGCGATTTTCCGGCCACAGCAGGTGCTGCGCCAGGGCCACAGCGCGGGCGCGGTCATCGAGGGTGACGTCCATGCCGAGCGATTGCCGCAAAGCTTCCCGCAGATTGACGCGCCGCCAGTGCGGAACTCCTCCCCAATCGAGGCAGACGCCATTCTCAACGTCCAGCGTTCCGGTGTGTCCCACGCCCACGCGCGATATCCGCCGCGAGCTGCGTCCGGCATCCGCCAGGGCGATGCGAAGAGCTTTGCGGCAGTCTTCCAACATTCTGCTGACCGGATTGCGGACTCCCGCGGCGACCGAACCGCGGCCCAGGCGGTTCCCTGCCAGGTCGGTTACCACGGCGATGATGCGGTCGCGGTCAATCTCGATCCCTGCCACATGGGCCAGCGTGGGATTCACCTCGAGCAGTGTGGGACGCCGCCCCCGGGGAGCACGCGCGGCGCTGGTTTCGAGGATCAATTTCTTGCGGAGAAGTACGCCGGCCGATCGGGAGATGGTGGCCGCGCTGACGTCGAACAGGTGCGCGAGTTCAGAGCGCACCGCCTGACGCCGGTAGAAGATCTCCCAAAACAACAGCTCCTCAAGCTTTCCCAGGTTTCAATATGATACACCACGCCGCTTTCAATCTAATGCTGCATTGCCGTTGCCGCCGATAGATATCCAGGTCGAATCAGCCATGCCGAGCACACCGGATGCAATCAGCCTTTGCATGATAGTGAAGAATGAGGAGCATAACCTGTCACGGTGTCTCGAATCGGTGCGGGACCTGGCCGGCCAGTTGATCTTGGTCGATACCGGTTCGACCGATGGCACCCAACGCATCGCGGCCGGGTATGGGGCGGAATTCATTCCAGTCGATTTCACCGTCACTGATTTTGCGAGCGCCCGTAATCAGGCCCTCGCGGTCGCGAGCAACCCCTGGATCCTGACGCTCGATGCGGACGAGACGCTGGACCAGACCACCGCGCCCTTGATCGAAAGGCTGGTTGCTCGGGAGGAAAATGCCGGCTATTTCTTCGAGCGCCGCAATCATTCGCCGGATTGCCTGAGATCGACTACGGATTACGTCGTCCGGCTATTTCCCAACCGGCCGAACTACCGGTATCGCGGCCGCGTACACGAGACTATCGACGCATCGATCCTGTCCGGAAGCGGGCGTCTCGAGCAGACCGGCATCCGTATCGATCACAATTTCTTTTCGGGCAGAGAAGCGCGGCGCGAAAAGAGTCATTGGTATGTAGGGATCCTGAAAGAAGAGATTGCCGCCAACCCCCACGACGACTCGCGGCTCGATTTTCTCGCCGCGGAGTATCACCAGCTCGGAATGTTTGACGAGGCCATGAAAATCGCGGAACAGATCGTGCGCATGAGGCCGCTCGATCCCAGGGCGCATTTGTTTCTGGGCATCTATCACCTGCAGTTCAGGCCCGATCCGGTGCGGGCGCGAGCGGATTTCAAGCAGGCCTTGAAACTTCGCCCCGGCTATGCCGAAGCGGAGTCTTTCCTGCAATCGCTCAACGAGCAGGAACAGCTTATGCCTTCCCGTTGACGGTCACGGCCGCCTGCAGCATCGCGCGCGCATAACCCACGTTATAGGCATAGCCCACATACGATCCTCCACCCGGATAGTAGGGATGGAAGTCGGACCGTTCGCGGTCGGCATCGAGCGCCCGGGGATGCTCGGGGTAGACCAGACGCGGATACTTTTGCCGGACCAGCTCCCGCATTACCGCAAACATGTCGATCTGCCCCTCGTCGAGAAACACTTCGGTGTATTGCCGATACGGCGCGCGTACGCGCACGTTGCGATAGTGGACGTGGTTAATGCAGTCGCGGCTGCCGAAATACCGGCAGACTTCCACAGGGTCCTGGCCCATCTCGCGGGTCACGCCGCAATCGAAGGTGATGCCGTTCGATGGGCTGGGAACGATATCGACGAAACGTTTCCAGCCTTCCACGGTGCCCATGATCTGCCCGGAGCCGCGGCTTTCGGGCGCGGGCGGATCGTTGGGATGCAACGCCAGCCGCACGCCGGCCTCTTCCGCCACGGGCACCACGGCCTTCAGAAAATAGGCGGCGTTGCTCCACATTTCATCGAGCGTATGAGCGCCCTCGGCCGGAAGCGGAGGCAGATCCTTGACGCGATCGTAGTCGAAAGCGGTCAAACCCGAGCCTGCTCTACCCGGCTCTTCGTAGTATCCCTCGACCAGGCGGTGCGCGTAGAAATTGTATTCGATCACCGGAAGGCCTGCCCGCCCGGCCGCACGAATGGATTGCCGCACCTTCTCGATCTCTTCATCGCGCCCCGGCCGCCCGTAAATGGCATTGGGAAATCCGCTGATCATCAGGTTGCCCAAGGTCAGACCGCCGGCCTTGAGCGGGTCGATCAGCGCCCGTAGCGCGGATTCATCCCATGGAATAGCGGGGCCGCCCATCAGCACGTCGTTCACGCCAAGCTGCTTGACCCTGCGCATTCCGCCCTGGTCCAAGCCGCCCGCCGAGAGCCGCCCGGAGACCTCCAGACAGATCCTGGGCACACCGCCGTTGCCGTTGGCTTGAGCATTCGCGGGCATCGCCGAGCCGGCCCAGGCTGCGGCTCCGGCGCCCTGTAGCAGCCTTCTTCGCGACAGATCGCAATTCATGAAACCAGCATAAGGCAATGCGGGCGACGTGGCCCGGCCGTGGACCGGGGGAACGGCTGTGGGAACCCCGATCAGTTGAGCTTCAACAGATCTTTGCCGCCCTTAAGTTCGATGGAGACGATGCGGGGCTGGCCGGCATCGAGGACCGTGTGAACGGCCGTATAGGCGAACTTCTCATCGCCGGCTTCGAGCTTGGCCGGGGCGGTGAAGGTTGCGCTGTCGCCTTCCTTCTTGCTTTGCTTGGTGAAGACGGCGTTCGCGCCTTCCAGCCTGAGTTTGTAGTCGCCCGGTGTGAGCACCTGCGTGCCGACTTTCGCGGAGGTGTTCAGCGACACTTCGTAGCTGCGGGTCTTTTCCGCAGTGCCGCCGCTGGCGCTGACTATGCCGACCGAGAACAGTCCGAGCATGACGACAGACGGGGTAACGATTCGTTTGAGATTGAGCATTGGATCACCTTTGTTTTGAGTTTTGTACCGGACGAGGCCATTGTGCCGGTTGGCAGGCGCCCCCAACAGGTCTATTACGGTAACGATGCCTTGCTGGGCGGGCAAGCGCTATAGAATGAAGTGGATGGTGCAGCTCGCGCGAGTTCACCGAGGGTAGGTATGATACCTGGCTGCATTCGAGCTGCATTCGAGAAGTCCCTATCCGGATGGAAGACCGAACCGCGATGAACGATCCAGTTGGGCGGCCGGTGGGCTCTGAGACCGAACTCCCCGCCGGCGCGATCGGACCGGCGGCGGTCCGCCAGCAGCTGGAACGGATCCTGGCCGGTCCCCATTTCCGCCACAGCCGGCGCTACCCTGCCTTCCTGCGCTACGTGGTCGAGCGCACGCTCGACGGCGCCGCGGCGGAGCTGAAAGAACGCAATATCGCCATTGACGTGTTTGCCAAAGAGCCGTCCTACGACCCCAGCATCGACCCAATAGTTCGCATTACTGCAGGCGAGGTGCGTAAGCGGCTGGCGCAGTACTACCAGCAGCCGGGTTGCGAGAACGAAATCCGCATAAGGCTGCCGCTCGGCTCCTACCAGCCCGAATTCAGCCTCCCGGCGGTTTCGGCAGCCCTGCCTCCGCCGCCGACGCCCGCGCGGATACCGGCGCGCGGCTGGGACTTTTCCCACTGGCTGGCGGTGTGCCTGGCCACAGGGCTGCTCGCTCTGTCGGCGATCGTAGTTTCGCTCGCCTGGCGCCGGCCGAGCGCGCTCGAGCAGTTCTGGCATCCGGTGGTTTCGCCGCGTGGCAGTGTCGTCCTGGTTTGTTTCGGAGGCACCGGATTAGCCCCTAAGCCGGATGCGCCGGTGGGAAGCGAAGGGCGGCTACACGTTCCCTGGTGGGATGCAGTAACGCTCGCCCGGCTGGCCGGGCTGATCCAGGCGCAGGGCGCATCGCTCGAACTGGTGCCCGAGGACCGGGCCACGTTCGAGGATTTCCAGAACGCCCCGGCGGTGCTGATCGGCGCTTTCGACGACGCCTGGACTCTCAGGCTCATGGAAAGTATGAGGTTCACCTTCCACCAGGAAGGCGGTCGGACTTGGATCGGCGATCGCGATCATCCCACCAAGCGCGACTGGCTGATCGACAGGAGCCGTACGGACAGCCAGGGCCGGTGGCTGTTAAAGGAAGACTTCGCGGTGATTTCGCGGGTGGAGAATCCTCGTACGCGGCGTATTACCATCACCGTCGCCGGCCTTTATGGATACGGCACCCTGGCCGCCGGAAAGTTTCTGACCGATCCCGCCAATCTGCAGGCGATGGCGCAGCGGGCGCCCGCCGGCTGGCAGGATCGCAACATGCAGATCGTCATCCGCACGGAGGTGATCCAGGGGGACGCTGGACCGCCCGTCGTCGTCGCGGCGGCGTTCTGGTAAGCGAAAGCGCCGCTGGCGCCCTCAACCATTTCGCGTCTCCTTACGTCGAAGTAGATGGCAGAAGCCGCATTTTTAGAGCGATGATAGCAACAGCAGCCATGAAACCCATATTCCGGTTGATTGCCGCGTTGGGGCTGGCGTTGGCCCTTATGCCGGTTGCCACTCCTCAAAGGCCGCCGCACGGGTTGCCTCCGGAGGATGGCGAAACCCGTCTGCCAAACGGAAAAACCCAGCAGGAAGAGATCTTGAAGGCAGACCACGAGAGGGACCTGAAGGATGCGGCGCAGCTTATCGATCTGGCCGAGGGATTGAAGGAAGAGCTGGAAAAGAACGACCAGCACGTGCTCTCGCTCTCGAGCCTCAAGAAGACCGAAGAAATTGAGAAACTGGCCAAACGTATTCGCTCACGGCTGCGGCGCTGACCAAGCGCGTTCACCCGCTCTTTTCGCGTTGGTCCTGCTGATCGCGCCGTGCCACAGCCTGGCGCAACCGGCAAAATCGCCGTTGCTGGTTCTGCTGGGCGGCGACACCCAGACCTGGCAGGCCTCCTGCCAGCAGCGTGGCTGGCAATTGATCGAGCCCTGGAGCCAGCTGGCCGACAAGAACGGCGACGAGCGCATCAAGGCGCTGGCGGCCAAGATTTCCGAAGCGGTCCAGCGTCTGGCTGTGGACGACACGCGCATCTACCTTGCTGGACAAGGCGAGGCGGCCTCTACATTGTTCTATGCCGCGGTGCGCATTCCGGATTTGTTCGCCGCCGCGGTGGCCGCTGGAGGATCGCCGCGCGCGGCTATCGACAGCAATCGCCTGTTCGCCGCCAACACCACCAATTTGCCGGTACTCTGGCTGTTCGCCAATAAAGACGAGGAGCCGCTCGGGCAGAAGCTGAAATCCGGCGGCTTCAACCTGGAGTCGCGCGAGGAGCCGGCCGCCAAGCCCGCCGAGATCTTCGACTGGCTGGCCAGGCATCAGCGAAACGCCTATCCCACGACCGCGGATTGCGAAACCGGCAGCCCTCTGTTTTCCCGCTGCTATTGGGTGGAGATGACCCGCTTCGATGCGGCGGAACGCAACGAGGTGCTCGATTCCACGCGCATACAGCCCATAGGATCGGGCGCGTGGCTGGCCATAGGGCCGTTCGGGTTCGACCCTGCCGCCCCGGGCCCGGGCGTGGAAGTGGCTCGCCTGCCCGATAAATACGAAGGTCCGCTCAAGTTGCACGACCGCATCGTGGCCTTCGCCGGTAAGGAGTTAAAGGACGGCGCGGAGTACGCTCAAATCCTGTATCAGAGCTACGAGGAAAAGCCCATCGTGGTGATGGTGGCGCGCGGCAAGGAGCACCTACGCCTCGAGACCAGAATCGTGCTGCCGCGCCGCGACGACGCCGTCACTGCGCGTGTGCGCGCCACCTATCTGCCGGACTTGCGGGAAGTGGAAGTCATCAGCCGCATGGTTACGCAAATCAAGCTGACGCTGCCCGCGGAATGGCTGCCGGCCAAGATTTCGTGGAATGGCACGGAGGTGGCAAGAGCTGACGCGGCCGGGTGCTGGCTGCTGGATGAGCAAAAGGAATTGCTGACGGCGAAACGGTGCCCGTAACCGTGGTGTCCGTTCTTCAAATTTCAAACACCTTCAGCACTTCGTCGCGATAGAGGCGACCGTCCAGAACCGCACCGGATAGCGGGTGAGGTTTCGCGCCGAAGCCTGGCGCGGGCCTCCGCCGGGTCAACGATCAAACGCGCGGTGGTCGGCAGGGCGATAGGGATGAAGTATGAACTGTGGCGGCGGCCATCTTTAAATGCTGACGTGGGACCGGCCTCCTGGCCGGTCATTCCGATCTGCCGAATGCGCTTGACCATCGCCAGTCTTCTCCTCTACTCACCAGTCCTGCCGCCACCGGATTTCTCTCAATGTAGCGAACGATCCTGGCAAACTCTTCATGCGTGCGAACCCCATGATCGTACGATTCGTCCTGCCAGAACGGTTGGCCGGTGCGCCCGAGAATGGCATTGGCCAGGCGCGCCGAATGGTTTTTGATGGCCTTGGTGATTCTCGACAGGCGGGCTTCCGGATGGATCAGGATCTGAACGTGGTTGAGCATCAGGACCCACGCCCGCAACTGGTATAGACCAAGCTGCCGCTCGCCGTAGTGGAGGGCATCGGCTACCACCTGCGCCACGCGTTCATCTTGAAGCCATCGGGGGCCAGTGGAAGCTCCATCTAACTTCCGGTCCATGGCAACGAAGGCCTTTCCTGCAGACTGACTCTCCAGGATTTCCACAGTTCTCGGAAGCGACCCGCGTAAGCGCCACGTGACGAATAGGGCAGCACCCTCAGGTTGCCAGTGTGGCAGATGCCGCTCGTAGTAGGTCACACGAATTTGTAACACGAAGAAAGACAGGCCGGGAGGCCTGTCCCACGTACTTCAGTGCTGCCACTTCACGGCTGCACCCTCGCCGGGGAAGGGCCAGTTCTTGTCCAGCAACAACTGCTGTTCCCGTTGCGCCTTCGGCACCTGGTCGATCTTCAGGTTCTCGAAGAAATGCACGCCCGTCTTGCCCGCCGTGGCGATATCGATGTCTCCGTCGCCATCCAGGTCCGCGATCACGAACTGCGTCCCTGCGCCGGCCGTGCCATTCAGCGAGATCGGGTATCTCGTAAACTCGCCGGTCTTGCGATTGATTTTGTAATAGTAGATCACCAGCGGATCGTAGGAGCCGGGATCGTCTCCGTTGTGCCCGCGGTAGCGCTTGCCGGCCACCAGTTCCATTTCGCCGTCGCCATCGATGTCCGCAAGTTTCAGCGCATGTACCTGGGAGAAGGATTCGTCGATGGTATGCCTGACCCAGCGGCGGCTGCCGGCTTCGCCCTGCTGCTCCAGCCAGTAAAGGCCATAACTGTGCCCGCGTCCGTAAATGAGATCCATCTTGCCGTCGTTATTCACGTCGTAGCCGATAATGGGGAACCCGGCTTCCTCCAGATCCCAATCGGCGTGCCACTCCCACTGGTCATGATCGGCGTCGATATTCTTGAACCAGCCGTGCGGTGTGAGCAGGTCCATTTTCCCGTCCCCATCGATGTCCGCCATGCCTACGCCGTGGCCATCCTGATCGTGGCCGCCCGCATGATGGACCTTCGGCTGGGGCCCGGCGAAGTCCACCCAAATGATTCCGGAGCGGCCGTAGTGCGCCAGCGCCAGGTCGGGCTGGCCGTCGCCATTCAGGTCCGCCATCCAGCCGCCTTCGGTCTCGACCGAGTGGGCGATCAAGTGGCGCTCCCACATCACTCCGGGCTTTTTGGGATTCTCGTACCACCAGAGTCCATCTGTCATCCAGCCGACGGTCACCACGTCCGGCGCGCCATCGTGATTCACATCCACCACCCATTCGCCGCAGTCAGACACGAATTCCCCGACGATGTCCACGGTACGCCATTGGTGGCGCTTCCATTCGCCACCCTGCGGCCCGGGATTTTCATACCAATACGCCCCGCTCAGGATGTCCGGCCGTCCATCCCCGTTCATGTCCAGGGTGGTGATGCCTTCGGCGTGATCCGCGCTGAGCTGATGGATGAAGTAGGTGGTCTGGGGAACGTCGCCGGGCGCGTTGCCTCGCTTTTGATTCAGTTGTCCAGATACGGCGCCCGGAAATGCGGCGGCCAGCACCGCCCAGGCGGCCCATAAAAGATGTTTCATCGACAATGCGACTCCTCACCGAAGAGTGTAGTCGGTTTCGCGGCAAACTGTTCGTACGTGGTACGCTGTTGGCTGCAGATCCATGCCTCTTACCCGTATCAAGAGCCAGCTCATGAGCGCCTCGGAAATCGATCGGACGCTGGTCCGCCTGGCGCATGAAATCCTGGAAAAGATTCCGGATCTCGAGCGGCTGGCCTTCATCGGCATACGCCGCCGCGGCGTGCCCCTGGCGCAGCGCCTGGCGCGCAAGATCGAAGCGCTGGAGCGCCGCGCTATCCCGGTCGGCATTCTGGATATCAACCTGTATCGCGACGACCTGACCACGGTAGACATCAAGCCGGTAGTCAGCGCTACGGAAATTCCGTTTTCCGTGCACGGCCAAACCATCATTCTCATGGATGACGTGCTCTACACCGGCCGCACCATACGCGCGGCGCTCGACGCCCTGTTCGACCACGGACGCCCCGCCCGCGTGCATCTGTTAGTGCTGATCGACCGCGGCCACCGGGAGTTGCCCATTGAGGCGCAATTCGTCGGCCGCCTGGTGCAGACTACGGACGACGAAATCATCGAGGTCAAGTTCCAGGAGATCGACTCGATGGAAAAAGTGCTGATGGTCGAAAGAGTGGCCACCAGCGAAGCAGTGTAAGTCATGCCAGCGGGAATGCTGGGAATCCAAGAGCTGGACCGCGCCGAGATCGAGACCATCCTGGAGCGCGCCAAACACTTTCAGCCCGTGCAGGATCAGCCGCAGAAAAGGCTGGACACGCTGCGCGGAAAAATGATCGTTAATCTTTTTTTCGAAGCCTCCACGCGCACGCGCACCAGCTTCGAAATTGCCGCCAAGCGTCTGGGCGCCGACGCCATTTCAATTGCCGCCTCGGGCTCCAGCGTTTCGAAGGGCGAGTCGCTGGTGGATACGCTCAACACGCTGGCAGCCATGCGCCCCAACGCCATCGTCATGCGGCATTCCGCTTCGGGCGCCCCGCACTTCCTGGCGCGGCACCTGACCATGCCGATTATCAATGCCGGTGACGGCACGCATGAACATCCCACCCAGGCATTGCTCGATGCGCGCACGATTCTGGATCGCCGCAAGACTCTGGAAGGGCTGCGGGTGGCCATTATCGGCGATATCGCCCATAGCCGCGTGGCCCGCTCCAACGTTTATCTGCTTTCGAAATTCGGAGCCGAAATCGTGCTCTGCGGCCCGGCTTCGCTGCTGCCTGCCGAGTTGGCGCAGATCGCCCCGGGTGTGACGCTCACCAACGATATTCGCGAAGCCATACTCGACGCCGACGTGATTATGATGCTACGCGTGCAGCTCGAACGGCAGCACGAGGCCGCCTTTCCCGCCGCCGAATATTTTCAATTCTATGGGCTGCGCCTGGACCATCTGGCGCTGGCCAAACCGGATGCTATGGTGATGCACCCCGGCCCCATCAATCGCGGCCGCGAACTGTCCTCGGAGGTGGCCGATTCGCAGCGCTCGGTGATCCTCAACCAGGTGGAAAACGGCGTCGCCGTGCGCATGGCGGTGCTCGAACGGGTGATCGGTTAGATGGCAGAGCTACTCATCAGGAACGGCCGCGTGATCGATCCGGCCTCGGGTACGGATAAGCCGGCCGACGTTCTGATTCAGGACGGGGTGGTCGCGGCGATCGGCGCGCGCATGCAAGCCCCGGGCGCGGAGATCCTGGATGCTGCCGGGCTCATCGTGGCGCCGGGCTTCATCGACATGCATGTACACTTGCGCGAGCCCGGCTTCGAACACGCCGAAACCATCGAGACCGGCGCGCGTGCCGCGGCGGCCGGCGGGTTCACCTCCATTTGTTGCATGCCGAATACGCTGCCGGTGAACGACAGCGCCACGGTCACCAGCTACATCGTCGAGCGCGCGCGCAAGCTGGCCATAACGAATGTCTTCCCTATCGGGGCCATCACGCGAAACAGCGCCGGCGAGGAGCTGGCCGCGGTCGGCTCGATGAAAGCTGCCGGCGTGGTGGCGATCTCCGACGATGGGCGTCCGGTGATGAATGCGCGCGTGATGCGGCGCGCCATGGAGTTCGCGCGCTCCTTCGACCTGCCGGTGATCGACCACTGCGAAGATCTGAACCTGAGCGCGGGCGGCGACATGCACGAAGGCTACCAATCGGTGCGCCTGGGCCTGCGCGGCATCCCCGCCTGCTCGGAGGACGTTATGGTGGCGCGCGACATACTGTTGGCGCAGATCACGGGGGCGCGCTTCCACGTGGCGCACATCTCCACGCGCAATGCGGTCGCCATGGTGACTTATGCCAAGCAGCAAGGCTTGCCGGTTACCTGTGAAGTCACGCCCCACCACTTCGCCTTGACCGACTCCCAGATGCTGCCCTACGACAGCAATTTCAAGATGAAGCCGCCGCTGCGCACGGCCTGGGACGCGGGCGCGGTCCTGGACGGCATCGTATCGGGCGCGATCGACGCCATCGCCACCGATCATGCGCCCCACCCCGGCAGCGAGAAAATGCAGGAATTCGAAAAGTGTCCGTTCGGCATACTGGGCCTGGAAACGGCATTGGGTCTGGCGCTCGAATACCTGGTGCACAGCGGCAAAATCACGCTTTCGCGCCTGGTCGCGCTTTTCACCACGGGCCCGGAAGGCGTGCTGCACCTGGGCCGCGGCACACTGAAGCCAGGCGCGCCGGGAGACGTGACCATCTTCAGCAGCGATCGCGAATGGACCTACGACGTCAATCAGTCTCTTTCCAAGAGCCGTAACTCACCCTTTGATGGCCGCACATTTCGTGGAGGACCGGTGGCGACGGTTGTCGACGGAGTGGTGGTGTGGCGCCGCGAGTAGCGGTATCTCGCCGCGCTTCCGCACTTCTGGTAGAATGGTGGAGTATAGGTATCTTTCTACCATGCCACTGAATATCAAGAACCCTGACGTTGAAAGGCTGGCCGGCGAAGTTGCCCACCTGGCCCATGAAACCAAGACGGAAGCCGTCAGACGGGCGCTGGCGGAACGCCGGGCCCGGCTCCAGGCCAGGCTTGGTAAGCCCGGCGGCCGTAAGAGTCTGCGCCAGTACCTGGAGCAGAACGTGTGGCCAGTGATGCCGGCAGGCGAGTTGGGGCGGGTGATGAGTCGTGAGGAAGAAGATCACATCCTGGGCTATGGTCCGCAAGGCTACTGAGGCATGGTCCTGGATAGTTCCGCGATCGTTGCGATCCACTTGCGGGAGCCCGGTCACGACCGGCTGATCGATAGAATCGACGCTGCGGAAGTGGTAGTCGTGGGAGTCCCCACTCTGCTCGAAACCGTAATGGTGTTGACAGCGCGGCTTGGCCAGGACGCCCGTCCGATGATCTTCGCGTTTCTACGCCGCCTGGAAGCCGAGGTGGTGCCGTTCAATGAGGAACACCTGGACGCCGCCGCAGCCGCCTTTATGCGGTTCGGACGTGGCCGTCATCCGGCGGCCTTGAATTTCGGGGATTGTATGTCGTATGCGGTCGCATCGGTCGCCGGCATGCCGCTTCTTTTCACCGGCGAGGATTTCAGAAGAACGGATATCGCGCCGGCCTGATGCGGATAAGTGGATTTGGCCTGCGGTACTGACGCGCTGCGATAGAATGATCCACGGACGGTTATATGCAGAACCGGAACGTCGCAATACTTTCACTTCTGGTGGCGATCGGGTGCGGCGCCCAGGCCCAGGACCCTTTACTTCCGGCGGCTGTGCCGTGAAAATTGATTTGTCTGGCTGGCGAAACGGGATATCGGTTGGCCCCGATTATCAGGCGACACCCAAACGGGGCAAAGCAATGAAATCTCTAAATTTCGAGGATTCCGCTTCGCGATGCTCCGGCAAGCCATGCTGATGAGGCAACGAGAAATGAAGCTGCCGCTATTCCTGTTTTCGCTCCCCACTTTAATTACGTGGACGGCATCTGCCCAAGTGAATATTCCGATTGTAAATCCTGGGTTTGAAGCTGATGTACTAACTTGCTCAGCCGGAGTTGACTGTTTTCAGTCTAGTGTTATCCCCGGTTGGTTGCCGGACTGGTTTAACGGCGGCTACTCTGGCACGTTCAAGCCGGGACCAGCTGAATACCCACTCGGAATACCCGGCGGGGTGAACGTCGCATATCTTGGTCGCTCTCCGTCCCCATTCCCTATTTCCGGCGGCATCTTCCAGGCACTGTCAGCCACTCTCCTCCCCAACACCACATACACACTTACGCTCAACGTTGGGGCACGGGCCGACGAGCCATTTACAGGTTACGTTGCGACATTGTTGGCGGGAGGCATGCCAATCGCTATTGACGACACGCTCAAGCCAGCGCCCGGAACATTCTTGGAGGACGTGATGGTCTATAAGTCCGGTCCAACGTTATTGGTGGGTCAACTTCTAGCAATCTCAATACGCAGCGTTGGGACTGGGCAGGTCAGTATCGATAATGTATCCCTAACCGCCACTCCCTGATCGCTAAAAGAGTCGACGCAAGCTTCAGGAAAAATACCTCGCCGAGGTTTATTTGGCTTTTCCTTTCCGCAATGCATCGGGATCGCGGTTGCACCGCTTCGGCGAGAACCGTGCGATCTTGGACTCCATCGCAAGCGCCGAAAACTTCTCTTACATTGCTTGCCCGGTTGGTGTATATCCGATTTCTATCGAACTGAGTATACTTACACCCTAACTAATTCCTGGCTGGTCCGGATTTAGCCACAATACCGGCCGACTCGTCGATAGTCAGAAACTGATTCGCCGCTACGCCCGCCAGCTTTTGCTTCGCGCCCGTAGGCCACTCGATCTCGATGGCCTGCACATCGGCATCGCTACCCAGCCCGAAGGTCAGCGCCAGATCGCTCTGTGAACAGTAGCTTGACCCGCTGCGCACTGTGTTCCACTGGCTACCGGACTTACTGGTCACTCGCACCACCGCGCCGATGCCATCGCGGTTCGACTTATGGCCGACTAATCGCACGCTGAGCCAGTTATTATGATTGCCGCCATCGTTGCGGAACAGATAGGCCGGCCCGCCGTTGGTGGTGACCAGGATATCCAGGTCGCCGTCATGGTCGTAATCGGCATAGGCCGCGCCGCGTGCCACCATGGGACGGCTGAGAGCCGGCCCCATGTGCGCCGTAACATTTTCGAACTGTCCCTTGCCAAGATTACGGAACAGCAGCGGCGGCTCCTTGAATTGCACTTTGGGCTGCACGCGTCCGATCTCTTCCTCGATGTGACCGTTGGCGGCGAAGATATCGGGATAGCCGTCCAGGTCGTAATCGAAGAAGAACACGCCAAACGCCAGCGTGAGCAAGCTGGCCTTGCCCACCGCCGAGGAAGGCGCCTCGTCCACGAACAGTCCGCCGCCTTCGTTGTGATAGAGCCCCAGCATCTGGTTGGAGAAGTTGCCCACCAGCAGATCCGGACGCCCGGAGCGGTCGTAGTCGGCCCAGTCCACACCCATGGCGCCGCGCGCCACGCCATCCTCGCCGAACGCCACTCCGGCGGCCATGCCTTCTTCGGTGAACGTGCCATTGCGGTTGTTACGATACAGTTTGTTGGGCTGCGTGTCGTTCGAGACGAACAGGTCGGGCCAGCCATCGCCGTTGTAATCCAGGATAGTTATACCGAGCGACTTACTGGTCGGATCGGCGACACCCGCTTTCTGACTGACATCCTCGAACTTCCCATTACCCAGGTTGTGATAGAGCTTCGAGGAAGTGCCCTTGTAGGACTCCGGCGTGCAATACGACTTAGTCGCGCCGTCGAGCGAGCACCGCAGGTCGCCGGCCGGTGTCCACTGCACGTAATTCGCTACGAACAGGTCCAGCTTGCCGTCCCGGTCATAGTCGAGCCAGGCTGCGCTGGTGCCGAAGTTAGCATTATGGATGCCCGCCTCGCGGGTTACATCGCGAAATTTTCCGTGTCCCTCGTTGTGAAAGAGGCGGTCCCCTTCGAGGGCGGTGATATAGATGTCGTCGCGGCCATCATTGTCGTAATCGCCAACGGCCACGCCCATGCCATACATTTCCACGTCCAGGCCGCTCGCGGCGGTGATGTCGGTGAAGGTGCCGTTGTGGTTGTTGCGATAGAGCGCGGGCAGGGACTTGCGGCCATGCGGCGTCCAGTCCTTGCTGTTAATCAACAGAATGTCCGGCCAGCCGTCGCCGTCCGCATCGATCCACGCCACGCCAGAACCCAGCGTTTCCGGCAGGAACTTGTTGCCGGCGCGCCCGCTGTTGTGGACGAACTTAATGCCGGCTTGCGCGGTGACGTCATGAAATTGAATGGGCGGCTGCGTGACGCGGGTCGCCGCAACCGAAGCGGCCAGCAGCACCAGCGCGCCGCAGATGGTTACAGGCCACCTCATCGGCCGCCTCCCGCCGCGACCGCGTGTGTAGGTCGTGGACTTGCTTTCTCAGGCAGCGTCACGCTTTCATGATCGTGTATCTGCTGCCGCTCGTTGTTGTTTTCCGGGCTGAGAAGGCGGGCTTTGGCGGTAATCGACTGCGCCGACTCTTCGGCTTTGAAGCGCTGGAACAGTGCCTGCTCGCGCGCGGCGCCGGCGGTGTCGCCCAAGCCGCGCAGGCAAAGCATACGGGTATAGTGCATTTGCAGGTCCTCCGGGTCCACCTGGCAGACGCGGTCAAGATACTTCAGCGCGCCGGCAAATTTTCGTTGCAGAAACAGTATACGGGCTGCCTGGTTCAGCGTCACGCGATCGCGCGGATACATCGACAGGGTAGTTTCGAGCGACTGGAGCGCGTCGTCATACTTGCCGTCGGCCTTCTCGATCATGGCCTTGAAGAAATAGATGCGACCCAGCTTCGGGTTGATTGCGAGCGCCTTCTGGACAAACGGCCGGGCGGCGTCGGTCTCGCCCTCCTGGATTAATGCGCGTGCTACGTTGAGCCAGCCGTCGGCATAGCCGGGCTCCGCTTCGGTGACTTTCCGGAAGGCGTATTCGGCGCCCTTGAGATCGCCCTGCAGCAGCAGCCCGATACCCCAGTCGTTCCAGCGCTCGCGATCCTCCTTGCGTACGGCCGGCTTCCAGACCGGGTCACCGAGCGGCACAGTAGCCTGCGCGGATGCCACGACCACAATAGGGAAGTCCGGGATGCGGCCCTTAATCTGACCGGAGACGTTCCCCGGTACATTGTGCGGATCGAAGCTGTAATCCATGCTGTTGTAGTTGGCCGACAGCAGCTTGGGATCCTGATTGGGCTTAAGTTCGCCCGCATAGGAGAATTGCGCGTAATAGTGGGAGAATTTGCGATAGTTCAGCCTGGCGGTGAGTGACAGCGGCCCTTTGGCATCTTTGGGGATCTGGATGCGATAGTGCGCTACGTCCGCCGCGCCCGGAGGAATGAGCCGGACATACAGTACGCTGCGCGCTTGCCATGCATTGCGCTTATTGATCATGTTGCCGTCGCCATCGAGCTGAAAGGCCCGATAGAAGTGAGCGCCAGGCTCAACGGGTCCTTTGCCGCCGTCATCCACGCGCCCGCTCCAGAAGATCACACGGCCGCCGGCGTCATGTCCTTCGAGCTCCAGCCAGACATCGAACGCATCCACGGTGCCGCCAGGGAAGAAGTGGCCGACCTTACGGGTGCGCACGACTACGTCCACGCGGGCGGTCGAGCCGGGAGCAAGGTGAATGCCCGAATGGTCGATCGGCGCGGCCATTTGCCCCACTTCGCGGATCACTCCCGCACCGGTTTGCTCGGCTTCCTCGCCGACGGCGAATCCGGTCATTACCTGGGGGGCCTGCTGGGATTGGGGAGCCGCCCGCCGGACCATGACGGTACCCGAGTCTTTTACCGGCGAGACAGCAAATATATCTACGGAGATAAAGCCAGAGTGGAGGAACTTCTCGGTGAGTGCAAGCTGGGCCTGGTCCTGATTGGCGTAGGGTACCGCGGTATTGGCTCCCGGGAAGCTGTGTGAGTGTATCTGGCCGCCGCGATTTCCGGGATCTTGAGAGGCCACCAGCGGCATATGACAATCCGCGCAGTTCATGCTCTTAGGAGGATAGTAGAAGGAGCGCGCGCCCTGTCCGGACACGCCGCTGGCCTGCCAGTTATCGTATTCGTTGAAGCCGCGGAACCATCGATAGCTGTTCACCGGAACATCCAGATGTACCTTGTGACAGGCCGCGCAATACTCCGACACATCCTGCCGCATAAACGGCTTCATGAAAGTGCGCCGGTGGGGCTCGGGGTTCAAATAAGTCATGAAGTAATCGGCGGCCTGTATGATTTTATTCTTGCTGGCGAGCAGTTGGTGCAGCGGCGGATATTGAACGGTGAAACCGCCATTGCCCATGGAGCTATCGACGTGTGTGATGGCATGGCAGGAAGTGCAGGACAGGCCGGCGCGGGCTTCCGGGGTATCGATCTGGTCTTTGATGGGCCGGTCGAAGCGCCCGTTGAAGAAGACCGCATGATCGTGACAGCCGGCGCACCACTTGCTGGGTTGCGGACCGATCACAGACTGCATGTACTCGATCGATTTGCGATAGAACTGGTTGTTGAACGACGCAAAATGGTGCATGGAGCTTTTCCATTGCGCGTAGATATCCTTGTGGCAGCGCCCGCAGGCTTCCGAATCCATGAAGAAGTTCGAGGGGATGATGCCGCCCACGTTGGTGCGGGCCGCTGAGGGAAAAAACGGCGACTTCGGCCCGCCTCCTTCGTCGTTCATCGATACGGGCACGATGGTCGGGTTGTGAATGCGATCGTTGGGGTCGGGACGCGCCTGGCGGTAAAGCGCGGTCGCGGCCGGCAAGACCACCAATAGCGCGAGACACGCTATGTAAGCGTGACGGAAGCCGGGGCTTGCATTCTTCCAGATATACGGCAGCAGGGCGGCCAGGGCCGCGGCGGCCAGTGCGATATGCGTCTCGAGCACCCAGCGATGCGGGGTGGTATTGCCGGCGACTGCAAGAAAAACGCCGGGCACCGCCGCTGCCAGGAACAAGCCGCCAGCCAGCGGCATGCGCCGTATCAGCCATAAGACCGCGATTGCCAGCGCCGCTCCCAAGACCAGGTGCAGCACGACATTACCCATGTAGAAGATGGTTGGCGATGCGAATGCCGCCACATAGGCGGTATTCAACAGCAGCAGAACCAGCGCAATGCCGGCATAACTGACGAGTTTCTCCCGCTTCATTTACACCCCTTTTTCCAGGTTTGGTTGGAAGTCTAACACCGGGCGGGCAAGGATTTCTATAGCATTTTGAAATTAGTATCAATCTACTACCGCGGTGAAGAGGGCGGCCATCAGAGCAGTGTCAGGGGATCCACGTCGATCACCAGCGCGGTGGCGGGCCACTTCTGGTCGCGGGCGAAGGTTTGTGCCCGGCGCACCAACTCGTTCAGCGCTTGGCGGCTGGCCGCCTTGATGAGCAACTGATAGCGATATTCATTCTTCAAGCGCGGCACGGGAGCTTCAGCCGGCCCCAGAAGCTTAATTCTTTCGGGCGCCGGGGTTAGAAAATGGCCCAGCTCGGTGCTCAGGCGGAGCGCCTGCTCCTGCCGTTCCGCGCGCACCAGGATATTGGCCATGGCGCTGAACGGAGGATAGCGCATCATGCGGCGGAATTGCAGCTCCTTCTCGTAAAATGCCTGGTAATCCTGCGCGGCGGCCATACGAACCGCGTAGTGGTCCGGATTGATGGTCTGTATGAGAACGATGCCGGGGAGACTGCCGCGCCCGGCGCGTCCGGCGACTTGGGTCAGCAGTTGAAAGGTCCGCTCGGCGGCACGGAAATCCGGTAGCCCCAGGCCCACGTCGGCCGATACCACGCCCACCAGCGTGACGTTGGGAATATCGTGGCCCTTGGCGATCATTTGCGTGCCCACCAGAATGTCGTAGCTGGCTTCGCGAAACCCTTGCAGGATGGCCTCATATTGGCGCTTGGCAGTGGCAGTGTCGCGATCCAGGCGCGCGATGCGGGCCGTGGGAAACTCGCGGTGCAGCTCTTCTTCCACTTTCTCCGACCCGATCCCCATGAAATAGATGTGCTCGCTCTGGCACTTGGGGCAGGCCGTGGGTACGCGCTCGGCATAGCCGCAGTAGTGGCAGAGCAGGCGGCGATCGCGGCGGTGGAAGGTGAGGGTGACGGCACAATTGGCGCACTGGACGCGCTCGCCGCACGAGCGGCATGCGACGAAGCTCGAGAAGCCGCGGCGGTTCAGCAGGATGATGGTCTGCTCGCCGTTATCCAGGCGATGTGCGACGGCTTCGAGGAGCCTGCGGGAAAAAGGGGCCTGCTTGCGCGTCTCGAGAAATTCGGTGCGCATGTCGATCAGCTCGACCCGCGGCATGGGCCGCTCCGCGATGCGGCCCGGCAGTTCGAGGAGCGTGTACTTGCCGGTCTCTGCGTTGTAGCGGCTTTCGAGGCTGGGCGTGGCCGAGCCCAGCACCACGCATGCATCGGCCGCCTGGGCGCGTACGATGGCGACGTCGCGGCCGTTGTAGCGCGGCGTCTCTTCCTGCTTGTAGCTTTGGTCGTGCTCCTCATCCACTATGATCAGGCCCAGATTACGCATGGGCGCAAAAACCCCGGAACGTGTGCCGACCACTACGGCAGCCGATCCGGAGCGGATACGCCGCCATTGATCCGATCGCTCCGAATCGCTGAAGGCGCTGTGCAGAATCGCGACGCGGTCGCCGAAGCGGCTGAAGAACTGTCCGGCCATGGCGGGCGTCAGGGCGATTTCCGGGACCAGCAGCAGCGCGCTGCGGCCTTCTGCCAGCGCCGCGTCGATGGAATTCAGGTAGACCTCGGTTTTGCCGGAACCGGTCACGCCATACAGCAGAAAGGTGCGAAACTCGTGGGCAGCGATGGCGGCGCGAATCTGTTCGAAGGCGACACCCTGGGTTGCGTTGAGCACATGGGGCGCGCGCACGGGCCCAGCCGCATTGAGCGCAACCGGTTCGGGCCGCAGCGCTACCAATTGCCTGCGGGCCAGTGCGCGCGCGGCCGGGCTGGCGTTGGGCACCATTTGTTCGAGATCCTTCAGGTTGTGTGTTCCTGGATGCAGCTCGAGGAAGGCCAGCAGCTCGCGCTCGGCCTTGCGGAGATTGCCGGTGGGCGGCCGGCCGATGCCTTCCACGCGCAGCCGGTCGGATGGCGCACGCAAGGGGTCGCGCTCGGTCTGCACCTGCTCGACCATCACAAACTGCTTGCGCTCGAGCGCACGCAGCGCATTGGCGGCTAGAGGCATCTTCCGTTCGATATAGGCGGCCGAGAGCGGGCGGCGGTCGAGCAGCCGCAGGATCCCTACCACGGGATCTTCGGGAGCGGAGTCAAACAAGAGTTGCCGTGCGGCGTCGCGGCCCGCGTCGGTAAGCGAATAAATCTTGCCGCGGCGGATATCGGAAGCCAGCGGCAGCATGCCGCGCAGCACTTCTCCGAGCGGCGCGCAGTAGTATCCCGAAATCCATTTGCCGAGTGAGAGCAGATCGGCGTCCAGCACCGGCTCGGCATCGATCAGCCGGAGCGCTTCGCGCGTCTCCACGCCGGGCGGCTCGTCGTGACACCGGATGGCGACACCAGTCAGACGACGGCTACCGAACGGAACGAGTATGCGGCAGCCCGGCTTGACGCGATGGCGCAACGTCTCGGGCAGTGCATAAGTGAATGGCTGGTCGAGTGGAACCGGCAGGCTGACGTCGCAGAATAAGTAGGAACGATCCGGCAAACCTTAGGATAAACGAGGAGGAGGACGAGGAAGGCTTTCCAAAACTGGTGGCGGCTCCCATGCGGTACCGCCACCAGTTCTCATTCATAACGATCAGATCTAGCCGCGCGCCCGCCGTCTGCCGTACAGGCCGAAGAGCAACAGGCCCGAGCCCAACAGCACCAAAGATACCGGTTCCGGCGTGGCAGTCGAAGTTACCGGCATGAAGGCCTGCTCACCCGGCTCGGATGTGACATCCAGCAGATAAGATCCGGAGTAATTGTTAGTCTGGTAAGTTGCCTGCATGACAGCGGTATCCGCCCGCATTCCACTATCAGGCGTGTAGCTGCCGCCGGTATAGTTCCAGATGTCCTGTTGCGCATCGGAGTCCGCCTGGCTGTTACCCGAAGGGGTTGTTCCGAAGTTTAATCCAAGAGTGGCCTGCTGTTGAAGGTCGGTAAGACTCAGTCCAAGGCCCGGATCGCCGCCGAAAGAATTGGTTGCCAGACTGACAACCGTTACATTATAACTGGTGGGCACGTGGATCTCGTCGTTAGCGTCGTTGCAGAACATGTAGAACGTCTGTCCATCGATGACACCCTCCGTCAAACCAACGTAAAAGCTGCCATTATTTTCATTCGAAGCGTACGGTTCCACCGTAAGCGAGACTGTCTGTCCAACCAAGGACGCGAAGTCAATCGGTGACGCTTGACATAGCACCACGTTCGTCAGGAGCGCGAGAGTACAGAGGAGCGTTTTCATATCGGTGTGTTTTAGTTTCCTTTAATCCAAGCTAGTGAACATCAGCGGGAAGCTATTCGGCGCTTCGTGACTGGATGACTCAGGTGATTACCTGAGAACTTGGTCATGTGAGTAATATCGTATCAGTAAGGGAAAGACTTTAGAAGGGATTACGGCTCCATTACTTTGAGCGGCTAAGAGCGTCCTATAAAGTTGTTATTACTTAGCTCATTTCTACCAGTACTTTTTACTTTGACGTGACGTTTGTACTACCCATTGGTTGGATAGTCCGTGGGGTCTAGTACTTTTGGTGGCGGGAAGAAAACGGAGGTCCCGGGAAGGAGGTGGTAGGCCGGCAGTGTGACCCTATCGCGGGGAGGCTTGATCACGCTTCGCTCGTGCGCTATGAATATAGGATTATTATGCGTGGGGCACTTCTGCTGGCGGCGCTCGCGTGTGCGGTGCAAGCGAAAACGATCGGCTACCAGTTGCACGGCCGCCTGGTCCCCCCGGCCAACGCCTCGGTGTGGTTAAACGGCGCCACCATGCCCTTTGAAGACAGCACCCTGGCCGGAGGAGACGGGCGCTTTCGCTTCGGGCGGCTTCTGGCAGGCACGTATACGCTGGGAGCGTTCGTCCCGGGGCGTGGAGAAATGCGCCAGACGATCGAAGTGGGGCCTACCCTGGCCGATGCCCGGGGACGCATTGAGCTGAAAGTGGAGTTGCGCGACGAGTTGTTCGAGGCGCGCGATAGCCTGCGCCGCAGCGCGTTGGTGCCGGTGCGCGAACTGGCTATTCCGGAGCTAGCCCGCCAGGACTTCGAACAGGCCCGCAAGAAGCTGTCGCGGCGCAATGCCGGCGATGTTCCCGATATAAAAGCCGCGGTGGCGCTTTTGGAGCGAGCTGTGGAAATGGCGCCGCAATTCGCCCAGGCATGGAACTATCTCGGCACTATTGCCTATCAGAGCCACGACTACCTGCGCGCCGAAAGTTCGTTTCGCAGGGCGCTGGCCGCGGATCCGGAGGCCTTTGAGCCGTTGGTCAATCTGGGTGGCGTGCTGGTGAATTTGCAAAAACTCGACGAGGCTCTCGCCTATAACCGGCACGCGGCGCTTACACGTCCCGGCGACGCACTGGCTAACTCCCAGCTTGGGATGAACTACTTCTACCTGGGAAAACTGGAGCTCGGCCAGAGATACCTCACCGTCGCCGCTAAACTCGACCCCGGTCACTTTTCCCATCCTCAATTGTTGCTTGCCGAGATATTTTACCGGCGGCAGGACCACGCCGCCGCGGCGGACGAGCTAGCGGAGTTCTTGCGATATCATCCGGACTGGCCGGAGGCGGCCAGGATCAACGAGCGCATTGCCTGGCTGCGCGCGACTCCCTAAGCACGCTTTGGTCAATCGAAGAGTCCGATTTGCTCTTTGGAGGTTGGCTTGGGTTTGCGCCGGCGCAAGGGGCTGCCCACCACCCCGAGCACCTGCAGCTCACTAAGTGCAATGCGCGGCACGAAAAAGCGCTGATTGTTCGCGTAAGGGTCTGGGGGAACCAGCGTAAACCCCTGAACCTCCAGGAGTAACAAGTTATTGGCCAGGATGCCGTCCATAATCTCCCCATCCCGGAACTTGACGCGCACCCATAGCCCGTCCATCTTCGGCCGGGTGGAGAAGATTCTGCGTTCCGTGGGGTCCTGGGGTTCGAAATCCTTTACAAACTGAACGGTTTTGACTTCCTCGTAGGGGACTATCGAGAAGTTCCCATCCGGCGTGAGCAGTTCGACGCCGCTCGACCGCAGATAGCTCTGCGGGTTCACAAAACCGACCAGCGCCTCCCGGTCAAAACGACTGATCCGGACTTTCTTGGTGGTCGAGACGGCCAAATCAATCCCCAGACCGAAACTTTGTTTCAAACATTGGTCGGGGTTATTGTATCATTGGCACGATGAACGACGGCTCGGCCGGCGGAAGGTTGGAGAGCAAGACCAGGGCGTTTCTCAATTTTTGCAGAATCGAAAAAGGCTTAGCTACCAATTCGATAGAAGCGTATGAGGCGGATTTGCTAAAGTTTGCCCGATTCTCGGCGCGCGAGGCTGAGGGCGGCCTTCCGGGTACTGAGGCGATCCGCCGCTACGTGGACTGTTTATTTCAATTCGGTTTGGGCGGCCGCTCGGTAGCCCGGCACCTCTCCACCCTGCGGAGTTTCTACTCGTTCTTGTTGCGGGAGGGACAGATTGGCAGTGATCCGACCGAACACCTGGGCGCCCCCAGGCAATGGCAGACCATTCCCAAGTTTCTGACCCTGCAAGAGATCGACCGGTTACTGGACGCTCCGGACAGGACCCGGCCGACCGGGCTCCGGGACCACGCCATGATCGAGTTGCTGTTCGCCAGCGGCCTGCGGGTTTCCGAGCTGTGCCGGCTGGGTGTGGCGGATCTGAATCTGGACATGGGAGTGCTGCGCGCTACGGGTAAAGGAAAGAAACAACGCATGATTCCGGTGGGTAAGCCGGCGCTGGCGGCGGTGCGGGCTTACCTGGATGGCGGCCGGCCGGCGATCTTGAAAGGGCGGCCGAGCCGCTACCTTTTTGTGACCGCGCGCGGTGGCTGCCTGACGCGGCAAGCGTTCTGGAAACTGCTGCGCGTGCATGGGCGGAAAGCCGGGCTGTTTCATCACCTGACGCCGCATGTGATGCGCCACAGTTTCGCCACCCATCTGCTCGAAGGCGGTGCAGACCTGCGCAGCGTACAGACCATGCTGGGGCATGCAGACATCTCCACCACACAGATCTACACCCATGTGATGCGTTCGCGCCTGCGCAAAACCGTGGACGAGCATCATCCGAGGGCTTGAGTCGAAGCGCCATGAGCGACTACATGTTCATGCTGGAAAGCCACTTGAGCGCGGACCAAAACCGCGTGCTGGAGCAGGTGCAGGCGGCCGCCGACGCGGTGGGCGTTAACCTGTTTCTGACCGGCGGCGGCATGCGGGACATGCTGGGCGGGTTCCAGATCCGCGATCTGGACTTCAGCGTGGAAGGCAACGCTTTGAAGGTCGCTCGAACGCTCGAGGAGGGCGGGGCGCAAACCACGGCGCTCGACGAGAATCGCCGCGCGGCGGAGCTGGTGTTTTCAGGCGGTGTGACGGCCCAGGTAGCCATGTCGCGCAAGGAGCGCTATAGCAAGAGCGGCGCCAGGCCGCAGGTGACGCCCGCCACCATACAGGAAGACCTGCGGGGACGCGACTTCACCATCAATGCCATGGCGCTGTCACTGAATCGGGCTTCCCGGGGCTTGCTGCTCGACCCTACCAACGGTCTGGCCGACCTGGGCCACAAAGAGCTTCGCAGCGCCTATTCGTACGTGTTCTACGACGATCCGGCACGGCTGCTGCGGCTGGTACGCTTGCGCGCGCGCCTGGCCTATACGGTGGAAGAGCGCACGCGCCAGCAGTTCGACAATGCGCGCGCGGCGCATCTCGAGAACCTGATTCCGGCGCGCACCCTGTGGGAGGAATTGAAGCGAATTTCCGAGGAGCCCAGCCCAGGCGAAGTCGTCCGCGCGCTCGAAGAGGCCGGGCTTTTGGGGCTTTATTCCCCGGCCCTCTCGGGTGCGAAATTGAACCTGCCGGCATTGGTGCGCCTGGACAAGGCGGAGCGGATGGTGGATTCGGCCAGTACGCCGCGCGCGCCGAAGCTGGCACCGTTTCTCTATGCCCTCACCGCTAAGTTGACGCCTAAGGAGAAGAGCGGGCTGCTCAAGGCCGCCGAAATCCCCAAGCCGGAGATCGATCTGTGGCGCAACCTGGAACCGCGCGCCAAGAAGCTGGAGCACGCCCTGAAATCGCCGCACCTGCGAAAACCATCGGGAGTTTACGAGATTCTCGCAGACGCCCCCGCGGACGAAATGGTTTTTCTGCTTTGCAATTCCGAGCACCGCGTGGTGCAAGAGCGCGTTCGCAACTATCTGCAAAAGTATTTGCCGGCGATGGAAGAAGTGCCGCGCGCGGCGTGGGAAGCCCTGGAGGGGCAGCCGGGCACGCCCAAGTACAAACGGAGCCGGCATGCCCTGGTGGCGTCGCATCTGGACACCAGACCACGACGGCCGCAGACCCCTGCGGAGCCACAGGTGGCGGCGCCGGTGGAAGAGGTAGCCATGCGGGGACGGGGACGGTGGGGCTCCTAGGGATTCGAAACGGCCATCTCGCGCCCTGCAATGACCTCTACAAGGGCAGCCGTACCTCTGGGATCGAAGCCGAACCGCACTTCCACCTCGCCTTCGCGCTTCGTGAACCTGGCTACCCGGCGGTATACCTGCAACGCTCCGCTGCTTTCCACGTCTTCCGATATCAATTTCTGCTCCTCTCCCCACCGCTGCAGAATGCCGGTGCGAAATGCGCGAAGGCCGGCTGCATTGCCGAAAGCTTGCCGCATCACCGGACTGAGCTTGGCCCAAAGGTCGGCGAAATCGCCACCGTAGAGCCACCGGGTGCAGAGCTGCCCCTGCGTTCTCGCTTCCTGCGCGCCGATGGGCTGCGTAAGGCTCGCCGGATCCGCGCCTCGTTCCCAGATGAGCGGCCACACGCCGCCGTCTTGAGTCCACGATCCACTGATGCGCGAACCATCGTCAGTCACAGTCCCGTCGTAAATGCCGCCCACGTTCTTCATCTGGAACCGTACCCTGGCGCCGTGAACGGTTAAGTTGTCCACGGCAAGGCCTGCTCCTCCTTCGTCCATGCTGTCGATGGTGGCGCTAACGCCGGGGCCTGGTGCGATGTGCAGCGCCAGGCGCAAGGGCGCATCGTTCTTGATCTCGATCCAGCCGTGCCAGTCTCCGGCGACATCCTGCGCGTATCCGCAGTACGTCACCGCCAGAAACAGACACAGCATCTTCATAAGAAGGAAAGTTACCCGCTATTATTTTAGATAACATTCGCCAGGGGAACGCGCGGGGGCGCCCAAGGTCCGCATTGGAATGTGATAAACCATCACCGATGGGTGCGTGGTTTCCGCCAGCCAAGGCGGCACGATGCTTCGCATGCGGTGGCTTGGGAATCTGGCACGTGTTCCTGGGTCTGCTTCTGGCGCCGCTCGTCCACGCCGAACAACTGCCCATACGGATCTATCGCACCGCCGACGGCCTGGCGCGAGACAACGTCATGAAGATTGCGGCCGACAAAGCCGGTTATTTGTGGTTTGGCACATGGGAGGGTCTTTCGCGATTCGACAGCTACGAATTCACCAGTTATGGTGTAAATGAAGGCCTTCCTAGCGCCGGGGTTAATGCACTCCTGAGCACTAGCGACGGCAGCCTGTGGGTCGGCACATCCAGAGGTCTTTGCCGCTTTAATCCGGAAATCAGCTCCCCTCCCGGGCACCGGTTCATCGTCTACCAGCCCAGCGCCGTGAGGGATACTCAGAAAATTGACGCTCTGGCAGAGGATCGCGATGGCTCCGTCTGGTGCGGCACTCGTGCGGGACTCTTCCGCCTGCGGCGGCTCTCTCCATCGCGTGTGCAGTTCGACAGGATGGATGTCGGCGAGCCCAATGAAAAGGGTGCGACAGCGTTGCTGGTGGACCTGCAAGGCGCACTGTGGATGGGTACTCAACATGGGCTCTACCGCAGAGGCCCGGACGCGCAATTGGAACACTTCACAACGCGCAGCGGACTGCCGAGCGATTTTGTTCGCTCGCTGTTCGAGGATCGACACGGCCAGCTGTGGGTCGGCACGGATCGTGGGCTGTGCCTGCTAGCAACGCGTCCGGACTCGCATGAGCGCGCCGTCACCGCAGTCTACCCGCTAGGGCGTCCATCATCGTGGGTAGAAGCGGGGCTCGAAACCTCCGATGGGCGGCTCTGGTTCGCGACCCACGATGGTTTATGGCAGTCCATTCCTGGTCGAGCTCCTGGGGAGATCCAGGGCTTTCTGAACTACGGAATCGCCAACGGCCTCAGCGACAAGGGTATCTATGCGTTGGGAGAAGATCGCGACGGGAATCTCTGGCTGGGTAGCGAGGCCGGGGGCGCCATGAAGATCGCCCGCAACGGGATCCGAACCTATACCGAATCCGACGGGTTGCGTCGAACCCCCATTCGCTCGCTCTTCGAAGACCGTGCCGGAAAATTGTTTGTCTTCAGCGGCTTCGCGGGCGAAGTATTCCTGCAAGGTTTCGACGGCAAGCGTTTCACAGGGATACCCCTGCGGCCCAATCTCGGCTGGGGCTGGAGACAAATCGGCTTCGAAGATCACGCTGGGGAATGGTGGATGCAAAGTGCTGATGGGCTCTTGCGCTTCCCGCACGTCGCTCGGCTCGAGCAGCTGCAACAAACCCAACCCAAGGCGATCTATAGCACGCGAGAGGGGCTGGCCGGCAACTTCATCTCCCGGGTCTTCGAGGATTCCAGCGGCGACATCTGGATATCAGCCACCGATGGACAGGGTCGAAATGAGCTGAGCCGCTGGCAGCGATCCACCGGGTCACTGCGTCACTTCTCGCGGGAGCCTGGGTTCCGCGATGACTCCTCAGCGACGGTCTTCCGTGAGGATCGCAATAGGGCGCTGTGGATCGGCTTCCATAGCGGTCGTCTGGCGCGATACCAGAACGAACGCTTCCTGTTTCTCGGCGCGGATGAGGGAACAAACGGGACATCGATTCAGGATATCCTCCCGGATCACGCTGGCCGGCTCTGGATAGGCACCGCCCACGGCGGGCTGATGCGCATCGATGACCCGGCGCTGGACCACCCTCGTGCGATCACCTATACGAGCGCCCAGGGTCTTTCCAGCAACGAGATTAGCTGCATCACGGAGGATCTGTTCGGACGGCTTTACATCGGCACCGGGCGCGGGCTCGACCGTCTCGATCCGGACGGCCGCTTCGAACACTTCACCGCTGCTGACGGTCTCGCCCTCGGTCAGCCAGTGGTGGCGCTTCGGGACCGGCAAGGCGCTCTTTGGTTTGGCAATATGCAGGGCCTTTCCGGCTGGCTTCCCGATCCGCCGCAGCGCAACAACCCGCCACCCATCCTGATCCGCGGCGTGCGCGTACGTGGCGTCCCGCAGCCCATCTCCGAACTGGGCGAGAGCGTCGTCCAACCCTTTTCGCTGACCCATACCCAAAACCAACTGCAATTCGATTTCGTGTCCATCAGCTTTCGGCCCGCCGAGAAGCGGCGCTACCAGTACATGCTGGAAGGCGCCGACGCCGATTGGCGCACCACCGAAGCGCGCTCGGTCAATTACGCCAGCCTGCCTCCCAACTCCTATCGCTTCCTGGTCCGCGCCGTGGATTCCTCCGGCGCCCTCAGTCCGGCGCCCGCCACCGCGTCCTTCACCATCCTTCCGCCTTACTGGGAACGCTGGTGGTTCCGGATCTTGGCCTTGCTGGGATGCGGGGCGCTGCTGTATGGCGCGCATCGCTACAATCTGAATCGGCTGCTGGAACTGGAACGCGTCCGCACGCGCATCGCCACCGACCTGCATGACGACATTGGCGCCAGTCTTTCCCAGATTGCCATTCTGAGCGAAGTGCTGATCCAGCGATCCGGCGGCGATCAAGGCCTTAACGGGCAGCTCTCCGGCGTGGCTCGTTCCGCGCGCGAGGTGCTGGTTTCGATGGGCGATATTGTGTGGGCCATCAATCCC